>Ga0187847_10001874_pt1 | contig 17921 bp, 23 predicted proteins | sample June2016WEW_4_10_FD_132458 | JGI IMG/M metagenome (GOLD analysis project Ga0187847, IMG submission 132458) | Peatland microbial communities from SPRUCE experiment site at the Marcell Experimental Forest, Minnesota, USA - June2016WEW_4_10 | ecosystem: Environmental > Terrestrial > Soil >...
AATCCAAATCGCGGCTCAAAGGCATGCCATCGTAAAAGACGCCCCACTCCGACAAACAGATCCCATACCGCCCTGCCGGGCAGATAGACACTGCAGTTCTTCCACAATCGCTATGAGCGACACCACGGCTAGGTGTCTTCTTGGGCGTGGATGGCCTCTAGCATCGCCGCCACTTCCTTCACGTTGCCCGTCGACACGGCCGTCCGTACGTTCCGGTAGAAGTGAGCCACACAACGCTGCCATTTAGCCATGGGATAAAACTCAGCGAAATTATCCCCCAAGCCCAAACACCTGTCGGAGACGAACAACTCCACGCCCTTCAGGCCGCGCTCCTTCAGCTCGCGCAGAAACTGCGTCCAGCTGGCCTTGTCTTCCTTGGCGCCTTCGCCCACCGCCAGAATCTCGCGGTAGCCGTTCTGCGAAACGTCAATGGCCACCAGAACGGAGACGGTCCTTACCTCGCCGCCCCAGCTCCGCTTGAGCCAAAGACCATCGAGGAAGACATATAACGGGAAATCACCTACCAGCGGCCGCTCGCGCCACTCGTTGATCTTGCCGTAGATCTTCTGGTTCAGATCGCTTACCGCCGAAGCCGATACCCGCCTGCGACATAAAGCCTGTGTGATGTCTTCCACCCGCCCCGGCCAGGTACATCTCGATCAGTGCCTCTTCGACTGACGACTCCCGCTGCCGATAACGTTGTTCGATGATCGCCGTTTCGAACGGCAGGTTGCGCCGCTTCGGAACCGTCAGCGTCACTTCCCTGACCTCGGTCTGCAGATGCCGGTCGTAGTTGCCCGCGTGTCCTTACGGCCCTCCGTGCGCTCGTACTTCCGCGCCTCGCACAGCCGATCTGTTTCGGCGTCCAGCAGCGCGTTCAACGTCACCTCCACCGTTGCCCAGACCACCTCGTCCAAATGCGCCCTTCATCGATCTGCACTACCGGCCCCAATGCCGCCGTGCTCCCACTAGTTGGCCGAACGCCTGCTTCCATGGTCGGCTCCATCGTGCTCGCCTCAGAGGTCTCACTCCTGCTTCTGCCAGCCTCGCAGGCTTAAACTCAAATCAAATGTATTGTGGGCTTTACGAAGAAGAGCGGTGTCAATCTGTAACTGCACATATCTGCTCAGGATATCAAGGAGAATCATTGAGCGGTATTTCCCATTCGCTGTTTGGAAGATCGCCTCGATACCAGCGAATGGACCTTCAGTGATCACTACAGAATCTCCATGTTTGAAGAGGTCTTTCCGCGGACCAGCCAGTTCCTTGCTGCGCAATAGCTTGACAAGCTCATTGTCGACCTCGGCCGCGTTGCTGCCAAAGTACACTAACTGACTTACCCCGATAGTTGATCGAATTGGAGACCAACTCACGCTTTGACCGCTCCTGTCGAGACGAATGAAAAGATAACGTGGAAACATCGGCTCCGCGACAGTCTCGACCTTGCGACGACGTATTTTCTCAATATGCATCTGCGGAAGATAGCATTCATAACTCTGTCTTTCCAAATTGATTCTTGCGGTCTCTTCCTGTCGAGGTTTGGTGCGTATTAGATACCAAGCAGTTGGAGTGGAAGAAGAGCCTGTCAAAATAGGTATCTGGACAGCCGATCTGGAGGGAACTTTAGCGTGCGCTACGGTTTTTACATTACACGGCGTACTGTTTGTCATTGGGAATTCCGGGCGTAATAGCAGCACGTCCATAAAACACTCAGCAGAAAAGTTCAAATCAGCTGACCATCTGAATCAACCGAGTCCCTTCCCGCTAGTTTCTGCCATTGCGCACAAAGTGTCATCTTCGTCGTTTCTGTAAGGACCATAATGCGTTTGCGTGGGCTCACCTCTTGGAACCTGAATCATGCGCGGGAAACCATCCTCTAGCATATTCGCAAACGCATGAGGCAGAGAAGCCAGTTGTGCTACAAACATGTTGATAAGACAGTGCTTTACTCTTTGAGGCTCGAGTAATAGACCCGCAGGTTGTCCAGCTGAGAAAGATCCTCTTCTCGCGCCGACGCACAAGCCACTTCACGTTCAGCGCACCGCGCAAGACCTTCCATTGCATCTGGCCCTCGTCGGTCATCGTTGAAATTACGCTCAGCTCGGAACCCAGGCCCGTCTCGTCGCCCCGCTGAATCCCCCGGCCTTCCTGCGTGGCTTGCGCGGCGATCTTCGGGTACAACTTCGTCATAGGCGCAACGAGAGGCTCCGTATGAACAATTTTACCGCAATTCAGCGTTGTTGTTGATGATCATCCCGATGACTCAGGCTGAGCGCCCTTCAGTTCGATTGGCGATGAAGATGTCGAGCGTATTTGTTATTTTCCACGATTTGCGAAGTCAGACGGGGCGTTGATTCTGCGTGGCCCCGGTCGGCCACCGAACATGCGTGTTCGGGATGATCATTTTGCTGTTTACAGTGCCGTATTCACGTTCTGCGGAGATGGAGTGTGACAGCATCAGGGATCGAGAGGAAGGGCGGTGCGCAGCCTGTTGGCGGCGGCTTCCGGCCTTACGGGGCGGGGCTGATCGATGCCTTGTCCGGCTGTGTAGCGGACGGCCGTCAGCCGGTCAAAATCGATCACAGCATCGAGAAACTGCTCCAGTAGCGCGTTTACGCGCAAGCTTGCGGCTATAAGGACGCGGCCGATGCGGGCCGCATCGGCCGGTATACAATCCACAAAATGCTTGCCGGGCGCGACCGCATCAGGAGATGCGATCTCGCGTTTCAAAAACCGTCCCTCGACGCACGCGCTTTACGCGATGGGCCGCGCAATGGCCGAGAGCGTTGTTGCGCGTGATCGCTAGCGGCAGAGCAGCCGCGCGCGCCGGATCATCCTCGATCTCTCCAACGCGTTGATGTTGATGCGGCGTTGCGAGGTGGAGATGGTGGTGGTGCAACTGTACCCGCAACTCACAGAAAAGAACGAATGGGTCTACGGCGAAATGCGCTACGCGGCCAAGAGCTAAACGCGCCGGCGCCGCGTCCTCTTCAAACCGAGATAGTTAAGGCCGGCAGCAACGCTCGAAAGCAACCCAAAGCCGAGATCCGCACCGAAATTGACTCAACAGCGCCGCCACCCACACGCAGCCATCGAAGCCTTCGATGCCGAGTTAGAATAGCTGCTGGCGCGGGCCTGGGAACTGAAGGAGGCCTTCAGCGGTTATGGAAATACCGTTCGCTGAACTGGTTCCACGTCCGCAGCGAGTTGTCCAGCACGGCCTCCGCAGCGAGTTGTCCAGCACGGCCATTGAGCGCCTCAGCAGCAAAGCCCAAGTCATAAACAGACGAGCCTACTGCCTGCCAATATACGAAGGCATGAAGCGTTCAAGATATCATACAGTTAGACTACGGCCCGAGCCGGAGTGCGCCCACAGAATCTGCTGATGAGGCGGATTTTTCTGAAGAGATGATACTTGTAGCGGTTGGCCACAGCCGCATGACAGATGGTATTCTATTCAAGTTCAAACAGAACTTTGCCCCGTTACACGCCGCGACCGCGCTTGATGAATGTGATGGCTTATGGCGGTAGCCTGCTCGGGGAATCTCTGATCAAATGCCCAACCGGCGCCATTTGGGTTTATAGAGGCAGGTGGAACGAGAACGAGATTCGCCAAATAACTTCTGCCCATCAGCCGCGTTTTGAGAGGTTTGCACGGGTCAGCCGCCGGAAGCAGTTCCTCACGCCCATGGGAACCGTGGTTCCTTAGGCTGAGTTCGTGGCGATGATTGCACCACTTTAACCCATGCTGGCAAAAGTGTTTAGTCCCGGCATTTGATGGGTTGGATCGAGAGTAAATCTGAACGGTTCTTTTTGCCAGCATCTACAGACGAACTCGTAGACCGTGAGACCTCCGAGGGTCTTGAGTCGCTTGGCCAAGTTGTAGGCGGCGACGAAGTCGAAGAGGTACGCTTGTAATTGTTTGTGACTGTCGTAGGGGTATCGCTGAACAGTAGCTTCCTTGATAGTCCGGTTCATACGTTCGATCTGGCCGTTGGTCCAGGGATGGTTGGGTTTGGTCGAGCGATGTTCGATGCCACAGCGAAGGCAGACCCGGTCGAAGGGATGGCCGCGCCACCGGGCGGCTATACCGTTGCGGCTCTTGGGCAGGTCGGCGAACTGAATGCCGTTGTCGGTGAGCACGGTATGAATGCGATAGGGAACGGCAGCAACCAACGCTTCGAGGAAGGCGGCGGCAGCTCGCATGTCGGCGCATTGGACCAGTTCAACGAAGGTGAACTTCGAGGTGCGGTCGATGGCCACGAAGAGATAGAGCTTGCCTTCAGCGGTACGTACTTCGGCCAGGTCGATATGGAAGTATCCGATCGGGTAGCGCTCGAACTTTTTCCTGTCTGGTTTGCTGCCTTCCACTTCCGGCAAACGACTGATGCCATGCCGTTCCAGACAACGATGCAACGACGAACGGGTCAGCCTGGGAATGGTGGCCTGAAGCGCATAGAGACAATCGTCCAGCGGCAGCAGAGTGTGCTTGCGAAAGGCAACGACAACGGCCTCTTCTTCTAAAGAAAGAACTGTAGATCTGGGCGCTCTGGGCCCCGTGGGAAGATCGGCGACCGAGCAACGTTTTCTCCACTTGGCTACGGTTTTAGGGTTGATGCCATGCCGGCGAGCCAGGGTTCTCAGGCTCTCTTGACTATGGAATAGAATGCACCATTAAATGCCGGGACTAAACACCTAGTGGAATGGCCGAGAGGGCCAGCATTACCCACCGCCTCTTACAGCACAAGATGGATGAGGATAAGGGGTTTAAAGCATAAATCGAAGTTCTGAAGAGTGAATTTGAGATCAATAACGGGCATCTGCAAAGAAAGGCTAGGCCTGATCATGTGCGGAATAGTTGCGGCCGCAGGCAGATCGAAATGCTCATGCGCAACTTTGCCGATCCCAACGTCCCCAAGGCCGTGCCCTGTGGAGTTTTTGACATCTGGAAGAACAAGGGCTCGGTCAATGTGGGAATGAGTTCCGATGCGGCTACTCCTCTTGTAGGTGCACATTGGCTTTGTAGGTGCACATTGGCTCGTCAACCCTGAGGTAGTCCCGCTGGAAATCATCGAGGGGCAATCCAGTACCTATCTTTCTGGGAATGATATTGCTTGTTTTAGGGACAGCTCGGGAGCCCCGAAAACTGACTTCAACACCAACAGCAAGCGTTCCTGGCCATAAAGAATGGTTCAACCAACGACCTCACGTCCTGCGGTAGCATGCTCTTAGTACTATAGTTGTATTTGCCGGAATCTTGAGGCAAGGAGCAAAGGCCCGGGCCTGAATGCCCCGCATTCAATGCGCGTTTTTCAGGGGGCCGAAGCCCCCTGCTCCCTCCGCATCCGCTAACTGCAACTGTAGTACTAGCCGCCAATCAAAAGAGGTTCATTAATGATAGCTGTGATTCTTGCCGGGGGCCTGGGCACCCGATTGAGTGAAGAAACTTCGATGCGCCCAAAACCAATGGTGGAGATCGGCGGCAAGCCAATCCTGTGGCACATCATGAAAATTTACTCCGCGCACGGCGTCAAGGACTTCCTAATTTGCTGCGGATACAAGGGTTACGTAATTAAGGATTACTTCGCCAACTACCTCCTGCATATGTCTGACGTCACATTCGATCTGCAGAAGAACGGCATGAGCATCCACTGTAACCAAGCCGAGCCGTGGAAAGTAACACTTGTCGACACCGGCGAGAACACCATGACGGGAGGCCGGCTGCGCCGCGTGCGCGAGTACCTCAGGGATGAGGAAGAGTTTTGCTTTACCTACGGTGATGGCGTCGCCGACGTGGATATTAGCAAGTTGCTGGTTTTCCACCGGGCACATGGCAAGGTCGCAACGTTGACCGCGGCATACCCGCCCGGCCGCTTCGGCGCGTTGGATATCCAAGATCACTTCGTCCGATCTTTCAAGGAGAAGCCCAAGGGCGATGGAGCGTCGGTGAATGCCGGCTTCTTCGTTCTCTCACCGTCCGTAATCGATCTGATCGCCGGCGACGATACAACTTGGGAGCAAGAACCGCTGGAGCAACTAGCCTCGCGGGGTGACCTTGCCGCGTTCCACCACGCTGGTTTCTGGCAGCCGATGGACACTCTGCGGGACAAGATTAAGCTTGAAGAGCTCTGGAACTCAGGCAATGCGCCTTGGAAGATTTGGAGCTGACCCATCGAGACGCGGCAGGTGGTTGCTTTCAACATATTGGTTGCCAACGTCGCCTACGCGGCGCGGCTTGTAATGCCGCTGTTGCTCCTGCCATTCTTATCTCGCCGACTGGAGTCGTCTGACTATGGCCATTACATGTACGCCATGGCAGTCGCGCAATGGTTAGGCCTTTTCATCGAATTCGGCTTTAACCTTTCCGCAACTCGCGAGGTCTCGGCTGCATCGAGCCCCAAAATCATTGCGCGGATCGTCGCCGGCACGCAAGACGCACGCCTGACCCTTGCAGCGTTAGCGGCCATTCCTACTCTTGCGCTACTGCTGTGGTCACCGCAGTTCAAATTGGCGCCGCAGTGGGCGCTAGTCTCTTGGTTCTACGGTGCGCTAGTCGCTCTCGTGCCTCAGTATTACTTCCAGGGGACTCATCGTCTGCGCGATGTTGCCTTAGCGGATCTTGTCTGCGCGGCGGCGACGCTTGCGACGGTTACCGCACTCGTCGACCGATCGAACGTGGGGATAGTATTGCCCGTGATGGTTCTGGCGCCTCGTCTGGTATCAACGGCCTTTCTGACGCGCCGCATGCAGAAGATGCTTGCCTTGAACCGGGAGGTACGCGGCTATAGCTTCGCACGTGCGCGCCGCAGCTTAGCTGCTGGTATCGTGATGTTTAAGTTCCAAATATATGTCAGCCTGTACACCTCATTCAACCTGATTCTGGCAGGGTGGTTTTTTAGCGCGGCCCAGATCGGTGCGTACGCATCGGCAGACCGAATCATCCGGGCAGGACTGGGCTTCTTCAGCCAAATCTCAGCAGCAATTTTTCCCAAGTTCGTGTCGATGCGTGCCTCGGGTAACGGTTATTTGCTCCGCGCACGCTCTCTCGTTCTTGGCGGCATGCTGGGTCTTGGCCTTCTCGGTTCTGCAATAGTGTGGATGGCAGCTCCGACCTTGGCCCGGCTACTGTTCGGCGATGCGCATGAGTTGGCTGGAGAGATCTTGCGCATCGAAGCCGGCGTCGTGCCCGCTATTGCGATCAGCAGTGTCCTCAGCATCCACTATTTACTCGTAGACGGACAGGAGCGCAGTTTGAACCGTGTGGTTCTGACCGCTGCCGCAATCAACGTCCCATTGTGTGTCTGCCTGATGACGCGCCTCGGCGTCAGAGGGGGGGCTATTTCCTGGGTGACCATCGAATGGGCAATTTCTACCACCCTCGTCGCCTTGGTCGTGTTGCGGCCGCACGCTAATCGAATCAAGGAGAGTAAATGATTTTCAACGATGTGTTTCGGAACAAGAAGGTCCTGATTACCGGACACACCGGCTTCAAGGGTAGCTGGCTCACCCTGTGGCTAGCTAAGCTCGGGGCGAAGATCGTTGGCTACTCGAACGGGATTCCAACGAAGCCATCGCTGTTTGAGGCTGCCGGGCTGGCGTCACGGATCGATCACCGCATCGGCGACGTCCGCGACCTGCCGATGCTTTTAAGAATGATTGAAGAGACCCGTCCGGACTTCATTTTTCATCTGGCGGCACAGGCCATAGTATCGTCATCGCACACTGATCCGATTGGCACGCTATCGAGCAATATCATGGGCACCACCAATGTGCTGGAGGCCCTTCGGCTGTTGAATCCGACGTGCACGGCCATTATCGTCACCTCGGACAAATGCTACGAGAACGTCGAGTGGGTCTGGGGCTACAAGGAGACTGACGCCTTAGGTGGGCGAGACATATATAGCGCGTCGAAGGGCGCTGCCGAGGTCGTCTTTCATGCCTACTTCCATTCGTTCTTCAAGCGACCCGACTGCAGGGTGCGTCTGGCGACCGGCCGAGCAGGCAACGTGATCGGTGGCGGAGACTGGGCCAAAGACCGCATCGTGGTCGACTGCATGCGAAGTTGGTCCGAGGGCCGCCCGGTGGAGCTGCGTAGCCCCAGCGCGACCCGACCCTGGCAGCATGTGTTGGAGCCGCTGAGCGGCTACATGACACTTGCCGAGCGCCTGAGCAAGACCCCTTCCTTGAACGGCGAATCCTTTAACTTTGGACCCCGGGCGGAGCAGAACCACACTGTGCTGCAGTTGATGAGCGACCTGTCGAAGCATTGGGATTTTGCGTCTCCAGAGCACGCCTACCGCGTCACAGACAACATTTCCTTCGACGGGGCAGGCCTGCTGAAGCTGAACTGCGATAAGGCGCTGTTTCACCTTCATTGGCAGGCCACACTAAACTATCCCGAGGTCGTCCACCTGGTCGGCAGTTGGTACTTCGACCTCTATCGCAGGCACGCCGACATGCATGCGCAAACGCAAGAACAGATTAAGAAATACGAGACTCTAGCCGTCGAGCGCGGCGCCACATGGACCAAGTGACCGACACGTGTGACAGCACGCCCCGCGCCACTTTTGTGCCGCTGCGCGTGATTGCCCATCCGAAGGGCGACGTCCGCCATGCGATAAAGGCATCCGAGTCCACCTTTCACGGATTCGGTGAGGCCTACTTCACGACAATTCTTCCCGGCCATACTAAGGGCTGGAAGAAGCACCGTCTTATGCACATGAATCTGGTGGTCGTACAGGGCGAAGTGGCCTTCCACGTGCACGACGAGCAGTCTGGCCACACCGACACCTACATCCTCGGTTCGTCTAACTATGGGCGCCTGTATGTCCCACCGGGACTGTGGATGGCGTTTAGCGGCCGCGCCGAAGGGCCCAGCATGGTTCTGAACCTTGCAAGCATCGAGCATGATCCAGGCGAGGCGCTTAGCGTCGACCTGCTAACATTTCCAATGACGAGCCGGGGCTAACATGCGCATCGCACTCACTGGCGCCTCTGGCATCTTAGGCGAGGGGCTCATAGCGCGTTCAGCTCGCGCCGGCCACGAGATAGTGCCAGTTCCGCGCGCGCAATTGCAGGCCGATCCAAAGGCGCTGCGGGTCTTCTTCTCCGGCGTGGATGCGGTCATCCACGCTGCCGCCAACACGAACGTCGAGGCCTGCGAGCTCGACCCCTCAACCTGCTATCGGGACAATTTGTTACTGACGGATCAGCTAGCTGAGGTCTGCCTGCTGGAGAGCCGAAAGCTGGTGTTCATATCCAGCACTGGCGTTTATGGATCCCGGAAGAAAGAACCGTATGCAGAGTACGAAGCGGCTGATCCGCCGACGCATCACCACCGCGCCAAGCACCTGGCGGAATCTGCGGTACTAGCGTTTTCCCGCCGGAATCTGGTGCTCCGCACAGGCTGGCTGTTTGGTGGCGATCCGCGAAAGCCTAAGAACTTCGTCGCACGTCGGCTTGAAGAAGCGAACGAGGCTCTGAAGATGGGAAGACACGAGCTGGCGGCTAACCCGCTCCAACGGGGCAACCCAACGTTCACCGAGGACCTCGCTGACAGATTGTTCGAGGCGCTCGAGCACGACGACTCTGGAGTCTTCAATGCTGTAAACTCTGGCAGCGTCAGCCGACTTGAGTATGTGCAAGCAATCCTGGAAGCCGCTGGCCTGCTGTTGCGCGCTGTGCCTCCCTCGGCCGATGCCGGATTCAAACGAGTGGCCCTGGTGTCCCCCAACGAATGCGCGCTTAACTGGCGATTCGAGGCGCTTGGTTACGCCCAAATGCCGGATTGGCGACACAGCCTGAACCGCTACATTGCCACGCTGGGCGCTCTGAGGTAAGCGCGATGGAGAATATTGACATCGTCGTACTAGGTGCGGGCATCGCAGGATTAGGTGCCGCGCTCGCTGCGCGCCGGCAGGGGCGTCGAGCCGTAATCTTCGAGGCCCGCGATCGCGCCGGGGGGCTACTGGATAACTTCGAGGTGGACCGCTTTCGTTTCGATTACGCTGTGCACCTCAGCTTTGCGACTGAACCGCTCGTCCGCGAGATCTTCGACCGTACACCCTACTTGATCCATCCTGCCGACAGCCTCTGCTTCGAGAACGGACGCTGGCTCAAGCACCCAGTTCAGAACAACCTGTATCCGCTGTCGCCCGAGGAGAAAGTGGCGCTGATCCAGTCCTTCCTCGAACGCCCAGCCGAGCTTGTAGGTGACGACTACGAGAGCTGGCTGCGGCATCAGTATGGCGACGCTATCGCCGAGCGCTACCCGATCAAGTACACGCACAAATACTGGGATACCGCAGCGAGTGACTTGTCGACCACCTGGATCGGCAACCGCATGCGGCGCGCGGAACTTGGAGAAATTCTTTTGGGAGCATTCACGGACGAGGCGCCAAACACCTACTACACGAAGGAGATGCGCTACCCTAAAAAGGGCGGCTTCAAAGCTTTTATCCAGGAAATGATTGACGAATCCGATATCCGTACCGGCCACGCAGCCGTGCGGGTCGATTCCGATGCGCGCTCTGTGTCCTTCGCGGACGGTACGACAGTAGAGTACGGCCAGCTGCTGAGCACCCTGCCGCTACCAGTGCTGGCCCGCCTAATGGACGCGCCCGCGGACGTTATGTCGGCTGCTTCTCGTTTGGTGGCAACCAGCATAGATCTAGTCTCGGTCGGCATCGACAGCTCAAAGGAGTTTCCGCTTTGGCTGTACATCTACGACGACGACATCCTGGCCAGCCGCGTCCACTCGCCATCGCGAAAGTCGCCCGACAACGTGCCCGCCGGCTGCAGCTCGCTGCAGTTCGAGATCTATACTCGTGGCACCGAATCCCGATTCACAAAGGAGCAGCTGTTGGAGAACACGCGCTTCGCACTTGGGAAACTCCAACTATGTGATCCCGCGCAAGTGCGCTTCTACGATCACCGCCGGTTGAACTACGGTAATGTGATCTTCTATCGGTCCATGGAATCGGATCGCGCCGTGGTTTTGGCCTATGCCGCAGAACACGGCGTCGCCAGCTGCGGACGGTTCGGCAAATGGGATTACCTCTGGAGCAATCAGAGTCTTGTCAGTGGCTACGAGTCCTTAACTGGGCCAAGGTGACTACCGATGAATTTTGATGATTTCTATCGGCTAGTTGGTTTGGCACTGCTCGTAGTACTTGTCTTCAATACGAAGCGTGCCTTCACATTAACATTCTTGGGCTTCGCTAACTTCGCGCTGTACGCATATATCAAACCACTGTGCATATCGGGTTATTTCCAATCCGGGACGCTTGTCCCGCAGTACGTGACAGCTGCGTTGGGATTTTTCCTTCTGGGCTCACTGTTAGGTGCGCTGATTTGCGGCCGCGAGTTGATCGCTGCGCCCCCCCCCAATGTTACAGTGCGGATGACCGGTGTCTACCTGCCCGCACTTGCTGGTTTCGCGCTGGTAACTTTGCACCTGGCTCTAGTAGGCCAAACTCCGGTGTCTGCGATTGAAGATCCGATTACGGCCCGTTGGGCGTTGGGCAATGGCGGGAACATCCTGTTCCAGTCGCTTTGGACGAACTTTCTCATAGTCACTGCCATCTATATTTTTTTTTCGCCAACCCGGCTTGTCCATCGTGTGTTCGCGGTGGCGATAAGCCTCGCTTGGTTCCCGCTGCTCTCGATTCGCGCCCCCCTTATCGACTTCGTGCTGACAGTAATCGTGATCAAGTACTTTTTGGTCGGTCGGCGGGGCTTTAGTCCATTTGCGGGTGTGATGTTCGCGTTCACGTCCCTTGTTATAATCGCCTCGCTCGGCGCAGTACGACTAAGCTTGCAAACTGGCAAGTCGCTCGAAGATCTCCTCAGCGCCGAGCCCAATCTGCTCAACGTAAGCGGGTTGATGATCGCTTTGATCTTGCAGAGGCTGGATTACCTCGACGTACTGCAGGCCGCGGAAAGCAGCCTGTCCCAGTTGAAACTGCCAGCCATTCCGTTTCTTTACAACCTGCTGCCCCGAGGGTTGTTTGCTGAAAAGCTGTTCTCGTCCGACACACAGACCACGGCGCTCGCGGGCCGAGGATTCAATGAGGAGAACATCACCCGTATCGTCGGCATCGTGGCGGAAATGATGTCGTCCCACCTAATGCTGCTCTTCGGCGCCATGTTCCTATTCTCGTTGGGCGTCCTTTACAAGCTGCTCGACAGCCGTGTGAGGATGAGTCGTGGCCAGCTCTTTCTCTTTGCTCGCATGTTGCCAGCTGCCGGCGGGCTGCCGCTACTTGGCGGCTGGAACACCATCTACATGTCCACGTTCGCGCTCTACCTCATGATGTCAGCCCTGATTGTTCTTCTCTATGAAAAACGTTTTCCTGTCCGCACAACCGATCGTTGAAACACACGGCGGCAGCGCGACGATGTTCGCCCTGCTGCGCGAAGAGTTTCGAGAAAAACCAGATGAGATCCTTGAGATTCACCGCCAGCCGCCTTCCCAGCTGGCAACGCGGTATTTCCGCGCCATGAGTCTGCCTGCGCTGGGCCTGCTGCAGCTGCTGCTGCCGTTCCTGCCGTTCGACTTCGTCTCCCGTTTTTCATTTGAGCTGCTCCGGCATCTTCGCTCGCTAGGTCCTTGCAGAGTTATCTTCAACTACAACCAGCTACTGATCTATCCCGTACTCGTCCGCTCGCTGACGTCCCAGGTGATCGTCCACGATGTCATGTACGACATGTGGCGATCCGATCCCAGTATCCGCCGGCTGTTCTGGCGATTGGTGCGATTTTGGGAGAGAAGGTTTGTTCGCTGGCTGCCAGAGAATGCCACGCTGGTCTTCGTATCCGAAAAAGATCGCGTGATGCTGGCAGAAGGTGTCCGTTGCGGTGTCCGTGTGCTAGACCTGCCACAGCTGATAGCTGGAGACTCCGTCGGCCGACGCCTCCCCCAGCGGCAGACGCTGGCGCTCCGACCCGGGGTGCGCGTGGGCCTGCTAGGGGCTTGGGCACGGCCCGAGAATCGTGACGGAGCGACAAAGTTCCTGAAGGCTCTATCGCCTGAGGTGCGCAATGGATTGTACTTTCGCATCGCCGGGCTTGGATCGGAGGCGTTGCCCGATGGAGCATCGATCACCAAGTTGGGCTTCGTCAAGGATCTCGGCGAGTTCTTCGACGGCATCGACGTCTTCGTCGCTCCCCTAGATAGTGGCGCCGGAGTGAAAATCAAGGTGCTGAAGGCGATCGAGTATGGCGTGCCGCTTTATCTGACCGAAAAGGCAATGGAGGGCATCACACTGCCGGCCGGCCATCCAAACGTTGTCGAGGCCGATTGCCGGCACCTCGCAAAACGCTTCAATTGCGACTACGTGCGACCATGATTGTCTTCATTACGCATGGCGATGGACCGCGCGGCGCCGAGCGCGCTGTCCGCAATCTGCTGACCGATGCCCCTCCCTCGGCTTGGCTGTCAGTGATCTCGTTGGGTCAAGCGTTCGGCGTGCGCGGCGAGCGCCTGCGCGAGCGCTGCGCGGGCGGCAAGTGGACGGCGATCTGGGCCGCGCTGCAGGAAGTAGCTCGCGGCCAGGCGCTCGGGCAGTCGGTCACGCTGTGCTACGTCAACGGTAATATGGCGGTGCCTCTTGTGGCTTTCGCTCTCGCTCGGGCGCGCAGCCTATTGGGCCAGCCGCGGACACGCTTGGTCCTGTGGGAGCATTGCATCCCACACACCCATTACGACAGACGCCAAGGCCTGGGCCGCCACGTCATTCGGGTGCTTTATGCTGAATTGCTGCGTATGGCCGACGAGGTGGTAGCGCCCAGCGCTGTCATTAGCGACGACCTCAAGCGGCACTTCGGAGTCCGCAGGCTTGAGGTTTCGCAGTTGGACAATCCGATTATCCTAGCCCCAGTCTCGACGCTTGATCTGCCGGTCGACTGGCCCGACGGAACGGCCATTCGTATAGTGTTCGTCGGCGCTCTTAGCCCAGAGAAGCAGCCGCACCTTGCGCTCGACTGGGTCGCCGCAAACCATACAAACGGAGCTCACCTAATGCTGTGCGGCGATGGTCCGCTGCGACCGGACCTGCAGGCACGTATTGACGCCGAAGGGCTGCCGGCAATCATCGTCGGCCACGTCGGCAACCTACGCGCTTACTACCAGCGGGCAGATTTGCTGGTGTGCACATCGCGCTATGAGACGTTCAGCAACGTCATGACGGAGGCTACTCTGTGCGGCTGCCGTGTACTGACCACAGATTGGCCTGGCGTAGACTCAGTCTATGGCGGGCACCCCCTAGTACAAATTCACCACGGCAGCGCTCCTCCTGTCTTCGAGGCGCTTCCCGACGTAGCGCGCTCATCGCCCAGACAGAGGCTGACCAACTTCGACGCAAACCTACATATCCAACAGCTCGAAGGTCATGACTAAGAGAAACAACTTGTCCATCGCTCTGGGCGTACTGTCGTATCGGCGGCCACAACTCCTACGTGAACTCCTGCTCAGCTTCATGCGGCAACAAGGAGCGCCCGAGTTCCGGGTCATCGTCTACGACAACGACCCTGCCGGCTCGGCCGAAGCTGTCGCGCGCGAGTGCGTGCCCGCAGCTCAATTGCGTTACGTACGCACTGATGCCAACTTCGGCAGTTCCGGGGGATTCAACAGCTTGTTCGCCGAGGCGTTGAAGGAGCCGTGCAGCCACTTCTTATGCTGCGACGACGACATCGAGTTTACAGATGACTGCGTCGCCCGCCTTTTAGAGGTTGCGCGAGATCAGCCTCGCGCCACGGTACTTGGCGGAAGGCGCTACCCATCCGGGCGTGAGTTCCCCTGGGCGCCGATGATCGACGCCAATGACATCACGCGCGTGAAGGCTCACCGGCCGTTGGCAGACCTTCCGGTGCAGGTGGATACGATTACCTTCGAAGGCTGCTTGCTGCCAATGGAGGTAATCCGCACTGTCGGATTGCCTTACCGCAACTTCTACATGGATGGGGACGACTGGGACTACGGTCTGCGCATCTGCAAGGCGGACTACTCGATTCTGCTCGTTCCCGCCACAGTCATCGTCCGAAAGATCGAGCCGAAGCAGCGCCTGGCGCGCATCCCATTTCTGGGTCTGTGTTCGTGGCGTTGCGGCATTAGTCCCGAACGTACTTATTACGAAGTTCGCAACAAGTTCAAGTTGATTGATCGCCACGCGATACACCGGACGATAGCCCTCTTGCGGGAAACTATTCGAGCGCTTCGTCGAGTTGTTGGCGTATTAGCCTTCGAGGATCGTAAATTATTGCGATCGCTACTGATATTAGAGGCAGTGGTTCATGGATGGGGTCCCGTGGAAGGCCGCAACGACCGCCTCGGGCTATGAGCATGACGAACCGCCACACGGGGTCTATGACCGAAAGAAGCTGAATCGTTACAGACACTTGTCTATCGAGAGAGCAAGCGGTAGATTGGAACCGTGACAATCTGAACTCGCACTGGCGTGAGGCACTCGCCGATCAATATGGAGAAAAGCGCGACGAACTGTTGTAGAGTCGGTCCCCGGTTCACTGCACACCCATACACGGCGGCTGGATGAACCTCGCCGAGATCGACTTCAGCCCATTTAGCCGGCAATGGCTGGGGCACCGCTCGATCCTTTCGTTGGCAAAACTGCGACGTCAGGCCAGAACCTGGAATAAAAGGATGTACAAAGACAAAGTAACAATTACACGTCAGATGAGAGGTCTTTCTACGTTCGCCAACCTAGGCCAAAGAGTGTTACTGAAGATGATTGGCCCCCTGAAATCTCAACTGGTCGTCCGATTTCCTATTGTGTCTCCCGAAATCAGGGCGTTTATCTTAAGCCGCTTCGATCCCGTAAGGGACTTCAGCATTGCGCTGGCACTGCAGACGATTAAGCGTGAGCAACTACCCGGCGACATGGCCGAGCTTGGCGTGTTCAAGGGAAAGACTAGCTCACTGATTCATCGGCTCTGCCCAGAGAGGCGTCTGTATCTTTTCGACACGTTTGAAGGATTTCCTGCGGGGGACCTAGAAACCTGCAGCCGGGACAGGCGGTTCGATGACAGCAGCGTCGAATACGTAAGCTCTTTGTTCAATGACCAAAGGAACATTGTCTTCAGGAAGGGCTATTTCCCAGAAACCGCCATTGGTCTCGAAAACTCACGGTTTTGTTTCGTGATGCTGGATGCCGATTTGTACAAGCCGACGTTGGCAGGCCTAGAGTTCTTCTATCACAGAATGGCACCCGGCGGTTATATTTTTGCTCACGACTACACGTCGTTTGAATCCGGCCGTGGCGTAAGTCGGGCCATAGATCAGTTTCTGGCGGATAAACCTGAGAAAGTAATCGAGCTACCCGACACCTGGGGTTCTGTGGTATTCCGAAAGCTGTAACCGATCACAATTGACTCTTCGGCGCTCTGTACAACTGGGTGAGGTCGGCATACGTTGCAGAACCCTGGTTAGTCACCTTCCCACAGTCGTCGGCTCTGACAGCCCCAATGTCGCTTAACTGCGTTGCAAAACTATGGAGCAAAAACCCCACGGTGGGAAACCGGCTGCATTTTGGTTTTTTGCACCATGGAAACCCAGGCTCTCAGACTTAAAGCGTTTTCGTTAACAAATCAACTGGCAGTTTACGCGCAGAAAAGCGCGGCAGAAGTTCCACTACAAGAGAACTGAATTCATTCGTTCAAAGACCTGGATAGAGTTATTCACATGTCTACTTTGTTTCCAAATTGTGCCGTCCTGATGGCCACCTGCAACGGCGAAAGATGGCTGCCCGAACAACTGGACAGCATTCGCAACCAACAGCAGGTCGACGTGCACGTCGCGGTCAGCGACGACCAGTCAACTGACGGCTCGTTGAAGGTGCTGGAGGAGTACTCCGCTAGGCTGCCGCTAACGATCTTGCCGGAGCAGCAGGAACGGTTCGGCAGCGCCAACCGAAATTTCTTGCGTCTCATACGAGATGCTGAAATCGGCGAAGCGGCGTATGTCGCGCTCGCCGACCAAGACGACATCTGGCATTCAGACAAACTTGCACGCGCTGTCGCCAGGCTGCGCTCGGACGTTGCGGATGGCTATTCCAGCGACGTTGAGGCATTTTGGCCAGACGGGCGCACAAAGGTTATCAAAAAGTCTTACTCGCTGAAGCGGTTCGATCACGTGTTTGGGTCGCCAGGACCCGGTTGCACGTTCGTGCTTACTCGCGCCCTATTCCTTAATATGCGTGACTGGGTCACCATTAATTTCATCACCCTCTCCGGGCTCTGGGTCCACGACTGGATCATTTACTGCTATGCGCGCGCCAGAGGTTTTCGCTGGATCATCGACAATGTGCCGACGATGCGTTACCGGCAGCACCATTCCAATGAAATCGGGACCAACTCCGGTCTCAAAGCCATCCAACGCCGCTTGGAAATAGTGAAGCAGGGACGATATAGGCACGACATTGTGCATATGTCCGAACTGACCAAAGCCTGCCCGGAATGCTCTCTGGCGCTGCGCCGGTTGAGTTGGATGGACCGTCTCTGGCTCATTCGTCACGCGGGCGATTTCCGGCGCAGTCGGCCGGAGGTAATCGCTCTTCAGATTATCTTCTTGTTGATGCCCAAATCGCCAATCTCCGATGCCGGCTAATGCATTAGTCCTGCACTTGGCGCGGATCTTTCAGGGGGACAAAAATGAAGCTTCTTTTGACGGGGGCAAACGGCTTTATCGGACGGGCGTTGTCTGTTCAATTGGCCAATGAGGGTCACCAGGTTTTCAATGCCGTTCGAAGCCGCACCGCCGAAAGCAACGAGATCGTCGTGGGAGACCTTAAAACGTTCCAAGGCTGGGATGGTCTTCTCTGCGGCATCGATGTGATCGTTCACCTGGCAGGCCGGGCCCACATCCTCAATGACCGATCCGAAGGACGGTTTGAGGAATGCAGAATCAT
>Ga0187847_10001875_pt1 | contig 17919 bp, 14 predicted proteins | sample June2016WEW_4_10_FD_132458 | JGI IMG/M metagenome (GOLD analysis project Ga0187847, IMG submission 132458) | Peatland microbial communities from SPRUCE experiment site at the Marcell Experimental Forest, Minnesota, USA - June2016WEW_4_10 | ecosystem: Environmental > Terrestrial > Soil >...
CCGCCGCCGCGAATGCCTGCCTTAACGGCACCAATCAGTGCGTCAGCTACAGCGCCTTCGGCGCGCGCCCGGAGTACGCTACCCTCGAAGCCGTCTCCGGAACGGCGCAGAGCTTCTCGTTAGCGGGAACGGCCAGCCAGATCGTTCTGCGCGTGCTGGACATGGACGGCAACCCAATGGCCGGGGGCACGGTCACGCTCTACCAGGCGCTCTATGCCTGGGCTCCGCCCTGCGCCCCGCATGGCCGCTGCGCCGAGTCCGAGCTGCTGGCCACACAGGCGGCGACGGCGACTTCCGCGCTGGACGGAACTGTCATCTTCACTCCGGCGTCGCTGCCCGGAGTAGCCACCAACCTGCTCGGCATCGCGGTCACGGGCAACGCTGGCAGCGTGAATCTGGCGATAGAGCAGCATCCGTAAGAGCAGCTTCCAGCTTTTAGCTCTTAGCTTTTAGCTTTGTGGTTCCATCGAATCCTTGACCATCCTTGCGGCGTTGCTGTCACTTCTTACCCGTTTCCCGCATCTTCTAAGAGAGAGGTGGGCACAAATTGGGCGAATTGACTGAACCGCTTCCGCAGCCGCCGTCCCGCCGTCCCCGCGTTGTGATTGTCGGCGGGGGCTTTGCCGGGCTTCATGCGGCCAAGGGGCTGGCGCGGCTGCCGGTGGATGTGACCGTGGTGGATCGGCGTAACCATCACACCTTTCAGCCGCTCCTCTATCAGGTGGCGCTGGCGGTGCTTTCGCCGGCCGATATTGCCCAGCCGATCCGCTCGATCCTGCGCCGCCAGCGGAACACACAGGTACTGATGGAAGAGGTGGTGGGCATCGACGCGGCGGCGCGGCGGATCGCGTTGGCCAGCGGCGCCGAGCTGCCTTACGACTACCTGGTGCTGGCCACCGGGGCCACGCACTCCTACTTTGGCCGCGACGACTGGGCTGAATTTGCGCCTGGGCTGATGACGATCGAGAACGCGACCGAGATTCGCCGCCGGGTGCTGCTGGCCTTCGAGCTGGCCGAGCGGCAGATGGTCGAACACGGCTGGCATCCGCCGCTCAACTTCGTGGTGATTGGCGGCGGGCCGACCGGGGTTGAACTGGCCGGCGCAATCAGCGACATCGCCCAGCTTTATATGCGGCACGATTTCCGCCATATCGATCCGGCCAAGGCCCGCGTGCTGTTGCTGGAGGGCTCGCCGCGCGTATTGGCGGCCTATCCGGAGGATCTCTCCGCCAAGGCCGAAGCCGCGCTGGGCAGGCTGGGGGTTGAGGTTCATACGCACACTCATGTGGCCGGCGTAGGACCGGGGTGGGTGGAGTTTGGCGGCCAGCGGCTCGACGCGGTGGTCACGCTCTGGGCTGCGGGCGTCGAGGCTTCGCCGCTGGGCAGGATGCTGGGCGCGCCTCCCCAGGTGAATCTTGACCGGCGCGGCTGCGTCGTCGTGGACGACCGGCTGAATCCGCCGGGAAGGCCCGAGGTCTTTGTGCTGGGCGATCTGGCCCATCTGGAGCAGGACGGCCATCCGATTCCCGGAGTGGCCCAGCCGGCGATGCAGATGGGCGACCATGTCGCCAAAATGATCGCCGCCGACCTTGCAGGCAAGCCGCGGCCGGCCTTCCGCTACTTCGACAAGGGAGACATGGCGACCATCGGGCGGATGGACGCCGTGGCCAAGGTCGAATGGCCGTTCAAGGCGCATTGGAGCGGCTTTCCCGCCTGGGCGGCCTGGCTGACGGTGCATATATTTTTCCTGATAGGCTTCCGCAACCGGCTCTCGGTCTTTGCGGCGTGGATCTGGACGTATTTCACCTTTACGCGCGGGGCGCGGCTGATTACGGGAGACCAGCGCCTCGTGGGCTGGCAGGAGCGGGTGGATGCGGGACCGGGCGGTTCATCGCAACAACTGACGGCGCTGGAGCGATGAGGATGCGCGGCTCGAAAACACTCGTATTGTCACTATTTGGTGATAGAATGGGTGATAGAGGAGATTTTCCATGAGAGCGACAGTGGCACTCGACGACGAGTTGGTGCGTAAGGCTCAAGCGTTTTCAGGCGTGACGGAACGAACGGCCTTGCTCCGTGAGGCTTTGAGGGCGCTGATTCACCTTGAGGCTTCGCGCAGGCTCGCGGCGGTTGGAGGCACGGAGCCGGACTTAGAAGAGATCAAGCGCGTGAGGGCCGACAGGCTGTGATTCTGGCCGACACATCGATATGGGTTGACCATCTGCGAAACCGCAGCCCTGAAATGGAGAAACGCCTTATCGGGGGGCAGATTGTCATGCACCCCTTTATCGTTGCTGAGATTGCTCTTGGTTCGCTCCACAACCGGCAAAAGAGACTGGACGACCTGGATGCGCTGCTTGAAGTGAGAGTGGCGCAACTCAATGAAGTGCGGCACATGATCGAGGCTCACGCTCTCTACTCGAAGGGGATTGGCTTAACGGACGCGCACTTGATTGCCTCATGCCTATTGACGCCGGGAACGCAATTGTGGACGCGCGACGCCGCGATGAAAAAAGTGGCCAAGGCTCTGGGAATTCTTGTCGATCTGCCTTAATGCATCCAGGAAGGTTCCAAGCCCGTCGGTTAAACTGGAAGAGCGATGCTCGACCTGGGATTTGTCCGTAACAATCTGGAAGCTGTGGAAGAGAAACTGCGCGCGCGCGGGGCCGATCCGGCTGTGCTGCTGGGCGATTTTCGCGTACTCGATCAGAGCCGGCGCGAGGCGATCACCACCGCCGAACGGCTGAAGGCGCGCCGCAATGAGTTGAGCCAGCAGGTGGGCGCGCTGAAGAAGGCTGGGCAGGATGCGACTGCGGTGATGGACGAGACGCGCGCCCTGAAAGAAAAGCTCGACGAACTGGACGGAAATGCAGCATCTCTCGACGAGCAGTTGCGGCTCTCGCTGGCTAGCATCCCCAACCTCACCCGCGACGAAGTGCCCGTCGGTAAGTCCGAGGCTGACAATGTCGTCGTCAAAACCTGGGGTGAAAAGACGGCCTTCGATTTTGAGGCCAAGCCGCACTGGGAACTAGGCGAGGCGCTGGGGATCCTCGATCTGAAGCGCGCGGCTAAGCTGAGCGGGGCGCGCTTTGCGGTTTATATGGGTGCAGGGGCAAAACTGGAGCGAGCACTGATCAACTTTATGCTCGACGTTCATACCGAAAAGCAGACCTACTGTGAGATCCTTCCTCCGTTTCTCGTGAATGGGGATTCGATGTATGGGACCGGTCAGTTGCCGAAATTCGAGGAGGATCTGTTTAAGGTCCAAACGGGGCGTTTCGAGCAGGATTTTTACCATACCCCAGGCATTGGGGAGATCGTGCTTGCTCATGGACACGGTAAGAGCCGCTTCGAGGTCTTGAGCGTGACCAACGGGATGGCGAAACTTCGATTCGTTGGGACGAACCATGAAGAATCTGTGCCGACAACGTCGCTGTATTACAGTCGGGATCTTTACCTCATTCCCACCGCTGAGGTTCCGGTCACCAATCTCTATCGCGACGAGATTTTGGACGACGCGCGGCTGCCGATTTGCCTGACGGCTTATACGCCCTGCTTCCGCGCCGAGGCCGGAGCGGCGGGCAAGGACACGCGCGGCATCATCCGCCAGCATCAATTTCAAAAGGTCGAGCTGGTCAAGTTCACGCGGCCCGAGGACTCCGACGCCGAGCACGAGAAGCTGACGCGGGACGCGGAGGAGATTTTGGAGGCGCTCAAGCTGCCCTATCGCCGGGTTCTGCTCTGCACCGGCGACACCGGCTTCTCCTCGGCCAAAACCTTTGACCTGGAGGTCTGGCTTCCGGGGCAGCAGCTTTACCGGGAGATCTCCTCGTGCTCGAACTTCGAGGGATTTCAGGCGCGGCGGGCCAACATTCGCTACCGGGCAACTTCCGGAACAGGCGGAGCCAAGGGCAAGCCCGAGTTTGTTCACACGATTAACGGAAGCGGACTGGCTGTGGGACGCACCTGGCTGGCGATTGTCGAGAACTACCAGCAGGCCGACGGCTCGGTCCTGATTCCAGAGGCGCTCCTGCCCTACATGGGTGGGCTGGAGAAGATTGTGAGGCAGTCGTGATCGAGACCGTGGCCCCTGGGAGCCCAAACAATTCCGTCCGGCAAGCGCGGCGCGGCCCGCGGCAGATTCTGTTGAGCTATTTTTACTGGACCTACTCGCGCGGCAGTTTTCACTTCGATGTGATGGTGACGCTGATCCTGGCGTTCATCTTCATCACGCCGCACCTGTGGGACTACGGCGACAAGCCGTCGAGGGCGGCCGGCCCGCCGCATCCGATTCAGGTCGTCGGCGATGGCAACCGCGGGCTGATTGTGACCGTGCAAGCCTCGGACGTGAACCTCGACCTCAATACCACAGAGTCGTACCAAACGGTGAAGAAGGCACTGCGCAAGGCCATTGAGCCGGTCACCGGCGACGCCGTCTCGGTGGACAACTGGCAAACCGTCAAGGACGCGCAGGGCAATGTGGCCTGGAAGGTCTGGGCGCGGCGGTGAAGAGCAGATGTTAGCTTTTAGCTCTTAGCCTTTAGCTTTTCGTTGGCGGCAAAGACGGGATGACCGACCTAAGGAATGAGCCTTCACACCCGCAATAGCAAGCTAACAGCTAATAGCTAACGGCTCTTCGAGGCAGACGAGAGTAAGGATGACGATGCAGATTGCAAGAAAACTTATTGTTGCCGCGTCGATTGCCGTGCTGCTGCTGGCGGCGCGGGCAGCGGTTGCCGCCCCCTCCGATGAAAAGGAGCGGGACAGGGTGCTGCATCAACTCGACATCGCGGCGAAGAGTTTCCGCTCGACCTCGGCCGACTTCGAATTCGACTCGATCCAGACCGATCCGATCTACGACAAGGACGTTCAAAAGGGCACGGTTTACTACGAGCGCAAGGCCGGCTCCTTCCAGATGGCCGCGCACATCCGCGAAGTGAACGGCAAGCCGGAGGCCAAGGTCTATTCGTACGCCAGCGGCGTGCTCCGGCTTTACGAACCGCGGATCGATCAAGTGACCGTCTTTAGCAAGGCGGGCAAATTTGAGAGCTACCTGATGCTCGGCTTCGGCGCCAGCGGCAAGGATCTGGCCGACAAGTGGGAGATCAAGTACCTGGGTTCGGAGACGCTGGATGGCGTGAAGACGGAGAAGCTCGAATTGGTCGCCAAAGACCAGGAGGTCCGCAAGAACATTCCTAAGGTGACCATCTGGGTGGACACCGAGCGGGGCGTGAGCCTGAAGCAGGTCTTCGACGAAGGGCCGGGACAAAGCCGGGTCTCGGTTTACTTCAACATCAAGGTCAATCAGCCTCTGCCGGCGGACGCTTTCACCTTCAAGACCGACAGCAAGACGCAATTCGTGAACCGGTAAAGCGCCACGCCGCCCAGCGCAAAGAGCATCGGAAAACATTCCAGCGTATAGCGGGTCTCGGGCGCTTCCACGGTCATCAGCAGGGCGCTGCGCAGCAGGAAATAGGCTAGCATGGGCCGCCAGAAGCGTGGGCGCAGGCACAGTCCGGCAAAGCCCAGCAGCAGATAGATCGCGTTCAGCCCGGCGTAGGCCCAACTGAAGCGGGTCTCCGCGTTGTGGTGCGCGTAGACCCACCAATCGAGGTCGATGTTCAGGTTTTCGACACGCGGACGAAGCCACATATCGGTGGTCCGCCCCAGCGGCAGCCAAAGGTAATAGCGCAGCGGATGGGCGGCGATGCGTTCGTCGGCCAGCTTGCCGAAGCGCGCATCCACATCGGGCACAAGGTCGGTCGCATTGTCGCGGATGTTGTAATCGCCGGCCAGAGCGGCGGTCTCGGCGTACTGGGCCGGGCTGTCGAAGGCCCTGCTGGGAAGCTTGGAGAGGTCCAGCGGGCTGCCCGGCACCGGCCAATAAATCTCGTAGGTGGAGACGAAGTCCAGGCACCAGGTTTTTACCCAGCGCACCCAGCCGGCGTAGGGATCTTCGCCGGGGTCGTTGGCGTAGCGCGGGGCCAGCGGTTCAAAGACGTGGAAGACCTGCCAGTTGCGCCAGGTCCATGCGGCAAAGGGCAAGAGCGCCAGCAGCACGCAGACGCTGGCCATGCGGGCCAGCTTTCGACGGGGAAATGCAGCGCCGCCGTCCTTGCGCATGAGGCCGATCAGCAGCGCCGGCGCGAGCGCCACGGCGGCCAGCGCGCCATCGGGACGCAGCAGCGCCGCATAAGTCAGCGCAAAGGTGCAGCAGAGCGCAGGCCCCCATCCGGGCCGGTCGCGGAAGCGCGCCGCCGACCAGAGCGCCAGAGCCAGCACAAAGAGCGTGGGCGCCTCGGTGAGCGGTTCGGCGGCATAGACGGCCGTGAAAGGGCAGAGCGCGGCCAGCCACAATGTGCAATGCGCGGCCCCTCGGCGCAGTGGGGCCGGGGCAATGCGGCGCGCAAAATCGGCCAGGAGAAGGCATCCGGCCAGTTCCAGCGCAATCTGCGCCCAGCCGGCCGAAGCGTAGTTCTCCATCCCGAAGAGCCGGAAGCAGAGCGCCAGAAAGAGCGGGTAGCCGGGTAGCCGGATCAGCGTGGGCACCATCTCACCGCCGCCTCCGGTGAAGGCATAGCGGCCGTGGAGCAGCAGGTTCTTTGCCAGGCCGCCGTAGATCAGCGAGTCGCCGTTGACCTCAAAAAAACTCTTCAGCATACCCAGGCGCAATGCCAAGCCTGCTGCAAGGGCCAGGGCGACGGAGAGGCACTCAAGCACCCCGGCTGGGGCTGGGCGCGGGGCTGTCGATTGACTCCGGTGGTCAGCTTCCATACGATTCGTAGTGTATAGCGTGGACGGTTGCCGCTGTTTTCGGACCCGGTCTTCGCAGCCCGTTTTCTTAACCCTCGTTTCGCAGTACAGGATAAGCCAGACCTCCGATGCCGGATAACCAGATATTTTTCGATCCACAACGCAAGCGATGGAAGCGGCTGCGCCGTATCTTCGATGTGACGGCCATCGTTTTCACGCTGGTTGTGGTCGCCTTCATCTTCAACGTGCTGCGCTTTCAGCAGTTGCCGGAGCTGCTGCTGGCCACTCCCCGGCACAACTACAAGGCATTGCCCGACCGCCAGCCGCTGCTGCGCGGCGCCAGGGGCCAGCGTCCCGCGCGGCGCAAGACCGAGCGGAAGCCCTCCGAAATTCCCTTGAACTCCGGTGAAGGCTTGCGTGCGGCTTACTATGTGCCGTACGACCCGGCCAGCTACTCATCGTTCAAGGAGCACGTGCAGCAGATCGATATGCTCTTTCCCGAGTGGCTGCATGTGGACGCGCCCCAGGGAACCCTGCTGGCGATCAACGCCGACACCCACCGCGAGTATCCCGTCATCGACGGCGCAACGATCCACGACCCGGACGAGTTGAACAAGATCAAGCGGGTGATTCAGGCGGCCAAGGAAGACACCGAAATCTTTCCGCACCTGAACAACTTCAACCCGAATACGCAGAGCTGGGATCCGGCCATCGCGGGGGTACTGGCCGACGGCGGCAAGCGCGCCGCGCTGCGCCAGCAAATCGTTACCTTCTTTAACGAATTCCCGGCCTATCATGGCCTCTCGCTGGACATCGAGAGCCTGCCCGACAACGCCAGCCACGACTATCTGGTTTTTATTCAGGAGCTTTACGCCGACCTGCACGCGAGCAATCTGAAGCTCTACGTCAACGCGGCGGTCTCGACCACCGACGAGGATCTCAAGCAGATCGCCGCCAACTCCGACGGCGTGGTGTTGATGAATTACGACGAGCACCAGACCACCAGCAATCCGGGGCCGATCGCCAGCCAGGAGTGGTTTGTGGGCAACCTGCGCCGCGTTCTCAAGATCGTGCCCAAGGAGAAGCTGATCTGCGCCATCGCCAATTACGGCTACGACTGGACGCTCTCCATCCCCAATTCACCCAAAGGCAACAGCGTCCTGCAGCATCCCAAGCCGCCGCAGGTTCTCGATACGGAGGACTTTCCAGTCTCCGAAGCGTTGCAGCGCGCCTCCGATGCCGACGCCGATCTCGACCTCGATTACGACACCCTCAATCCGCACTTCGAATACATCGACGAAGACTTGAATCAGCGCCACGTGGTGTGGTTTCTGGATGGCGTGACGGTGTTGAACGAGATGCGCGCCGCCCGCGCGCTGGGCTTACAGACCTTTGCGCTGTGGCGGCTCGGCTCGGAAGACAGCTCACTCTGGAACGTCTGGGACAAGCCCAGCAACCCGGACTCGCTGCAAGCGCTGGGCGTGGTCCAGCCCGGCCACGACGTGGACAATGAGGGCGACGGCGACATTATTCGCGTAATCGGATTGCCCCAGCCCGGCAAGCGGACCGTCGAAGTGGACACCGACGAGTCCGATCCGCGCAAGAAGCTGATCATCGATGAGCACATGGACGTGTATCCGCGCACCTACACGATCCAGCAGTACGGCTACCATGCCAACGAGGTTTCGCTCTCCTTCGACGACGGCCCCGACCCCAAGTGGACCCCAAGAATTCTCGACGTGCTGCGCGACAAGGGAGTCAAGGGAACCTTTCTGATGATCGGCGAGGAGGCCGCGCAGAATGTCGGCACGATGAAGCGCGTGGTGCGCGAGGGCCATGAGATCGGCAACCACACTTACACGCATCCCGACATCAGCGAAATCTCGACCCAGCAACTGGACCTCGAACTCAGGCTCACCGAACGCCTCTTCGCCAGCAAGCTGGGAATTCAGCCGCTCTACTTCCGCCCGCCCTACGACATCGACGAGGAGCCGGACACGGACGACCAGGCCGCGCCGGTGGAGCGCATTCAGCGGGCCGGCTACACCATTGTCGGCAGCAAGCTCGACACCAACGATTGGAATGAGCATCCGCGCAAAACGCCGGCCGAAATGACCCAAACCATCCTCGATCAGCTAGAGATCATGAAGGCCAAGCCGCAGTTTCGCGGCTCGATTATCCTGCTGCACGACGGCGGCGGCGACCGCTCGGCCACGGTGGCCGCGCTGCCGATGCTGATCGACACCCTGCGCGCCCACGGCTACTCGATCGTGCCCATCTCGGCGCTGATGGGCAAGACCACCGCCGAGGTGATGCCCAAGCTGACCTTCCGCCAGTACGTGCGCGCCCTGCCCGACTCCATCGCCTTCTCCAGCCTGGCCATTGTCGGCCAGTTCATCGTTCTGGTCTTCTTTGTGGGCGATGTGCTGATGAGCGCCCGCCTGCTGCTGATCGGCGTTCTCGCCGTCATCGACCGTCTCCGCAAGCCCCACGGCGCAGCCTCGCCCGGCTTCAACCCCCGCGTCGCCGTCCTCATCCCGGCCTACAACGAGGAAAAGGTGATCGTCCGCACCATACGCTCGGTGCTCAACTCCGACTACGCGAACCTGCATATCATTGTCATCGACGACGGCTCCAGCGACTCGACCGCCGATGTTGCGCGCGAGGCCTATGCCGCGGAGATCGCCGCCGGACGCGTGCAGGTTCTTACCAAACCCAACGGAGGCAAGGCCGCGGCCCTGAACTACGCCCTCGACCGGCTGGTTGAGGAAGTTTATGTCGGCATCGACGCCGACACGGTGATCGCCGCCGACGCGATCTCCAAGCTCATCCCCCACTTCGAGGATCCGCTCATCGGCGCAGTCGCCGGAAACGCCAAGGTCGGCAATCGCGTGAACCTCTGGACCCGCTGGCAGGCCCTCGAATATATCACCAGCCAGAACTTCGAGCGCCGCGCTCTGGATTTATTCAACGTCGTCACCGTCGTTCCCGGAGCCATCGGCGCATGGCGCACCGGCCCTGTGAAGGCAGCCGGCGGCTATCCGATCAACACGGTCGCCGAGGATGCCGACCTGACCATGGGCCTGCTCGAAATGGGCCTCAAAGTGGTCTACGAAGACCGCTCGCTGGCCTTTACCGAAGCTCCCATCGACGCCAAGGGACTGATGTGCCAGCGCTTCCGCTGGTCTTTTGGCACGCTTCAGGCCATCTGGAAGCATCGCGCCGCCTTTGTCCGCAACAAGGCCATGGGATTCTTCGCCCTGCCCAATATCCTTGTCTTTCAAATGCTGCTGCCGCTGGTCTCGCCCTTCATCGACCTTATGTTCCTGGCTGGCGTCGTCCACTACTTCGTCGATCGCCACTTCCACCCCGAGGCGGCATCGTTCGCCAGTTTGCAAAGGCTGATGGTGTACTTTGTCGGCTTCCTGCTCATTGACTTCATTACCTCATCGGCGGCCTTCTCGCTGGAGCGCCGCCACCCCGCCAACAAAGGCGACGGCTGGCTGCTCTTCCACATCTGGCTGCAGCGCTTCGCCTACCGCCAGGTCTTCTCCATCGTCCTTTTCAAGACTCTCAAGCGCGCCATCGACGGCAAACCCTTCAACTGGGACAAACTCGAACGCACCGCCAAGATGAGCAAGGCAACGGACGCGCTGACCGCGACGCTCTGATTGGTCTGGATCGTCGATCCATCGACGGATTTCTTGAATTGCGTATGTTGACTGCCTGTAAGCTATTTCTGTAGATTCTGCTTGCAATTGGTCAAGATGGGCCGGATAATTCCTTTAGTTTCATCCCCGCACCTAATGCAGGGCTCCCCAAATCAATCACAACCTGGCACCAGAGTCTTCAGGCGAATCCACTTCCCCCAGGAGGAACCATGGCCGATCCGGCAAATCCCATTCACGGCAGACGGCCCAAGCCGCCGTTGCTCGTTCCCTCGCCAACTAGCAGGGCATGGTCGATGGATGACATCTTTGTGGCTGTCTTCGCGTTGCTTGGAGTTGGGGGCGCGGTCTTCCTTCCGCTTCGCTTCGACGGCTTCTCTCCCACCATCACCTCCTTTCTGCTGGCCACTGGCCTTGCCGCTTTGACCTACCGGTATCTGGGCGGAGTCCAGGGAGCCAGCTTCTCGGTGGGAACGCTCAAGCTGGGCGGTGCGCTGGCGGCGCTGGTGGGCATAGCCTTGCTCGTCCACAATACAATGGCGTCCGACGCCCGCTATCAGGATTGGCAAGTGACGGGAGTTGTGAACGGGGCGAACGGTCAGCCCATCGGCAACATCCTCTTTCCAACAGACTTTTCCACGAACCCCTCCCACATCGATCTGGATGGCTCGGGAAGCTTCTCGTTGCACATCCACAGTTTCTCCGGCGAAAACGGAACCATCCAGTTTCCCAAGCTCTTCGTCACTCACGCAAATCTCGCGTCGCCCGCTGTGGATTTGAATCCGCACGCGCAAAACCCCGGGAATATCGCGATTAGCCGCGACGGGCACGTGATCACCATACGCGGGATCACGCTGCTGCCGCCTGCGACGGCTTACGCGCCTACCCAGACGCAGACGCTCACCAAGATTTCAGACGCGACTCAAGCTCCGCCGGTTCAGCAGGAGGCGAGACCATGAAAACCAAGAATCCCCGGTTCAAGATGGCGTTGTGCGCGCTTTTTTTGTTCCTTGCCGTAGGGCTGGTCCATGCGGCCACGGTGCGCGGCCGGTTGATCCATCCCAATGGCTACACCGCCGGCGGTATCGCGGTCACTGTGATTAACTCCTATGGGGTACGCTGTTCGCCAGCCTACACCGGTGCCGACGGCATGTACTATCTCTTCAATATTCCGGCCGGTCCATATCGCCTGGAGATATGGGTCTATCCCGGCGGCGCGCCCATGGTTTATCAAATCCAGGTGTATGAACCGTATACCGACATGCCGCAGATTGTCATACCCTATTAGGGCTTGGGCTTTCCACGGCATCAAGCCGCCGCACCGGCTCTCGGCTACAATCGAAGCGGTATGGTTCCTGCTTCCCTCAGCACACAGATTCAGCCGCGCGCGCCTCAAGGCGGCTTTCGGAATGAAGCCTTTGTCGATTTCAGGCTCTCGGAAAATGCCCGCAAGATGAAGGAGGCATTGGATCTGGTTTCCAGCCAGTTGGGCCGGGAATACGACCTGATCGTCGGCGGTCGCCGGCTCAAAACCGAGAGCAAGATCCGATCCATGAATCCCGCGCGCCCTGCTCAGGTTGTCGGCATTCACCAGAAGGCCGGAATCGAGCACGCCGAGCCTGCGATGCAGGCGGCTCTGCGGGCCTTTGAGTCCTGGAGCCGGACCCATGTTGAAACAAGAGTGTCCCTGCTCCTGAATGTGGCGGAGATCGTTCGCCTGCGCCGCTTCGAGTTCTGCGCCTGGCTCACCTTCGAGGTAGGAAAAAACTGGGCCGAGTCCGACGCCGATGTGGGCGAGACCATCGACTTCCTTGAGTTTTATGCCCGCGAGGCGCTCCGCCTGGCTGCCACTACAACACCCATCCAGTTCCCCGGCGAGCGCAATGAATTACTCTACATTCCCCTCGGCGTGGGCGCGGTGATCTCCCCCTGGAACTTTCCCTTTGCCATCATGGCGGGCATGACCGCGGCCTCCATCGTCGCCGGGAATACAGTGATTCTCAAGCCTTCCAGCGACGCACCCACCATTGCAGCCAAATTCGTCGAGGTGCTGGAGGAAGCGGGAATGTCGCCCGGCGTGGTCAACTTCTGCCCCGGCTCCGGCGCGGGCTTTGGCAACGCGATCGTCGAGCATCCCAAGACCCGCTTTATCGCCTTCACCGGTTCCAAGAGAGTTGGATTGGAGATTCATGAGCGGGCGGCCCGCGCCCAGCCCAATCAAATCTGGATCAAGCGGACAATTCTGGAGATGGGCGGCAAAGACTCGATTCTGGTCTGCGCCGACGCCAATCTGGACGCGGCCGTTGAGGCGGTCGTGGCCTCCGCCTTCGGATTCAGCGGGCAAAAGTGCTCGGCATGTTCCAGGGCCATTGTCGAGGCTCCGATTTATGAGGCATTCGCCGAGCGCCTGCGGGAGCGCGTGGCGAAACTCACTTTGGGCGATCCAGCGGAGAACCTGAACCTCGGCCCGGTGATCAACAAGAGCGCGCTCGATTCCATGCTGGCCTATATCGAGACGGGCAAGAGGGAGGGCCGTCTGATTGCCGGCGGCCACGCGCTTGAGACTGCCGGCGGCGGCTATTTCCTTGAACCCACAGTCTTCGCCGGCATCGCGCCGGATGCGGTCCTGGCGCAGGAGGAGATCTTTGGGCCGGTGCTGGCGCTTATCAAAGTCGCAGATTTCAAGGAGGGCCTGCGGGTGGCGAACAATACAGAGTACGGCCTGACCGGATCGATCTTTACCGAGGATCGAGAGCGGCTCGATCGCGCCCGCCGCGACTTTCACGTGGGCAACCTCTACTTCAACCGCAAATGCACCGGCGCGATGGTGGGAGCGCATCCGTTTGGCGGGTTCAATATGAGCGGGACCGACTCGAAGGCCGGCGGTCCGGATTACCTGCTGCTCTTCACCCAGGCAAAAAGTGTGGCCGAAGCACTGCGTGCGGCAGACGCTCGCTGATCGCTCGCACATGCTGTGTGGCTGCTTGTTTGCTGGGCGGAGCCTTTGGCTTTTCAACGGAGTTGGCGGAGTGAGCGCGCGAGCCGCCGATTGCGGCCAACCCGTAGAATCAAGAGTAGCCGCTTTGTTGCACCAAGCGGCAAACAGAACCCACATGGAGGACGAGTGAAGACCTGGCAGAAAATGGTTTACCCTACGCTGATTACATTGACTATTGGCAGCATTTATCTTTTTTCGGTATGGAAGCAGCGGCAGAATCCGGGGGTGATTCGCCAGAGCGACGCCAGCCAGACGCTGAGCCAGGACGATCTGGTGGTGATGCGAGAGTTCTTTCCGATGCACTTTGAGGATACGCTGCGGCTGGAAGGCACGACGGTGTGGATGAAGAACGGGTACGCGATGCCCTATTACCCGTATATTGGCGGTCATGTTGTGTTTGCCAAGCGGATGGGGTTGATAGCGGCGGCGCAGCGCATGGAAGTGAAAAAAATCATCAAGGCGGCGGTGCCCGCGAGCGAAGACGATAACATCTCCCACGGCAGCCGGCAGGCCTTTGCGGTGTTTGCGCTTGCGGGCGGCGCGGCGCTGTTTGCCACGCCGATCGGGACCATGCAAGGCAACGAGGAGGCCTATTTTACCGACCGGCTCTTCTACTACGACGATCCGCATACGATTTACGACCATTGGCCCAAAGATGTGTGGGCGGCGGTCGATGCGCATCAGGTGAAGCCGGGGATGAGCGAGTTGGAGACGCGCATGTCGATCGGACGGAAGCTGGAGGTTGACGGCGGCAAAGAAGGCGACCGCACCGTGACGTACGACCAGGACGGGAAACATTGGACTGTGACTTATGTGAAGAACCGGGCTACGGCCATCAAGAGCGAGTAGCGGGGCGGGGACTGGGTCTGGCCGGGCTTACAGTTTTTACAGTTTCCGTGGGCTGTGAAACTGTCAGCCCGCGCCCTACGGCGTCTCGGCCCGCGCCTGCGCCTTCTCGGTCAGCACCTTATGCGCATGGTCTTCCAGAGCCTGCGCCTCGGGCAGGAAGCTCAGCGCCTTCTGAATCTCCGGATCCCAGTCAGCCCGCGTCCGCAGCCCCTGCATCTGGCCAAACTGAATGGTGACGATCTTGTCCTTGATGCTGACCTTCAGCCAGTCCATGACACCGTTCAAGTCGGCCTCGGTGAAGGGAATCTCCTGGCTCGTCAGGTACTTCTTAAACTCGCCCAGGACCGCCGAGTCCACCTGGAAGTTCTTGTCCACGGTGCGGTTGGCCAGATAAATCGGCGCAAAATGGAAGAACACATCCTTATAGAGCAGCGTGTCCTGAAAGTGGTTGCTCTTGGGGCTTTCGATCTTCTCGTCCGGCGTGATGCCGCCGCCGCCGTAGACAGTGCGCCCCGCGTCGGTGAACTTCACCTCGCGGCTGGCCGTGTCGGCCGCCTGCGTGCCGCCGTGGCTGTAGTAGTCGTAGAGCGAAACGCCCGTGTAGTTGCGCTGGATCAGCCGTCCCGAGGGCGTGTAGTAGTGGTAGGTGGTCAGCGCCAGGCCAGTGTTTTCGCTGAGGTTGTAGACCGTCTGCACCAGGCCCTTGCCAAAGGTTGTCTCGCCCACGATCAGCGCCCGGTCGTGGTCCTGCAAGGCGCCGGAAACGATCTCGGCCGCCGAGGCCGTGCCGCGGTTGACCAGCACCACAATGGGGAAGCTATGGCCGCCGTTTCCGCGCGTGGCCGTATACTCCTGATCGGGAAAGGCGCGCCCGCGCTGGCTGACAATAATCTGCCCTTTGCTCAGCAGGTGGTCGCAAACCTCCACGGCCTGGCTCAACAGGCCGCCGGGGTTCCCGCGCAGGTCAAAGATCAGTCCCTTCATGTTGCCGAAGCTGTCGATGGCCTCAATCACTTCCTGAGCCGTTGTCTCCTGAAACTGCGTCAGGTGGATGTAGCCCACGCCAGGCCGAATCTCATAGGCCAGATCCACCGAGGGGTGCGGAATCTCGTCGCGGATCAGGTCGAAGACCAGCGGATTGCGCTGCCCCTCGCGAAGCAATACCGCCTTCACGTGCGTGCCCTGGGGGCCTTTGAGCGCCTTGGCCACTTCGTCGGTGGAAGTCAGCACGCCCGGTGTCTTGCTGTCCGCGATGACCGGCTTGCCGTCGACAGAAGAGATGACGTCGCCGGGATGAATTCCCGCCTTGAACGACGGCGAGCCCTCGAAGGGAAACATGACATAGACTTTGCCGTCCTGCTGCTGGATGGTCATGCCGACGCCGTAGTAGCGGCCATGCTGCTCCTCGCGCATCTTGGCGTAGGCCTTCGGATCGTAGAAGTTGGAGTGCGGGTCCAGGATGCGCAACATGCCTGGAATCGCTCCGTCGTAGATGGCCGTGTCGGCCTTGTCGCCGACGATCGGCTCGGCGTAATTCTGCTCCACCAGCGAATAGACGTTGGTGAACGCCTTCAGATTGTCGCGCAGTTGGCTCTCGTCGGCCGAGGACTCGGCGCCCACCTTGCGCTGCAAGACGCTGCCCAGCACGGCGCAGACGGCAAAGAAGAGAACCACGGTAAACAGGGCGCGTCGCGCGCGGGGAGTCATAAGCGGGAGAAACCTCCGGACTGCGATGCGGCTCAACCTCGGAACGGGGCCGGGAACGGCAGTCCTAGGGCTAGTGTATAGCACTGGAGGGTTGGACGGCGGGCGGAGGGTTCGGATAGCCCAGACCGGTTGGAAGGGGTGGGGCTGTTAGCGGAGGTTTTACTGTTGTACAGTTGTACAGGGCTGTGAAACTGTGAGGTGGATGTGATTTATTTTGAAAACTTTAAGGGGCATTCCACGGTTTCACGGATTCACGGTTTCCGTGCTTCCGTGAAGGGGCCTCTTGTAAGTATTTGATTTTGAATTGGTTAAGGATGGCTCCACAGTTTCACCGGCAAAAACGAGAAAAAAACGGGGCCGGCGGAGTTGGCGGGGTTCGCGGAGTTAGCGGAGTTGGCGGCGATCGTACTGCTTATGCTGCTCATGGGATCCTCGCAGGGACTAAGGGACTCGGGACTGTTGAGTTCCGTTCTGCTGACTACTTCCATTGTCCGCCAATTGACCGTAATTATCTGCAAACATCTGCGGCGCAGCTAACGAAAAATCTGCGGCGAGGCCTGCGGGGTTCTTGGTTAGCCGATCTGAATCTGGATACAACAGCTTGTGCGAAAAGGCCGTTTTGAACCACACTCAGATGCAGGGAACCGATGAGCATTTTCGCGGAATGACGATTTTGCTTGACCGAACATCCCAGAAGTGGGATAAATAATGACGCGGGAACCTGTACCGGGTGAAAAGCCTCTCTATTGGATTGGATCGTCACTCAAAGACATTACTCGATTTCCACCCGAGGTTCAACGCACTGTCGGTTTTGCTCTCAGCGCGGCTCAATATGGCGGGAAGCATCCGTCGGCAAAACCTTGGAAGGGCGAAGGGCCGGGGGTTCTGGAGGTTGTCAAAGACCATGACGGAGACACATACAGGGCGCTCTATACCGTTCGCTTCGCGAATGCAGTCTATGTTCTGCACGCGTTTCAGAAGAAGTCGCCACATGGAATTGCGACCCGGCGATCCGACGTTGCCTTGGTCAGAGAGCGTTTGAAGCTGGCACAACAGGATTACGAGAAGAGATATGGCTAAAGGCATCACAGAACAGGTCATCCGCAGCAGCGGCAACGTGTTTGCCGATATGGGACTGCCGGATGCGGCGGAACTCGACACCAAGGTCCGGCTGGGAGCCGCGCTGAACCTGATTGTCGAAAGGCGGCGGCTTACCCAGGCGGAGGTCGCGACCACGCTCGGCATCAACCAGCCGAAGGTCTCCGCGCTGCTGCATTACAAGCTGGAAGGCTTCTCCGTCGAGCGCCTGATGCACTTTCTCGTGGCGCTCGGGCAGGACGTGGAGATCGTCGTCAAATCCAAGCCACGCTCCCGTTTCGCCCGCATTGCCGTCAAAGCCGCCTGATCGCGCAAGCATCATTTCGGCAAAGTGCTGCGTGTGGGGTTTCCTCCGCGCTCATTTTGGCGAGCTGGCGGACGAGGGGCTTGTGGTTTTCCGCATCTTGCGCGATGACAGCAAGAAGCAGGTTCTTCGACTGCGCTGTGCTCCGCTCAGGATGACAACTATATCATAAATAATTATAAATAAACAACATATTGTGTTATCATATTCTATACAAAGCCTGCACAGATACGAAGAACCAACGACTTGCACGGAAAACCTGCACGGAAACTGCACAGAACAAAATAAACAGCAGGAGGCAACATGGCGTTTCTTACCGAGAAAGAGGAACTGAAACCCGGCCTGATTCTCTTTCGCCGCGGCGACGTGGGGCACCGGATGTGGTATTGCCGCATGAAGATGCCGAAGGCCGACCGCTATAAGACGGTTTCGCTCAAAACGACCGATATCAGCGCGGCTCGTGAACGCGCCTTTGACCAGGATGCCGACATCCGGTTTCGCATCAAGCATGACGTTCCCGTGTTCAATCGCGCCTTCCGCGA
>Ga0187847_10001877_pt1 | contig 17901 bp, 13 predicted proteins | sample June2016WEW_4_10_FD_132458 | JGI IMG/M metagenome (GOLD analysis project Ga0187847, IMG submission 132458) | Peatland microbial communities from SPRUCE experiment site at the Marcell Experimental Forest, Minnesota, USA - June2016WEW_4_10 | ecosystem: Environmental > Terrestrial > Soil >...
CTCGTGCCATCGTCCGCCGGATTCCAACGCGGTCTCATTGCCATCGGCTGCGAACATCAGCGCGCAATGCGGACAGGAATGTTTAAAGTAGCGGGTCTCAATCTCAACGCTTAAATCCCAAGACACCCGTCGTCCACAGAGGGCGGCAGTATCCGTTCCGCCGCCGAATTTTCTGCCCACGTCTGTCAAGCGTCGAATATGCCATAGTCCACCAGGTGCTTCTTCGCAGAAGGCATACTGCGGTGGCCCAGTGGTAACACTCCTCATATGTTCAACTCTAGTCCCTCTGCCGTTTGAGGTTTCGGGCATTGGGTGCGCAACCTTAGAGCAGCTAGTCTGTGGCTACCGTGAATATCTGGTGGTTGACGACGACAAAGTCACGCGTCGGGGATCAAAGGACCTGACGGGTAAGAGCAGAGGGTGCCATCTCCTCCCCAGCCGCGATCAACCACGGCAGACTGCGATGCAAGCGAACCTATTCTGCCTCAATGCGAATTCCATGAATCGCGAATCTTTCAAGCCGCTATATTCGGGACCTTGCAAAACAATCTCAGCAAGCTGGACTTCAGCCTTCTGTTAAGGGATAGCATGACTATCGCTGGCGAAGTCGATTACCATAGCGCCCTATTCACTGTGATATTTCGATCAGCTAATGAGGGTCCGAAGCGCAGCCCGACATCGTCGTAGATCGAGTTACGGGCTCACTCGCTGTGCAGGACCGCGTAGACTTTCTTAAGTAGTGGGATCCTGGCGAATGGCTTCGCCAAGAATGCGCGCTCCGAGATCAAGCCGGAGGGTAAATTAAACAGATCACCGGTATACCCCGACATGAATAGCGAACGAAGATTCGGGCAGAGCACTTTCGCTCGTGCGGACAGCTCAAGTCCACTTTGCCCAAACATGACGAGATCTGTAAGCAGTAGATCTAGTCCCGCTCCGGATCCTGTGATGATCTCCATAGCCTTCTCCGCGTTGTTTGCTTCGATGATTCGGTAACCGGCATTGCTAAGTAAACTTGCCGTCACCTTGCGTACGGCATCGTCATCGTCAACTACCAAAATCGTTTCGGAACCTAGTGGAAGGTGCTCTAACTCGGGGTACTTCTCCAGATCTTCTGCTTTTGCAGATACTCTTGGAAAGTAAATTTTGAACGTCGTGCCTTCGCCGGGTTGGCTGTCAACGGAAATGCTTCCCTGGCTCTGCGATACAATTCCATACACCGTGGAGAGACCGAGACCAGTGCCTTGCCCCAGGCCCTTGGTTGTGAAGAAAGGCTCGAAGATTTTCGATTTGATATCGTCGGCCATGCCGCAACCAGTGTCGCTCACCTCCAGACTGACATGTTCTCCGGGATGAGAACCCATGTGCTGGGAAGCATAATGCTCGTCCAGTTCAGCGTGCCCGGTCTTGATGTTGATCAGGCCTCCGCTCGGCATCGCATCTCGCGCGTTTACAACCAGATTCATAAGGATCTGTTCAATCTGTCCCGGGTCGGCTTTGATGCTGCCAAGTGGGATAGTTGGGCAAAAGGAAAGCGAAACGTCCTCACCGATCATTCGCAGCAACATGGCGGTCAGGTTTTCCACGATCCCATTCAGATCCAGGATTCTGGGAAAGATGACCTGCTGCCGCGTGAAAGCCAGGAGTTGCCGCGTGAGCATGGCCGCTCGTTCCGAGGCCTTCTTGATTTGCGCTAGATGCTTTTTCACTGGACTATCAGCTGCAAGCATTTCGAGTGATAGATCGCTGTAGCCGATTATCACACTCAGCATGTTATTGAAGTCATGTGCCACCCCGCCGGCCAGACGTCCTACCGCCTCCATCTTATGGGCCTGACGGAACTGCGCTTCCAATCGTAGCGTCTCGGTGATGTCTCGGGTGATAGCCAGCACGCAAGGTTGCCCTTCAAGTTCGATCCGTTCCGCCGACACTTCTGCTTCTCTAAGCTCTCCCATGGACGTTTTGTATTGCGTGAGGAGCTCTGTCACGTGACCGTTTTCCTCTAACCGCTTGAGCATTTGTTCACGCTGCGACGGCTGAGCCCAGAAACCCAACCCTGCGGCAGTATGCCCAATCACATCCTCGCGCGTGTAGCCGAGTATCTTGAGGAACGCCTCGTTCACATCCAGATAACGCCCTTCCGCTTGCGTCGAAATCGAAACTGCCAGTGGGTTGCAGCGAAAGGCTTTGCCGAATCTCTCTTCTGCTTTGCGTAATTCTTCTTCCACGCACTTACGCTCGGAGATGTCGCGTGCAATCTTTGACGCACCAACAATCACGCCACTACTGTCTCTAATCGGCGAAATCGTGACGGAAACGTCAATTTTTCTGCCTCCCTTCTGCACCCGGACAGTTTCGAAATGGTTAATGCGTTCACCCTTCTTGATTCGCGCCAGAATGTCGAGTTCCTCATTTGCTCGTTCGGGCGGCAGCAGCATCTCTATGGATTTGCCCAAAGCCTCTGATGCTGAGTAACCGAACATGTCCTCGGCCCCGCGGTTCCAGCTGGTGATCGTTCCGTCCAGACCCTTGCCGATAATGGCATCATCGGATGACTCGAGGACTGATGCCAGACGCTCTCGCGAGTCTCGCGCACTTCTGCCCGCGGTGAAATAGGGAGCGATCGCTGAAGTTCCGATAATTTCCCCCTTTGAAATCCTTACCGGGAAAAACACCGAGACTTGAACCAGAATTCCCTCCTCACGCTTATGATCCGCGTCGCTGCCCAGCAGCGGGACCGCGCAAACATCCAACAGGGACTGGACGCTTTCCTTGTGCGGATATTCGGGGATGACGAGGGCAATTCGCTGGCCGATCATTTCCTGGGCAGTGTAACCGTAGAGGTCTTGAGCACCTTTGTCCCAGGCGACGACGATCCCCACCGGATCGCTGCCGATGACGACGCCATCGAGGGAGGGTGTGGCGGGATCTAACTCTCGGGCGCGTTTTCCGACTCCGGAGCGGGGTTTCTTGGAAACGGTCATGACATTTCCTGGGTTCGCACGGTGCGGACTTGTACCCGACAGTCCGTTACTCGGCCTCAAACCAAATCTGTCTTGACTTTTCTGTTTCCCGGGACCTAGTGCTCGCCTCCAAGAAAATACACTTCCTGCCTCTTGGTGGGAACCGCTATTTGACGAGGCGACGTTCGAACTTATCTAATACCGTGCTCGAAATTAGGACTTATCAATTATAACCTAATACTGCCACCACATAAATCGGGGTGGCGCATGGTGCCAACCCTCGTGGAACCCAGCTTCCGAGACCGGAGTCAGATGAATCCAACGGCAGAAGGAAAAGCACCTAACATAGTCGCAACCTCTAACGTAGCAGAAACCCGAGACTTCACAGCCCCGATTTTAGACGCGCTTATCTCGAACCCCGCACATGCCGAATCCCAGTGATGACTTGCCATCATTACCCATTTTCGCTGCGGACGACACTAGCGTGAAACTGTTCGCGATCGAGGCGTCGCGAACCTTAGTTTTACCAATGTTTGTTGGGAAGAAACGCAACCTCACTGAACTCGTCGCGACGCGGCAAAAGAAGGGCATAATCGATAGCTTGGAGCAATATGTCCAAGTTCTCCAAGTCTGACTTCGGTAGATAGCTGATCGCGCCGTCTCTCCTCAATCTCGCCTCATTGCTCAGGGGGAGACCGCTGAGGGCAATTACCGGAATTGTCGCTGTTGCGCGATCTGTCTTCAAAGCGCGAAGCACTTCCACACCCCCGAGTTTCGGCAGCAGCATATCGAGCAAAATGACATCTGGCCTTGCGCTGTGCGCAAGTCGCAAGCCCTCCTCGCCATCGCTGGCGAGTTCGATTTGATACCCGGCGGAAGTGAGTACCTTCTTGAATGCTATTTGGAGGTGAACATTATCGTCCACTACAAGGATCGTTAACATGTGAATGTACCTCCTCATTTGAATAAATCCTGTCGTGTGCTTGTAACATTGCCTTCAGTTAATCATCAAAGCGCAACTCGCCGCGCGAGACATCCAGCGCCTTCCGAATGGCAAAAAGTAAGGCACTGTCTTCTACCGGCTTTTGAAAAAAGGCCGTCGCTCCAGCTTTCAGAGCTCGGTCGCGATTACCTGCCAATTCGCGGCCCGTCAGCACAATAACCGGGATGCTCGCCAGCCGATCGTTCCTCTGCAGCCGCTCCATCACAACGAAGCCATCTCCACCAGGAAGTCCCAGATCAAGGATTACCAGGTCAGGACTTTCTGTCACCAGAGCGCCGGTAGCCGAAATGGCGTCCTCGGCAAATAAGACCTCATAGTGGTTCGCTCGCAAACGGACGCTCAGCCCCTTTCTTATCGTGGGATTGTCGTCGACAACCAATATCTTCGTCTTGTCCATTAGATCTCCAATCTAGAAACACGTTCGATTTTGTTCATACATCTCTCAGAAGGGGCCCGGAACCCCGCCCAGCGCCCTGTCTAGCACAATGCGAATTCTTGAAGCATTCTCCAGCATGATGCCTACGTATTCGCGTTGTTCGCCGCTCAATTCACCTGCCAGTCCATCGACCAGAATGTTGCCGAATTGGTGAATACAGGCAAGCATGTTCCGCAATTCATGAGACAAATTCGCGGAAAGGTTTGAACCGGGCTGCGTCGGCATCGTCATACCGCGCCCTGGTCATACAAAGTAGGCTTCTTCCCCGTGGGTTCCCCCAGAGTTTGCCGGATGACTGCTAGGAGTTGGTTATCATCCACCGGCTTCTGAAGAAACGCCTTCGCTCCTGCATCCAAAGCGCGTTTCTGGTTTCCCAGACCATCGCGAGCCGAGACCACGATGACGGGGATGATGGCGAGTGAAGGAATCATTTTGAGTCGTTCCATAACCATTAAACCGCCACCAGCCGGCAGACCGAGGTCAAGCAGGATTAGGTCCGGCTTGCTTCTCCGTGCCTCAGCTACACCGGAGAACGTGTCCACTGCGAGACAAATATCGTATTCGTTGGCCTTGAGGCGTACATGCATACCCTGCAGTACATCCGGATCATCATCGACGATCAGAATTTTCTTGTTAGGCATTGATGACCATCCTTGATGAGATTTCTACGTTTACTAGGTCCTGAATTTCAGCAGCCACCCGTTCCAGATACTGCTCGGTGGACTCGTTTAGGTTTCGCCCCGTGTGCACGAGAGATCGGTAGGAAGTCGATAGCGTCAAACCCGCTTGCTCGACATGTTCTTGCAACTGTTGTTGTATCCTCTTGCCGATGGCTTCGCCGCCGATTGAATCCGTGATAGCCACAACGAAGAATAGTTCTGCCGCTTCTGAAAGACCCATCTTGGGCAGAAGGATGTCCAGATGTGAGTACAAACAGTGTTGCAGAGCTTTGCGGATAACATGAGACTGTTCCATGCGAACATCGTTCGAAAGCCATCCGCTTTGTGAGCCTAACTCTGTTACCACGAGTGTGACAGGCCGGTCCGCAACGACCTCTTCACGGAAGGTCGGAGAAATGAGGTTTGGCAGAGAGAACACCGGCAAGGTGACGGAAAACACGGACCCTTTTTCTGGCGCGCTCTTTGCCCAAATTTGCCCGCCCTGCCTAGTAACCAGATCCTTGCAGATGTACAACCCCAGGCCAAGGCCTTTGCGCCCTTCCAGAGAGAGGTCGGATGACTGAAAGAGGCGCTCAAAAATCCTCTCGGTCATGTCCGGACTGATACCACATCCCGAGTCCGAGACTTCCAGAACGACAAGACTTGGATCTTGATCGAAGATACGAGCTTGAACTCTCACCTCGCCATTTGCCGGCGTAAACTTTATGGCGTTATCCAGAAGAATGATCAAAATCTGTCGAATGCGCATTGGGACAGCACATACGGATGGCAATCGACAGGGGATGTCAAAGGAAAGTGTGATTCCTTTGGCTGTGGCGGCTCCCTGAAGAGTGGCAACGGCATATGCAACTGCATCGGCAACCGAGGAACATTGGGCCTCGATCATCAGTTTACCCGCCTGAACGCCAGTGACTTCGAGCAGATCACTAATCATCGATTGAAGTTGTTTGACATTCCTAAGGACAATCCCCATGTACTCTTGCTGTTCGGGCTGCAGTTCACCGGCCAGCCCGTCCAGGAGAATGGTCACAAACTGACGGATTGCACTCAGTGGTGAACGAAGTTCGTGCGACACATGTGAGAGGAACTCATCTTTAAACTGGATCTGATGAATACGGATGAGATCAGTCTCTGTCTGCATGCGGTGGCGCTCAATCGCATGGCGGAGAGCCCGGGGTAAGGCGCGGTTTTCGATCTGGCCTTTGATCAGATAGTCTTGTGCGCCCTCCTTCATGGCCTCGCCAGCCAGTGCCTCGTCATCCAAACCAGTTAACACTATCATCGGGACGCCCGGAGCTGCCGCGTGCGCTCGCCGAACAGTGTCGAGTCCGTGCCCATCGGGCAGTCCCATATCCAACAGGACAATGTCTACTCCACCCTTCGCAAGATGACGCTCGGCTTCACCCATGCGCAAGCAATGCGTCAGTTCGAAACTGTCGACCCGTTCCTTACTGAACATTTCGCGGAGTAACCGAACGTCCCCCGCGTTGTCCTCAACCAGAAGAACTTGGAGTGTTTTTTCCTTCATGAGCATATTTCACGTGGTAGCTTGACGACAGACAGCCAGAAATTGTCGATGCTTCTCACCACTGCAAGGAAGCCTTCTAGTCCCACAGGCTTCGCGATGTAACAATTAGCGTGGAGCTGATAACTTCGCAGAATGTCTACCTCGGACGAAGAGGTAGTCAGGACAACGACAGGAATGCTCTTGAGTGTCGGACTCTCCTTGATTTCTGCCAAAACCTCTCGGCCGTCTTTCTTGGGCAGGTTCAGGTCCAGCAGGATCAGATCCGGGCGAGGGGCATTGGCGTGCTCGCCCTCGCGCTTCAGAAATGCCATGGCCTTCGCCCCATCCGTCGCGACGTGCAAGTTGAGATGCACCTTGGCGTCCTTAAATGCTTCCTGCGTGAGCCGGACGTCGCCGGGGCTATCTTCTACCAACAGAACTTCAATAGGTGCCGCATCCGTTCCAATCGATTCCACTATTTCTCCTCCATCTCCGGCAGGGCAAAGTAGAAAGTTGAGCCCTTTTCCGGTTGCGACTCGACCCAGATCCTGCCGCCGAGCCGTTCCAAAATTTTCTTGCAAATGGCCAATCCGATTCCCGTCCCCTCGAACTCGTCACGCCCGTGCAGCCGCTGGAAGAGGACGAAGATCCTGTCAAAATATTGAGGGTCGATTCCGAGGCCATTGTCGCGTACGGAAAAGATCCATTCATTGCCGCCGTTTCTCGAGGCAGAGACATGGACTCGGGGGCTTTCGGCTCTCCGGTACTTGATTGCGTTTCCCACAAGGTTTTGAAATACCTGGGTCAACTGCGCTTCGTCCGTTTTGATCGCTGGCAACGCATCGTGAGTTACGACTGCACCGCTCTGCTCAATCGTCGTTCGCAAGTTTGCAAGTGCCAATTTCAATGAGTTCTCACAGGAAAGCTCGCGGAGCGCTTTTCCATTACTCCCCGCCCGGGAATAGACCAGCAGATCCTGGATCAGCCCCTGCATACGGTGGCACCCGTCTACCGCAAAGGCGATGAACTCATCTGCATCCGAGTCAAGGCGTCCTTTGTAGCGCTTGGCCAGCAGTTGCGTATAGCTGGACACCATGCGCAACGGCTCCTGGAGATCGTGGGAAGAGACATAGGCAAACTGCTGCAGTTCGTCGTTCGAGCGCTTCAGCTCCGCCACGGTCCTCGCCAGATGTTCATCGGATTTCTTGCGCACGCTGATGTCGCGGATCGCCGCCGTCACCAGGATTCCTTCGGCGCTTTGGAGCGGGCTCAACATCAGTTCGATGGGAAACTGACTGCCATCCCTGCGTCGCCCGATGAGTTCGATTCCGGTGCCGATTTGCTGCGCCAGCGCCTCCGCTGCACTCCGGGCGCCGTCGGCAATCAAACGCTCCGCGAAGCCTTCAGGAATGATGTTCTTTACCTTCTGCCCCACCAGTTCATCGCGGCTATAGCCAAACTCTTTTTCCGCCCGCACATTCAGCAGAACGATTTCTCCTGCTACGTTCACTACTACCATGGCATCGGGAGCGGCTTCCAGCAGGCCGCGATACCGGGCCTCCGACTCTTTGCGCTCGGTGAGATCGTGGCTAAATTCAGAAAACCCCCGCAAATTTCCATCCGCATCGCGCAACGCAGCAAACACGACGCTCGCCAGGAATTGCGATCCGTCTTTTCGCACACGCATGCCTTCCTCCTCGTATCGGCCGCGAGCAGCAGTCATGCGGAGTATTTCCTCCGGCCTACCAAGCTCGATATCTTCCGGAGGAAAGAAGCAGGAAAAGTTATGCCCGATAATCTGGTCGGCGCTGTAACCTTTGATTCGTTCAGCGCCGGCATTCCAACTGAGAATCTGGCCGCGGGTATCCATCATGAAGATCGCGTAGTTCTGGATTCCGTCGAGGAGCAGCCGGTATCTTTCCTCGCCTTCGCGAAGGGCATACTCCGCAAGCCGACGGCCCTCCTCCATCTGCGCCAGATGTGTTTCGGTCAGTTCCTTCAGCTGAGTCCTGCTGCCGGCGAGGGCTTTGTCCACGGCTTCCTTGGACCGCTTCCGCTCCGCGATTTCGTGGATGCTCGCGGCGACGAGTATTTCTTCGGCGCTTATGCTCAATGGGACTCTCCAATCCTCGTGGGAACCCGGTCGGTTACGGGGGATAGGTTGACCACCAGCCAGTACATGCCCAGTGTTTTTACGGTCGTCCGGAACTGCTCAAAGTCCACTGGCTTCTGGATATAGCTGTTAACCCCTAAGCTGTAGCCTTCAACGAGGTCTCGCTCCTCAGTGGAGGAGGTCATGATGACAACCGGAATCGTTTTTGTCCGGGGATCATTCTTCAATTCCCTCAGCACTTGCAGACCGTCAATTTTGGGCAGCTTCAAATCCAGCAAAACCAGTTTGGGGGGATGATTGAAACTTCTTTCGGCATAAGTGCCGCGGCAGAAAAGATAGTCCAGAGCTTCTTTGCCGTCCCGGACGACAAAAATGTTATTAGCCAGCCTCTCCTCGCGCAGAGCGTAAAGGGCGAGATCAATGTCGTTCTGGCTGTCTTCCACTAAGAGTATTTCCTGGATTATGTTCATAACGCAGCTCCGGCAACTGCAGCGGCTCTTTGGGGCACGGAATGTTTACGGCTCCCAATTGTGAAATAGAAAGTCGCGCCGCGATCCAATTCGGCCTCTGCCCAGACACGGCCTCCGTGTTTCTTGATGATGCGCTCTACCGTAGCCAGGCCGATGCCGTTGCCTTCAAACTCTTCGGCAAGATGCAAGCGCTGAAATACGCCAAACAATTTGCCCATATATCTCATGTCGAAACCCACTCCGTTGTCCTTCACAAAGATCGCTTTTTCCCCTTCTTTTTCCGCCCGCCCGATCTCGATCACCGCGGGAGACCGCGGCCGGGAATATTTCAGGGCGTTGCTTATGAGGTTTTGAAATACTTGCCGGATCAGGACGGGATCGCATTCCGCAGATGGCAGTTCGTCAATCTTCCATTCCACCTGGCGCCCTTCAGTCTCCGGAGCCAATAGGGTCACGACATCTTTCACTAAGAAACTCAACTCCGTGACCTCAACCGACAGTGCTTGCCGCCCCAGGCGCGCCAGCTTCAACAGTTCGTCCACCAGTTGGCCCATTCTGCTCGCCCCCTGCGCGATGAGTCGCAAGTGCTGCTGTGCTTCGGCGGGCAGAGATGAATGGAATTTCTCGACCAGTATCTTCGTGAAACCACTGATGTGCCGAAGGGGCGCTCGCAAATCATGCGACACGGAGTAGGTGAAGGCTTCCAGTTCCCGGTTGGCAGCTTTCAGCTCGGCGGTGCGCTCGATCACCCGCGACTCCAGGTTCTGATTGAGTTCTTGCACTTCCCGTTCCGCGGTTTTGCGATCGGTGATATCGCGGAGCACGGCGACTCCGCCGCCCAGGTTGCCCTTCAAGGGACCTGCCGTAACTTCCAGAAAGACTCCATCGGCCCGTCCCGGGTGCTGAACCATCATTTCCATATGCACCGATTCTCCGTGCAGAGCGCGTACCAGCGGAAGGCTATCCGCCGGACAAGGCGTGATTCCATCAGACAGAAAGACCTGGTAATGAGGAGTCCACTGCTCGGTGGGTAAGTCGGATGCATCACGGCCCATCAGCTTTTTCGCGGATTCGTTCCAGATCAGAAAATGGCCTTCCCGGTCCGCCGCGATCAATCCCTCGCCCATGCTATCCAGCACGGACTGCAGCATGAGGGTCTGCGTTTCCAGAGCTTGCCGCGAATTAGCGATCTCCTCAGCCCGATGAGCGAGTTCCCGGGCTTGCCCCGCCAGTTGCACCTCGGCCCGTTTACGCTCGCTGATATCGGTGTTCGTGCCGAACCAGCGAACCACCCGGCCTTCCGCGTCTTTCAGTGGCACAATGCGGGTCAGGAATATGCCAAAATGGCCGTCCGCCGCACGCAGCGGGAATTCCATATCGAAGGGCGTTCCTTCAGCGATCGCAGTCTTCCATCGATCCAGCACTTTCGGCAAAATCTCGGGATCATGGACGTTCTGCCAATCCCATCCCTTCGTCTGCTCCGCCGTGGTCCCGGTGTAGTCGTACCAGCGCTGGTTGAACCAGAAAATGGATCCGTCCGGCTCGGCCATCCAGGCGAGTTGCGGGATGCTGTTGGCCATCGTCAGAAACCGAACTTCGCTCTCCCGCAGCGCCGCTTCGGCCTGCTTTCGTTCGGTGATGTCGCGTGCAATTTTTGAAGCGCCAACAATCACGCCGTTGCTGTCTCGAATGGGAGAAATCGTCACCGAAACATCAATCCTGCGGCCATCGTTGCGGACACGAACGGTTTCAAAATGCTCGACAGTCTCGCCTCGTCTGATGCGTGCCAAAATTTCGGACTCCTCATTGAGGCGGTCAGGCGGCATGAGGATTTGCATCGGCTTGCCGATCACCTCTGACGCCATGTAGCCGAAGACCTTCTCGGCACCTCGATTCCAGGCGTTGATCGATCCCAGCAGGGTTTTGCTGATGATGGCGTCATCGCAGGATTCGACCACAGCGGCAAGGCGTTCGCGGACTTCCTCGGCTCGCTTCCTCTCCGTGACGTCGCGGATTGCTATCGTTACCAGGAATCCTTCGGCAATCTCAAGCGGACTCAGCGTGATCTCGATCGGAAACGCGCTTCCGTCCTTGCGTCGCCCCTTCAGTTCAATCTCAATGCCATTCCGCGCAGGGGTCTCAGCGGGCGTTGAAGCGTCATCTGCGAATAGCCGTTCCACAAGACCGGCAGGAATGATGCTTTTCACTTGACGTCCTATCAGTTCATCGCGCCGGTAGCCGAACTGTCTTCCCGCCTGGACACTCAGCAACACGATCTCCGCGCTTTGGTTCACCACGACCATGGCGTCCGGAGCGGCTTCCAATAGCCCACGGTACTTCGCCTCCGAATCTTTGCTGTCTCGAAGAGCCTGGGCCAGCTTGCGTCCGGAGTTGCCGCGCTGGACGCTCCATCCCGCGGCAGAAGCCATCAACAAGGCCAAAATACTTTCGAAGATTAAGACAGCTTTAGTCTGACGCAAGCGCTGCTCCGCTTCCGTCTTGCGTAGCGCCAATAGCCGAAGCCCTTCCAACTGCATCCCACGAACTAGTTCTCGAGACTCATTCACGACCTGCTGTCCCGAACCGTTCCCTACGGCATCCGCTGCGGCCTCCAAACCTTTGGTTCGGCGCAGTGCAATGACGATGTCTCCGAGCTCGATCTTCTGAGCCATCAGCTCTTCGAGAGCTTGGACCCGACGCTGTTGCCTCGGGTTATCCACCGTCAAGTTGCGTAGGGCTGTCTCGTCCTTCTCTGCGCCTTCTCTGCCAGCGGTGGAGGACTCGAGATAGAATGCCTCGCCGGTCAGTGCAAATCCGCGGTCACCCGCTTCGACACTCGCCGTATCGGACACCAGGCTCTGAAGGTTCTCCAGAACCTCGTGGGTGTGGCGCACCCATCGGTCACTCTCACTGGACATGACCATGCTGTGATAGGACAGCACACCCATGACAAGTAAGATCACTATCGCTCCGCCGAACACGAGTTGTACCTTCCGATTCAACGCTGCTCCTCAGCCTGAACATTCGTCCCGAAGCTGCCAACTGCCTTTCAGTTCCTCTTCGTTGGCACCGGCCCTGCTCCGGGTTAGCATGGACGCTGGCGTCGGGGATTGCCCACCGTCAGACGTCGATTTCGTCATCGTGACTACTAGACTCCTGTTTAGTGCGCTATCTCGGCGGCATCAAGCAAAAGTCCGTTGGCTTCGATTGCTCCGTAAATGAGTGAATGCCGTGAGTAAAAAGACTCGCTGCGAGAAGGCTGCGGTCTACCGAAGCTTGCTACGCGTTGCGAGGCGGGGGAGTGGCCGCTATGGACTTAGCATTTGACGCTCCAATCGCCTCCCCTGTTATGCCTGATTTGTTCGATATTCATGCTTGAAAGGGATACGCTCTAAACACGAGTTGTACATAAATTGGAATGTTGTCTGCCTTCTGTACAACGCCTTTAATGGGCGGATAATCAAGAGGTACCAATGTGTCCTCTGGTTTAGGGGTAAGTGACAGCTCCTAATCAACTCTGATAGGCTCAGGAACGAGAGAGCAAGACAGAACGATACGAATCGAGTTAAGGGTTACGTGTATGCCCGACCGTCCGATGTCTAAGCTCCTAGCGATTGACGATGAGGCCCAGAGCCTAGAGTTAATCAAAGACGCCCTATCGAATGCTGGAGTGGAAATTCTTACCGCATGCGATTCTAAAATAGGCTTGGAGACGTTCAAGCGGGTTCGTCCCCAAATCGTCCTACTTGATCTGATGATGCCGGGGATTCGCGGATTGGAATTGCTGGAGTGGATTCTGGCCGCCGATCCAGGGGCTGAAGTCATACTCATGACGGGGCAATATTCCACCGAATCAGCGGTTGAGGCCATACAGAAGGGGGCATGTGACTATCTTGAGAAGCCACTCAATGTGGAAAAACTCCGATGCCGGATCTCGCAGTTGCTATCCGAGGCTGAGGATCGGCGTAAAACGCAGGGGCTTGAGCATGAACTGCTGGATGCATGTCAATTTGCTGGCATAGTTGGGCGTAGTCCGCTCATGCTGGATGTGTTTGCAAAACTTCGTAGGGTCGCCCCACACTTCCGAACTGTGCTTGTGACCGGCCCTACCGGAACCGGGAAAGAGCTTGTAGCTCGTGCACTGCATCGCTTGAGCCCGGTCGCGTCAGGTCCGTTCGCGGTTTGTAACTGTTCGGCCATTGTCGAAACGTTGGTGGAGAGTGAGCTGTTCGGCTACGTGCGGGGCGCGTTCACCGGTGCCACACAAGATAAGATCGGCGTGTTTGAGTACGGAAATCATGGAACTGTATTCTTGGATGAGGTCGGTGAGTTCTCGCTAACTGCGCAGAGTAAATTGCTCCGTGTCTTGCAAAGCCAAGAAATACAGCGGATTGGCTCTCCGGTTCCGCGAGCCATCGACGTGAGAGTCATTGCCGCCACCAACCGCAACCTCCGATCAATGGTCAGAGAAGGAAAGTTTCGTGAAGATCTGTATTACCGACTGGCGATGGTAGAGATTCCGTTGCCTCGTCTGACGGACAGACGAGAGGACTTGCCTCTCTTGGAGCGGCATTTCTTGCAAAAATTTGCGACTGAATATAAGAGGCCGGTCGCGGGCATAACGCGTCGAGCGCAAACAAGGATGGCGATCTATTCGTGGCCCGGCAACATCCGCGAACTCGAGAATGTCATTGGTAATACTTGCATGATGGTGGATGGAAAAGTGATTGACCTCCGAGATCTGCCGGAGTCGGTGCGGGGTCAGTCAGGGGACGTGGCGGGACAGGATGAAATTGAGATGTCCCTGCAAGAATTGCAAAAGCGCCACGTGATGCGTGTTTTGGAACACGTTGGTGGGAACAAGTCTCAGGCTGCAGAAATGTTAGGTATATCCCGCGCCACAATTTACCAGTTATTGGCGGATACGAAGGCCGAAGCAGAAATTGCAATTCTAGGACACAGTAATAAGATGAGTGGACGTCAGCCTATCTCCTGACTGGCCGAAAGATGAACGGATATCCTCCTACTCATGAGCGTCCGACTTCAGCTACCGGTGTCCGCAATTGAGCACCTGCTGCCGCCAAGAAGAGAACTTCTTTCAGCTGCGTCTGTGAAAAAGCTGGGCAACTAGGTCTTCCTGAGTTTGGGTGTAACGACCAACGATGTAAGCGACTCATCTATGCTTCAGGTAGGTCTTTCTTGCCTCAGCTTTCTTAACTTTCTCTACCAATATCAAGAAGTCTGCCAGTTCTACCAGGGACTCTCCCGATCTCAGCAACTCGCTTTGTTCCCTCATCCGTACATGCAAATTCTTGGAAACTAACTTCGGCAAAACTACGACTGATTTGATGGAAGTGTTCTCATTATCCAGCAACGCAAGAACTATGGTGCGTTTCCGTTCAGACATAGGCGGTTCAACTTGCCAGCAATTGCCGAGCTTGGTCGCACAGCTTCTCGCCACCACAACCGAAATGAGTAAGCCAGTTTTTCGATAACGTAACAGTCCTCTGAATCGCCTGTTTTCACGTACTGCATCAATTTTATTGGGAAAGGCGTCGACAATCCTTTTTATCAGCGAGTTCCTTAACAAAAGTATCCTTTGTCGAATCGTTATTTCTGCACGGCGTTCCGGGACGTTGTATCCGAGCAAGGTGTAGATGGATAGCAGTCCTCCAAATCGCTTGTTGTAAGTACTAAGACCGGGGCAAAGCGCGGACTTGTCGATAAGCTTACCGCTCAACCGACCATGTATCTTGTAAAGTTGTCGCAGTCGTTCAAGCAGCTGTTCGTTTGTGAGGCGGCCAGTATAATCGGCGAACTTTTGCTGGGCGCGGACAAACAGCTCTTGTGCAATGATCGGCTCAAAGGCATTCGCGCAGACGGCCCACTGCTGCACCGGCACTCGCTTCGCCGGTCCTGACAGATAAGCTGTTGTTCGCCCCCATACCTGCATACCGATGTAACGCGGATCTTGTAAGAGATTTCTTATAGTCCCTGCTTTCCACCGGCAGTTACGCAAGTAGGGAATCTTTTGTTGATTCAGTCGCGCGGCAATCCAGTTCGGGCTATGGTGTTCGTTTGTAAAATAACCGTAAATTGTCCTCACTACGGCGATCTCTTCTGATGGACCTGGAATGAGGGTCACGTGCTCATTGGCGAGACTCTTTCGTTCCCCATCGCCAAGCAATTGCTTCGGCTTACCATGGACATCCAGCAACTGCCGACGTAACCCATATACTGCCGTGCCACCGAGTTTGTAACCAAGATTGGCCAAGCGAAATAGTCCTGTCCTAACCTTCACGGACAACTCACGACTGTATTCACCGGCCATTGTTCGTTTCACGGCTTTCAAAATCAGGCCCGAAATGCTGTTGTCGTTCGTGAACATCTCAGCGCAATAGTGGATAGGAACTCCAGATGATTTGCAGAGATATTCGTAGTGTGCCGCCTCATCTATATCCTGAAATCGTCCCCAGCGGCTCACGTCGTAAACTAAAACGGCGCGAAAACCCTGCTGACCAGCCATAACGTCTGCTAGCAACTGTTTAAGTCCCGGTCGATTCTTGAGGTGTAGCCCGCTCTTTGCTGCGTCTGAGTAGGTTTTTACGATCTGAAATCCTTGGTGCACGGCATACTGAGCAATCCTGTCCGCTTGATTGGCCAATGAATACTGCTGATGATCTGTTGACATCCGCAAATACTGAGCAGCAGGCGTGAGAAACTGGGTCATGGTGCCCTCCTGTGAGGGCATATCGGCAGAATATAAACGGAATTTAGTGAAAAAGGCGGGAATTTCTTAGAGGCTCAAATGTTTGATGCCTTGGGCAAATGTCGCTATCGGGGCACCAGGCTCGGCAAACCTCACTGTGATGCTTTTCCAGAGTGTCGATCAACGTTGACAATTCTGTCAATATCTCAGTCTTCCTTAAACAACGAGCCATGAAGGATTCTGTCATGTTTCGATCGGGGCGAACGCTCGTCCAATAATCTTGATCCCAGACTTCTATCGCCTTGAGTTCCGCAAGAACCTTTTCGGCCTGATCTATTCGCTCGCGAGCGATCCTTAAGTTGGCCATGATGAAGAATCGTTGCACTTTAATCGCCCTCTCTTCAAAGGACTCTGCACCAATGATTTTGTGCCAAGCGCACTTCGGCATGACGATATTTCGGCAGGCTGCCGATATTTTGGCACTGTGCCAGCGCTAGAGTGCCGGCGGTCTGGAGATCTTGGTAAGCCCGAAACTGCGACAAATTACCCCACTGATACTCGCGGCCTATCTGGTTTGACCTCGGCGATCAATGCACGCAGTTCCGCCAAGACATCTGGATGATGCTTTTGGAGATGTCGCCCAACTTTTGGATTCCCCAACAGGCGATTGATACAGCCACACGAAATCGACAAGGTCAGTATGTCGGTTCCCTAAGACTGTTCGACACTCTTGAGACTATGTATCAACGAGTCGGTTTTTTGCTCAAGCAGAATTTGAGCTGCCACAGCGGAAGCGTCCAACATCATCTTGGAACCGAATCCGCAATTGCAGGAGTCACTGCGAGCACAGAGTGGGAAAAACAGCAGAATAGTTATTGGTCGCGCTAATGTATTCAGCAGCCTCGATCTGAGGGGCTGGTTTCATTTTCTTGAGCATGGCGAAAGTTTTGGATCTCACGTCCTCGTTGCGCAACATGTTGACGACTTAAGGCAGATGCCATCCAGCATGTTCCAGGATGCGCCGCAGCTCACTCCGAGGCGCCGCACGATATGTCGAGGTGGAATGGAACGTCTCCCACGCAGAATCCCCTGTTTCGCGTGATACACAGATGGAAGCGATAGCGTCGTTTATATTTTTCTGGTAAGCGTGCCTTACGCGATGAGAGCGGGAGACGCGGCGACTGTCGGCGGGTTGCTGCCATCGGCGTTTGTTATGGCCAACACCCGGAACTTAAGCCATGCTTGTAACGCGAATGCCAGCCCAATACCAAAGCGCCCGAGATGGAAACACAAAATTGCGTCCCATTCTTCACCGACGGTTCGGTAGATCTAGGCAACTCGATCTTGTATGAAGCTGGAGTAATGAAATTGCCATTGCCACTATGATACCGGAGCAACATTGGAGGTATCGGCGTGTGAACAGCGTCGCTGTACCTGTCAGGAATATTAAAAAGTGTGCAATTTTGAACAGACATGGCTGTACTCATTCAGGCATGGTGATTGAGGAACAATGAGATTCTTTTAACATTGGCGCGCTTTGGCCGCAAGATGGCTCCAAGCGCGTAAAGTTTTAGACTTGCGACCTTCGCCAGAGAATCGCAAGTCGGGCCTGAAGTTGGCAGGAGGCCATTGTGAACCAGACTTCTCACCCCTCGAACAAAACCATTCTCTGCATTGATGACGATGTTTCGATCCTGTGCTACGAGAAAGCACTGCTTGAAAGGGCTGGATATGCAGTTCTCACGGCAGCGTCCGCGAAAGAAGGGCTCAAGCTCGTAACAGGATGCGGCTGCGATGCGGTGCTCCTCGATTACGAAATGCCGGGGATGAACGGGCAGGAAGTTGCCTTCCAAATACGACTCCTAAGACCGGAACTGGTAGTCATCCTCGTTTCCGGTAGCGAAGTGCCGACGCAGGCACTGGCTTTAGTTGATGCCTTTGTTCCCAAGCTTGAAGCAAGCCGGCAGTTGCTGCCGATGATTGCTGAGCTTTGCAGCCAAGGTCGAGGAGCGAAGCGTAA
>Ga0187847_10001879_pt1 | contig 17855 bp, 11 predicted proteins | sample June2016WEW_4_10_FD_132458 | JGI IMG/M metagenome (GOLD analysis project Ga0187847, IMG submission 132458) | Peatland microbial communities from SPRUCE experiment site at the Marcell Experimental Forest, Minnesota, USA - June2016WEW_4_10 | ecosystem: Environmental > Terrestrial > Soil >...
CACTTCTGGATCGAGCGCCAGCAGCAGTATCTGATCTGCGGTTCGGATCGCGCGGTCGCCCAGGCGCGGGAATTGGGTCATGCGGATCGCTTCGTCTTTCGGGCGTCGGGTATGATCCTGAACCCGCGCTTCTATGGGCCGATAGAGGCCGATCGCAGCGCAGAGAGGCAGCGCCTCGGTCTCGACCCACAATGGCCCACGGGCTTGGTGCTGTTCGGTGGCGAAGGCTCCGCGGCGATGCTCGAAATCGCGCGCCGCCTGGAACGGGCAGCCCAACCATTGCAACTGATCCTGATCTGCGGCCGCAATCGGAAGCTGGCGGCCACGTTGCCGGCGATGCCGCGCGCCATGCCGTCGCGCATGCCGATGTTTGTGGAAGGCTTCACCCGCGAGGTGCCCTATTACATGCATCTCTCGGACTTCTTCATCGGCAAGCCGGGACCGGGCAGCATCAGCGAGGCGATCGCAATGAAGCTGCCAGTAATCGTGGAGCGCAACGCCTGGAACCTGCCGCAGGAGCGCTACAACTGCGAGTGGGTCCGGGAACAGGACGTGGGTCTGGTGTTGCGCAACTTCCGCGGCATCGACGCCGCCGTCAAGGAACTGCTGGAGCCGGCCACCTACGCGCGCATGCGCGCCAAGGCTTCAGCGCAATCGAATCGCGCGGTGTTCGAGATTCCGGACATGTTGGAATCCATTCTCTCGCGAGCACGCTAAACTTATACGATATGGGCGCCGAGGAGGGCGTGAGTCCTGTATTTACCACCCGCGGGATCACTGCCAGACGCTCCATCTCGGCGCTGCTTTCGCAGGTACTGGTTGCCTTCACGGTCGAGTTCGATAATGAGTTCGAGCGGCGGATGAGCGAGGCGGGTTACCTCGGCGCGCGACTCTCATTAGTGGTCTGGGCTAACCTGATGCGATTCGTTGCCGAGGGTGCGGTGTCCGTCCGTGGGCTGGCGGCGCAAGCCTTGGCACCGGACAGGCAGATGAAGTTCGAACTGGGTTGTTTGGAGAGGTGGGGATTCGTCGTACTACAGCCAGATCCGGCCGGTCGGCAACTGCGTGACGGTTGGGGCAGCGGACGCGGCATTCGTGCGGACTGGATGGTTCGCCTCACTTCCAAGGGGCTTACAGCGAGCAAGATTTGGCCGCCATTGTTCCACGCGATCGAGCAGCGTTGGGAGAAGCGGTTCGGCGGGGACGAAATCGGCCGCCTGCGCGAGGCTTTGCAGCACCTCGCAGGCAAACTGGATGTCGAACTGCCACACGGCCTGCCGGGCGGTTGGGAGGAGAAGGAGGAATTCCCGCCCCGAGTCAAGCGCGGCAGGGAGCGTCTTCCTTTGCCGGCGCTGCTCTCCCAGTTGTTACTGACGTTCCGCCTTGAGTTCGATCGAGAGTCGCGGCTGCCTCTGGCACTGTGCGCCAACACCCTGCGAGTGCTGGGCGAGAAGCCTATCCGCGTGGCTGAGATTCCGCGCCTGACGGGAGGATCTCCGGAGACCACCGGCATTGGATGGCAGATCAAACCCTATGTCGTGGTCACACCCGATCCGACGGCAAGCCGCGGAAAGCTGGTTCGCCTGTCACCCCTAGGCCTTAGGACAGAGCGGGCTTACCACAGGCTGATTGGGCAGATCGAGGAGCGCTGGGATCTGAGGTTCGATAAGGAGGCGATTGGCCGGCTCCGCGGGTCGTTGCAAAGATTGTTCGACCGGCACAACGAAGCTGGGCCGCTGCTTTCAGAGGGACTGGTTCCACCTAAAGGTACGGTGCGGGCGGGCGACCGCGCGCCGGCGCTTGGCCGCCGCGACGTGGGGACGGCCGCGCAACAGAGAATGCGCGACTTGGTGGCACAGACCGAGGCATTCGTGCGCGATCCGGCGGGGACTTTGCCGCACTATCCGCCATGGGATATGAACCGTGGATTCGGACCTTGACGGTCTGCGGGAACCGAAGACAACGAGATCTGTTACTATTCTCCTTCCTATGCAAACCAGAACCTTCCCCCGCCTGCGCCACGCCGCGCTCGCCGCCATCCTCTGCGCCGCCCTTACCGCCACGGCCGCAGCCCAGTTTGGTCCGCCGCGTCCAAAACCTACCGGTCCATGGATGAACAAACGCCTGTCTGCCGATCAGCGCGCCGACCTGATCGTCGCGCAGATGACTCTCGACGAAAAGATCTCGCTGCTGCACGGTGGAGGGTGGGGGTTGATCTTCGCAGGCCCGGAAGCACCGCCTTCGAAATCCGTGGGGGGCGCCGGTTTTATTCCCGGCATCCCGCGCCTTGGCATCCCCGACCTGCAAATGGCGGATGCCGCCGTGGGCGTCACGCGCAGCGCGCTGTTCGGGCGCTACTCCACCGCGCTGCCCTCCTGCGTGGCGGAAGCCGCAAGCTGGAACCTCGACCTGGCGCGCGAATACGGCGCGCTGATCGCTAGGGAACTCCGCGATCAGGGTTACAACATGTCCCTTGGCGGCGGCGTCAACCTGGCGCGCGAGCCGCGCAACGGCCGCATCTTCGAATACAAGGGCGAAGATCCGGTCCTGGCCGGCAGGCTGGTGGGCGCCGAAATGAAGGCGCTCCAGGAACAGGGCATCGTTGGCGATATCAAGCATTACGCGCTGAACGACCAGGAAAGCGGCCGTTCCTACGTCAACGTGAAGGTCGACAAGCGCGCCATTCGCGAGAGCGATTTACTTGCTTTTGAGATCGGCGTCAAGGAGTCCGGCGCCGGCGCCGTGATGTGTTCCTACAACCTGCTGAACGGCGATTACGCCTGCGAGAACAGCTATCTGCTCACCGACGTCCTGAAAAAGGATTTCGGATTCCAGGGATTCGTGTTGTCGGATTGGGGCGGCACGCACTCGAGCGTTAAAGCCGCGCTGGCGGGCCTGGATATGGAGATGCCCGGCAGCACCTACCTTGCGGATGCGCTCAAGAAAGCGGTGGAGGGAGGACAGGTGCCCGTGGCGCGCCTCGACAACATGGTCCACCGCATTCTGCGCAGTGAATTCGCGGTGGGCCTGTTCGATAATTCGCCGGAGCGCCAGGTGCCCGATGTTTTCCACGGCCTCGAAGTGGCCGAGCGCATCGCCGAACAGTCCATCGTCCTGCTAAAGAATGCGAATGGCCAATTGCCCCTGGCGGCGGCGCGCGTGAGAACCGTCGCGGTCATCGGATCGCATGCCGATGTGGGCGTCCTTTCGGGCGGCGGATCGGCCCAGGTCGATCCGATGGGCGGGAATCCCGTGCTGCAGCCGGCCGGCACGCCGTTCTTCGATCGCGTGATCTGGCACCGCTCCTCGCCGCTGAAGGCCATTCGCGCCAAGGCGCCGCATGCGGACGTGCAGTATGACACCGGAACCGATCCGGCCGCGGCGGCACGTCTGGCGAAGGCATCCGACGTGGCCATCGTGTTCGTCAACCAACCTTCCAGCGAAGGCAGCGACCATCAGAGCCTGTCGTTGCCGCACAATCAGGATGCCCTCGTAAGCGCGGTGGCCGCCGCTAATCCGCACACCATCGTGGTGCTCGAAACCGGCGGCGCGGTAACCATGCCGTGGATCGGCCAGGTAAGCGCGGCGTTGGAAGCCTGGTATCCGGGCATTCGCGGCGGAGAAGCCATCGCCAACATCCTGTTCGGCGACGTGAATCCTTCCGCCAAGCTGGCGCTGACCTTCGCTAAGTCGGAAGCCGACCTGCCGCACCCGAAGCTCACCGAGCAGCCGCCTCCGGCGAGCGACAAAGACATGGTCGAAATGTTTCCGGGTTTCAAGGACAATACCAGGAAGTTCGATGTGACGTACGACGAAGGATTGTTGGTCGGCTATAAGTGGTACGACGCCCAGAGTAAGACGCCCCTGTTCCCATTCGGCTTTGGGCTCTCCTATACCACTTACGAGTATTCGAACCTAAAGGCGTCCAAAGACAGCGTGACTTTCCAGGTGAAGAACACCGGCGCGCGCGCCGGCTTGGAAATCGCCGAGGTCTACGCCACTCTTCCGCCGGCCTCGGGCGAGCAGTTCAATCGTCTGGTGGCGTGGGAAAAAGTTCGGCTTGCGCCCGGCGAATCGAAGCCTGTAACGCTGCGCCTCGATCCGTTATATCTCTCGATTTTCAACGCGGAAAAGGACGCCTGGGAACTGGTTCCGGGCGAGTATATCATCCAAGCCGGCGCCTCATCGCGCGACCTGTCCCTGCGCGGCTCTGTACATATGAACTGACACATATATGATCCGAATTCACAACATCATCCTATTTGCGGCCATCGCTGCCAGCGCCGCCGCGGCAACCGTCGACCAGGTGCGCATCGAAAGCGGCCCGCTGAAAGGCGCGATCGCCGGTGGCGTGGTCGCGTTCAAAGGCGTTCCCTACGCCGCGTCTCCCACCGGCCAGAATCGCTGGCGCGCGCCACAGCCTGTCGCGGCATGGAAGGGCGTGCGATCCGCCGCCGCCTATGCGTCCGATTGTATGCAGCTTCCGTTCCCCAGCGACGCCGCGCCGCTTGGCACCAAGCCCGCCGAGGACTGCCTGTATCTCAACGTGTGGGCGCCCGTCCAGCGGGCATCCGGCAAGCTGCCCGTCATGGTTTGGATCTACGGCGGCGGTTTCGTCAATGGCGGAAGCTCGCCCGCCGTTTACGACGGAACGCATTTCGCCGAGAGCGGCGTGGTGTTCGTCAGCTTCAACTATCGGGTCGGACGCTTCGGATTCTTCGCCCACCCCGCGCTCACCAAGGAAGATCCCAATGCCCTGCTCGGCAACTATTGTTTCCTCGATCAGATCGCGGCGTTGCAATGGGTGCGCAAGAACATCGCGAAGTTCGGCGGCGATGCCGGCAATGTGACCCTGTTCGGCGAATCCGCCGGTGGCGGCTCGGTGCTCACCATGATGACCACGCCGCTGGCGCGCGGGCTGTTCCACAAAGCCATCGTCGAGTCGGGCGGCGGCCGCACCGGCATCGGCCCGATGCGCCGCGTCCGCGAATCCGGTCCGAACCTGCTCTCGGGCGAAGCGGTTGGCATCGCCTTCGCCGAGAAAGCCGGCATCAAGGGCGAAGACGCCGCCGCGCTTGCCGCATTGCGCGAGTTGCCCGCCGAGCGTGTCTGCGATCGCCTGAACATGGCGAGCATGGGCAACCCCACGTATGCCGGTCCGATGATCGACGGCAAAATTGTCGCGGAGACGCCCGAGCAAGCGTTTCTGGCCGGACATGCCATGAAGATTCCGGTGATCGCGGGGGCCAACAGCAGCGACATCGGATTCTCCTTCGCCAAAAGTATAGATGAGTTGCTCGCGCCGTTCGGCGCCAACAAGGAGAAAGCGCAATCCCTCTACGACCCGGAGAAATCGGGCGAATTCCGCAAGGTTGGCATGCTGGTGGCGTCGGACCGGATGATGGTCGAGCCGGCCCGGTTCGTGGTGCGGACCGTAGCCGCCACGGGCCAGCGCGCGTATGAGTACCGTTTCTCCTACGTGGCGGAGTCCCTGCGGAAGACGTGGAAGGGCGCGCCGCACGCGACCGAGATTCCGTTCGTCTTCGATACCGTCGCTGCGCGCTACGGCAAGGATTTGGCGCCCCCGGACGAGGCCACCGCCAAAGCGGCCCTGGCTTACTGGGTGGCGTTTGCAAAGACCGGCGATCCCGATGGCGAAGGGCGGCCGCACTGGCCCCAATACAGCGCCAGCGTAGATCAGTTGATGAACTTCACCAACGCCGGCCCGGTCGCGGAGCGCGATGCGTGGCAAGCGCGGCTGGACCTGACCGAAGCGTCGGCGCAGAACAAATAATCCGCGAAAGCAACTCGAATTGAGAAGTCCTGGCCAGCGAAGCCACTAACCTGCTGGCCTATGCAACATCTACTCCCCGCGCCCACGGCTGCCATTGCCGGAAGCAGGCGCATTCCCACCCCCGCCGGACGTCGTCCGGCGCCTATGGAACTCATCGGGCAAAGGATCTACGTCATCCGCAGCCAAAAAATCATGCTCGATTCCGACCTGGCCGAGTTGTATCGGGTCGAAACCAAGGCCCTCAACCGGGCGGTGAAGCGCAACCCCGCCCGTTTTCCCGCCGACTTCATGTTCCGTCTCACCGATGACGAAGCCGGATCTTTGAGGTGCCAATTTGGCACCTCAAACGAGAACCGCGGCGGCCGCCGCTATCTGCCTTATGCCTTCACCGAGCACGGCGTGGCCATGCTCTCGTCCGTCCTCAACAGCGAACGCGCGGTGCAGATGAACATCCTGATCGTCCGCGCCTTCGTGAAATTGCGCGAAGTGCTGGCCACCCACCGGGAATTGGCGCGCAAGATGCAGCGGATGGAGCACACCCAGAAAGATCATGCGGAAGTCCTCTCAATCATGGTCAAAGACATTCAGGATCTCGAAAAGAAGGTGATGAAGGGATTCAGGAATCTGCGGACCCCCAACCGGCGAAAGCCGCGCATCGGATTCATCGCCGCTGAACGGTAGCCGATCATGCAAGATCCGCTGCTCCCGCCTTTGGCAGCCATCGGCGCCGGCATTCTGGCTTCGCGATTTGTGTCGGTCGAAGTTCGCGAGCTATGCATAGTCATCGCGGCATTCGCGATCCTGTGCGCCATCGCGTTGTGGCGGAAGGCTCGCGTGCTGGCTGGGGCATGCTGCCTGCTGGGGCTCGCATTCGCCGGCGCGCTCGTCGATCTGGCGCATCGCCCGCGTCTCCGTCCGGAGTTGGATGCCGAGGGGCGCGAGCCCGTGATCTTGAGCGGCTGCGTGGTCCAGCCGCCCGCGCTTTCCGGCGACCGGGAACGCTTCGTCGTGGAACTCGATCCAGGCGCGCGCGTGCAGGTTACCGCGTATACGCGCGAAGGCCAGGCGCCGCCTGCGCTCCGCTACGGCCAACGCGTAGAGTTCGAGGCGCGCGTGCGGCGGCCTCGCAACTATGGCAATCCAGGCGCGTTCGACTACGCGCGCTATCTGGCGCGCCGCGACATCTATTGGACCGCTTCCATGAGTCCCGGCGCCGAGGTCACCGTGTTGCCCGGCCAGTGCGGATCGCGCTTCGAAGCTGCCATCGTTGGCCTTCGCGTGATGGCCCTCGACCGCCTCGCGCAGCTCTACCAAGGCAAGCCCTATGAGACCAGCATGATGCAGGCCATCATGATCGGCGAGACCTACCAGGTCGAACGCGTCTGGACGGAGCAGTTCCGCAACACTGGCACCTACCACGCCATTGTGATTTCCGGCACGCACACCGCGGTGCTCGCCTTGTTCCTGATGCTGGTGCTGCGCCTCTGCTTCGTGCGCCGCGAGGCGGCTCTGTTCGTTACTTCGGCGCTGCTGTGGCTCTATGCGCTCGTGACCGGATGGGGATCGCCGTGCGTGCGCTGCGCGGCCGGCTTTACGTTGTTCGCCGTCGCCAGCTACTTCGCGCGTCAGCGGCGCATCCTGAACATCCTAGCCGCGGTGGCCATCGGCTTTCTACTGCTCGATCCCGAGCAGATGTTCGAGGCCAGCTTTCAGCTCACGTTTCTGGCGGTGGCTTTCATCGGCGCATTCGCCACGCCAATGTTGCAGCGCGCCGCGTACCCGCGCTCCCGCGCCTTGGCCGACCTGCCGGATACCGGGCGCGACCTCCATCTGGCGCCCGTTGCCGCGCAGTTCCGCGTGGAGATGCGGCTGCTGGCCGAAACCGTGCGCCTCTGGACCAGACTTCCGGAGCGCGCCAGTTGCCTGGCCATCGGCATCCCGGCGCGCGTGCTGTTATACGCATTCCAGCTTGCGGTGGTCTCGGCCATCGTGCAGCTTGGGCTGGCGCTGCCCATGGTGGTGTACTTTCATCGCATCGGGTTTTCCGGCGTGTCCGCCAACACCATCGTAGTGCCGCTGATGTGCGCCGTGATTCCGGTGGGCTTCATCGCCATCTTTACCGGCTGGGCGTGGGTGGCGAAGGCCGCGGGATGGCTGCTGGCGGCATCCCACGCGGCGGTCAATTGGCACATGCATCTCGAACCGAACTGGCGCATTCCAGATCCGCCCTTGTGGCTGGGAATCGCCATCGGCGTGGGACTCATTCTGGCCGTCCTGGCCCGTTCCGCGAGCCGTCTGTGGTTCGCAGCGGCCGCTGGCGCGCTGGCGGCGTTGCTCGCGCTGCTGCTTTGGCATCCGTTCGCGCCCGCAATCGCGCGCAACTCGCTGGAGATGACCGTGGTGGACGTGGGCCAGGGCGACAGCATCCTGCTCACCTTCCCGGATGGCAAGCTGATGCTGGTGGATGGCGGCGGTATCCCCACCTTCGGGCGGCGCGCGCCCTCGCAAATGGACATCGGCGAAGACGTGGTATCGCCCTACCTGTGGGAGCGTTCCATCCGCCACATCGACGTGATGGCGTGCACACACGCGCATGCCGATCACATCGGCGGGCTGCCCTCGCTGCTCGAGAACTTCCACACCAGGGAGCTTTGGACCGGCGCCAATTCCGAGAACCCAGCGTGGTGCGCGTTGCGGGATCGCGCGCGCCGGGACGGCGTGCGCATTGTGCCGTTGCATCGCGGCCAGCGCTTCGCCTATGGCGGCGCCGAATTGGAGGTGCTGGCGCCTTCGCTGGACTATGTGCCCAAAGAGGCGCCGCACAACAACGATTCGCTGGCTTTCCGCGTCACTTTCGGGCGGCATTCGTTTCTATTAAGCGGCGATATCGAGCGGCAGGTCGAAGCGGAACTGGTCGCCGAGGGCCTGGTGCGCAAGACGGATGTGCTCAAGGTGCCGCACCACGGCAGCAAGACGTCCAGCACGGGCGCGTTCCTCGACCTGGCACGCCCCGCGTTCGCGGTCATGTCCGCCGGCTTTGAGAACTCCTACGGGCACCCACACGCCGAGGTGCTGGAGCGCTACCAGGAGCGGCAGTCCTGCGTGCTGCGCACCGACCTGGATGGCCTGGTCACGGTGCGCAGCGACGGACGGCGCCTGCAGATGGATATGGCCCGCTGGTCGGGCGCGCTGGGCAGCGCTCCGGGAGCCTTGTTGCCGCGACTATTCTGAGGTGGCACAGGCTTTAGCCTGTCACGATTCCGGCTCGGTCTCTTCCACCAGCTTCTCCACGTGAATGCGGTAGATGGCGGGCTTGCCATCCCGGTCGCTCTCAAAGAAAATCTGCTGGCTGTCGGCGGAAAAGATGGGCGCGACCATGGCCGGATTGCTGGCGCGGTGCTCGCACAGCGACAACTCGCGGCGGGTCAGCCGCAGCAGGATCAGGATGTGCGGCGCGGCGCGATTCTGGCTCGCCCCCACGAAGACCGATGTATTGGTGTTGCATCCGAAGTGCGCGAACTGGCTGGTGCGCGCCACCAGCTTGTCCGTGTTCTGGTCGGGCGAACATTCGCGGAGGGCGTGCAACTGCGTGGGGTCGTCCGGGAAGCTCAGATACAGGACGGTGCGTCCATCCGGCGACCAGCGCGCCGGGCCGATGCGCCCGTCGGCCAGCGGCAATTTTCGGTTCTGGGCGCCATCGGAGTTCACCAGCCATAGCGCCTCGTCGGCCTGCCGGTAGAGGATCTGCGCGCGCTTGGGCCGCGCCTGCGGGTGCGACAGGATCCAGGGAACTTCGGTGACCGTGCGGGCCCCGCCTTTTTGCAGTCCGATAACCCGCAGACGGGATGCGCCATCGCGCGTCTCGCCCATGAGCGCGGTGCCGTCATCGGCGACGCTCGCGCCGGGGCAGCGCTCCCAGCCCTCGGCCACCTCGTAGATCTGGCGCGCGCGCAGGTTGCTCAACGCAAGCTGATCGAGCACCGGGCCGTCCCAATAGCAGAAGCTGCGCTCGTCCGGCAGCATGGCGATAGAGGAAGCATCCAGATGCGGGGCTTCCGTCAACCGATGCGACTCGCCACTATGCAGGTCCATGCGGCAGGCTTGCGGCCCGCCTGTCTCGTCGCTCGCGTAGAGCAGGAATCCACTGCGGTGCCCGAGCACCCGGTTGTAGTAAGCGGGGAGCCAGCAGGAATGGGCCGGGTCGGTAAGCCGCAGCACTTCGAACTCGGTGGCCGGGTCGGAGTAGCGATGCCAGGCGGACGGCAGCAGCACGCCCTTCTGCTCGGCGAATGCCCACGGCGCCAGACCGGAAACCAGAAAATTGCGGCGCGTCCAGCGGCCAAAAACGGCGGGCACAGCCCCCATGGGAAAATGGTAACACCTTCCGATGTGGCGCTCGTTTCGTGCATTACGCCACGGCCGCTACCACAGAGCGCTAGTAAGTGAGCCGCGGATACCAATCCGCGCCGCGCCCTTCCGGAGTAAGATCGAGTAAGTTCCACAGCGGCCACATCATGTCGATGTGCCGCTGGTTCTGCCCGGGCTCCGGCGGAGCAAACGCGAGTTCCGTACTGTAGGAGTGATAGATCCTGCCGCCGCGCCGCACAAATAAGCTAAGCACCGGCATTTGGCCGCCATCGGCAGTCTCTCCATGATAGTCGCGATTGTATGTGTTCCCCGCCGACGACAGCAGCCGCAGGTTATGCCACCCCCGCCCGCGCGCAAACTCGCGAATGCGCCCTATTGGCGACTTCGCCACCACTGCCAGGTTGAGCCGCTGAGCGGCGTGCGGCGCCGTGCCATTCAGGCTGTCCAGAAACGACGTGCACATCGGGCACGCCTGCTTCATTGCCGGACCATACATGAAGTTATAGAGCGCCAGCGTGTCCAGGCCTTCCCGAAACAAGTCTGAAAGTCTCACCCGAACCACGGTCGCCGTATCCGCCAGGTCCGCCGCTCCCTCCTCGAACCCATAATCCTCCGGCAACTCTCCGCCCAGCGGCAGCTTACGCCGCAACTCAGCCACTTGCTCCACCTGTTGGCGCAAATCGCGTTCGGCCGCCAGCAACGCGTCCCGGGCAGCGCGATAGTCCGCGCTCTCACCCGGAAACCGTACCGTCGAATGCCAGTCCATTAGGCCTCCTTCTCAACTGTCTACTCTATCCGAAATAGCACCGCCGGACCTATTTCGGCCGTCTTCTCCAAACCCCACTCCGCCTCGTGCCCCACCATGGCGGCGCCCAGCAAGCCATTTCCTTCATCGCTGTTATACGCCAGGATGTAACGGAACCCCGCGCCGCGAACCGCTCTCGCGGCTGCCATCCGCACGTCCCCCAGAGGCTTTTCGGTTGCCACGGGCCGGTTCGTCAGCAAATGCCATCCATCGTGCTCGCGCCCGTAGAATTCGAGCGGCAAAGCGTAGGCCGCGGTGGGCGAGGTCATCACCGCGCCGCTCAGCGCCAGCCCGCGGTCGAAATCCACCTCCATGTACATCCCGGCGCGTACCGGTTCCCAGGTGCGCCAGCGCGTCGCCCGGTTTCCATCGAACGCCAGCGGTAGCTCCCACACATTGGGCCACGCGCGCAGTTCCCACTGCGGGCCGCCGGAGATCGGATTCTCGCCGGAGAATAGCGTGATCTCGTGAATCTGCCACTCCACCGGCGACGCCTGCGGCACGCGGATGCGCAGTCCCCATATCTCGCGCGGGGTCCACTGTGCACTGACATCGAAAAGCGTGTCGTTCGGCGCCGCAGCCAGTCGCAGCGTATCGAGCAACTGATCCGCCTGCGCCGAATGCCAGAACTCCAGAACCTCGCGGTCCGTATACGCCTCCGGCACCGAAATCAGCGAGAAGACCCGCTCGCCTGACTTGGTGTTGTCCTCGACCAAACGCGCCACCCCGTAAGCGGGCAGCACGCTCTCCAGATAATCCCGCTCCGGTTGGATGCGTAACGCCGCCTTCCACGGAATACGTTCCAGGCGCCATGTGTATGCCGGATGGTAAAGCTCGAAGATTTGCGGCCAGCAGGCCACCGCCTGCACCACCACGAACGCCCACAGCACCTGTCGCGGCAGGACGATCGCTACAGCCAGCGACAGAGCCATCGCCAGAAACGGCAATGCGGGCATCAAAAAACGCGCCCCCGTGTTCCAGAACCAGGGCAGAGCCAGCAGCGCGGCAGCCATCCAGCACAAACGGCCGGCCCGCTTGCGTAGCGCCAGCAATCCCAGCGGCAGTGCGAAGAACACCGGCCCAATCGTGCCGCCGAAGCGCCCGCCCACTATCAGTTCGTACGGAACCCGCCAGGGCGGCACGCCCCATAAAGAGCCTAACGCGGCAGCCAAATCCTTCTCCATCGATAAATGGAAATAAGGATTGGGGAAGATCCGGTTGAACAATGGCGCCACCGGATTGCCGGTCATGATCGCGTCGCGCAATATCCACGGCATCGCCACCACCAGCGCCGCACCCGTCAGCAACGCCAACCGGCGGACGTGTATGCCGCGCTCCACCGCCACTACGTACAACAGCGCCAGAATGGCCACCAAGCCTCCAGGAAACTTAATGGCGTAGCAGAACCCCGCCGTGATCCCCGCCACCGCCAGGTAGCGCGCGTCGCGCGTGTCGCGCCATACCAGCAGCACATAGAACGTGGCGAGCGTGAAGAAAACTCCGCCCGCATCGGTATACGCGGACGTGCCGGTTATCCCTACGATCGGCGCACAGAAGTACAGCGCCGCCGCGGCCAGCACTGCCGCTTCCGGCAGACCCAGCCGCCGCCCGATCCGCCACATCAACGGCACGGTCGCCAGCAGAAACGCGCAATGCACCAGCCTCGCCGCCGAGTGCTGTCCGAAAGCAAATGCCGGCACAAACAGCATCTCAAGACCCTGCGGCAGCATTTCATAAAAGCCCACCCGGCTGGGGAACCCGCCCAATCGCACATATTCGGAGGTGAGCCCCAGGTGAAACATGCGGGCATCCGGCTCCAGCTCCGGCGCCAGCGCGTTGATCAGGTACAGCGCGCCGTAGAACGCCAGCGCCGCGCCTGCCACGTATGCGCTCCCGCGATCCGCGCGTGCCTGAAGCGGATCCGCTAGCCGCGCCGCGCCGCGCCCTAGCCGCCAGAACACCGCCAGGCAGACCGCGCCCAACAAGATGAAGCTGACACGATTGCCCACGCCGCAGACCAGCAGCAGAAACACGATGCTGCTTTCCGCCGCCGCCCCCACCGCCAGCGCGATGGCCGGCGGAACCGGCAGCCGGCGCAGGCAAATGTTGCCCAGCATCCACGCCACCGCCAGCGTGAAAAAAGCGCCCCACAGGATGGAGAACAGAATCGGCAAACGATCATTGTAATAGCCGGGCTCGCAACATGCCCGCAACGGTGTTCTACTAATGAGTAGGAGGTCCCCATGACGGCCAAAGCCAAGAGCAAGACGGAAGCTTTACCGGCAAGCGACTTGCATGCCGCCCAGCGCTATCTGGAATCCCTTCTCGACTCCGACGAGCCCCTCGCCCCGGGCGAGATCGAAGAAATTCAGGACAGCATCGAAGGCATTCGCCGCGGAGACATGACCCTGGCGGATTTCGAGCATAAGCACGGCGTCTGACGTCTCATGTCTTGGTGGGGCAGGCTCTTAGCCTGCGCGGGACTCTCAGTCCCGCCTCTGAAAGACTCGCTAGGAAAGCGCCTCCGCCAGCCGCGCGAGATCCGTCTCATCGTTGTAAAAATGTGGCGACACGCGCAGGTTGCCGTGCCGCGCAGCCACCAGCACCTTGCGCGCCTGCAACTCCCGCGCGATGGCCGGCGCTTCCCGCTCCGCGAACCGCGCCGTCACGATCTGCGAATCGTAGTGCGGGCTGCTGTCCGCCAGCAACACCGCGCCCGCGCCGCGCAGCACATCCTGCGTCCTGCCCGCCAACTCCATCACTCGCAGCTCGATGCGCTCCGGCCCGATCGCTTGCATCATCTCGATCACCGCGTCCATGGCGTACAATAGCGCGAACGGCAGCATGCCGCCTTCATACTTTTCCGCTTCGGTAGCGAACTGCGGCGCGCCATGATGCAGATTCTCGTGATTGCGCCAGTCGCGATGGCTGCGCCACCCGATCACCGCCGGCGCCAGCCGTTCGCGCAACTCCGGACTAACATACATGAAACCCGCGCCATTGGGCGAGAGCAGCCACTTATAAGCGTCCACCGCGAACAGGTCCGGCAGGACGCGCGAGACATCGAACTGCAACGCGCCCAGGCTCTGCGTCCCATCCAGATACAACAGGATCCCGCGCCGCCGCAGCATTTCCGAAATCTCCTCGAGCGGCGGCCGGAAACCAGTCGAATAATTCACCGTGCTGATGGCCACCAGCCGCGTGCGCGGCGTAAGCGAATCGTAGAAGCGCTCCCAAGCCGTCTCCACAAATTCCACGCCGCAGCCACCGAGGTGCGACGGATAGTAATAGTGATTCGGAAACTCGTCTTCCAGCGTGACGATCTGGTCGCCCGTCTTCCAATCCAGGCCGCCCAGCAGCAGCGACAAGCCCGCCGACGCATTGTGAATGAACGCGATGTCCGCGGCCTGGCAGCGAATGAATTCCGCGATACGCGCGCGAATGCTGTCGGCATCGCGGAACCACTGCATGAAATCGGTGCAGGCCAATGCGTCCCGTCGGGCGAAGTGCCGCGCCGTTGCCTCGGCTGCGCGCCGCGGCATCTGCCCGAAGGTCGCCGTATTCAAATAGGTCCACTCCGCCAGCGCCGGAAACTCGCCGCGGAGCTTTGCCCAGTCCACCCCCGCCCAATCAGTCGCCATCACGTTCCTTCGCCCGTGCCGCCACCTGCCCGGCCACTTCCGCCACCGGCACATCCACCGTCTTCTTGCCACGCCGCTCCACCAACTCCACCATCCCCCCGGCCACTTTCTTCCCGACCGTGATCCGGAACGGCACGCCAATCAAATCCGCGTCTTTGAACTTGACGCCCGGCCTCTCGTCGCGATCGTCCAGCAGCGCGTCCAAACCCAAGTCCAGGCACGCGCGATAGATCTCCTCGGCCGCCTTCTTTTGCGCCACGTCGGCCATGTTCACCGGCGTCACCACCACCGTGAACGGCGCAATCGCCGCCGGCAGACTCATGCCGTCTTTATCGTGATACAGCTCAATCGCCGCGCTCAGGATGCGCTCGATGCCGATGCCGTACGATCCCATGATGGGCGTCACCTCCTCGCCCTCGGCGTTGGTCACATGCAGCCCCATCGACTCCGAATACTTGTACCCCAGCTTGAAGATATGCCCGATCTCCACCGTCTTTCGGATCTCCACCGGCGCGCCACAACCCGTGCACCCGTCTCCCGCCTCCACCTGCCGCAAGTCCATGAACTCCGCTTGAAAGTCCTCTCCCGGCGTGACGTGCCGCAAATGGTAATCGTCCTTGTTGGCGCCCGCGATCATGTTGCGCCGCCCCGCCAGCGCATCGTCCGCCAGAATCCGTAGCCGCATGACGCCCACCGGACCGAGCGATCCCGGATCCGCGCCGAACGCTTCCCTGATCTCATCCGGACGCGCGGGGCGAAACGCCGCGTCGCCCGCCACGGCGCCAAATTTGGTTTCGCTCAGTTGATGATCGCCCCTCAGCATCACCAACAGCGGCTTGCCATGGGCGACCAGAACAAGGCTCTTCATTTGCGAGCTTTCCGGCAAGTCCGTGAACGCGCTAACATCCGCGATCGTCTTGCGCCCCGGCGTGTGAAACTCCTCCGGTGCCAGGTCGCCTTCCGGGTCGGGCGCCCCCGGCGCGCTGGCGTTCGCCGTGGCCTTTTCGCGATTCGCCGCGTAGCCGCATTTCCGGCACATCACGATGAAGTCCTCGCCCGCGTCCGATTCCACCATGAATTCGTGCGACTGGCTCCCGCCCATCGCGCCTGAATGGGCTTCTACAATCAGGTATTCCAGACCGCACCGCTGGAAGATGCGGCAATACGTGTCGTAGTGTTTCCGATAAGCCGCGTCCAGCCCCGCCGCATCCATATCGAACGTGTAGGAATCCTTCATGATGAACTGGCGCACGCGCAGCAGCCCCGACTTCGGCCGCGGCTCGTCGCGAAACTTGGTTTGGATCTGGTACCAGATCTGCGGCAATTGCTTGTAGCTGCGCAACTCGCCGCGCGCCGTGGCCGTAATCACTTCCTCGTGCGTCATGCCCAGACACAGGTCGCGCTGAAAGCGGTCCTTCAGCCGGAACATGTTATCGCCCATGGCGTCCCACCGCCCCGATTCCTGCCATAACTCTGCCGGATTCAGCGCCGGCAGCAGCATCTCCTGCGCGCCCATCGCGTCCATCTCTTCGCGCACGATGCGGATGATCTTCAACAACGACCGCTGCGCCAGAAAGAGGTAGCTGTAAATTCCCGCCGCCACCTGCCGGATGTATCCGGCCCGCAGCAGCAGTTGATGGCTGGCCACCTCCGCTTCGGCGGGGTTGTCGCGCAGTGTGGGAATGAACAGTTTGCTCCAGAGCATGGGGGTGCGACCAGTTTAACATTCGGGCGCGCCTGGCGCGCTGCGAACGATAGAATTGTATCCGTGGGTCTCCCCAAACCACTCGCCGCGTGGACCCGGCTCTTCTGGCCGGCGACCGCCGCGCTCCTCGCGTACCTTTGCGCGGTGCAGCTTTTCGCCGCTTGGCGGGAATCCAATATCGGCGACGAGCCTGTCGAACTGGCGGCCGGCTACAGCTATCTGAAGACCGGCGACTTCCGCCTGAACGCCGAGCATCCGCCGCTTGCCAAGATCCTTGCGGCGCTTCCCCTGCTGGCCCTCCACCCGTCGCTGCCGCTCGATTCCACGTTCTGGACCAAGGCGGATGAGTACGCCTTCGGCATGCGGTTTTTCGAACAAAATAGCGGTTCGATTGACACACTGCTTTTCACCGCCCGGCTCATGTCGATTTTTCTCACCGCATGCCTCGGCCTCGCCATCGCCCTATGGACCCGTTACGCCTTCGGCCCAGGCGCGGCGATCCTGGCGCTGACCCTTTATGCCTTCGATCCCACCGTCACCGCACACGGCCACTACGTGAAAAACGACGTCCCGGTAACCTTATTTTGTTTCCTGGCCGTGATCGCGTGGTGCGCATTTCTGACCCTGCCCACGCCGCGGCGCTTGGCCCTCGCCGGCGTCCTATTGGGCCTGGCCGTGGCCACTAAGTTCTCCGCCCTTTTTCTGCTTCCCGTCCTGGCCATTCTTTACGCTATCCGCTGGTGGCAGCGACAGAAGGGACTTTCACTCCGGCACGGCATCGGCTCCATGCTGGCCGCCACGGCTCTCGCCGCCCTCGTGGTCTTCCTGATCTACGCCGCGCTGGCGTGGAGCCACGGGGTGAGGTTGGGGGGCATCGATGCGCGCGTGTGCCACGATCTCCTGGATCGCAATCAGACTCGCGCCATGGCGCGATTGGTCTCGAGAGGCATACCGCGCGTCCATCCGTTCCTCGAAGGTCTGCTCATTTATGTGGACCACGACACCTTTGGTCATCCGTCCTATCTGCTCGGGATGCATGGAACCGAAGGATGGTGGTACTACTTTCCTGTCGCTTTCGCCGTGAAAACCCCGGCGGCCACGCTGGCCATTCTGGCGCTGGCAGCTCTGTTGCTCCTGCGCGGGATCTGGCGTGCGCGCATCCGCGCCGTAGCTTTCCCCTGGTTTGCGGTGTGCGTGCCGGCCGCGATCTATGCCGCCTTCAGCCTGCGCAGCCACCTGGACATGGGCATCCGGCACCTGTTGCCGATCTGGCCGTTCATCTTCATCCTGGCCGCCGCCGCCGTCACGCGCGTGCGTTTCCGCCACCGCAAGTTGGCCGTCGCCGTCCTTGTCGCAGGCCTGGCGGCCGAGTCGATATCCATCTGCCCGCACTACCTTGCGTTCTTCAATGTCCTGGCTGGCGGACCCGCCAACGGTCCCGCGATCCTGGCCGATTCCAACATCGACTGGGGCCAGGACGCTAAGAACCTCGCGGCGTGGCTGAATGCCCATCACATTTCGCAAGTCTGTCTGGACTACTTC
>Ga0187847_10001880_pt1 | contig 17844 bp, 7 predicted proteins | sample June2016WEW_4_10_FD_132458 | JGI IMG/M metagenome (GOLD analysis project Ga0187847, IMG submission 132458) | Peatland microbial communities from SPRUCE experiment site at the Marcell Experimental Forest, Minnesota, USA - June2016WEW_4_10 | ecosystem: Environmental > Terrestrial > Soil > Wetlands...
AAACTCGGGGATATATTTCGAGATGGGGTCGGACGACACCCACTTGCCTTGCTCATAGAGAATCATCATCGCAACGCCTGTCACCGGCTTGGTCATGGAGTAGTCGCGGAAGATCACGTCTTTAGTCATCGGCGCGCCTGCGGCCATGTCACGCTGGCCGTAGGTGCGGTAATCCACCACCTTGCCGTGCCGCGCAAGGATGGTGACGATGCCGGCAATCTGCTTCTCGTCTACAGACTTCTGCATCAGGGCATGAAGACGTTCAAGACGCTCGGATGAAAAGCCAACGGCTTCGGGCTTTGTGACCGTTAGGTCCAGCGTGTGGTGAGATGGTGGATTGGCATGCGGTTGCTGAGCCGGGGAGGTGTGGATGGCAAAGGCAATGGCAATGGTGGAGAGCGCCACGCCGGCAGGTGATGCGATTCGATGCGGTATCATTCAATCCCTCGTCATACGGAGTGACGAGTGGTCACTCCGCAAGGCCGCATCCTTTTTAACAGGCGAGGATGAAAGAGGCAAAGGCGATCAGTAGATGAGCTTGAGTGAGAACTGAATCTGACGCGATGTACCCGCGGTCCTGCTGATTTCGCCGAAGCCGGTGTCGGGAAGGATCACTGCAGTTTTCTTCGTCTGGTCCACCCGGACCTGAAGGATATTCGAAGGCAGGCCCATGTTGACGATGTTGAACAGGTTGAAGAACTCTGAGCGGAATTGGAGGTCCATTCGCTCCGCTCCGCTCTTGCGGTGGCCAAAGGGCGTGCTCTTGATGAGGGCAAAGTCGTAGTCGTAATAGGCAGGACCGCGGAAGGTATTGCGGCCAAGAGTCCCGAAGCGGCCCTGATTTGGGCCCGTTCCATCTGGCAGGTAAACGGGGATTGAGAAGTAGTCGCTCCCGTTGTCTCCACCTTCGCCGAAGTAGTCCTGGCGATTGGGGCGCGCGGTGGAAAGATGCGGCTTGGCAATCTGGTCGGGCCGGTCCACGCCATTGGAACCTGCGCCGGTTTGTTGTATACCGGAGAAGACAGTGAAGGGCGATCCAGAACTTATGCTGGATATCGAGAGTAACTCCCAGCCGGCCGTAGCTTTCTTTGACAAGTGGTTGAGTAACTGCACGCTATCCAGATGCAGGTCCTGCGCCACGCTAAGTCCGAATGAGTTAGTAACATCAAACGATGACGGTCCTTTCTCAGCGTGCGTGTTGAATGGATTCTGAGGAAAGCCTTGGGCAACGGCGCCTGTCGATCCCGTGCCGCCGATCACCTGGCTGGTGTCGTCGATGGACTTGCTCCAGGTATAACTTGCCTGCAAGCCCGGACCGCCGTGGCCCGTGGTCCCGGAAAGCGAAGTCTGCAGGGCATGATAGGTGGAGTGAGCGGTTGCGGTAATCACGTTCTCTACGCCGAATCCGCCAGTTACGCGGTCGGCACTGTCGAAAGTGGTGTACGGCGCGAAAGCTGCAGTGGCGCCCGGATAGGCATTAGGAAAACTGGTGCGAGGAAGCTTCGCGCTCGCTGTACCAACATAGCCAGCATCCGCGGTAAGGTTGCCAATTTTGCGCTCCACACCGGCGGTCCATGTGTAAAGCGTGGCGTTTCCGAAGTTTCGGTCGATGCCGCTGAGGTTAAGCGCACTCACCACTCCGTTGGGAGTCAGCGCGGCCACATCCTGCTCATAGCGATTTACATCCATCACGGTGTTGGGCGCAACCGACTTCGGGTTTCCATTGGCGAATATACTCACGCCCTGCGGAGTATAGGTAGCGGGAAGCTGGGCAGGAGTGATCTGAAATCCGTATTGAATTGGCGCATTGGCCGCGGACTGCAGACGCGGGTAGACTGCAAAGGGAGTGGAGCCGGTGAGGAAGTTATCCTGCCATATATTGGGCTGTATGGTGGTAATTCCCCCGCCGGCATGGGCAGTTAGTTTGTCTGTAACTTGCCACGACGCCTGAACGCGTGGCCCCCATGCATTCCAGTCCGTCTTGTATCCGGGCTGGGGGTTGATGACATACTCCTGCACACCATTGACTGTCAGGAACCCGCCGGTACGATGGGCGCGTTCCGTAATCGGCGTGTAGAGTTCCCAGCGAATTCCGTAGTCAAGCGTGAATCGCGGCGTTACCTTCCAAGTGTCCTGCGTATATGCGTTCACGTTGTTGCGGTTGATGGCGGCGGGGCCAATGTGCGGGCCGTTGGAAAAGTACGGAGGCGCAATGGCCACGGTATAAACAAACGGGCTTCCTGAAAGAAAACTGGATAGCGTATCGGGCAATGGATCGCCGGGGTTTATATTGTGCGTTCCGCTTTGCGAGGGAATGAATTCGGTGGCGTAGGCCGTGCCGCCGCCAAAATCGTATTCGCCGTTGGGACTGATGCCGAAGTACGTCGTGTCCCGATTGATGCGAACTTCCGCGCCGGCCTTCCATGCATGTGAGCCCGTGGTAAAGCTGACGTTTTGGCGGCCCTGGAACAAGTTGCCGTAAGCCTGCATCACCGAGCCCGCATCGGAATTGAAAGCTTCAAACAGACCATCGTTGAATTTGATTGCTGGGTCCGTGTAGTCCTGCGTTGGAAAACCCGGCGTGGAACGGTTGATGCTGATGGATGACTCAAGCACAAGGCGAGGAGAAACGGTGCGGGTATAGGCGCCCACGACATTGCGCTGGTGGTCGTCGTATTGAATACCAAAGGCGGGATCAATGGCGGTCTGATCAGGATTGGTGGTGGGCCCGGCGAGATTATCGAGGTTGAAACGCGCCATGAACTGATCTTTGCTGGAGAATTTGTGATCGATGCGGACGGATAGCTGGACCGCGTCGGTTGCAACCTTCGAGGCTGTTGCGTATGTGTGCGCCTGGTAAGAACCAGCGGCGTAGTTAGGCAGCGGATAGCGAGCGAGAACGGCGGCAATACCCGGATCAACAGGGACGGTGAGCGTGTCAGTGGAACCGTCGGGATAGGTGATGTTATCAATGCCTGTGCGCTCAAGCGCTGTGGGCAACGGCATTACCTGCGTGGTTCCCAACACCTGGCGAAATGCCTGGGACTGCACGAAGTAGAAGGTCTTGTTGCGGCCATCGTACAGATGCGGGATATAGACAGGGCCGCCATTGGTAAACCCAAACTCATTGCGGCGGAACGGCGGAATACGGCCCGGGTAAGCAGGCGTAGCGTGGTCAAAGCAATTGCGCGCATCGAATGCGGAGTTGCGGACAAACTCGAAGAACGACCCGTGAAATCCGCTGGCTCCGGAGCGGGTAATGATGTTAGTGAACCCGGCCGCGCCGCGTCCGATGCTGGCCGGCATCCAACCCGAACTGGAGTCGATTCTCTCCACGGCGTCCACATTGAAATTTGCGAAAGTCGAACCGCCCATCTCGGGATCGCTGATGTCGGCGCCATCCATGGCGAAGGTGGCTTCCACGCCGCGTTGACCGTTGATGGCGAACTGCGCGGTAAAGTTGGTAGCCCCATTGGCGTCCGTCATGGTACCCGCGGCCAGCAGAAGCAGCGTGCCGAAGTCGCGGCCGTTAAGAGGCAACTCGCTTACAGCTTCACTGGAGAGCTGTTCGCCGCCCGTAGCTACCTGGCCGGTGAGAACTCCCACGGTGAGCTCGCCGCGGCTTGAAAGCGTAAGTAAGGCGGCAGGTGAGGCCACGCTCACGTCGATCGGTTGAGCGAACTCAACCTTGCGGCCGTTCGTCTCAACGGTCAAGTGGTACTGGCCGGCTGGAAGGGTGCCGATACGGAAGTGTCCGTCTTCAGAGGTGGTTGCGTCAACCGAGACGCTCCCTCCACTGAGGCGTATCTTCGCATCTGAGACCGGGGCGCCGGCGGTATCGCGAAGCACGCCTTGCCAGGCCGGCTGTGCATTCGGTTGCGACCAGAGCGTGACGGCAAAAAGGAAAAATGCGAAGAGGATTAGACGCTGGGATCGTCTTTCCCTGCCTTTTGGCGTGAAAGCGGCCGGTCCGAAACAGATTTTATTGTTCAAATGAATGAGGCCCTTCGAAGTGAAGGCGGGCGCATCCGTCCAGCTTGTCGGCGGCGATAAGATGAACCCAGTCCTTACCAACAATTATAGTGGTCTGCTTTATCCGCGGGTGGTACAGCAACGATGTCAGTGTGCGAGTACGAACCAGATCGAGAAGCATCTACACTAACAACGGCCCATGATGGATTCGAAAACAAACACGGACACGATTGCCGCAATCTCCACGCCTCCCGGACGGGGCGGGATTGGCATTGTGCGCCTCAGCGGCCCCGAGTCTGCTTCGATTGCTGCGCAACTGGTGAGACTGCGCCGGCCGCTGGAGCATGCGCGTACTCGCCTCGCGGATGTGATGGAGGGTCCGGCGGACGAAGCGGCGCCGGCGGATGCGGGGCGAATCGACGAGGCGCTAGTGACGTGGTTCCAGGCGCCAAATTCATACACCGCTGAGGATGTGGTGGAGATTGCTGCGCACGGCTCCCCCGTGGTGCTGGAGCTGCTTATTCGGCGAGCGCTGGAGTTGGGGGCGCGGTTGGCCGAGCCGGGCGAGTTTACCCAGCGCGCCTTTCTCTCCGGACGGTTGGATCTGACCCAGGCCGAGGCGGTTCGTGACCTGATTGAGGCGCAGACCTTGACCCAGGCCCGTCAGGCTGCCAGCCAGCTTGGAGGTGCCCTCAGCCGGCGCGTAGCTCCGGCGAAGCAGGCGCTGGTGGAATTGATTGCGCTGCTTGAGGCGGGGATCGATTTTGCCGAAGACGACGTGGACGTGGCTCCGGCGAAGGAGATTGCGCGCCGGATTGGCGAGCTGGTGCCAGGGCTGGAAGCACTGGAAGCCTCGTATGGGCGCGGGCGCATTGTGCATGACGGCCTGACGCTTGCGATTGTAGGGCGGCCAAACGCGGGAAAGAGCTCGCTGTTCAATCGGCTCGTGGAACGGGAACGCGCGATTGTAACGGCGACCCCGGGGACTACACGAGACACGGTGACCGAACGAATTTCACTCGACGGAATTCCGCTGGAGTTGGTGGACACGGCTGGCCTGCACGAGGGCAGCGAAGAAGCGGAACGGCTTGGAATCGCGCGCAGCCGCGAGGCGCTAGCCGATGCGGGATTGGTGCTGGTTGTGCTGGATGGAACACAGACGTTAAATGAGGAAGAACGGCGACTGCTGGAGGCCGTCCGGGGGCGCCCCGCGGTAGTGGTTCTGAATAAATGCGACTTGGTGGATGCCGTTACCGAGCATGAATCCGCGACTGCCGCGCTTGAGGCTGTGCGCACTTCGGCGCTCACGGGCGAGGGGATCCCGGTGCTGCGGGGTCGAATTCTAGCGCTGGCCACGGGAGGCGCAGCCGAGGAGCCCGGCATGCTGACTAGTCTTCGCCACCAGCGCGCGATTCTGTCCACATTGGAAGCTTTGCGAGATGCGGCGCAGGCCAATGCCAGCGGAATTCCGCACGAAATGATCCTGCTGGACCTCTACCGTGCCCTCTGGGCGCTGGATTCCCTGACCGGCCAGACAACGTCCGACGATATCCTCAATCTGATCTTCTCTACGTTCTGCATTGGAAAGTAGAGTAGGGCTTAAGGTCGTCCAGCGAAATATAGAAATGGCTACGACCCCGCTGAGAATACTGCATGCGGCATTGAAGCCCAAAATCCATTCCGTAGACTTGGCCAGTGCTACAAGCCGCAAAGCATCGCTGTCAACTATGCGGTCGAGTCCAATACATGCGGAGTCGTTTCTTTCTTCTACCACAGGCGAAACTTCAGGCTTGCCAACCGTTTGAGAGCAGTCTAATTTGGAAGGAATTACAGTGGTCTTCAGTTGAGAATGGGCACCCCCTGTGAACTAGCCCTCGGATGGACCGCAACCAAACCCAGGAGGTTACGATGAAAATGCTGAAATTCCCACAGGCGTTGTGCTGTATGGTTCTCGGCCTGTTCGCATACGCGGTTCCGGCGTATGCAACGTCCGCCATCACCTTTGTCTCCGCAGCGGGCAGCGACTCTAATGTATGTTCCCAAACCAGCCCCTGTGCCACCTTCCAAGGCGCGATCAACAAGACCGCGAACGGCGGCGAGGTGGACGCCTTGACCGCCGGCAACTATGACTCGTTCGTGATCAACAACTCCATCACCATCGATGGGAAAGGACTGGCCACGGTGCAGGAAACTAGTGGCCAGGCTATCGCCGTCAATGAATACGCCACCAGCGACACCGTTGTTTTGAAGGGCCTATCGATCAACGGAGGTGGCAGCGGGGTGGAGGGCATCTATTACCCTGGCGGCGGAAGCCTTGTGGTCGAGAACTGCATCATCACCGGGTTCACCTATGACGGCATCGTCAATGTGACCAACGGCACCTCTCTGCTCTACGTGAAGAACACCACCATCAACGGCGGCGCCACCGGAGTCTACGTGAACGAGGATGGCGGGACCACGATCCTGGAGCATGTGACCATCACCGGAGCCAGCTCGTATGGGGTCGAAGTGCTCAACAGCCCCGGAGCCCTCACGATGAACGATTCTCTCATCGTCGGCGGGGTCTATGGCGTGGATATACAATCCTCGGCCTATTACGGCACAAGCCTCTTTAATACCATGCTTGAGAGAGTCACCATCACCGGAACTACCACCGCCGCCCTTTATGTGGGCGTTGGCACCGCCGGCGTCGACAGCAGCACTTTTTTCGGCAATGCCACCGCCCTGGAGGCGGATTCGGGTTCAACGTTACGCATTTCAAACAACAACATCTACAACAACCAGACCGGCGTTTACTGCCCCGGCAGTGGGATTATTAGCAGTACAGGCAACAATCGCAAGGGTTCGAACTCTGGAGGCCCCGCGCCTTGTCAGTCCGTCGGGGCCATAAACCAGCAGTAACATATCTTCTGTAGTACCAATCATCCACCAATTGTCTGACGATTGGCCACAAGAAACTGGCCGGTAGGAGGCCATTCAACCTTCCTCTACCGGCCAGTTTTCCCTTTTTCTCCTTCGCCTCGCAACTCTTAGCCGGACATAATTGAAAACTCAATAACCTGAAGGGTTGCAATCGTGATACTTATCAGTCACAAGCTTTCGAGAACCATCCTGACCTTGTATACCCGCGTGGTGGTGGTCCTGGACAACTCCCGGCCATCACGGGCCAACCGGGCCAGCGTGTCAAAGAACGCGGTTGCCGTTCCTTGAAAGCTCTGACACAGCCTAAGTGCAGACCCTTGTCGCGACGGTGCTGGGCGCCTGAGTCGCATCGCAGATGTCAGGGCTGGCCGACCGCGAAGGAAGGGGTACAGTGGCATTTTGGGTCGCGGCAAGTCGCCAGAGGCAACAGTGACAGTGAAAGCCTCATGGATAGTGGCGATTTGCTTGATCTTTACGTTCTGCATCGGAAAATAGCTCTGCCCCCGGCCAATGCCCACCTCATTTTTCGCTGGTGATGCTGCGGATGATCTCCACTTCGCGCTGTCGGTAAGGGGTACCGTCGGGATGGAAGACATCGTGCTGCCAGACAGCCGGCTGCTCCGTTACATAGGGGCGCTGCCACGAATCCCATGGAATCCATGTCTGGCTCTTGCCTGCAACCAGGCCCCAGTTGATAGCGCCAACACGGTACTTATGCGCGATGGGGAGAATGGTGTCAAAGGTGCTGCCGATGTTGCGCGCCATGTATTCGGTGCAGATGAGCGGCCGATGAAACTGCTGCAGAAGCTTGACGCTGCGCTCGAAGTCTTCAGGCCAGCCGTAGTTGTGGAAGCTGATGACGTCTGACTGTTCAATCTGGATGCGCGCCAGCGGAGGCATGGTTTCGAGCGAAGTCCAGTCGCCATGCCACAAGCCGCTGGTGAGTGGCTGCGTGGGATGAGCAGAGCGGGCCCAGGCATAGACCTGGGGCAAGAGCCCAATGATGATGGCGTTCTTGTTTTTGGGGTCGCCTTTGGCGTAGGAACCGTCGTTGCCGTTATCCGGCTCGTTCCACAGGTCCCATGCAAGGATGCGGGGATCGTTGGCGAACGCGCCAAGCAGCCCTTTCACATAGACCTCAAGGCGCGGAAATTGTGCGGGATCGTTGAGGACAGCCGTTCCCGGGTCCTGCACCCATCCTGAGTTGTGCACGCCGGGGATGGGCGGATGCTGTGGACCAAGCTTCGGATTGGGATCCCAGCACGAGTCGAAGAGGACAAAAACCGGACGAATGTGATGACGGGAAGCGATATTGAGGAACATGTCGATGCGCTGTTGGAAGCCTTTCGGGTCCTGCTGCCATAGAAGGCTGTGCAGGAAGACGCGCATGGTGTTCATGCCGATGGCTTCAGCCCAACCCAGTTCGCGATCGATGGTGGCAGGATCAAAGGAATCGGCCTGCCACATTTCAAGCTGGTTGATGGCGGTGGAGGGGAGAAAATCCGCGCCGACCGGCCAAGGCTGCTGCGCGTACCATGCGTTGGCCTGTGCTTCTGTCCAGCGCTCCTGCGAATGAAGAGCTGGAAGCAGGGCAAACAAAGCGAGCGCGACAAGAGCTTGAGAAGACTTCACGAAACAGAGACGCATCGGGCTCCTTGAGACAACGGGAACAGCCATTCTACTTTGAAGACGCCAGGGTCGTCGCGCGTTCGCGTTCGGCGGCAGCATCGGCGGCGCGGCCTTGACGTTCGTAGGCGATGGCGAGCTGGGAGTGGGGATCGGCAAAGGTAGGATCCGCGGCTATGGACTCCTGGTAGCGGGCAACGGCGTCTGCGATTTGCCCGCGCAAAAGCAACTGGTTGCCGGCGTTGAGTGCGAAGGCCGCTTTCTGTCGGCTTACCGCGCTGCGTGCGAGGTCCGCGCCCTGGCGGCGATATTCGGCAGCTTGCGCACGCAGGTCCTTGGCTTGTGCGCGAAGCTGTTCGGCTTTCGGCTGGTCGCCTGCGGCTTCGGCTGTGTCTGCAGCGGCGATGGCTGTGCCTGCCTCATCGGCGAAGACACCGGCCAGGGTAACGCGCGGGCCGGGTTGGCCGGGCAGGAGTGGGATCGCTTTCTCGAGTGCATCCCGTGCTTCGTCCAGACGTGAATCCTGCTTGAGAGTGCTGCCGAGGATGGCCCATGCATCCCCATTTTCGGGACGAAGCGCAACGGCCTTCTTCAGCTCCGTTACGGCATCGTCGAGCTTGCCGATCTGCATATAAAGGATGCCAAGAGTGTAGGGAGGATCCTGGAGCGTCGGATCCATCTGTCCTGCGCGGGTGAGTTCGGCGATGGCCTCAGCCACACGATCTTTGAACTTGTACGCCATACCCAGGTCATAGTGCAGTTGCGGATCGTTGGGGTCGAGCGCAAGGGCAGTCTTGAAGTCCTGAATGGCCTCATCGAACGCGGATAGCTGAACATGCGCGACGCCCTGGTCCTTGAGAATGTTTGCGTCGTTTGGAGAGAGAGCGAGAGCTTGCTGAAAAATGCCGAGAGCCTCTTGGGCTTTTCCAGTCAGGGTTAGTGCCAGTGCCAGGTTTGTAAGGCTGCTGACGTTTTTGGGGTCGCGTTCAATGGCTTTCTGGAACCAGGGAATGGCTTCCTGCTGGCGGCCCTGGCGCTGCAAGACCATGGCCAGTTCGTTCTGGCTGCCCGGTAGAGCTGGATCAACGGTGACGGCCTTTTCAAGGTGAGGGGTCGCAGCTTCATCCTCGCCCGCGGCCTCCAGCGATCGGCCGTACTCGAACTGCGCGAGTGCATTGCCAGGGTCGACGGTTACCGCTGCCTGCAAAGTGGCCAGCGAAGCGTCGAGGTTATGCAGTTCGCGCTGAACAATGCCGAGGTGGATGCGGGCGGGCACAAAGGCGCCATCAACGATGAGGGCGTGCTCGAATTCGCTTTGCGCTTCGGTCCATTTGCTCTGCTGCGCATAGAGCGATCCGATGGCGTCGAAGATATCCGCACGGTCGCCGCTTCGTTCAATGACCGTGCGGAACATCTCGATGGCATCCGACTGATTGCCGACAGCCGCGAGGGCGCGCGCGTATGCCTCGCAGAATGCTGCATCAACCGGCTGCTGGCCGGCCTGCAGCGAGATTTGGTAGGCCGCGCGGAAGTGCGGAATCGCGTTTGCAGACTGATCAGCCTTGGCAAAAGCCAGCGCCAAGTTCGTCTCAAAACCCGGATCGCCGGGCTTGAGGCTGAGCGCGGTTTGAAGCTCCGGAATGGCGTCTGCCGGCTTGCCAAGCTCCACCAGAACCGTGCCAAGGGCCTCGTGACCTTCAGGAATTTGCGGGGCCACGCGCGAAGCCTCAGCAAACTGAGTTCGCGCCTGCTCCAGATTGCCGGTCTGGAGAGCTGCGTAGCCGGCATGGAACGCTGCGTCTGCCTGCTTGAGCTGGTCCGGTTCTGTTGGAGGGGACTTCTGCGAATTCGAAGGACGCGCCAACGACACCAGAAGCCCGACCAGGAGAGCAGCACGAAGGCCGCGAGAGAAGCGCATGGTTTATTTTCCCGCAGCAGGGCTTGGCGTGGCCTGGGGCCTTACGTTGTTCTGGATGTCCACGACCATCTGAAATTCGCGATTCGCCTCCGCCACCTGCCCCGTTGCCTTGTAGGCTTGGCCAAGCAGGTTGTGAGTAATGTAGTTCGATGGATCCATCTTGACGGCGTGGTCGAGGTAATGGAGGGCCTGGATGGGCTGGTTGAGCTTGAGAAAAGTCTCGCCAAGCAGGATGTACGGTGCCGTGGCGCTGGGTTCCAGCAGGACGGCGCGGTTCAGGGCCTGCTGCGCATCTGCATAGCGGCCAGCACGGACATACGCGTCTCCCAGCCGGTCATACATCAGGCCATTGAGGGGGTCGATTTTGCGTTCCGCCTCCAGTTCCTGAATTGCGCCCACCGAATCGCCCTTGGCCAGTGCCACTTCTCCAAGAAGCTGGTGCGCGAGAGGCAGAGACGGATTGATTTCCAGCGCCTTGTGGGTTTGGACAGCGGCTTCGGCGACGAATTCGCGACGGAGAAACATGCGCCCGGCAAGAAGATAAGCCTCCGCGGATTCCGGCTCGAAACCGTATTGCGCGGCGAATGCGTGGCGGGCATCATCGTAGCGTTTGACGTCGGCGTAACAGAGGCCGAGAACATATTGCGGATCGATGTTGGCGCGCTCCACAGCGGTATGGGCCTTTTCAAGCAGCGGCAGCGCTTCATTCGACCGGCCCATGCGGAAGAGACTCACGCCGTGCATCTCTATCGATTCACCATCGTTGGGATCTTCCGTGGTAGCACGGGTGAAAGCTTCGATGGCTTGAGGAAACTGTTCCTTCTGGTAGAAGATCATGCCGCGCAGACGTTCAACGCCGGCCGGCTCCGGGACTTGGGCGGCCAGTTGATCGAGTTGCGCCATCGCCTTGTCCAGGCGTCCGCGAGCGGCGAGGTTTTGTGCGGTTTCAAAAGGGGTTGGCGTGGCTTCCGGCGCATCGCCGGCGGAGGGAGCGGGACTCTGAGGGGCTTGTGCCTGGGCGGCCAAAGGAAACAATGCCAGAAGGAAAACGGCGATGAATGTGCGGTGCATGACCAAGACCTATTCTGCAGTTTAATCGCAGTGAAGTATTGTTGTCGGCTCCCCGCAATGAAGCGGCGAGATCGCGACACGTGCTGGGTTGAATCAAAAGAAAAGAGGGGAGCCGAAGCTCCCCTTGAGGTTTGTTGCGGCTCCTCACACGGAATTAGAACTGAACGTGGAGGGAAAATTCGAGCTGACGTGGTCCGCAGTCATTGCCAGGGCCGCATCCGCCACCTTCGTTGTTGATGGATCCGATTGACTCGACGTTGCCGCCAGGGTTGCCCGCGGTGATGTGGTTGAATGCGTTGAATGCATCCAAGCGGAACTTGACAGCTACGTTCTCCCAAGTCGTAAACGCCTTGGTGAGTCCCAGATCGGTTCCGAAGAACCTCGGGCCTCGATAGGTGTTGATACCGGAGTTGCCGAAGTTGTCGAGACCGGGGCTGACCAAGTTTGTATTGTTGATGGCGTCGGTGCAAGTCGCCGGGTCGTTGGGCAGGGAACACACCTGTTTGGGGTAGAAAGTACGTGATCCAGTTCCGCTGGTTTGACTGGGTACGAACTTGGTGAGACTGGTCTTTATCTTTTGGCTCTGGCTTGGGTCGCACGGTCCAGTAACGATGTTGGATCCGCATTCGTTGTATCCGAGGGTGAACGGCAGGCCGCCAGACCATTGCGACACGTCGCTGATCTGCCAGCCGCCAACGATAGCGTCGGTCACGTGATTGGCGTCGGGCATGTACTTCTTGCCCTTGCCGAATGGGAGATCGTAACTGCCGTACGTGGTGAGCTGTTGGTCGCGGACGTTGCTGTCGCGGCCATGGGTTACGGAGTGACTCCAGGTGTAGAAGCCCGACTCCTCATCGAAGGCACTGGCCCACTCATAGTTTGCGTTCATGGTGAGGCCGTTCTTCATCGTCTGAGCGAGGTTAACCTGCAAGGCGTCGAATTCGGTGTTCTGGTCGTCGCCGCGGTAAGCGATGCTGTTCGTCCATCCGCAAGCGCCACTGGGTAGCGTTACGTTGTCGTATCCCGAGCCCGGGTTTTTATAATTCGGATCGGAGCACGCCTGTAGTGCGCCTGCGTAGTAGCGATTCAGGAGATTGGTAGTTGCCACGGCCCCAGTTGCAGGGTCGACCTTCGCAGCGTTCGGATCGCTATTCTTTACCGACGGGTCGTAGTGTAAAGTCTGGCCGGTGTAGCTATCAGCGCCAGGAAGAACTACGGCCGATTCGTTGGGGTTGGTACCATTGCTGTCCCCGTCACCCAGCGTGTGGGTTCCCTTGTTGCCGACATAGGCGACCGTCAACGAAAGGGTTGGCGTGAGAGAGCGCTGCACGCTGAGGTTCCACGCGTCGATGGTGGTCAGATGGAGCGGGTTGGGACGCGAACTGGAGCTGACCTGCGTACCGGGGTTAGGAAGAAGACCATTGGCAGGCACCGGAATCGGGGCATACTGAGTCGGTCCAGCCGAAAGTGTGAATGCGTCGCCAGTTGGAGTGGGTGAGTTGATTTGCTGGTTGGCCAGAACGGGAATGTTCTGCGTGATGGTATGGCCGAAAATGGATCCGAACACCCCGGTATCAAAGCTGCGTCCATAACCCACGCGAACCACGGTCTTGGGATCATATTGATAGGTGATGCCGAGACGCGGAGAGAACTGCTTCCACTTGTCGACACTCCAGCCAAGGTTCGAGGGAATGCCGCCTATCTCGGCTACATGAAGATAGCCGTCTTTGAGGTTGAGCAGTGAGCCGTTGCCCGGGCCATTGGTCGACTCGGGGAAGTAGAGATCCCAGCGTACGCCGAGGTTAAACGTCAACTGCTTAGTGGCGCGCCAGGTGTCCTGCGCATAGAAGAACGTGCGCTTTTGGAACTCCTTGGCGTTGGTTGACGTGGATACGTAGCGGTTGAAGCTGGTGACGTCGCCGAGCAAAAAGCTGCCAAATCCGAGACCGCCTGGGGTCGACTGGGCCGGATTCGAGGTCGGACCGGTGTTGAAGTTGAGCAGGCCCGCACGATCGTTGTCAGACGGGACGCGCAGGTTGCGCCCGTAGCGGAGGTCAGCGCCAACCTTGAAGGTATGGTTGCCGGCGACCCGTGTCCAGTTGTTGACGATCTGGAACTGATCTTCGCGTTCGGTGAGGGGGCAGTTGCAACGATTCACGTTCAAGCCATCGCCGTAAACGGTACCGTTGGTGCCGCCGCCGCCGCCAGGCAAATTGGTGATATTGAACCCAGGCGAACCGGAGGTGATGTTGCCGCCGATATTAATGCCCGGAATGCCAAGCGTTTGGGCGAACTCGGTGCCCTGATCATGCTTCGTATCAATAACGTTGTAGCGGTAGTAGCCCAGCCGGAAGTCGGTGAGCAGCTTGGGGCTGATCGCAATATCCATGCCCGATGCCAAACTGTCGTTGGCGCCGTTTGAGTTACCGCCGTAGTTATTGATGCCGAATCCAGGACCGCCCGCTGCACCGAACATGACGGTGCCGGACAGAGTATCCCAGAAGCGGGAGAAGCGCTCAAATGCGTGCATCTTTTCGTTGATGGTGTAGTCCACGCGCTCTGTCCACATGTTGCTGTTGAACAGGCCCGTGCCAGGCTCGTTGAAGTTCTTGTCCAGGCCGTTCACGTCTCCCACGCCGCTTCCCAGGGTGACGCCCTTAGTGTCAGGTTCGAGGAGCTTGAGGAGTGCCAAGGCCTGGGGTGAAAGCAAAGAAGTGGGAATTACATTGTGCGGAAACGGGTTGCCAATGGGAACGCCCGCCGCGGCCGCCTGGGCAGCGTTAGTAACGTATAGAATTCCGGCCGCACCCGGTGCTCCGTTTGCCGAGGTCGCGTATTCGCTGAAATCTGCTCCCTTATATCCGGCTGCGACCTGGGCCGCGCTGGTGGTGTTATTGCCGAGAGCGGACTCAGTGAGCAGGGTTGTCGGCAGCGTGTCAACAGCTGCGGTCCCAACTTTTTGCCGCTGAGCCTCGTAGTTACCGAAGAAGAAGAGCCTATCCTTCAGAGCAGGTCCGCCGATCGATCCGCCGAAGCGGTTCTTCAATCCTGCCGGAATGGTGCCTGGTGCCTCGGTAAAGGGGTCGCGGGCGTAGTTGGCGTTGCCGGTACGGAAGTCGTATGCGCTGCCATGGAAGTGGTTGGTGCCGGAGCGGGTTTGCGCGGTAACAACCGCGGAGACAGCTTTGCCCAACTCAGCGTCGAAGTTCTGCGTGGTGATCTTGGTTTCAGTGACCGAGTCCATCGCCGGGTTGATAACGATGATGCCGAGAATCGGGTCTTCGTTGTCGGTTCCGTCCAGCTCGAAGGCGGTTCCGCCAAATGCCTGGCCATCAACCTGAATCTGCTTCGATCCCTGCGGGTTTTCATCGGCGGCGTGAGACCAGCCAAGGAGCTGTGCGCCGGGAAGCAAAAGCTGCAGGTTGGTGAAGTTCTGGTCGCCCACAGGCAACGAAGCAACCTGCTGCTCGTCGAACACCGTGGACACGTCCGTGCTTTCAGTCTTCAACTGAGGCTGCGTGTCGGCGTTCACTTCGACGGTTTCCGATGAACCGCCTACAGAAAGCGACGGGTCAATGCGGGGAGCGGTGTCGGCTTCCACCGAGATGCCCTTGGTCTCAAAACTCTTGAACCCCTTGGCCGTGACCTTAAGGTCGTAAACGTCCGGGATAAGGTGGGGCACGGTGTAGTCGCCGGCGGCGTTGGAAGTGACGGATACGACTGTGCCCTTGGACTCGTCCGTGACCGTGACCGTGGCGCCTGGAACGATGGCTCCTGTCGAATCGGCCACAGTGCCGAAGATCGATCCATAGACCGATTGTGCAGACGCAGGCACTGAAAGTAGGAGGCTCGCGCAGGCGAAAAATGCCAGCACGAGTGCTGTACGGAGGATCTTGTTCATGCGGTCTCCTGAAAGGTGTGTCTGTTTTATGTGTGAACTTGTGGTGTACCCACCTGCCCGGCAAGTTAGACCCCTGCCTGTCGGCATGAAAGGCTCACATGCCGCAGTGACATGGTGAGCTAAAGAACCGGGGCTGCTTCTCCCAAGGGAAGCGGGAAATACGGGAGCAAAAAGGGCAAACTCCGGAGCAATCGAAACCATACTCAACAAAAGCATCGCCTGTCAACGACCAAATGAGAAAAAAATTAAAGCTTTGGACGTAAATAAGATATGTCAATACATGGAAACATTTACATTTTGAGGCCGATTTCATGCTTGGCCGGTTGTAGCGGGTGGCTTTTAAGATTAACTCGCTTAACTAAAAGGATTTACTTCACTCCGGATCCGGTCCGCGAGCCCGGTTGACTCGTTCCATTTTGAAAGCTGATACGTATTGTTACCGTATGATCGAGCGCGTTGGCATGAGCTATCTCGACGGAAATGTCATTACATTTCCTCGACCGCCCTGAGCAATTCCCGAGTCGTTGCTTGCAGTGCTTCCGTCCGAGAGTGACCTGTCGGAACTAATCCTGAAGGGGGGAGGCGCATCTCCACCTTATGGTGGATGCAATTGGTGAGATCGGAGTTGCCGTAGGGCCGCCGCGCAGCAGATATAGAGGCGAATTCAACACTCGGGATTGAAGGCTCCGATGGTTTTCAGGAGGAGACCCTGACCGTCAACCGACGAAAAAACCGACAGCGATCGGTAGAAGTCTTCGGCATGACATTCTCGCCGCCTGCACTTTGTCTATTGAATGAAGAGTAGGGGGCGCAGTTTTATTCTGCGCCGCAGTTTTGCTTGCCGGACCGGATGTTCGCGAGCATGGCCTGGGCCTTCTCGTTATCCGGGGAGAACACGAGCAGCCGTTCGAGCGTTGCCACGGCGAAACTGCGCTGACCTGTCCCGCAGGCAACCACGGCCAGGTTCAGTCCAGCGCCAAGCTGCACCGGATCGTGAGTAAAGACCGATTCCCAAAGGCGCATGGCCTCGGCGTTATGATGCTGGCCGGCCTCAATGAAGGCCAGATTCCCGCCGGCCAGGGAATCGAAGGAATCGGCAGCAAGGGCCAGACGATACTCCTCGGCAGCTTGCTGCGTCTTTCCACTCAACTGCTCCAGAAACCCGAGCTGGGCATGCAGTTCGTGGTCGCCTTGCGCGCCGGGCTGCTTCTCCGCGCTCAACAGCAGATCGATTGCGCGGAGCCCACTCTGCCGATCGCCACGGGCGGCCATCTGCGCATAAGCCAGGCCTAGATCACGGTCACCTGCCTGCATACCTCCCACCACTTCGAGATCGCCGGTGGTGGCCAGCGGCAGCCGTTCCTGGCTGACGGTCTTCTTAATCCAGTGGTCGGTCACCTGCTCATGAGCAATGTCGTTGGAGGGTGGACGAGCCATGTGACAGGCCGCGCAATCAAGGTTCTCCCGGTGGTGCGTCTGCTGAAAGCCCGCCTTATTGTGACACTGGAGGCAGCGCTGGCGATAGAAGGCGACGCGCTCCGATGCCGCGGGCGAACCATGCGGGTCGTGGCAGGTGGTGCAGGTGAGGCGGTCACCGGACGCCTTCTTGCAAGCACTTTTCAGCAGCGCCTCCCACTGGCTGGTGGCGCGCCCTCCCGATCCGTTCTCTCCGCGGTGGACAAAGAAAAGGGCGAAATCGAAGAGGTTGTCGCCGGGAGAGAAGTTTTCGAGCTGCCTGCCTCGCCGGACAACGGCAGCCTGGCCTTCGAGATGGCAGCTGAGGCAGACCGAGTCGCGCCGGACCGGTTCCATGGCGTCAATGTTAGCCAGGGACACCTTTCCGCCAGATGCGACGTGCGCACTCGCATCCCCGTGGCAAGCCATGCAGGTGATTCCCCCATTGGCGAACGGCGTGCCCGCGTAGTGATTACGCGCATCGGGCAGGGACGAGGCCGCGCCAGAGGCATGACAATGCAGGCATCCAGGATCGACGGCGAGGGTCAGGGGCATTTCATGCGCTGAGAGGTAGTTGGGAGTCATGTCCCAGATTTGCTTTTTGGCGTACCAGTTGATGGGGGCTTCAAACCAATGGCCCTGCTGCTGAAATAAGTAGGTCCGCCCGCGCTTGCCGGAACCCAGAAAATATATGAGCTCTTGGCGGCCGTTCAGCTCGCGCCCGCCGGTTCCTGCATCCCGTGCATAGCTGAGCCAGACCTTGCCCGACTCCTGGAAGACTTTGTAGTGGATCCCGGATGCAGCGTGGAGGAAGTCGGCGGGCGTCAAGCCGTCAGCAGCCGGACCGCTGGCATTCGCCATGGGGGTGTTGCGGTAACGGTGGTAAATCTCCCGGTGGCACGGGGCGCAGGCGGCATTTGGATCGCCGCTCCGAGCCCCCGCCAGCGTCGTGGTCGGATTGCTTTGCAGCAAGCCGGCC
>Ga0187847_10001884_pt1 | contig 17834 bp, 19 predicted proteins | sample June2016WEW_4_10_FD_132458 | JGI IMG/M metagenome (GOLD analysis project Ga0187847, IMG submission 132458) | Peatland microbial communities from SPRUCE experiment site at the Marcell Experimental Forest, Minnesota, USA - June2016WEW_4_10 | ecosystem: Environmental > Terrestrial > Soil >...
GAATACGATGAATCACTCGATGCGTTGGCCCAAAAGGTCTTGCCAGCAGTCGTGCAGATCGAGGTGAGCAGCTTCGGCGCTCGCGAAAGCAAAGGTGGTGGAGACGCCGATGTGGGCGTTATCGAGCGCCAGCGCGCGATTGGTTCCGGCGTCATCGTCGATCCCAACGGCTACATCATGACGAACGCTCACGTCGTCAATGGAGCGCAGAGGATTCGCGTCATCATCACGCCGACTCCATCTGAGTTGATCGCCTTCAAAAGCAGCTTCTCCAATCGCCAGCGAACATTCGAAGGTAAATTGCTCGGAATGAACCGCCTCGTGGACTTGGCGCTCATAAAAATCGACGCTAAAGACTTGCCCTATATCCCGCTGCATCTCGATTTTCGCGTGCGCCTCGGCCAGGTCGTGCTGGCAGTAGGCTCTCCGGAGGGCCTCGAGCACACGGTCACCCGAGGCATTGTAAGTGCCGTTGGCCGCCAGATCGATCCCAACCGCCCCATGGTGTACATCCAAACCGACGCTCCCATTAATCCGGGCAACAGCGGCGGGGCCCTCGTGGATCGTGATGGCAATCTGGTCGGATTGAATACTTTCATTTACACCGAAGGCGGCGGCAGTGAAGGCTTGGGATTTGCCATCCCCGCCCCCGCGGTATTTTTCGCGTACCACGAATTCCGTGAGCACGGTCGCATTCGGCGATCCGAGATAGGTGCCAATGCTCAAACCATCACTTCCGACCTCGCGGAGGGGCTGAAGCTTCCTCAGGACTGGGGTGTCATCATCTCCGACGTCGCCCCGGGCGGTCCTGCCGATAAAGGTGGCCTGAAAGCGAAAGACATTATTCTCTCGATCGATGGACGCCCGATCGATTCGTTGCCCAAGTTCACCGTGTTGCAGTACCTTCACCCACATGGCGAAGAAATGCACATGGAAGTGCTGCGGGGGAAAGAAACGGTCAAGGCAACAGTCAAGCCCCTGGATGTGCCCAATGGCGTTGATCGCCTTTCGGATCTGATTGATCCACAGAAAAGCCTGATCGCCTCGCTTGGCGTTTTTCTTCTTGATCTGAATTCCACCACAGCCAGTGTTTTGTCGGACCTTCGCACATCCACCGGCGTGGTAGTGGCCGCCGTGGTGGACTACGAACCGCTGATCTCGACGGACCTCGCCGCCGGCGACGTGATCCGCTCGGTCAACGGGCAGCCAGTTAAGAGTGTCGACGACTTCCGTGCGCAGTTGGCCCAATTCAAAACTACGCAGCCCGTGGTTTTAGAGATCGAGCGCTTGGGAGTCTTTCAATTCCTTAGCTTTGAGATGGAATAATTCGGCACGCCTCCTCAGGAATTTGTTAAATAAGCTCTCGCCTCCTTCACACACTGGCGAAGATTCGCGAATTGCCGATGAAGCACAGTATCCCGGATGCCGCGTGGCCGGTATGCAACGGTCCATTCTGGGCGGTAATTCAATCTTGAAAAGGAGTGCGCGTGAGCGAAAGCGACATCGTCCGCGATTTTCTGGTGGAGAGCTCCGAGAACCTCGACCGGCTCGATCGCGATCTCGTCGGCTTGGAAAAAAATCCTCACGACAAGGACGCGCTTGCCGGCGTCTTCCGCACCATCCACACCATTAAAGGCACGTGCGGATTCCTCGGCTTCAACAAACTGGAGAAAGTCGCTCACGTCGGTGAGAACCTTCTAACACGTTTGCGGGACGGACATCTGACGCTAACCCCGCAGATTACAACCGCCTTATTAGGCATGGTGGACGCGGTTCGCCAGATGCTCAAAGAAATTCAGGCAACCGGCCAGGATGGCGAAGAGGATTATCCTGAACTCCGTGAGACTTTGACGCAACTGCAAACCACGCCATCATCGGACGCTGCGAAAATACCCGAAGACGCTGCCGCAGCAACTCCGAAGCCACCCGACGCAGAAAAGGCAGCGCCGCTAAAGGAACAAGGCTCCCAAGCGGTCGTCGCCGTAGCACCGCCGCAAAAGAAGCGTGGCGACGGCGCGCGCAAGCCAGCCCATGGAAAGATCGGCGGCGTGCTTGTCGAAAAAGGACACGTCCAGCCGGAAGACATCGTTCGCGCCCTGGAAGCCCAGGAACGAGGAGACGGACGCCGTCTCGGCGAAATTCTAGTGGCCATGGGTCTGGCCAAGCCCGATGACGTCCTCGCCGCGCAGCAGATGATGGATTCGAAGTCACGCGATGCTGCGCCCGAAACAATCCGCGTAGGTGTCAATTTGCTGGATCGCCTAATGAACCTCGTGGGAGAACTTGTGCTTGCTCGAAATCAACTCTTGCAGTTCTCCAACACTATGGAGAATCCCGCTTTGCACGCCATTGCTCAGCGTATGAACCTGATCGCCACAGAATTGCAGGAAGATGTCATGCGCACTCGCATGCAGCCGATCGGCAATATCTGGGCGCAGTTCCCGCGTACCGTGCGTGACGTTGCCCTTGGCTGCGGCAAACAGGTCCACATCGACATGGAAGGCAAAGAAACCGAGTTGGATAAGACCATTATTGAAGCCATCAAAGATCCACTCACTCATCTGGTGCGCAACGCCGTGGACCATGGCATCGAACTGCCGGAAGTGCGCGCGAAGGCCGGCAAGAATCTTTCCGGCCTGCTTAGCCTGCGCGCGTTCCACGAAGGTGGCCTAGTCAATATCGAGATTAGCGATGATGGCGGAGGTCTCAACCGCGAGCGCATCCGTCAGAAAGCGATCGAACGCGGCATCATTGCGGCGGAGCAGGCGGCGCGCTTACCCGAACGGGAGATTTTCAACCTCATTTTTCTTCCCGGATTTTCCACTGCGGAAAAAATCACTACCGTATCCGGACGCGGCGTCGGCATGGACGTCGTAAAAACGAACGTCGAGAAAATCGGCGGCACCGTGGATATTCAATCCGTGCCGGGCCAAAGCACGACGGTTCGAGTCAAAATCCCGCTCACACTCGCGATTATTCCCGCCCTTGTTGTCGGCTGCTGTGGCGAACGTTACGCCATCCCACAAGTCAATTTGCTCGAACTGGTGCGCCTCGAAGGTTCTGAAGTCAAAACCAGTATCGAGACAGTTCGCGGAGCGGAAGTCTACCGCCTGCGAGGTCGTTTGTTGCCTTTAGTTTACTTAGCTAAAGAGTTGCAATTGCCGCAGAACATTCGTCCCGAAGATGGTGCTGTCAATATTGTCGTTTTGCAGGCCGACGACCGCAATTTCGGCTTGGTCGTGGATGAGATTTACGACACCGAAGAAATCGTCGTCAAACCGCTGCGCAAGCAACTTAAGTCCGTCAAGACCTTCGCAGGCTCCAGCATCATGGGAGACGGAAAAGTCGCCTTGATTATCGACGTCATCGGCCTGGCTCATCGCGCCAGCGTTCTGAGCGAGCCAAAAGACCATACAGTGGCCGGGAAAATTAGCCAATCGGCGGACGCCCGCAGCAAGCAAACTTTCCTGCTCTTCGCCGGGTTGGGCGATTCCCGCATGGCCATTCCCTTGAGCAGCCTTGCACGGCTCGAAGAATTTCCAGTTTCTCGAGTCGAAATGTCCGGCAGACAGTGGGTCACCCAATATCGCGGACAAATTCTTCCCTTGATACGCTTGAACGTCGTCATGAAGGAGCGGCGCACAAAACTTCAAGGGTTGATGGCCGCTCAACGCCCGGATTCCGGTCCCTTGCAGGTTCTTGTTCTGAATCACGACGGCCGCACCTTCGGATTAGTCGTCGATCGCATCTTGGACATCATGGAAGACTGCGCAGAAGTGAAGTCGGCGGCGACAAGGCCGGGCGTGCTCTACTCGATAGTCATAGGCGACCGCGTTACCGAATTGCTTGATATTCCAACGATCTTGCACATCTCCGGAACCATGCCTGAGGCCACGCATATGGCGGCAATTGGCGCAATTAACTGACTTATGCCTAACCATCTCCAATTCTGTACGTTCTATCTGGAAGGCCTGCTCTTTGGCGTGGAGCTCATCGGGGTACAGGAGGTCATCAATCAGTTAGATCTTACTCAGGTTCCACTGGCCCCCGCAGTAGTCGAAGGCCTCATCAACCTACGCGGTCAAATCGTCACGGCGGTGGATCTACGCCGGCGCCTCGAGCTTGCTCCGCGCGCGATTGGAGTGTCATTCATGAATATAGTCGTCGCAACGAATGACGGTGCTGTCAGCCTGCTGGTGGATGAAATCGGCGACGTCGTGGAAGTCGAGGACTCCACCTTCGAACCGCCGCCAGGCACAATGCGCGGCAACGTGAGAGACGTCATCGTGGGCGTTCACAAATTGCAAAATCGCCTCATGCATGTTCTCGACATCGAAAAAGCCTGCCGTATGATAGACACGCCAACAAGCAGCGGGACGGAAATGCAATCAGCCGGCTCATAGCACAGCACTTGCTAATCGAAAGTTCATTCCCTCTTCGACGTACCCAATCTTTCCTCTCTTCTAAAGCTCACTCGCATTTTGCCGACATTTCCATCGGGGGGATAACATGGCAGATCGAGGCTTTCGTCTCGCAGGAAGAATGCTGCTCGTTGTGTTCGCTTCTTTGTTCGTATTCTGGGTGCCTCCGCTTTTGGCACAATCTAATCCTCCTTCTGGAAGCCAGAATGAGATTAATCAGCAGCTTCTCAATCGCATACAGGAACTAGAACAAGAAGTGCAGGCGCTGAAGGCGGCTCCCGCACCAACACCTCCTCCTCCTCCCGAACCCGCTCCCGTGGAAGCCCCGCCAGTTCACGAGGTGGCTCCCAGACTTCAACTCAACGTCTTCGGCGATGTCGGCTTCGAATCTGTGAGCCATGTTCCCGATACATTTCTTTTCGGATCGCTCGATCTATTTATGACCGCGCGGCTATCGGATAAAGTCTCCACTCTGGCAGAAGTCCTCTTCATCGCACAAAATGACAACAGCATTGGTGCTGATGTCGAAAGATTGCTGCTGCGCTATCGCCAGAACGATTACTTCAGTATCGCCGCTGGCCGTTATCACACCTGGGTCGGCTACTACAACACTGCTTTCAACAAAGGCGAATACCTTGAAACCGCCGTGGACCGCCCCTTTTTCTATCAATTTGACGACACCGGCGGTTTCCTGCCCATGCAGGAGGTCGGCGTGACCGCCACCGGCAAGATTCCATCCGGCAAATGGGGCCTCAATTATGTAATCGAAGCCGGGAACGGACGCGGTTGGGGACCCGGATCTGAACCTGCGCAGAACAACCAAGACGCCAACAACAGCAAATCTGTGAATGGCGGCTTATACATCCGCCCCGATTGGGCTTCCGGGTTGCAAACCGGCTTCTCCTTCCGGCAGGACAATCTCACCGTACCCGGCCCCGCCGTCTCCGAAACCATTGCCACCGTTCACGCCGTTTTCACCAATAGCAAGTACGAGATCTTGAATGAAGGTGTGCTTGTCCGCCACGTCGAACCCACTGGCCCCATCTTTCGCACCAGTTGCTTTTACTCGCAGTGGTCGCGCAGTTTCGGCAACGTGCACCCGTATTTTCGCTATCAGTACTTCAATGCCCCCACCGACGATCCGGTATGGATCTATGCCAGCCCCAACGGATATGCCCCCCTGAATGATACGAACTTCATCGGTCGGCTCAACGGTCCCAGCGTCGGCATCCGTTATGATTTTTCTCCCCATGCAGCCTTAAAGCTGCAATACGACCGGTACGACTTGCGTGGTCTTCCTTCCGTCAATGGATTGAATTCTCAGGTGGCGTTCACTTTCTAACGGAGACCAGATGAAAATAACCCACAAATTCTTGAAACGGCTTTCGCTGATTTCCATTTTGTGCACTGCAATCGCGCTTTCGATGCACTTCGTGGAACAGGCGCACGCCGCGGCCGGCGAGCACATCGTGGTCATCGTCAATGCCGCTAATCCGGTGGACAACTTGAGCCTCAGCGACTTAAAAAAGCTCTGGCTCTCCGACAAAAGTCATTGGGATTCCGGCAAAGCTGTCGCTCCCGTCATGTTGGCAGCCGGAGCTCCCGAGCGCGCAGCATTCCTCAAGATTGTCTGCGGCATGAATGATGCCGATTTCAGCAAGTATTTTCTCCAGGCCGCGTTCACTGGAAAATCGGCGACCCCGCCCAAAGAGGTTGGGGGTGCAGCTTCTGTGAAGAGCACCGTGGGCAGTTCACCGGGCGCAATTGGATTCGTCAAGGTCAGCGAATATTCGCCGAGTGATGCCTCCATTAAGGCGGTTAAAGTAGACGGCGCAGCCGCCGACGACCCCGCATACAAGCTCAAGATGTAGAGACTTTCGCAATACCAAAAGGACCCCCTATGCAATGGAGTATTAAGCGAAAGCTCCTCGGCTTAACCATCATTAGTCTGGCGTTCGTCGCCGCCGTGAGTGCCACCGGATATTGGGGCATCACCTCGGTCGAGCGCACGACCGCCGAAGTCGCGGCTACGGGCTCGGCCATACGCAACCACATCGAAGCGGGAGTTTATAACGACGCCACTCGATCCGACATCTCCGCAGTGTTCGCCGCCAAAGGTGACGAACAACAAAACAAACTGGATGACTTCAAGCAACATGAGAATTTATTGAAAGACAGAATCGTGAAAGCCCGTTCGCTTACCGTGGATGCTAAGTCTCAGGCCCTGTTGGACAGCGAACAGGCCCTGACCGAAAAGTATTGCTTAGCTGGCGATGCCCTCGCCGGTGCCATCGTGCACCACAGTGACCAGGCCGCCTCTCAGCTTGGCCCTTACCTGCAACTCTACAAAGACTTGCAGGAAAAGATCGAAGACACCAGCGACCAACTCGAAGCGAGCGCGAAGAGCGCGGAGACCGGCGCTGCCGCGAAAGCCAGAAATGCCACGCGCATGATGTTTACGATTTGCGGCATTTCTCTTTTGCTGCTTCTCGCAGTTGCTGGACGCATCACTTTGAGCATTACTCGGGGCCTGGATTCTTTCTCCAAGCAATTCCGCAGTATGACGGAAGCCAATGATCTCACTTCGCGAGTAAACCAGGATCGGCGCGATGAAATCGGCGAACTCGGACGCTGCCTCAACACCTTCGTGGAGAACATTCGTCACATACTGGCTCAGATCACGGAGTCCTCCCGGCAGGTATCGGAAGCCAGCAACGGACTTTCCGTGACGAGCGAGCAAATCACAGCCAATTCCGAAGAGACTTCAGCCCAGGCCAACGTTGTCTCACATGCGACCCAGCAAGTCAGCCAAAACCTGCGCACTGTCGCGACGGGCGCGGATGAGATGGGCATCAGCATCAAAGACATCGCCAAGAATGCCACCGAAGCTGCCACCGTTGCTAATTCCGCTGTAAAAGCCGCCGAGATAACCAATGCCACAATTGCCAAGCTCGGCGCCTCCTCTGCGGAAATCGGTCAAGTCGTTAAGGTCATCACCTCCATCGCCCAGCAAACCAATTTGCTCGCGCTGAATGCCACTATCGAGGCCGCTCGTGCCGGGGAAGCCGGCAAAGGCTTTGCCGTCGTCGCCAACGAAGTCAAAGAACTCGCCAAGGAAACCGCCAAAGCCACCGAGGATATCAGCCGCAAGATTGAAGCGATTCAGCTCGACACGAAAGCTGCCGTAGACGCCATCGGAACCATCAGCGAAGTCATCCATCAGATCTACGGGATTTCTAGCACCATCGCGACCGCGGTTGAAGAACAAAACGCCACCACCAACGAGATGGCGCGCAACGTGAGCGAAGCGGCACATGGCAGCGACGAGATCACCAGCAACATCGCCGGCGTCGCACAGGCGGCTGAGAGCACATCGCGAGGAGCAAGCGATACCCAAAAGGCAGCCCGGCAACTGGTGGAGACCGCTGCACAACTTCGCCGGCTGGTTGAGCAGTTCAAAGTGAAGACGATCGGCCACACATCGGACGGCCCTACACAAGACTCCAGAAGCATGGCCGCTCATACGGGCGCTTAGACTCACGAAACCTGGCCCCTACAGGCAACTCGATGTTACAAAGACGAACTATGGCCGCCGCGCGCATTCTCGTCGTAGATGATTCCATTGTCGTTCGCAAGCTCCTCACGAACACGCTGTCTCAGGATCCCGATCTGGAAGTATTGGGCACTGCCAGTGACGGCCAAATCGCGCTCGCGAAAATCGAGCAACTCCATCCCGACCTCATCACGCTTGACGTCGAGATGCCAGTGATGAACGGTCTTGAGGCGCTCGCTCACATTCGCAAGCTATATCCAAAGCTTCCAGTCATTATGTTTAGCACTCTTACCGAACACGGGGCCGCCGCCACTCTCGATGCCCTCGCTCTTGGCGCTTCCGACTACGCAACCAAACCCTCCGGCACTACCAGCTCGGAATTGGCCGTCGATGCCATTCGCCGCGAGCTGATTCCCAAGATCAAAGCGCTCTGCGGAATCGTCGTTCTGCGCCTCAAATCCATCACGCCGCTTCAACCGGCCACACGTCCGAAACCCATCAACCGGAAGTTCGAGATCGTAGCCATTGGCACTTCCACCGGGGGACCCAACGCGCTATCGGAGGTGTTGCCCCATATCCCCAAAGATTTTCCCGTTCCCATTGTCGTCGTCCAGCACATGCCGCCGATTTTCACCCGGCTTCTTGCAGAACGCTTAGCCAGCCGCTCCGCAATTTCCATCGAAGAGGGTAGCGCGGGTATCGCCCTCGTTCCCGGCCGCGCTTGGATTGCGCCGGGAAATTTCCACATGACAGTGCAGCGCGCGGGCATTTCGAGGCGTCTCGAATTGAATCAGAATCCGCCTGAGAACTCTTGCCGTCCGGCCGTTGATGTTTTGTTCCGCTCGGTCGCCACTGCATTTGGTGCAAATGTATTGGCCGTTGTCATGACAGGCATGGGCGCGGACGGCGTAATCGGCACACAGCACATCCGTGACGCAGGCGGCGAAGTCATTATTCAAGACGAAGCTTCCTCCGTCGTTTGGGGCATGCCCGGTCTCGTGTACGCCGCGGGTAACGCGGATGCTGTGTATCCCCTCGATCAACTGGCAACCCAGATTACTCGCCGCGTTATCGAAAGCCGCGCTTCCCGTCCAATGCTGCCCTTGAATCGCGTCGCCGCCGCGGAGTCAGGATCTAAATGACAACCGGAACCCAACCTGCGCTCTCAAAACTCGCTCCGGCCAAGGCGAATCAACCTACCGATCCCGTCTTTCGTCAAATTCGTGACTTGGTTTACAAAGTCTCGGGGATCTTTCAGCTCGAAGAAAAGCTCTATCTGCTGGTGGATGGTTGCGGGCGCCGCATGAAGCAACTCAACATTCGGACTCCCCGTGAATATTGGGACCTCCTAACCGCGCACTCCAGCCGTGACGCGGAATTACGCCAACTGCTCAACGAACTCACCATCGGCGAGACTTGCTTGTTTCGCAGCCAGCCTCAGCTCGATGCCCTGCGCAAAGTCATCCTTCCTGAAATTGTGGGAGAGAAACTCAAACAGGTGACAAAGAGGCTCCGCATCTGGAGCGCCGGATGCTCGACTGGAGAAGAACCTTACACTCTCGCCATGAATATGCTTGAAGAGCAGGAAGGCCGGCTGAAAGGTTGGACCGTCGAAATTCTCGCCACCGACTTGAATGACCGCTCCGTCGAAACGGCAAAAGCCGGCGTCTATGGCGATTACGCCTTGCGTGCTACGCCGGAACTCTTCAAGAGAAAGTATTTCGTACCCTTCGACGACAAGAAATTGCAAGTCCGCCCGGAAGTGAAGAAACTGGTCTCTTTCACCCGTCTGAACTTGCAGGATGATTCGAAGATGCTGTTCATGAAAGGGATGGACCTGGTTTTCTGCTGTAACGTTCTCATTTATTTCGATGGTCCTTCCAAATCGAAGGTCATCGACCATTTCTTTAGCAATCTGAATTTTGGTGGATATTTCTTTCTTGGTATTTCGGAGTCCCTCATGAAATTGAACGACAAGTTTCACGTGGTCCATTTCCCTGGCGCAATCGGCTATTGGAAACCCTCTCTCAAGAGTGGCAAGTTATGACCGCCTCAGCGATCGCCAGGATTCGCGAGAAGGTCAGACGGATCGAACACACACCCGCCATCCCAGCCGTGTTCCTGCCCTTATTGGAACTTCTCAATGTGCCTCCGGAAAAAACGAATCTCGACGAGGTCGTCAAGCTGGTATCGTACGACAACACCATTGCCGCCCAATGCCTGCGCATGGCCAGTTCTCCTCTTTTTGGCTTGGCGAAGGCTCCCGAATCGATACGCGGCGCGGTCATCAGCCTGGGCTTACGGCGGGTTGAAACCATCCTGCTCACCTGCTGTTTAGGACAAGCCTTTCCCACAAAAAACTGGGTCCTCGACCCCATAGTATATTGGCGGCACTCACTCGGTTGCGCCATGGTTTGTCGGAAATTCGCCGAGAAGCTGTCCCACGCGGACGGCGACAAAGCTTACATGGCGGGCCTCATGCACGACATCGGCATTCTCGTGAACTGCCTCGCCTTCTCCTCGGAGTTTGCACAGTCCGTGAATCGTGCGGCCAGCGAACAGATTCCCCTTGGTGAAGCCGAGCTTTCCGTCATGGGATTCACGCATTGTGAAACCGGCCGCGCACTCGCCGAAAAGTGGCACTTAAGCGAGGATATTGTTGAAGTCATTGCACATCACCATGACGTCGAACAAAGTGAAACTGCGCGGCCTCTTGTGGCCTTGGTCCATCTTAGCGATCTCCTCTGCCGGGTTCGCGGCATGGGTTACGGATACTACGAGAGCCGGCGTGTTGACCTCGCAGGCGATCCCGCGTGGAACATTTTGTTGCAGGAGCACCGGGAACTCGAAGGCATGGATTTGGTTCGCTTTACCTTCGAGCTCGATGAGGCGGTATCGGAGATCTTCGAACTCGTCTCAATGATTATTGGATCAGGCTCTATAGGTCGCTGAACTCGCAGCGGCAATTTGATTTTCGGTCTTTGCTGACTTCTATTAGGCTTGCACTCTTAGAGAGGTAACGATGCTATTGCCTTCGAACGCCATCCGGACTTCCAGCGTGTCGGAATCTGCGGAAGAGTGCAGACTGTAATCATTGCCGGAAATAACCGTGGGAACCGAGAGAATGCACCCATTGCCGAGGCCTGAAATCTTGTTTTTGAAGTTGCCTGCGACCATGTTGCAAATTTCGCCAAAAGCGTCACACAGTTCCGGACCAACTTGCTGCGGCTCGATGCCCAGCATCTTGGATGCCATCAACTTCGCCGCTTCCTGGCTGCATTGGATGCTAAGCACTCCACACAATTGCCCAGCCAACCCAACCATCGAGGTCATATCCATGGGTCCATCTTGGGCCCGATCCGCGTCCTTAAGTTCAGAACTGAGCATCATCTCGAAGACTTCCCGCAGAGATACCTCCAGGATCGGCGCCCATGCCTGATGGTGGCCGGTGGCCGAAGTTTCTCGTGCGGTTTTCATGCCTTCACCGTCAATAACGGCACGATGTGCTCCCTGACCTGGTCCGGGGTGAACGGCTTGCGGATATACCCTTTTGCCCCCAGCGAGATAGCTTGTACGACATGCGATTCGCTGCCCTCCGTCGTAATCATTACCACGGCTGCCTGCTTCGCATTGGCCACGCCGCTCAATTGTTTGACGAACTCCAAACCATCCATCACCGGCATGTTGATGTCGCAAAGAATGAGGTCCACGGGGTTCTCGGCCAGCACCGCGAGGGCCTCGACACCATTGCCCGCTTCGAAAACCTTGCTGAGTTCAATCCCTGCCTGTCGTACCGCCCGCTCCACAATTTTTCTCATTACCGCCGAATCGTCCACGATAAGCGCTTGTATGCTGTTCATCGGTTGCCGTTTTCGTATAGACAGGATTAGCGCACATTCCTCGCGCCATGCCTTAAATCGGCAGACATCGCTGCAAACTTTAGCGAACTCTATATGGATTGACGGTCGCGAAACCGAATGACAGGCTCACTGAGATATTGCGCCACCACGGAGGTAAAATTGATTGCAAGAGGCCCTTGTCATGAGACCCCGATTTGACCCGGCCAAAGCAGCATCCGCAGCCATCCTTGCCCGCGCACACAAGAATTTGAAAATCTGCAAAACACCAGTTTGCCGATATCAATAACTACCTATCACTGCATCTTCCCACTGCACCGGCTCAACCGGCCCAACCCAAAACATCCACACCAACGACCCGAGCAGGGCGACCACTCCGACCATCACAAACGCCCAATAGAATTCGCCAGTTCGCTCCACCACGAACCCGGTGACTGCCGGAGCCACGACCCCCGAAAAATTGCCTGACAGATTCTGCACTCCGACCCACCGCCCTGCCGCGTGCGGTCCAGCCATCGTTTGCGTGACCGGCCACCAGTTCGCCGTCGCCATGCCCAGGAACGCACTCGCCGCCATCAACATCCCAATCGAATATCGGGGATTCGCTGCCACGCATAACACCAAAAACACGCCCGCGCCTGCCATCCCAGAAACCAGGAACCCTTTTCGGACGACCGTTGCCGATTTTCCCGCGGCCATGAATTTGTCCGCGGCCCATCCCGAAATCAGCGCCGTCGTCGCCGTCAAAATGTATGCCAGCCCGCCAATTCGCGCCATCTCCCCCATCGAGAAATGCCGCTCCCGCACCAAATAATATGGCAGCCACGTCAACAAGAAGTACATCATGAAGTTGCCGCAGAAAAGGCCGGCGCAGGTACCCCAAGCGGAGCGCTGCTTTAGAATTTCGCGGTAGCCCAATTTTGCTTTTGATTTTTCGGCACGCGCCTTCAACTTGAAGCGCCACCACGGAAGCAACCACAACATGGAGGAGAATCCCAGAACGATGAAGTATTCGCGCCAGCCAACTTTTCCGATCAGGATTCCGCCGGCAAAAATTCCGAAAGCCGGCCCGAGCGAAAGTCCCGAGGCCAAGACTGCGTTCGCAACACCCTTGCGCTCTTCGGGACAATGCCCCGCCAGGATCTTCGAATAGGACGGATACGCCACCGACTCGCCCACTCCGAGGACCAATCGCATCAGGAGCAAGGCCGCGAAGCCGTGCATCCATCCCGTCGCCGCCGTTGCCGCCGACCAAATGAAGAATCCCGCCGCCATCACGACGCTGACGTCGAAGCGATCGACCGCCCAGCCCGCGACCAATTGAAAGCTTGAGTATGTCCAGAAAAACGAAGAGAGCAAAATGCCCAGTTGCGACGGCGAAAGCCCCAACTCATCTTTCAACAGCGGCGCGGCAATCGAGAGATTGCCCCGGTCCACATAATTGATAAACGCCGAGAACCAGAGCAGCCCGAGCACGATTTTCAGCGCTCGCGGCAACCTTGCCGGAACTACATTTCTCCCAATGGTTGTTTGCGGCACGGCGGCTTATTCTCGCCGCCCGTGGAAAGAATTGCAAGCTACTCAGGCCAGGTAGTGGCGGAATTTGATTTTCATAAGAAAGCGGGCCTAACGCGGGGTTTCTTGCCGCGCGGCCCGCCAGATTCTTCACTTCGCAAAAAGCACTCGCTCAGATTGACAATAGCTGTGCCACTACTGAAGCTCCCGGTCTTTAACATTAACATTCAAGACTTGAACCAATTCCTGCCGGATTTTCTTACGCTCCGACTTCTTGGCGCTCGTCTCTCCTTCGAACTGGTCTTTGTCTTTGTCGTTGTCGTTGTCGCTCCTGGTGGCGTCACCCCGGTTCATCAGCAATAACTTCTTGATGAGAACGGAAATGCGCGTAGAGTTCTGACTCACGATTCGTCCCCCGCTCCGATATTAAAAAGCGCAGCCTGGGCTTCCGCATTCGCGCGCAGTTCGGCTTCTTCGTCCAACTGTACGTCGGGCTGTTCCTGCTTGCGCATGTTTCTGCGCTCGGCCTTTTCGCGCTGCTTCTGCATTCGCGCTTGTTCTTTCTGCCTTTTCGTCGATGTTGATCGTCCTCTGGGCATTCACAATTCCTCCAGTATCGTAAATTTTGAAAGCGGGTTTAAGCCGCGGGTTCGCACACAAACTGCGCGACCGCGTTCCCACCACTAACCGAATATCCAATTCGTTGCTGACTCTTCGGCGCCGTCCCGTTTCCGCAAGCCAGGCCGTTTGATCCGGGACGGAGCAATTTCGGAATCCCGCGGCGGCCGCGGCTGATCGCGGATGGCTCGGGTGCGGGCGTTTGCCATGGAACGTACAACAGAAATCTGCCGGCAGGCTTCCAAAATCCCCCAAGTTTCCGATGGGTTCGACAGCGATAACTCCCTGCCCGTACCGTGCGAGATCGTTCCCACCCGCGAAAGTTCGGCCAATGCCTCGGCGTCATCATTGGGCAAATTCGCAAGATACTCCGGCTTGCCCACAAGAAACGAAATTTGCTGACCCGGCGATGCGTGGCGCATGAACTCGCAGAATGTGTCCCGGCCCGCCAGTTCATTCTCCACGTGGAGCAGCACGAGATCGTAAAGATTGGGCCGCCAGAAAATGCGGGCCTCGTGAATGTCGGATGAGCTATCGACTTCTATCCCGAGCTTCCGAAGCATTTCGGCGCGAACTTCCCGTCGCGCAGAACGCTCATCGACCAGAAGAACGCGCTTCCTTTTCTCAGGGTCTTTCTGGGTGACAACCTGGGACACTTCAACTTCTAACGGCGTCACGTCATCCACCATATCGCCCGTCATACGGCCCGTCCGGGCGACTTGGACGCTGGCTTGCCGGACGTCTTTGGCGCGCCCATCTCGAGCACGAGCGCACGCTTCCGCAACCGCCGCGCAATTTTCTTCTTTCGCTCCCGGTTAAATCGGGCCTTATCGCCGTTGATTCCTGACATGTTGCGGTCTCCTTAAATTTCTTGTGGCTGCGAATTCAACTTCTCGAACTAAGGCGTTCTACGCACACACCCATTCCCTGCCGCCTTCCAAAACCGTTCTCAATCGCGAAGCGCAGGATGTTTTATGTGTCTTCGAGGTCGGGAGCTAGAGATCCGCGCGCCCGGCGGCTCTGCGCTGAATTAAACCCGAATCAGATTGGAGAGTACAAACTCCATTCTTCTACTTCTCTATTCTACTCTGCGCTTGGGGAAAACCCTAATCGCGCGGGGAACGAAAGACAGCATCCGCGAGATGCGTTTTATTTCTTTTTGACGGGCTCTTTCGCGGGCTTTTCACCAGTCAAAATCCACCAGGCCTCGCGATACTTCTCAAATCTCGAGGCCTTTCTTTCTTGTTGCCCATCCCTACCCGGCAGCAGACGCAGCGAGCGCAGCTTCTCGAAGACCCTGGCCGGGAGCACGTACCATGCGGACTCCGGGACGACATAGGCCACGATGGCGTCAATCTTTTTTCTGGAATAAGGATCGAGCGCACTATCGAGCATGCGGACGCAGTATGTTCCCTGCTGGTTCAGTTTGTGCGAGGACTTCACTTGAATGCGCTTCAGCCCGTCGCCCGCCTCCACGATAAAGTCGAAAGGCTCGCTGTCTCCCCAGGGCTTGGCGACCATGAATCCGAGGCCGGCCGCCTTGCTGAGAAAATCGGCCTCGGCGCGTTCGCCCAGCCGCTTCCGAGTCACTGGCATTCGCTCGGCTTCCGCCGCCATATCGCCGATGAAGTCACCGCCGCCGGTTATGGCGTGTATGTCGAAAATTGGTATGTCGAACACATGTGCCTCCTGTTGATTAATTTCGATAAAGCAGATTCCTCGCACATTCTCGCCGCCACGCGGCTCCGAATGGCTCGGAATGACAAGGTGGTGGGAACAATACCCACGGCTTACGCCCCTTCGGCTTCGCTCAGGGCAGGCAGTGGGCTGCATTCTTTTGCCGCTATGCGGCTAAGAGCAACGAAGGTCTTACCCGCCCGCCATCCCCCAAGGCAACAAAAAAGCCCCTCGGACTCGACCGTCCGATGAGGCTCCTTTAGACGCAATTTGGGTTGCTTCTATCTTTCGCCAAATGCGAAAGCGCTGTCAACGAAAATAGGGGTGAGGATGCATTTGTGAGTATTTCATTCCCAAAATGGGAATTTGGCCGTGTCGGCAAACATTCCGTCTGCTTCCACACCTCTTACCACATTGTCATTCCGAGTCATCCGCAGTCGCGTAGCGACGAGAATGTGCGAGGAATCTGCTTTTTCTTCTCCCCGGAAACAATAAAAAAGCCCCTCGGACGCACCGTCCGATGAGGCTGCTTTAGACGCAACTTGGGTTAGTTCTATCTTTCGCCAAATGCGAAAGCGCTGTCAACGAAAATAGGGGTAGGGATGCCCTTGTGAGTATTTCATTCCCAAAATGGGAATGGTCCCGTGTGGGGCGGACATTCCGTCGGCTTCCACACCTCTCTCCACCTTGTCATTCCGAGCCATTCGGAGCCGCGCTTGCGCGGCGAGAATGAGCATAGGAATCTGCTTTTTGTGTACTGCTACGAACAGCAGATTCCTACGCGCGTGCTCGCTGCTTGCGCAGCTACGCCCGGCTCGGAATGACAAGGGATTTGAAGTTTCGTAAGTGGCTACTAGATTTGTGCAGTTCGAGTCCGCGAACTCCGAGGGGATTGTTGATGTCCTGCCGCGGCCCCGCGCCGAAGCCATCGAGTGAAATAGAGAATGCAGCAACTTTGACTTTGGTCATGGTGGTAAGATGCCAAAAAAATTCTACGGCATTAGACGTGTCCGCGCCCGTCGACACCGAGGAATGCCGCCGCATGCACATTGCGTGCGATACAATCTGCGTGGCAGGTCAATGATGATCATTACCGAAGGCGTAACTCGCTTTGGAGGTTTAGTTTAGTGTCCTTCTCCAAAGAGCTTAGGTTTGTAGCTAAGACATTTTCGGTCGGAGAAATTAGTCGCGCAGTATCTAACATTCTGCTCAACCATACTACCGATCAGAAGCTAGACGCCCAAATTAGTGAAAGGCTGGCTGATGGCACGCATTCTAACAAAGGGATTTCAAAGGCAAGTGAACTGGAAGCATTTTGCGATTTTAGTGGTCGGAGCTTGCGTATAACCCTCTGGCAGAAAGTCGGCGATCTCGCGGGTATCCGCATATATGGATACCGCTCAGAGTACATAGATGTTGAAATAAGCGCCCCGAACTCGACATTGCTGGCCGATATCTTGAAGACGTTGGAGAGCAGTTTGGGGCTGACCCCTTATTCTCAGCCCGAACTGAAAGTGAATGAGTCGGACACGTTTGAAGGTGTTCTGCGTCGGCTAGAAGTTGTGGAGGGTATAGTCTTCGGGCCGAGCAGCCGTCTCAGGTGCTTTCTCTCGTTTCGATTTAGTGCCGAAAGCGAAAACATTGCCCTCAAGATTCAGCAGTTCTTGACCCTACTCAATGTACAAGTCCTGTCCGGCGCCAGCTACGAGCCTAGGCGGATCAGCGACAAGGTCCTTTCAAAGCTAAGCCAACAGTCGCTAGATTTCATCGCTGTGCTAATCACGAAAACGGGCGAATCAATGTGGACTCGGGACGAGATAGCGTCGGCGGGGAGTCGGGGTATTGCAGTCATCCCGATAGTGGAGGTAGGCGCTGCCTTCGCTCCGGGCCTTTTCGGAGATCTGGAATTCATCGAATTTAGTCCTGGCCATATTGGGGATTCATTTCTGAAATTGTTGCAAGCCCTAGACTTTATTCGTTCTGAACGAGCCGGCAAGCAACTCGAACTGGACGCTGAGAACCATCACGCCGAACCCTCCTAGAGAAGCCAGAGTCAAGCGACACCTACCCCATAATTACGCGCGTAATCCCCTGCCACCAAGCCGGATTGTGACGCCACAGGTAGAGCGTGAGGCTTTGTCCGACGATCAACAAGGGCAGGGCGTAGAGATAGACTTTGTGAACGCGCTGGGC
>Ga0187847_10001889_pt1 | contig 17753 bp, 11 predicted proteins | sample June2016WEW_4_10_FD_132458 | JGI IMG/M metagenome (GOLD analysis project Ga0187847, IMG submission 132458) | Peatland microbial communities from SPRUCE experiment site at the Marcell Experimental Forest, Minnesota, USA - June2016WEW_4_10 | ecosystem: Environmental > Terrestrial > Soil >...
AGCGAGTGCAAGGCGTTGCTCGAACAATATGCCGCCATCACGAAATCGCCGAAAAAAGAGCGGCAACAATTTCCCATTCTCGCGGCCTACGATCTTTGTCTGAAGTGCTCGCATCTGTTCAACATCCTGGATGCTCGTGGTGCGATTTCCGTAACCGAACGCGTGGGCGTAATTGCTCGTGTGCGGGCATTAGCGGTAGGAATTGCGAAAGCATACGTCGATCAGCAGCGAGCCGATACTCCGGCCGATGGGGAGCCTGAACCTGCTCCAATCAAGAAGTCCAAAGATGCGGCGACATCGAAAGACAAACCACAGCTCTCTCCGGTGGGCTCGTAATGGCGGACTTTCTGCTCGAAATCGGCTGCGAAGAAATTCCTGCGCGCATGATTGATGCGGCGAGCAACGAGCTAGCTACGAGAGTTGGGCAGCTTCTGGCGAAAGAGTCTCTGGGAAGTCCGGCGGGAGTGTCCGCGCTGTCGACCCCGCGCCGCTTGAGTGTAATGGCTCCCATCGCCCCAACCCAGCAAGACATAATCGAGCAACTGACTGGCCCGTCGGCCAGCATAGCGTTCAAGGACGGCCAACCCACGCCTGCTGCGCAAGCCTTTGCTAAGAAGGCTGGTGTGGATGTATCCCGGCTACAAAAAATTAACACGCCGAAGGGCGAATATTTGGCTGCCACTGTAACCAAGAAAGGTCGCCCATCCAGCGAGGTGCTGGCCGAACTTCTTCCGAAGGAAATCAATTCAATCTATTGGCCCAAGAACATGTACTGGCGCAAGCGCGGCGAATTATTCGTCCGCCCGGTGCGCTGGCTGGTTGCGATGCTTGATGGGGAAGTGATTCCGCTGGAATTTGACGGCATTCGCGCCGGCAATCAATCGCGCGGACATCGAATACTCGCGGATCGCGCGGTGTCCATATCGCGACCCAGTTCTTACATCGCTGCATTAAAAGACGCCAAAGTTCTCAATCGCGCTGATCGAGAACTTCAAATTCGCAAAGCGCTCGATGCCGCCACTCGCGCTATTCCGGGAGCGCGTTGGCGCGAAGACAAAGAGTTGCTCGAAACGGTTGTAAACCTGACGGAATTTCCCTCAGCTATTCTGGGCAATTTCGAGCGTGAATTTCTCGTGCTGCCCGAAGAGATTCTAGTCACCGTCATGCGCGATCATCAAAAGTATTTCGCCGTTGAAGATGCGAACGGCAAGCTGCTCCCGCATTTTCTTGCAGTGCTCAACACCGACGGCGATGCGAGCGACGTCATTCGCCACGGCCATGAACGCGTCCTGCGCGCGCGCTTTAATGATGCGCGTTTCTTCTGGCAGGCCGATCAGGAAATATCCCTGCTTGACCGCGTTCCGTTGTTAAAAAAGGTTACCTTCCAGAAAGATCTCGGCAGCTACTACGAAAAGACGATTCGTGTGCAGTGCGCTGCGAGTTGGCTGTCCGAAACGGTTCGTCAAAACGAAATTGCCATCCGGCCCGGAATTGTCCACAAAGCCGCGTACATGGCCAAGGCCGACCTTACTACAGAGTTGGTTAAAGAGTTTACCGAGTTGCAAGGGATTGTCGGCGGCCTTTACACTCACGCGCAAGAAATCGACACTTACCTGCCCGAGGCCACGCGCCTCGCCATTGGCGACACCATCTATGATCATTACAAACCTGAATCGATAGAAGATTCCTCGCCTCGATCCATCGAAGGCGCGGTCCTTTCCATCGCTGACAAAGCCGACAGCATCGCGGGAATGTTCGCGCTTGGTTTGCAGCCGACGGGATCGAAGGATCCTTTTGCGCTGCGTCGTCAAGCCAACGGCATCGTGAAAGCCATCTCCGACTACAGGCTGCCGTTTCTTTTGACGGATTTAATGCGCGATGCGCGTGCTCGCTATCAAGGATCGGATGCAGAAAAGAAGTTTTCCGCCGATGACAAATTTAGTGAGAGTACAAAAACGTTCTTCCGCGAACGGCTCGAATTTTTCTTGCGCGACGTTAAAGGGTTTTCTTATGACGTGGTGAACGCTGTTCTTGCAGTTGGCGAAAACGATGTTGTGGATGCTCTGCGCCGCGCAGAAGCGGTTAAGAGCGTGGCAGCAATGCCCGAATTTCAGGCTATAGGAGCGGCCTGCAAGCGGATTCGAAACATTCTCCGTCAGGCGGGAGAGAAGAAAATTCAGCCGTCCACAAAGTTCGATGCCCTGCAGGCTTCTGCCCCGGAGGAAAAACAATTGGCGGCATTCATGGAGCGGACCCTACCAAGCGTGGAAGAATTGCGCGCACAGGAAAATTATTCCGACGCTTTGCTCGCTCTGTCCACAGCGCGCGAACCAGTGGACGCTTTCTTCGACAAAGTCATGGTCATGGTGGACGATGAACGCATCCGTGCCAACCGCCTCGCGCTTCTACAAACATTACTCCAACAATTTTCGACCATCGCGGACTTCTCCGAAATTGTTAGCGATGGCAAGACATCTTGAAACGACAAGGACGAATAATGGCAACCGAAACGCTTCCGGATTTGAATACCAGCAAACAAACAGCAATCAAATACGTTTACTCCTTTGGCGGCGGCAAGGCCGATGGCCACGGCAAAATGAAAGACGATCTCGGCGGCAAAGGCGCAGGCCTAGCAGAGATGACCAATGCCGGATTGCCCGTTCCTCCCGGATTCACGATCGCCACTGAAGCCTGCCGCGAGTACATGCGACACGGCGGCGTTTCCAACGAAGTTGACCGCGAGATGAAAGCCGCTCTCAAGCAGCTGGAAGATTTGCAAGGCCAGAAGCTTGGTCAGGGCGAGAATCCGCTATTGGTCAGCGTTCGCTCGGGCGCGAAGTTCTCGATGCCCGGCATGATGGACACTATCCTCAACTTGGGACTCAACGATCAAAGCGTCGAAGCTCTGGCGCGCCGCAGTAATAATCCCCGCTTCGCTTACGACTCCTATCGCCGGTTGATACAGATGTTCGGCTCTGTGGTACTCGAAATTCCCAAGCATGCTTTCGAGGAAGTCTTCGATGCCAAGAAAAAACAGAAGAAAGCCAAGCTCGACACTGACCTCGATGCCAAGGCCCTGAAAGAAGTAATTGCGGAGTACAAGAAAGTCGTCAAGAAGCACACCAAGGCCGATTTTCCACAAGACCCGCAACAGCAGCTTGTAATGGCGCGCGACGCAGTCTTCCGTTCGTGGATGAACGACCGCGCCAAGCACTATCGCCGCATCAACAACATCTCAGAAGATCTTGGAACTGCCGTCAATGTGCAGGCCATGGTCTTCGGCAACCTCGGCGAAACCAGCGGCACCGGCGTCGGCTTCACGCGCAATCCCGCCAACGGAGAAAAAGAATTTTACGGCGAGTTCTTGCTGAACGCGCAAGGCGAAGACGTCGTTTCCGGCGTACGCACACCGGTGCCAATTCTAGAACTCGAAAAGATAATGCCCGACGTGTTCAAGCAACTCCGCGACATCACTACGCGTCTTGAAAAACATTACCGCGACATGCAGGACTTCGAGTTCACGATTCAAGACGGCAAGCTCTATATGCTGCAAACCCGCAACGGCAAACGCACCGGGCGTGCAGCCGTTCGCGTGGCTATCCAAATGGTGGATGAAGGTCTCATCACAAAAGAAGAAGCTATTTTCCGCGTCGAGCCGAACCAGCTTTACGATTTTCTGGTTCCTCGGCTCGATGAAAAGAAAGCAAAGGTAGAAGTTCTGGCAACCGGATTGCCGGCATCCCCGGGCGCAGCCGTCGGCCAAATAGTTTTTACCGCTGATGAAGCCGTCGAAAAAGCCGGGCATGGCTCGACCAAGAATCCGGTCATTCTGGTTCGCGCCGAAACCACACCCGAAGACATCCATGGCATGGAAGTCGCCGCGGGCATTCTCACCTCTCGCGGTGGCATGACCAGCCATGCCGCCGTCGTCACACGCGGCATGGGCAAGTGTTGCGTTGCCGGAGCCGGTGACATCACGGTGAATGAAAAGGCTCGCGAGATGCGGGTCAAAGGCCAGACATTCAAAGCTGGCGATTGGATTTCGCTCGATGGCACGACGGGCCGTGTGATCAAAGGCCGTCTCAGCACCGTCGCAGCCAAACCCGATGACCCCGAACTCGTTAAAATCATGAGTTGGTCCGAACCCTTTCGCAAGCTGGGGGTCCGCGCCAATGCAGACATTCCGCGTGATGCCATTCAAGCGCGCGCCTTCGGTGCGGAAGGCATAGGCCTCTGTCGCACAGAACACATGTTTTTTGCCGAGGATCGCCTTCCGCACATGCGGACGATGATTCTCGCCGAAAACGAAAAAGACCGCCGCGCGGCACTTAAGAAGCTTCTTCCCATGCAGCGCGCCGATTTTATTGGTGTATTCCGAGCGATGGACGGTTTTCCGGTCACCATTCGCACTCTCGATCCTCCATTGCATGAATTTCTGCCGCGCCGCGAAGACTTGATGGTCGAGATCGCCGTGCTTGAAGCCACCAAGCCGAAATCTCCGAAATTGAAAGGATTGAAAACTCTCCTCCATCGCGTGGAATCGCTTCATGAAGTCAACCCTATGCTTGGCCATCGCGGATGCCGCCTCGGCATTACCTATCCCGAGATCACAGAGATGCAAGCGCGAGCGATTTTTGAAGCTGCCGTCGCCGTCGCCAAAGATGGAGTCAAGGTTTTCCCGGAAGTCATGATTCCTCTAACCGCCACATTAAAGGAAATGGCGAACCAGGCGGAGATCGTGAATCGTGTGGCCGAAGAAGTCTTCGCTGAAAAAGGAAAGAGGGTCGACTATCTGGTGGGGACTATGATCGAGCTTCCCCGCGCCGCCCTTGTCGCAGACGAGATCGCGCAGGAAGCTCAGTTCTTTTCCTTCGGAACGAACGACCTCACGCAAACGACCTTTGGATTCTCCCGCGATGATGTGAATAAGATTCTGCCCACGTATATCGCCGAAGGCATTCTCAAGCAGGATCCCTTCGCTGTTCTCGATCGCGAGGGCGTCGGCCAACTCGTTCGTATGGCTACTGAACGCGGACGCAAGACTCGACCTAAGCTCAAAGTCGGTATCTGTGGAGAGCATGGTGGCGACCCATCATCCGTAGAGTTCTGCCATCAGATCGGCTTGAATTACGTTTCCTGCTCACCGTTCCGCGTCCTGACGGCGCGGCTTGCGGCGGCACAGGCAGCGGCAGCCGATCAATTGAAAGTTGAAGGCGGTAGAACGAAATAATGGGACGAAACACCCAGGGCGGCGGGCTTGTCCTAAGCTTTGTCGAAGGATGGCCTCACCCGCCTTTTAATTCCGCGACTTTAACGTTGCCCCAATCAATGGCTTGAGTCGTGGCTGGGGAAATCTCCTCGCCGTATGGTCCGCCGACGGATTCTCCACGCCTGACAGCTTTCCATCTTTGATCAAATGCTCATAAGCTTCCGGCCACTCGGGCACGGTTGCGTCAGAAGTCTCCCAGTGCGCATACGCCGCCTCATCACACCATTTAGGTAGCCGCGGCATCGCGTTCGCGTGCGCGCCAGAGCCACGGAATGCCTTCATTGCCTTTTCGCTTTCCCACATGGTCAACGTCCAGTACGTACGATGTGCATCCATCAGCAACCGCCCACCCACAAATCCAGACGAGCGCACCACTTGCCGCTGCATCAAGAACGTACTCCACCAAATCAAAGGAAGGTGGCGAACCAATCGCATCCGCAATCGGGTAACTGAAACGAACATAAGCTCAATTTACCTTCTGTAACCTTGCAACCAGTTTTTGCGCAAAGTTATCTTCTGACTCCGACCAGAGCAATCTCCCATTCGCCCCGGACTTCTTCTCAATCGCATTCGTGAAATCAACCAGTTGCTGAACGTTGTTGCGCACCCATTCTTCGGCTTCCCGGTCGAGTTGCACGCCCTCCTGCAAGAAAGAGGAATCCAGACCTAAATCCACTTCGATGTGTCCCTCTTGCTCCCATGCGCCTTCATCAAAGTCCAACGCCCGGGCAATAAACTTCACCGAAGAAGGTTTCTGCTGCCATTTACCATCCGCACCCTGCACCCAAATGTCCCACGCGCCATCAAAGACGTAGGCATAATCCTCGTGCAGTTGCTCCGACGCCACCAGGACCGCCGCCTCGGGACTCGCTGGAGGACTGAACCGCCGCTCCAACACCGTAGCCTCGCTCCACGACACCGGATGCAACGCCACATGAACCACTCCTGGGGCCTGCGCAGAGAAAGGGAACTGCCGCAACACCGACAGCATGCGCGGCAACATGTCTTCCACATCAAAATTCTGGTACCACAAACTTAGATAAAGGGGATCCGCCATCTATTCTCTTGCTCCTCGAATGATTCTCAACTTTAAATGATGTGAGCTTATGATGTGGAATTAGCAGCGGCGGATTCAAGCACGGGAAAAGCCTCAATTTGCTTGTGATTCTGATCGCTTGTCGTTCTGTTCGAGAGCTTTTGCGAAGGAAGAGCCTGGGCGAGCCACGTGAAAAAACGCGCGTTGACTCGCGTCTTTACAAATGAGAAATCAGTTATACTTCTAAATGATTCATTCCTTTCGCGTCCCCGTCGTCTAGCCCGGCCTAGGACACCGCCCTTTCACGGCGATAACACGGGTTCGAATCCCGTCGGGGACGCCAACAATCCAAATTCTGCTGCGGCCAATCAGATCCGGTTAATTCGCTGCGCCGTAGCGGAATGCCTCTGGGTTCAGTCTCTAATCTTCATCCAAATATTCTTCCGGCACGTCGTCTTCGGGAACTTCGCGAGTGTGGACTTCGCGCTCGTCATTGTTGTCCGCGTCCTGGACGCCGCGGACCACCCCTGCCTCGAATGCATTGCCCTCTTCGAGTAATTCGTCCACGCTCTCCGAATCCGCGCTCTCGCGACCCGATAGTCCGTGTAAGTCGCCGGCTTCAACCTCAGTTTGCGTGATTGGCGGTGCCAACGGATACATCGCATCGCCTTGCCCGCGCACCTTCGCGCGCTTCGTGACAGTCCGGCTCTTTTTGCCAGCCGCAGGCTTCTTGCGTGCGACCTTTTTCTTTGTGGACGGTTTAGATCGTAAATTCTTCTTCTTCGCAGGTTTGCGGACAGCCTTCGGAGCCGATTTCTTCCTGGCCGGCTTACTCCTACGAGCGGTCGCCTTTTTTGCTTTTTTCTTGGTGATTTTCTTTTTACTGGCCATGGCCGCAGTCTAGCACCACCCGTAGTCGTGAAAATCACAATTTTTTGTGACAGCGATGTTTCTTTGAAATCCGTCGTTCGCCTACCGTAAGATAGCTAACTTACGCTCGCTACCTTCGTCTAAAGGGTGTCTATGTCGTTCAAACTTCTGGCTCCTATCTGGCTCTTCGTGCTCGTTGTGCTCGTCAGTTTTCCGGCTGCAAGTCTCGCGCAAAGCGATGGGGACGTCTGGGCAAAGAAAAAATCGGCATGGCTGCAACTCTCGGCTTCCGACCATCAGCAGGTCATGGATTACGCCCAAGACTACAAGAGTTATTTGAACGTCTCGCGCACGGCGGAAACCTCTACGCGCGAAGTCATCCGCCGCGCGAAGGCCGCAGGATTCGTCGAGCTTACCGACCCGAAGCAGGTGAAGTCCGGCGCGCACCTCATCGTTCCTGACCGCGATCGCGCGCTTGTGCTTGTCGTCGTCGGCTCTGACCCAATCGTGGAGGGATCGCATGTCGTCGGGACGCACCACGACAGCCCGCACATTGATCTTAAAGGCCGCCCCATTTACTCGGCTGGAGAAGTCGCGCTGTTTAAAACAATTTTCTACGGCGGCATCAAGACTTACCAATGGGCGAATGTCCCACTCGCGGTGATGGGCCGCATTGATACCACTGATGGCCGCACGATTGACGTTTCCATCGGCATACATCCCGGCGATCCGGTCTTCGTCATTCCCGACAACGCCCCACACTCTGATAAAGACTTGCGCACACGTACTTACATGGAGGTGCTCAAGCCCGAGGAACTCGACCCCGTCGCGGGTACGATTCCCGGCGAAAAGGATTCCGTCGCTGTCGAAGTGATCAAGCAACTCACTGACACGTATAAGATCACCGAAGAAGACCTGGTCAGCTCGGAACTTGCGCTCGTACCCGCAGCTGCACCCGCCGATGTCGGCATCGACCGCGGCCTCGTCGGCGCCTATGGTCAGGATGATCGCTTGTCTTCTTTTTGCGCCGCGCGGGCCATCCTCGACTTGAAAGGTACGCCCAAGCGTACCGCCATGGCCTATCTCACAAATTTTGAAGAAGCCGGATCAGTGAATAACACGGGCGCCGCTTCGCAGTTTCTGAACTCGACTTATGCGCAATTGATTGGCGCGCAACGCGGCTCCGCTTACAACGACCTCGACCTACGCCGCGCTCTGCGCAACGCTGAAGTCATCTCCGCCGACGCCAACGACGGCATCAATCCTATTTTTCCCTACAATAGCGAAGCGACGAATGCCGCCCGCGTCGGCTATGGCGTCGCCATCAAACTTTACGGCGGCGGTTTCAATGCACCTTCGGAATTCATCGCAAAAATTCGCGGCTTGATGGACCGCAACAACATTCCCTGGCAGACTCAAACCCCAAAAGTTGGCGTCGGCGGCGGAGGCACAATCGGCGGCTTCATGTCTCGCGAAGATATGGAAGTGATCGACATGGGTGTGCCACTGCTCTCGATGCACTCACCCTTTGAGATGTCGTCCAAGGTGGATGACTGGGAGTTCTACCGCACCATGTCTGCGTTCTACGCGCAATAATTATTGTGGATCGGCTTCGAGCAACAGGTGTTTTGAGAATGCCGCGGAGATCTGCGCTACAGGGCCCTGCACGACGCCATAGTCTTTTCCGTTCACATAATCAGTCACGCGATACGTCTTATCTTCCAGACCACGCAGTTCAATTTTCCCGTTCCAATGTTTCGTGTAGAACGCGTAATACATTGAATTGTCCTTGCGAATAGCGTGGGCCTCTGGCACATAAAACCCAATATCGTAGAGCGAGCCAAGATATTGCCCGCGCGAAATCATCTTTGCTTTGTAGAGGCCTACCCACTTCGTGAACTCTTTCTCACGCGTCGGGGTCAAATCGTCCTTCCCATGCTTCGTGACCAATGACGGCAACACAAATTCCGTCCCGACCACGCCGCCAACCCCCATCGTGGACGCAAAATCGTCCCCTCCGTCACTCAGTTCGACATGATCGCCAAAGTAAGGAATATCGTCGCCCATCAAGCCCTTCAGCGTTTTTCCCTTCGAGCGCACCTGAAACGAACTCTCCGGGTCCGATGCCACCGACATATTGAAATGTGGCATCGTGAAAAATGAATACGCCGTGCCGCACGGACAAAACTCCACCAATGCTCCCGGCTTCACTTTTTGCGCGGTATCGAAAATTCCTTTGAAGAAGTCGGGCAACGCCTCCACCGATTCCTCCGGCCGCTTGTGATGATGCGCTGGGTTATAGCACTCGGGAACGCCGTTCATGTGCTGGCCATCCAACTTTAGTCCGTCGAATCCCCAATCGATCAGAATCTTGCGCACGATCGCTTCCTGGTTCTCCACGACGTCCTGATCCGCCGGGCACAAATAGTCAGTGTTCCACCACGAAATCTTGCGCCGTGAACCATCGCGGTTTTCGAGTGCGAGGTCGGGATGTTCTTGCAGCAACTTCGAATCGGGTGATGCGCTCAGCGGCGACCACCACAGTTGCGCTTTAAATCCTTCCTGATGAATTCTGTCCACCAGTGCTTTCATGTCGGCGTCGCCGTGCGGAAACTTCTTCGGATCCACCTGCCAATCGCCATAGTCATTCTGCCAGCCATCGTCCAGCGTGACCCAGGTGAATCCCATCTTCTTCACCGTGGGCAGCGTGTCATAAACCTGCTTCAGTTGCACCGTTCGCCCATATCCCCAGGCGCACCAAATGGCTCCAAATGCCCCCTCCGGCGGCGTGGGCATCTGCAATCCCTGTTTTGCCATTAATTTCCGGTACGTCGTCAGCGTCTGAAAATAATCGCCTTGGTGCAGCGTGATAAACGTGCGGAAGGTATGAAAACTCTCGCCAGGAGCAAGTTCTCTTTCATGCTTATAAGTAACAGCAATGTGCGCGTGATTCGCGTCCGGCATAGAAACCGGTAGTGAAATCAATCGGGGTCCCGGCTCGATATGACCAATTCCAATCCCCACATCTCGCCGCCAGACATCAATAATCGGTGTTCCTCCGCCGTAATCGCTCGCATTCATGCCGAGGTAGTTCTGCTGAGCGAAGCCGGCTTTCAGCGGCAGCACCCAATTCGGCCGTTTCTCGTAGGACCCGCTCTGATAGGACCAGAAGGCAGGAGCGGGAACTCCAGGCTGCGCATTGATTGTGTATGAGTTGTTGCTCCAGCTCTGGATGTGCACGCTATTCTTCCCGGTGTTCGTATAACTCACGTCGAACACAGCCAGAGTCGGGAAGGCGTCGTAAATGGTGACTTCAACCTTTTTTTGCATCGAGCGCGCATTGCCAGTCACCGTCAACTTTTCGCCTTTTCCAAATCCGTCGCTGATGCGCTCGCTCGTTTGCGCGGCAAACGCGAAATTCCTCCACGACTCGTTCACGCCTGTAATCGTTTCAGACGCGGAAAATGGCCCAAGTGGGATCTCTTTCCCTCCAAACCGCGCAATCACCCGGCTGCGCAATTCACCGTCAAACTCAATGCGCAATGGTGGGCTTTGTATCTGCGCCGCGATTTTAACGGGAGGAGCATTCGGAGTCTTCGTTTGCGCGGATAGTAAGAGCGGACCCAAGGAAATGAGAAGGGAAGCGCTGACCTTGCCAATGCGATAGAACGTCGTCTTATACAGTCTGCTCATTTGTCTGCGCACTCCCGGAAAAATCTCTCCCGCTGCTGCGTATCGCGGAATGCCTCGGTTCCGCCCGCTCGCGTCACCGACAAAGCGCCGGCCAAGTTGCCAAATCGCAAACAGATCGCAAGATCTGCGCCTCGTACATACTGATGCAGAAATCCCGCATTAAAGCTGTCGCCCGCGCCAACTGCATCGACTGCATCCACTTTCATGGCCGGACTGCGCAGCGTTTCGCTTCCTCTTCGTGCAATTGCGCCTTGCGAACCGGCTTTTACCACTACCAGCGGAACCATCTCCGCCAGTCGCTTCACCGCATCGTCCAGGTTCGCACATCCAGTAATACGCGTCGCCTCACGCTCATTGGGCAGAAAGATGTCCACATGCTTTAACGCCTCGCGAATCCCTCCATCCCAGCGATCATCAGGATCGTCGTTGCAGTCGAGCGATACTGTCAATCCCTTCGCTTTCACCGTTCGAAATAATTCCGGCACGTCCCGCTGCAATCCGCGCTGCAAATAAAAAGACGAAAGGTGGAAATGCCTTGCCGACGCAAGATAGTCCATATCAAGGTCCGCCAGCTTCAGCGCAAAAATCGTTCCCGGATACGTCAAAATAGTTCGCGATCCGCTGCCCTGCAGAATCACCGACAACCCCGTTTGTTCTGAGCCATCGCGCTTCACCTGCGAGACGTCCACCCCGCTCTTCGTCAGCAGGTCAAGCGCGGTATCTCCCATCGAGTCGCTGCCTACACAAGACGCAAATCCGACCTTGCTGCCGACCGCTGCAAGATTGTGCGCCACAATCGCGGACGAGCCGCCCAGCGTCAACATCATTTTTTCAGCCAGCAATTCTCGTTCTCGCGGCAATGCTTCCGGCAAGCCATAGAGAATCAAATCGAGGTTCAATTCCCCGGCAATCGTCACGTCAAAGCGTTTTTCGGACACAGGTCTCCAGATTTCGAATGGTTTCGTTCTTGAATCGACCGCCGCGCCTATTCAGGCCAACGTTTTCAGGCCAGCGTTTTCAGGCCAGCGTCACCTTGACTCCCGCTTTCTTGAGCGCATTCAGATCGGATTTCGGAATGCCCCGGTCCGTGATCACTTCCTGCACGCCCGTCGGAGGAGCGATCAGCGACAGACTCCGCCGTCCAAACTTGCTCGAATCGCACGCCGCAATCGTCACCCGTGCCACATCCATCATGGCGCGGTTTACTTTGGCTTCCAGCAGGTTCGGCGTGCTCAACCCATAATGCACATCAAAGCCGTCCACTCCTAGAAATAAGATGTCCGCATTCAACCGATGCAAAGTTTCTTCCGCAATCGGCCCCACCAGCGAAAATGAATTCTTCCGCAGCGTTCCCCCCGTCAGAATCACTTCGACCGCCGTACCGGCGAGATCAGCCGCGATATTTAGGGCGTTCGTAATTACCGTGAGATTCGTGAAATTCCGCAGCGCCCGCGCAATCACTGTCGTAGTGGTGCCCGAATCCAGGATCACCACCTGACCCTCTTTCACGCGCTCCGCCGCCACCGTTGCAATCCGTAACTTCTCTTTGCGGTGCAACTTTTCTTTTTCGCGCAGCGTGGGGTCCTCGAGCGCGCTCTCCTGCGCCGGCAGGGCTCCGCCATGAGTGCGGTGCAACCGGCCCAGCGTGTGCAGAATTTCCAGATCTTTGCGAATGGTGACAGGCGAGGTTTCGAATCGTTCCGAAAGGTCGGCCACCAGCACGCGGCCTTCCTGTATTACCAGTTCTACGATAGCTCTTCGTCGCTCTTCGTTTAGCACTCAGACTCTCAATCGCGGGCGTTTTCGCCCACTTTCTGGGCCCGCGTCTTCCTTTGTATCCGGACGGCTTGGCTTTGTAAACCCAAATTGCGAAGTTTGATTTTGCTTGACTTCTCTCCTAAACGCAACTAAAAGATTCAAAGCATAAGAATACGAAAGTTTGTCATTGCCTGCTCCCAAAGGTCAAATGATGCTCAAACCATTCCGTCATACGCTCCTCGCGCTTGTGCTGCTCACTCTTTTCGCGTGCCGTTTCGCGGCGGCCCAGGCCAGCTACCAGGCCCAACTCCGCGGCGTCGTTCAGGATTCCAGCGGCGCCGTCGTCCCCAACGTCAAAGTGACCATTACCGATGTCGGCACTAACATTGGGCGCAGCGTAACCACCAACCCCAGCGGCGCCTATGCGCTGCGCGAACTTCGCCCGTCGAATTACATGGTTACGGTTGAAGCCTCAGGTTTTCAGACCATTGAGCAAAAAGGAGTCGTCCTCGCCGTCGATCAGGACGCCACGCTCAACTTCACTGTTCATCCTGCCAGCGCAACCATCAAGATGGAGATCAAAGACACCGCGCCCCTGCTCGATACTGAGAGCGCCTCGCTCGGCACCGATGTCACCAACCAATATGTGAAAGACATCCCCCTTTTAAATCGCAGCTTTTTCGGGTTGACCTTCCTCGCCGGAGGAGTGACTGAAACCGCTGGCAGCGGCACCGCCGATTCCTATCCCGCGGGCACCAATTTTGTTTCCAATGGCCAGCGCAACGCTACCGCCGAAGTGCGGATTGATGGTGCTCTGATTAGCGCCCCGGAGCAAGGCGAAGGCGCAAACTCCAACGTATATTACGAGCCCTCCGTTGAAGTCATTCAGGAGTTCAAAGTCGAGAACAACAGCTTCTCCGCCGAGTTCGGCAACAACGGCGGCACCGTGGTCAATATGGTGCTGAAGAGCGGGACCAACAATTACCACGGCAGCGCGTGGTGGTTCCTGCAACGCAATGGCACGGACGCGCGCGATTTTTTCAATCCCGCACCCGGCCTCAAACCGGACCATGTTCGCGATCAATACGGCGCCGCAGTCGGCGGCCCGATTCGGAAAGACAAGACATTCTTCTTCGCCGATTTCGAAAAAGTCCGCGATAACGAGCCCATCAATTACGTTGCTACCGTTCCCACCGCCGCCGAACGCACGGGAGATTTCTCGCAAGCCGCCAACCCCATCTACGATCCTTTGCAGTGTATTTCGCAAGGTCCGGGCCAGTCCTGCATCCGCAATCCAGTTCCCGGCAACATGATTCCCACCGGCGAAATCGACAAAATCGGCCAGGCCATCATCAACCTGTACCCCATGCCGAACTTACCCGGGGAATTCAACAACTATCGCGCCAACGCCGTCTCGCACGGCCCGGACTATCAATTCGACATCAAGCTCGATAATCAGATGGGCCAGAACCAGCGCGTTTCAGGCCGTTACAGCCGTTTGCACTCCGACTTCACAACCCCTCCCGGTTTCGGCGACGGCGAGTTCGGCTCCAGCGGTGATGGCATCGCCGGCTCCCCACTGACCGCGCAGAACGTTTCACTCGAATATTCTTTGACCCTTACACCGAAAATTCTCTGGACGTCGCACTTCGGGCTCGATCGCGTTAAGCAAGCCGAAACCGACAATCTGCCAACTCTGCAAAGCGTGGGCCTGCCGTCGGTGCTCGATGCCAACGGCCTTGATCGCATGCCTACCATTCAGATGTCCGGCGCGTCCCCTTGGACCAGCCTGTTCGATCAATGCTGCATCAACACAACTTTCGCGCATACGCTTTACACCTATTCCTCGAATTTCGAAATCGTTCACGGCAATCACATCTTCAAGTTCGGCGGCGAGCAGCGCCTCTTCTACAACAACTTCTTCCAGCCGCCTTACCCGACCGGACTTCTAAATTTCACCGATGATGTGACCTCGCAAATTCCCAATAGCGGCGCGGCCGGAGGCACACAAGGCAATCCCTTTGCCAGCCTGCTCTACGGCTATCCCGATAACAGCAGCCAGATCAACGTCTACCCCTCCGTCGCCAACAAATCAAAAGAGACGGGTTTCTATTTTCAAGATGATTGGAAGGTCACGCCCAAACTCACGCTGAATCTCGGGCTGCGCTATGAGTGGAGCACGCCCTACGACGAGCGCGATAACCGCATCCAGTTCAGCGACTTCACCGGCAACAGCGGCGTCACCATCCCCGGCCTTCCCATCACCGGCCCGCTGCAAGGCACCACCATCTTTGCGAACGCCAATAAGCGCACCGTGCCCGTGGACCGCAATAACTTCGGCCCTCGTCTCGGTTTCGCCTATCAGCTAGGCACCAACACAGTGTTGCGCGGAGGCGTCGGCGTGTACTACGGCATGAGTGTGGCCACGAACTTCCAATATCCCGGTACTGCCTTCCGCGAAACCGCGACCATGTTCTTCACCACGGACAACTTCCAGACCCGCGCCGCTTCGCTTGCCAATCCTTTCCCCAGCGGCCTCAGCGGCCCGCAGGACCAGAAATATGGCGCGCTCGCTGATTGGGGATTCATCAATCAGAACGACCTCGGCACCAGCACCGCGCAGAATGCCGACATCTATCAATGGAATCTTGGCGTGCAGCATCTTTTCCCCGGCCAGGTCGTCATCGGCGTGGATTACTCAGCCAACCGCAGCACCCACTTACCCTGGGGCGGCTATTCCAGCACCCGGAACCGCAATTACATTTCTTCAACCCTCTTGGCGCAAATTTCTGCCCAGCAGCACGCGCTCGACCCAACCTGCGACGCCGATAGCTGCGTTAGCAACTACCTGGCAAACCCCGTCGCCAATCCTTTCTGCACCATGTTCAGTGGAACGGGATGCACCATCGCCGGGCCTGCGCCTGTTTTCAACGAGCCTGATTCTCAATACGGTAACTCGACCATCCCGCAAGTGAATCTATTGCGCCCCTATCCGCAGTTTGACGGCAACTTTGAAGGCCTGCCTTTGCTCGAAGCCAGTTCCTGGTACAACTCTCTGCAAGTGCGTTTTCAAAAACGCGCCGCTCATTATGTGAGCTTTGAAGGCAATTACACTTTCTCCAAATCTACCGACGATTCTTCCATCGGGGCCAACGCCTTCGTCGGCACGTTGAATAACGGCAACCCGCAGCAGTTGGACCGCCTCAACCTCGAGCACGGCATCAGCGCCAACGATGCGACGCATCGTCTCGCCCTCGCCGTCATCTTCGATCTTCCCGTCGGCAAAGACCGCTGGGTCGGCCACGATATGAACGCTTTCGCTGACGCTCTCGTCGGCGGATGGTCCGCTTCCACCATCGTCACCGAACAAACCGGTCAGCCGCTGCCCGTGTTCATGGCCAATCCGCGCTTGCAGGATGGCAATCAGCGTCCCAACGTTTTGTGCGGAGGAGGAATGGGCATCAGCTCCGACAAAGCTGCCGTCACCCAGCAACCCTATCTCAATACGAATTGCTTCGCCGATCCCGGCGATCAAATGCCCGGCGATGCTCCCCGCTATTTCTCCGATCTGCGTTCCGACGGCATCCATAACTTCGATACCGCCTTCTACAAAGAATTCACGCCGCACGAAGGCATGAAGCTCGAAGTCCGCGCCGATATGTTCAACTTCTTCAATCATCCCCGCTTCGCATCGCCCAACACCGCCTACGCTCCCGGTGATCAAACCTTCGGTCTTATCACTTCGACCGCGCCCGGGTCGAATCCGCGGCGCATGCAATTCGGCGCGAGGTTCGAGTTCTGAAACTGCGCGGGCTCATTCTGTTGATCGCGGTCTTGATGGCCGCGTCGTTCGCAGCCGCTCAGACGGCTAGTCAGCCCGATGCTCATTCACCCGATACGCATGCAAACGCCTCCGATTGGGTGAATTATGTCCGCATCGGTGCCTGGGGACTGGGCAAGGCCGACGCAGACACGATCATCGCCAACGCCACACGCGACAACGTCTTTGGCATTGAAGTGGATAACGACATCGAAGGCCGCTACGAAAGCTTTCTCAATCCGGAAGAAAAATTAAAAGCCATTCGCGCTGTTGCTGAAAAGGCCCATCAGGCCGGGAATCGCGCTTTCGTTTATGTCGCTGGCACCGAATGTATTACCGCCAACGCAGACAAGACTCCGCACACGCTGGCCAAGGAACATCCCGACTGGGTGCAACGCGACATCAATGGCAAGCCCGCGATTTTCGGCGGTGGCTCTGCGTTTTGGATTGAAGCCGGCGATGAAGATGTCTGGGTCACTCCTTACGCGACTGAGTGGCGCAAGCTTTATATGCAACACATTCGCGAGATCGCTGCCACGGGCATTGACGGTATTTACGTGGATATTCCTTACTGGATGACTCACTTCGACGGCTGGGAAAACACCTGGGCCAGCTTCGATGACTACACCGTTGCCGCGTTCAAAAAGCAGACTGGCCTCGACGCCAAGAAAGATTTCAAGCTCGGCGATTTTTCCGACCCCAGCTTCCGCAAGTGGGTGGATTTCCGCATGGATACCTTCACTAAGTTCATGCAGGAAATCGATCAAAACGCGAAGTCGGTTAATCCGAAGATCAAGACCATTCCTGAAATTTATCCCGGCATCGAAGAAGAAGCTGTACGTGTCGGCGCCGATGTGTACAGCCTCTATCCCGTCGTTGACGCCATCACTCACGAGTATGAATTCGGCGAAGGCGACCACATGGCTTCGTCACGCACACCCTTCGATTGGTTCGCCTATCGTGCGGGCATGGAATCGTTCCGCGCTTTCGCCCAAGGCAAGCCGACCTGGATTCTCAATTATTCTTGGGATGGCGACGACAAAGTCGATCGCAAAGAATCCATGGAAAATCTCGCCATGTCCCAGGTCATGGCCGGAGCCAATTTCTGGGACGCTCCCGGCCACTCCATGGCCGGCTCCAACGACGAAGCGACCCGGCAGAAAATTTTCACCTGGATTCACGCCCACGAGCAGACGTTTTATTCGCCGCGCCTGCCCATGCGCCCCATCGGGGTCTATTTCTCTCCGCAGACGCGAAATTACTACGCCAAAGATTTCGTCAAGTCTTATCGCGGCGTCTTGATTCTG
>Ga0187847_10001890_pt1 | contig 17751 bp, 14 predicted proteins | sample June2016WEW_4_10_FD_132458 | JGI IMG/M metagenome (GOLD analysis project Ga0187847, IMG submission 132458) | Peatland microbial communities from SPRUCE experiment site at the Marcell Experimental Forest, Minnesota, USA - June2016WEW_4_10 | ecosystem: Environmental > Terrestrial > Soil >...
AAGGTAACCTTGTTGATCTCCTTGAGGGTGGTCAGGCCGCGGCGGACACGATCGAGCGCCGACTCGCGCAGAAAGCTCATGCCCTCTTTCTGGGCCATCTTGCGCACCTCAGAGGAGGGCTTCTTCTCCAGAATCAACTCGCGAATGGGGTCGGTCAAGTCGAGCAGCTCATGAATCGCGGTGCGGCCACGGTAACCGGTGCCGCCGCACTCGATGCAGCCCTGCCCCTCGCGGAACTTGAAGCCGCGCCACTCGGCCGGGTCCATGGCGCTGGCGCGCAGTTCGTCGTCGCTATAGGTGACGGCGCGGGCGCAGTGCTCGCAGATGGTGCGCACCAGCCGCTGGGCGAGAATGCAATTGAGCGCGGAGACGAAGTTGTAGGCCTCGACGCCCATGTTGAGGAAGCGGCCCAGCACGTCCACCACATTGTTGGCGTGGACCGTGGTAAAAACCAGATGCCCGGTCAGCGCGGAGTTGATGGCGATCTGCGCCGTCTCCTGATCGCGGATTTCACCGACCAGAATCTTGTCGGGATCGTGGCGCAGGATGGAGCGCAGGCCGCGGGCAAAGGTGAGGCCCTTTTTCTCGTTGACGGGAATCTGGGTGATGCCGCGAATCTGGTATTCGACCGGGTCTTCGATGGTGATGATCTTGTCTTCGTCGCTCTTGATCTCATTGAGGGCGGCGTAGAGGGTGGTCGTCTTGCCGGAGCCGGTTGGGCCGGTGACCAGCACCATGCCGTAAGGCTCGCGGATGTAGCGGCGAAAGCGGCGCAGGTCTTCGTCGGCAAATCCGACGACATCGAGGGTGAGCTTGGTGAACTTCTCGCTCATCGACTCCTTGTCGAGAACGCGCAGCACGGCGTTTTCGCCGTGAATGGTGGGCATGATGGAGACGCGGAAGTCGATCAGGCGGGTCTTGTAGCGAACGCGGAAGCGGCCGTCCTGGGGCACGCGGCGCTCGGCGATGTCCAGCTCGCTCATGATCTTGATGCGCGAGAGGATGGTGGTGTGATGCTCGCGTGCGATGGGCGCCATGGCCGCCTGCAAGACTCCGTCGATGCGGTACTTGACCACCACGGAGTCGTCGTTGGTCTCGATGTGAATGTCGGAGGCGCGGCGCTCGAGAGCGGTGAAGATGGTGGTGTCAACCAGGCGGATGATGGGGCTGATGTCCTCTTCGCTGGTCAGCTTTTCGATGGAGATGTTTTCGTCGGAGTTTTCGTCGCCGGTGAGCACATCGAAGGTGAGCCCTTCGCTGGCCTCGTCGAGCACGCGCTGCGACTGCTCGGTCTTCTTGAGCAGATCGGTAATCTGCGAGAGCGTGGCCACGCGCGGGATGATGCGGTGCGAGAGCAGGCCAGCGATCTCATCGAGGACCATCAAGCGCGACGGGTCGCTGACGGCAATCACCAGCGCGTCGCCCTGCTGCTCGATGGGCACGAAGTTGTAGCGGAACATCAGCTCGACCGGGACGGTGCGCAGCAGCTCGTGTTGAATTTTGAAGTTCTTGAGGTCGACGAACTCAGCGTGATAGCGAGCGGCGAGCTGCTCGGCCAGGGTGCGCTCGTCGAGGCTGCCGGGAAGGGAGCCGGCCGCGTAAGGAATCGTAAGCAGTGTTGCGTCGGCCATGGTTTACCCCTGCCCTCCGCCTGCCTGGCCCAGCGAGAAGATGGGCAGGTAGAGCGAGATGAGAATGAAAACGACCACGATGCCCATGACGATGAGGATGGCCGGCTCGATGAGCGCCAGCGAGGCGGTGAGGGCGGTGGCAACGTCCTCTTCGAAGAACTCCGACACGGAGTTTAGCATTTGCGGCAGCGCGCCGGTCTGCTCGCCGACGGAGATCATTTCGGCGGCCAGATCGGGAAAGACCTTGGTCTGGATGAGCGCATCGGCCAGGCTCTTGCCTTCGCGCACGGTAGTGATCGAACTGATAACCGCCTTGGAGACGCGGCGCGAGGAGATGGAGCGGGCCGCGGTCTCGAGCGACGGCACCAGCGACAGGCCGCCGGTGAGCAGCGTCGAGAGCGTGCGCGCAAAGAGCGCCACCTGGTACTTGAGCCAGATCTTGCCAAAGATGGGCAGCCCGATGCGGAAGCCGTCGATGAAGTCGCGGCCGCGCTCGGTGGCCGAGAAACGGTGGCCGCCGAAGCCGATCGCGGCGAAGCCTAGAAGAATCCAGAGAATGTTGTGGTGCAGGAATTTGCCGAAGGCCAGCAGGTCCATGGTCATGGCTGGCAGCTTGCTGCCCATCTGTTCATAGAGGACCGCGAACTGCGGCACCACAAAGACGAACATGAAGAACATCAGGCCGCAAACAAGCGTGAGCAGCACGGCCGGATAGATGAGCGAGGCCACCAGCTTCTTGCGGAAGGTGAGCGAGACGCGCTGGAAGCTGACGTAGCGCTCGAGCACCTCCTGCAGGTTGCCGGAGCGCTCGCCGGCCAGCAGGGTGGTGGTGTACATGATGGGAAAGCCGCTCTGCGCCTCGAAGGCGGACGACAGCGCGTCGCCGGTCTTGACGCGGGCAGCAACGTCGTCCAACTGGGCGGCAAAATGCGCGTTTTTCTGGTTCTTGGCCAGCATCAGGATGGAGCCGAGGATCGGCAGCCCGGCGCGAATCAGCGTGAGGAACTGCTGGTTGAAGATGAGAAAGGGTTCGAGCTTGACCTTGCCGCGCTTGAGACCGCCAAAACCGGAGCGCGTCTTGACGGAAAAGACGTGATAGCCGGCATGGGCGAAGCGGGCGCGCAGTTCCTCGGCGGTAGCCGCCGTCTGCACCTGCTCCTGCACGCGGCCGCGCTCGTCGGCCAATTTGATTACGAATTCCGCCATGCCCTTGCCCGCCAGGCGACCTTGACCCGTCTGTCCGGCCGATTCTCAGTGATTCCGCTCAGGATTCAGGTTACCAGCTTTCGCCCATAGTTTTCGCGACGGGCGGTCCTCATGCAGTAGACGCGGAGGGGGGAAGCAGCGCTCAAAGGCGGGGAGCTTCCCACTTTACGACTCGTTTGAGCGACTGCTGCATCCCAGACCGGTCTCGGCGCTCTCGATTCATGGGAGGACGCCACGGCGCAGTGTCCCGTATTGAGCAGACCTCCAGGCGCGGACGGCATCAACTTGAACTCACCTCGCTCAGGGGTGGGTTGGGGACTGCGCAACCGGTGCATGGAGGAAAGAAATGGCAATGATCAATTTCGTGGCGCTGATGCGCTTGCAGGGTTTTCACTTCTTTGAGAATTTCAGCAGCCGCGACTTTGCCTGGCTGCTGATCGGGGTGTTGCTGGCCGTGGCGGCGATGTGGGCCATCAAACGGCAGAGGCGGCGCTGGCTGTAGAGCGCTACTTCAGAGCGTTCGCCCCGCGCGGCCCGTCGATGTCGCGCGGCAGTCTCATCAGGCCAGGACTTCATCTCGCACAAAATGGAGGCGGTACCTGCTTCTTTAGCTTTGCGGACGCTATCCCGGATAGGCTCCGGTGATGTAGCCCTGCAACGCCTGAATGTGTTCCGCCTGACCGGAGATGACCCATTTCACCAGGTCGCCGATGGAGATCAATCCCACCACGGCTTCGTCCTGCAAGACCGGGAGATGGCGGAAATGGTGATCGGTCATCAGGGACAGACATTCGTCCACGGTGTGCCGCGGACTCACGAAAAAAACCGGGCTGGTCATGATCTGGCTGACCTGCGTTTCCTTGGAGGGATGGCCCATGAGGACGCCCTTGCGCGCGTAGTCGCGCTCCGACAGGATGCCAACCAGGCGCTTGTCAGAGAGCACCAGCAAGGCGCCGATGTCGTAACTGGCCATCATCTGGAGCGCCTCCCAGACCGACTGCTCGGGCGCGATCGACAGGACGCGGTTTTCGGCTTTGTTCTTGAGCACCAAGGCAATCGTGTCGGTAATTTTCATCAAACCCTCCTCGCTTGCGCGCATTGTATTTCCTTCAAATCCTGAGAAAACGGCAAAAGGCCCGGGCCTGAAGGCCGGCTAGGTTCGCTTTCATTCAGGGGGCTAAAGCCCCCTGCTCCCTCCGGAGCCGTGAATTGGTGGGGTGAGGCGCCTGCTTGCAATTTGGCGTGTAGACAATATAGCCCATCGGGATTGCGGGAGGACAGTGTGAAAATGGATTCTCGGCGCGCGTTGATGGTGGCGACGGGAGCGTGAGTGCCTCGCGCCTCGCAAAGCTGTATGCTGATTGCGTTGCCTGTTGCAGCCGGAGAGGGATGCCGACGATGGGTTTTGCGATGCGCGAAGGACGGGCCTGGGCTGGATTCACCGCGCGAGTTGCGCCCGCCCTGCGGCGGCACTGGCGGCTGGCGGCGAGCGGCGCAGTGCTGGTTGGGGTCGCGGCGGTGGGCGCGGCCTTGCTGGCCGGTTCGCATGGGGTCCGCTCGGCGGCGGCGCAGGTTCCCTACCCGCATGAGCTGGCCCAGGCGAGCTTTGCCGTGGCCGGCGACGTGATTCCGCACGAGCCGGTGAGGGCGGCCGCGGCAGCGGCCGGCGAGGGCGCGGCGGGCTGGGGAGCGCTTTTTGCCGAGGTGAGCGACGTTTTCAAGGGAGCCGACTTCGGCTTTGTGAATATGGAGACGCCGGTGGCTCCGGCGCACTCGCGCGGGTCGAAGCCGTTTATGTTCGACGCGCCGGTCGAGTTGATCGACGCGCTGAAGGCCAACGGAATCAAGATGGTTTCATTCGCCAACAACCATGTGATGGACCAGGGGTGGGCGGGGTTTGCCGAGACGCGCGAGCATCTGCGCGCCGAGGGAATGTTGTTTGCCGGCTCGGGCGATACGGCCGCGCAGGGCTGGCAGCCGACCATCGTCGAGGCCAACGGCATCAAAGTGGGCTGGCTGGGGATGACGCGCTGGCTCAACGGCAACAGCAATCCGGACAAGGACGAACTGCCGCATGTGAACTTCTTCCCGTATCCGGGCGAGTCGGGCGGAGCGGCGGGGATGGACGAGGCCGGCGTGCTGGAGGCGATCAAGAAAGCCCGCGCGCAGTGCGATCTGCTGGTGGTTTCGATTCATTGGGGCATCGAGTACGCGACGGCGCCGCGGCCCGAAGATGTGGAGACAGCGCATAAAATGCTGGAGGCCGGAGCCTCGGCGATCGTCGGCCACCACCCGCACGTCTTGCAGCCGGTGGAGACCTATCGGACGACGGATGGGCGCGATACCGTCATCTTCTATTCGCTGGGCAATTTTTTGTCGAACCAGTCGCGCACCTATGTGGACGGGCTGATGCCGGACAAGGAGGGCGACCCGCGCGACGAGATGATTGGCCTCTTCGCCGCCGTGCGCAAGGACTACGGGCCGGGCGGGGTGCGCGTCGAACTGGGCCATGTGGGAGTTCTGCCGGTCTGGGGCGAGAACAACCGCAACGAGCTGGCTTCGGGACGCAGCAAGACCCCGGTGATTCACCCGGTGCTGATCGACCGCGAGATGCCGCGGTTGCAGGCGCGGCTGGATGAGTTGACCAAGCTGAGCACACCCACGACGCCGTTGAACGCCGCGCAGAAGCAGGAGTTCATCGAGGCGACGAATCAATTGAAACTGCTGGACGATCGCCGCAAGCAGATTGTGGCGCGGGTGGGGAATGAGTACATCACCGATCCGCCGAAGCTGGCGGGGAAGCCGTAAAGCGCCGAATCTGTCGATATCGTGCGTGCTTCGAATTACTGGACTGTCCCCTGGGGCCGCAGGCGGCGCAGGTCGAGGGCGCAGTCGACGGCGTTCTGAGCTTGGATGCGGAGGTTATCGGAGGCAGCCCAGAGCCAGAAGCGCGAGACCAGACTTGAGTTGCGGGTGCCGTGGGCCGGATCGTTCTCCGGGCGCAGCCGGACGAGCACGTCGTTCTGGCCGGTGACAGCCAGGTTGGAGGGGGAATCAGTGTCTTCGAGGACCAGGTCCACATGGCCGCCGCTCAGAGCCTCTTCCAGAACGGCAATCTCGACCGGATGATCCAGTTCGATAGCAATCGAAAAGGTATGGCCGTGGAAGACGGGCGCATGAGCCACTTGCAGCCCCAGGGCGGGCCAGCGGCCTTGGGAGAGCGCCGCATAGTGACGGCGCACCCGCGCCTCGACCGCTGCCAGGCTGACCTTGGCGGCTTCGCCCAGTCCGGCAAGCAGATTGTAGGCCGCCTGCGTGTCGTAGAGCTGCTGGGGCGGGCCTTGAAAGCTGAGCAGGCTCACGGTCTGCTGGTGGAGTTCGTCGAGGGCGGCGCGGCCAAATTCGCTGGCCGGCAGCAGCAGCGTGGCAAAGGCGCTGTGGACCGGGGCGGCCTGCCGGAGCCGCTCGAGCAGCAGGGCCAGCGCCAGCGCGGCGGGGTGAGCGGGGACCACGGCGGGAGTGAACAGGTCAACGGCATCCGTTTCAAGGCCCAGCCAGGGCGCGCGGACCACGACGCCCTTCTCCTGATCGAGAGCGCCGGAGAGATCGAGGACCGTCGAGCCGGCCCGGAGCGCGTCGCGCCAGTGCTTGCGCGTCAGATTTTCCGAGCCGCAGAAAAAGGTGAAGTCGATGCGCTCGAAGGCGTCGGGGGCGATGGCCTGGACGAAGGTGACCTCGTCGCCCACCTGATCCAACTGGCCCTGCAGGTCGTCCTCGTCGAGCAGCTTGAAGTTGGAGGCAGCCAGGGGCGACTCCGACAGAGCTTCCTTCAACTCACGGCCCACCAAGGTGGAGGCTCCGGCTATGGCGATCTTGTACACAGGCGTCCTTTTTCGTTGGGGTGGCGAAGATTACGAGCGGTTGAGCGGCTCTGGCGAAGGCTCTGCCGGTTCAATCAGAGGAGCGGGCGCGCCAACCAGCCGCCAGCGGCGGCGGCGCGACCACGAGTAGGCCGCCCGCGCCCAGATGCCCGAGAACATATAAACCAGCGCCCAGGCGAAGAGCACGAACTGGGAATATTTGAGGATGATGAACAGCACAACGCAGAGGAGAAACAGCACCTGGAAGGGATGGCGGCCAGAAAGGCTGATTTCCTTGGCGGACCAGAAGCGCCAGGTGCTCACCATCAGGAAGCCGCTCACGCCAACGATGACAAGCCAGATCATGGCGAACCACCAGGCTTGCACCGGAATTCCGTTGAAGAAATGCACCGTTGCGGCCAGCAGTCCGGCCGCCGCGGGAATCGGCATGCCGACGAAGTACTTGCGGTCGGGCCGGCCAGGATTGCGCGGCAGGGGGTCGTGGCTGATGTTGAAGCGCGCCAGCCGCGAGACCCCGCCGATGAGAAAGAGGAAACAGATGAAGGCCCCGGCGTGCAGCAGGTTCTCGTGCAACGGCGGGCTGATGGAATCGGGCAGGAAATGAAATCCCCAGATGAGCGCCAGCAGGCTGGGGGCGACGCCGAAGGTGATCGCGTCTGCCAGCGAATCCAGTTCCTTGCCGAAATCGCTGCACGTGTTGGTCATGCGGGCGATGCGGCCGTCGAATGCGTCGAAGGGGATGGCAAAGACGATGGCGATGGCCGCCCAGTCGAGGTGGGTGTTGGCATCGCCCACCCCGGTGAGGGCCGCCATGGTCTGCACGATGGAAAAGAAGCCGGCGGCAATGTTGCCCACGGTAAAGAGCGAAGGCAGCAGGAACATGCCGCGGCGCAGCCTCGCCCGCGCCCTCGCCTTGGCGAGCTCCGGGTCGCCGCGTCTTCGTCCGTGCCAGTTCAAAGGGCTTCTCCGTTGGGCATAAAGGCCAGCACGCTCGAGCCGCCTTTGACGCGCTGGCCGACCTTGACGCGGAGTTCGGCCTCGGCCGGCAGCAGCACATTGACGCGCGAACCGAACTTGATGAGGCCGACGCGCTGGCCGCGCCCGACTGTGTCGCCCTCGACGAAGTTGAAGACGATGCGCCGGGCCAGCAGGCCGGCAATTTGCACGAAGGCGATTTCCACGCCGCTATCGGAACGGACGGCGACGCTGTTCTGCTCGTTCTGATCGGCCGATGCGGGGTTCATCGCGTTCAGGTACCGGCCCTTTTGATAGCGCACACTGGCGAGGACGCCGGCGATGGGCGAGCGATTCACATGCACGTCAAAGACGCTGAGAAAGATGCTGATGCGCTGGCGCGGCCCTTCCGGGGTCTGGATCGCGGCGGTCTCGGTCACAACTCCATCGCCGGGCGAGACAATCAAGCCGGGCTCCAGCGGAATGGCCCGCTCAGGATCGCGGAAGAACCAAAGGAAGAACGCCGCCAGCAACACGGGCGCGATGCTCCACGCCCAGTTGCCCGTGGCCACCGCCAGCACAGCCGCCACCGCCAGCAAGCTCAATCCGTAGATGTAACCGTCACGAACCATCGTCCCAAACGATTATACGGCGATTGAGCACCTCTGCCGGCAGCTATGCCCGGCGCTGGGGCGTACTAGCCACGCGGAGGCCGCGCATGGCTGGCGCTCGGACAATTGGCCTTCGTTCAATGTTGCCGCAAAAGCCTAAGCGGTGACGAGTATCCTGCGCTCCAGGGAGAAGATCATGTCCTTGGCGTGCAGTTTCAGCTTCTTGAGCTTGATTTGCTCAATCTGCTCATCTTCGGAGAGATAGGGTTTTTGGATCAATTCTTCCAGCCGCTGAGCGTAGCGACGATGTTCGGCCTGCAGGCGATTGATTTCCGCGCTCAGCGTGGAGTCTTGGATTTCGTCCATCCGGCACCTCCGTCTGTTAAGGAACACTTACATATATCGCCGTAGACGCGCAAGGGGCAAGCCTAAAATGGGCCAAAAGTAACTTTCGGCTGTGGAATTCCGCGCCAAAACCCACCTTACGTGACGGCAATCACGAGCCAACCGGCTGACTGCGGCTGGATCGCAGGCGGGGGCGTCCTGGCTGCCCGCGCCGATTGCCCGGAAACGCGGCCTGGAGATGCGGGCGGAACGCGCTATCACAACCAGAGGCGCATCAGGACCGCATCCTCTACCGGACTCCGGTAATAGCGCGCCCGGCGTCCGGTTTCAAGGAAGCCCAACCGCCGGTAAAGCGCGAGGGCCGGCTGGTTGGAGTCCCGCACCTCAAGAATCGTTTCAGTTGCCTGAGCCGCGCGCAGCTCGGCAGCCAGCGCGGCAAAGAGCCGCCGAGCCAGGCCACGGCGCTGGAATGGATTGGCGACCGCGATGGCCTCCAGCTCCGCTTGGGCACCGAGCAGGCTGGCCACGGCAAAGCCCGCCAGAACGCCGTCAATGGGATCTTCGACCACCAGCGCAATGCGAAGCGGCGTGGATTGGGGGTTGAGCGCGGTCAGCCAGGCTGAGCGAGGCCATTGGGGCAGACTCGGCAGGCTCTCTGCAATCTCGACCACGCTGTCGAGGTCGGCCAGCGTCATGCGGCGCACAGGCGCATCGGAGCTTGGATTCATAGGCGCTCGGGTGCGGCGGCGGCCGGCTCGCCAAAGATCTCCGCATCGCTGCGGCGCAGGTAATGTCCGTCGAGCAGGGCCAGATCGACAAACTGCCCGGCAGCGGCTCGGGAGGCGCACAGCGAGAGCGCATCGGCGGCGTTGGGCGGCGCGGCGCGGACCAATTCCGCGGCCGGCCACGCGGACCCCAGCAGCAGGGCGGCGGCCTCGTCGCAGAGGGCAATGCGCGACGGGGGCGCGATCAGAGCGAGTTCGCCGACGCCGGCCAGCAGTTCCCCGCCCTGCTCTCCCGGCAGTGCAAGCCGCAGGAAGACCTCATGGCGATGCGCATCGAGAGCAGCCGACACAACTCCGGCGGTTGCCGCGAAAACCTCCAGCCGCGAAACCGCGACGACCGGAATCCGCGCCGCTTCAGCCAGCCCCTTGACCGCGGCCAGCCCCACGCGCACGCCGGTGAAGCTGCCCGGCCCGTTCACCGCGACGATTGCATCGAGCAGGCGCAGTTGAGTCCCGCTTCGGCTGAGCAGCTCGCCAACGGCCGCTACCAGTGTTGCGGAATAGCTGCGCCCTTCCAGCTCGATCTGGCCGAGAATCTCAACGGCAAGAGTCTCAGCGGGTTGCCCTGAGGGTTGGCGGTTCAAGCGCCCCAACGCCACCGAACCGGAGGGGCCGCAGGTGTCGATGGCCAACAGAAGCCCCCCGGTCTGTTCGCGCAACCTCGGCGTCGATCGAGTGTCGTCCATACCCCACTAGCATGACATACCGATTGCGTGCTTTAGGGCTTCACAGTGATGGGGTTTGTGGTTTGACACCCAGCGCCAGTCAGGAGCGGCTATGGCGCGGATACCGTAAAGCTTTGGCTGACCGACGGCGCCGCGGTGTAGACGACATTGCCGGTCTGCGTGGCCTGAATGGTGCAGGTCCCGCTGATGAGCAGCGATGCGGTGCTAGCGCCGGCAGCGACGGCGCAGACGGTGGGCGTGGAGGAGGCGAAGGCGACGGTCAGGCCGGAGGAGGCGGTTGCCGTCAGGGGCAAGCTGCTTACCCCGGTCTGCGGGGGAATGGTTGGGAAGTTGATGGTCTGGGTTGCATGGCTGACCCAGAAGCTATGGTAGACCGAAGTAGCCGCAGTGTAGACGGTATTGCCCGGCTGCGTGGCCTGGATGGTGCAGGTTCCGCTGGTGAGCAGCGTTGCCGTCGCGCCCGTCGCGGTGCAGACGGTGGGCGTGGAGGAAGCGAAGGCGACTGTCAGGCCGGAGCTGGCTGTGGCCGAGAGGGGCATGGTGGTCAGCGCAACTTCGGCGGTGGTGATTGCCGGGAAGGTGATGGTCTGGGTTGCATGGCTGACCCAGAAGCTATGGTAGACCGAAGTAGCCGCAGTGTAGACGATATTGCCTAGCTGCGTGGCGAGAATTGTGCAGGTTCCGCTGGTGAGCAGCGAGGCGGTCGCGCCGGAGACGGTGCAGACGGTGGGCGTGGTGGAGGCGAAGGCGACCGTCAGGCCGGAGCTGGCTGTGGCGGAGAGAGGCATGGTGGTCAGCGCAACTTCGGCGGTGGTGATAGCCGGGAAGGTGATGGTCTGGGTTGCGTGGCTGACCCAGAAGCTATGGTAGACCGAAGTAGCCGCGGTGTAGACGATATTGCCTAGCTGCGTGGCGAGAATTGTGCAGGTTCCGCTGGTGAGGAGCGAGGCGGTCGCGCCGGAGACGGTGCAGACGGTGGGCGTGGTGGAGGCGAAGTCAACCGCGAGGCCGGAGCTGGCTGTGGCCGAGATGGGCATACTGGTCGTCGCGTACTCGGCGGCGGTGATGGCCGGGAAGGTGATGGTCTGGGCTAAATGGCTAACCCAGAAGCTGTGGTAGACCGGCGGCGCCGGTCCATAAACGGTATTCCCCGGCTGCGTGGCCTCGATGGAGCAGGTTCCGCTCGTGAGCAGCGAGGCCACTGCGGCGGAGACGGTGCAAACGGCGGGCGTGGTTGAAGAGAAGGCGACCAGCAGACCGGAAGTGGCCGTGGCTGAAAGCGGCACACTGGTCAGCGCGTACTGAGTGCCGGTGATGGGCGTGAAGGTGATGGTCTGCGAGACCGGGATGTTGACGGTCTGAGCGAAGAGCGGAGAGCTGGAGGCTGCGTAGTAGGCGGATCCCAGGAAGGATGCCTGCAAGTTGAGAGCGCCCAGGGGCAGAGCGGTGGTGGAGAGAGTGGCGACGCCGCCGGAGAGAGTGCTGGAGCCGAGGTTGGTTGCGCCGTTCCAGAAGGTGACCGAGCCGGTGGGCGTGCCGGGGAGGGTTGCCGTTACAGTCGCCGTGATGGTGACCGATTGGCCGAGCAGCGAGGGGTTGGGCGTGGCGACAATCGCGGCTGTGGTGGGTGACTGGATGGCAAAGGCGGCTGTGTTCTGGGCTTCGGTGTTGCCGGCTACGTCAACGCTCCAGTATTTGAGCGTGTGGCTGCCCGCAGCCAAAATCACAAAAGGGCCGGCGTATGCGGTGTTCGCGCCGCCATCGAGAGCGTAGTAGCTTGTCTGCACGCCCGAGGCGTTGCTTCCCCCGGCGTCGGTGGCGCTCAGAGTAACGGTCACGGGCGTGGTCGAGGTTCCATTGTTCCAAGTGCTGCTGGCGAGATTGTCGGTGGTCACCGGCGGGACGGTATCGACAGAGAACGTGGCGAACCCGACGGTGCTGAAGTTGCCGGCATTGTCGAGGGAGAAGGCGGTCACGGAATTGGCTCCCTGCGCGAGGCTTAGGGGTCCGCTGTAGATCTGGCATGTACCCAGATTGGTGGGCGAGCAGGAGGTGGTTCCGAGGACGCCGTAGGTGGTTTTGACGCCGGAGGCATTCGCGCCGCCGGGATCGGCGGCGACAAGCGAAACGAGCGGGCTCCCCGTGGTGCTGTTGAACCAGCCGGTGGAGGCGACTGCGACGCTGGTGTTGATGGCGATGGTGGGAGCGACGGAGTCATAGCAGAGCGGGCCGTAGGTGCTGGTCAGGGTGCGTCCCTGGTTGTCCCATCCCTCGACATAGACGGTGTGGCAGCCCTGGCCGGAGCCACCGGCGCAGCTATTGGCATTGAAGGCCAGGCATCCGGTGACAGCGTTGGGGAACTGGGGGCCGCTGTAAAAGGAGTTGCCAGCGCCGCCGTGGGGCTCGCTTGCGGGGTCCGCGGGAACGGAGTCCCAGCCTTGCGTGTAGCCGGCGACGCCGGAACTGGGAACGGCGTCTTCGCTGTCGCTGTCGGTGACGGTCCAATGGACGGTCTGGTTGGTGTTGTACCAGGTACTCGCGCCTGTTGGCGGGCCGGAGAAGGCGATGGCGGGGGTGCCGTAGGCGGGAATCACCCAGAAGTTAATATCCCAAGCGAGCTGGAGCATATTGGCCGAGCCCCAGCCGGTAGCCAGGTCGTAGCCGGTGGTGGCGCAGTAATAGGTGAGGCCGGGGTTCGCCGCCGTGATGTTGTTGGTATCGCATCCCGATGTGATGTCGTAGAAAGGATAGTGGGTGACGCCGGCTGGGTTGTTGCCTATGTCATAAAGAACGGGATTGGGGTTGCCGATGGGTTCGCAGGCGGAGGCACCCGAGCCGCAAATACTGCCGATGGAAGCCAGATAGGCGTTCTCCTGGGCAAAGAAGCCAGCCAGCTCGGGCGCGACGATGCTGGTGCCGCCGACGCCGCTGAATGCACCGTTGTAGTAGTAGATCTGGAAGGTTCCTGCAGCGTTCAGGGAGAAGTCGGGCAAGAGGCGCTGCGAGCTGCTGGAGATGACGTACTGCGTGCCGCCGGCCCACTCCTCGTAGGAGCGGCCGTTTTGCCAGTAGGGCTCGGGGAAGACCGCGCTGACACCACCTCCTCCTCCGCCATCGTTTGAGCTGCACGAGGTCGATCCCGTGCCGCCTGTCCAGGCGACTTCGCTGGAGAAGGTTCCATCCGAATTCAAGAAGAGTTCGGTGCCGCCGGCGGCGACAAAGTCCGGATCCTCAGCCGGCCAAAAGACCAGTGTGGCGTCGGTGCAGCCGGAGGTGGCGCCGCTATCGCCAGCGGCACTGATCAGCGTCCAGCCCTGCCCCACCATCGAGTTGAAGATGCCATGCAAGACGGTCATCTCGCTGGGCGAGCCGAATTCAGAGTCCGTCGCGACATAGCTGGTGGTCAGCACCTTGGCATGGTTGTCGCTCAGCATGAAGTTGTAAAGGTCGGAGATGGTGGCGTAATTGCTGTTGGCAGCTTCGTAGACAAAGACCTGAGCCGTCAGGTTAGGGGAGCCATAGCTGTTGGCGGAAGCGGTTGACCACTCGGTGTCGAGAGTGGTTTCATCGTCGGGCGCAACGACGGGACAACTGTTGGTTATATGGGTTTGGCACTCTATCCCAGGAGGAGAGGTGACCGATGCCTCTCCGTCGATCACGTAGACGGTGTAGTTATAGGCCAGGCCGTAGTGCGTGAAGAAGGCCTGAACGTCGCTGTCGGCGAAATCTGCAAAGGTGACAATGCCGATGGATGAACCGGGCGGAGAACCGGAGGCATTGTTCAGCGGGTTGCAACAGTGGCCCAGGGCCTGAAGCCCGGCATAGTCGTATGCCTGGGAACTTTGTATATCGGCCGGTTCGGCAAGGCCGCCGGTCATGCTCGGCTCCGGCGAGGCTGGCTCGGCCGCCATGGCGGAAGGCTGTTTCGGGGCAAATTGACTGGACGGCCTCTTGGTTGGGTCGCCCGCGCCCTGCGCGGATCTGCCCACGGCATAAACCGGGCCGGGAGAGTAGTCCGGGCCTTTCTTTTTTCCGGCGGTGTCCATCATTCCGTGCATTCGCTCGATGTTGTTGAGACCGAGCACGGCGGGGACGATGCCGGAGAGGCTGGCGGGAATGAGCGGATCGCGATCGTTGGCAAAATCCACCTCATCGCCCACCTGATAATTGTTGATGGTAACGCCGAAGACCTGCTCGATGACGCCTACAGGAGCTTCGACATCGACCAGTAGGCGATTGGCGAAGCGGTTGGTGACGGTGAGGCCCTGGCTCTTAGCCCAGTCAACTACTTTTTGCTCATCTTCGACGGAGGGCGCAAAGCGTGCGTTCCATTCGCCGGCGGTGAGGAACTTGTGGAAGTTGGGTGAGCCTTTGGTTTGCAGTTGCTGGAGGAATTGTTCCTCCGCGGCCATATTGGGCGGTTGGACAGCCAGGACCAGGCGCAGCTTCAACGCGGGGTCGTAATGGCTGACCCGGATGGCGGTTCCATCCAGCACCTGATGCGCGGTGTGCCCGGCAAGGCGCACCGAAGAGACGAGCGGCGTGGAAGCTGGATTGCCCTGAGAGGTTGTGGAGGCCTGGCTCGATGCCTGCCGCGATCCAGCAAGGAGCGCGGCAAGGGCGAGCAGAATATAGAAACCCGCAGCGAAGAATCGATTGGGATGCATTGAGACCTCTCAGAGAGAGCCAGGCTCAGCGGAGGAGCATCCGCGCGCCGGTTCACTCAAGCTGCGAGCCGGGGCGCAGAGAATCCCCGCATGAGATAAGAAAACTGTCTCACAATCCGGGCAGGAAAGTCTTCCATTCTCTCCAAAGAGATATTGAAGTGATTCATGCCAATCTTTTTCAATCATAAACAAAAGACGATGGAGATGCACTGCGAGGCGACTTCAGAGCGTCGATTGGAACGTTCTTCGGGTCAATGCGCCGTGGAGAGGCCTTCGCCGCAGCCAGGGGAGCACAGGATGACAGATTAGGATGGGGCACGGAATCTCATTGTTTTTGGGCCGGATCAAGAAGCGGCTGTAGCGAAGCGGGATAGTGCTAGCATTGCAGTCATTGCTAGCAAATTTGTGCTATTTTTGGTTTATGGCGACGATTACGATTCGCAATCTCGACGAAACTGTGAAGCGCAGGCTGCAGGTGCGGGCGGCGCTCAATGGGCGTTCGATGGAGGCGGAGGCGCGGGCGATTCTGACCGCTTGCGTGGAAGAGGATTGGGGATCGGCAGCGCCGGAAGAGGACCTGGGGACAGCCATTCAGAAGCTTTTCGCACCACTGGGCGGCGTGGAACTCGATATTCCGCCACGCCGCAAATCGCATCGGCCAATTCCGACGTTTGAGTGAAGATTCCGGCTTGCGAATGGGCTTTTATATACAGTTGTAAACCCTTCGGTTCCGAGAAAAAAGGCGAAGGCCCGGGCCTGAAGGCCGCGTCAATTCGCCATCTTTCAGGGGGTTGAAACCCCCTGCTCCCTCCGTAATTTTCGATTGACAACTGTACTATTAGGCGGCTTTGGCGGCCGGAGCGGCGGCCGGGGCGGGCGCGGGGATGGGGCGGGTGGAGACCCAGGCGATGAGGGCGATGCCGGCGAGGACAGAGCCGGCGCTGGCTAGTTGGGCGTTGGAGAGTCCCCAGAGGACTCTGGGGTTGCGGCGGATGAATTCGACGAGGAAGCGGGCCAGGCCGGTGAGCAGCAGATATTGGCCGAGGATGGCGCCGGTGGCGTGCGGCTTGCCCAGCGCCCGCCACAGCCACGCGCCGATGAGCAGGCCGGCGGCGAGTTCATAGAGCGGGGTGGGGTAGACGGGGACGAAGACCGGTTCGAGGCCGTTGGGGAAGCTCATGCCCCAGGGTCGAAAGGCCAGGCCGAGGAGATGAACGGGCTGGATGGGGAGGCCGTAGCATCCGTCGCCGGAGAGGAAGCAGCCGATGCGTCCGATGCCGTAGCCGATGGCGGCGGCGGGGGCGGCGAGGTCGAGGGTGCGCAGCGCGCCAATGCGGGCCAGCCAGCCTTGGATGAGCAGCGCGGAGATGCCGAAGACGAGGCCGCCGAACCAGGCGAAGCCGGCCGAATCCCAGAGGACGGACCAGCCGAATTCACGGAACTCGATGGGGGTGTCGAGGACGTGCCAGAGCTTGGCGCCGACGATGCCGGCGACAACGGCCACGGCGACCATGCCGACGGCGTCCGCGGTGAGGCGGGCGCGGCGGAAGCTGCGGTCCATGACGAAGCCGGCGACCACGGCGGCCAGCCAGAGCATCAGGCCGAAGGTGGGGATCTGATCGAGGCGCAGCGACCCCAGATGCAGGTGGAGGAAGCGGATATCGATATAGGGGAGCATACTGCTCAAGTATAGACGCGCGGGTGGGCACAATGGCTCTTCGTGGCGATGAAGGTGGCCTGGGAAGACGGCCAGGAAGCGGGCAAGCGGAAATTTACACAGGCGGGCTTGCGCTCAGGCCGCGGAAACGGGCGATACTGAGAGCATGGCTACCGTCCCTTACGAGGATCTTGAAGTGTTGTATACCCGCCAGCAGATTGCCGCGCGCGTGGCCGAGATGGGCGCGGAGATTACCCGCGACCTGAAGGGCGAAAAGCTGGTGATGGTGGGGGTGCTGAAGGGCGCCGCGCCGTTTCTGGCGGACCTGGCGCGGACCGTCGATGTGGACGCGACCTTCGATTTTGTGGCTACTTCGAGCTACGGCAAGGGGCTGCGCTCGTCGGGCGCGGTGAAGCTGATCAAGGACCTGGATGAGCCGATCGAAGGCAAGAATGTGCTGGTGGTGGAGGACATTCTCGATACGGGGCTGACGCTCGCCTACCTGCGCAAGCTGCTGTTGCAGCAACGGCCCAAGACGCTGCGCATCGCCGCGCTGCTGGACAAGCCCTCGCGGCGAATCGAGAAGATCGAGGCGGATTACGTGGGCTTTTCGATTCCCAACCTGTTTGTGATCGGCTACGGGATGGATTACGCGGAGCGCTACCGCAACCTGCCCGACATCTGCCTGATGACGCCGGACCATCCGGAGTAGAGACGCGCGTTCCAGGGGGACTATACTCGATTGCGGCGGAGCGATGGATGAGCCGCTGCCTCAGAGCGCGGACGGGCAAGGAGCGGGAACCGATGACTGCGACGACACTGAATCAGGACGTGGATCTGGAGTTCGACAACGGTGTCTTCGATTCTGCGCTCTTCGCAGCGGCGGCGCTGGCGAACCGGCAGGCGCTGGCCGCGGTGATCGACCACACGCTGCTGAAGCCCGAGGCCACCCGCGACCAGGTGGAGACACTGTGCGGCGAGGCAATCCGCTACCGCTTCGCCTGCGCGATGGTGAACCCGGTGTGGGCGTCAACGGCGGTCAGGGCGCTTTCCGGCACAGGTGTTCCGGTGGGCGCGGTGATCGGCTTTCCGCTGGGGGCGTCGCTGGCTTCGAGCCTGAGGCATGAGGCGGCAACGCTGATCCGGCTGGGGGTGCGCGAGCTGGATATGGTACTGCCCATCGGCCAGCTCAAGAGCGGCGACTACCATGCCGTCGAGCACGCCGTCCGCACGGTGGCCGCCGTTGCCCATCATCATGGAGTGCCGCTGAAGGTGATTCTGGAGACGGCGCTGCTGAGCGTGGCGGAGAAGCTGCGCGGCTCGGAGCT
>Ga0187847_10001891_pt1 | contig 17748 bp, 8 predicted proteins | sample June2016WEW_4_10_FD_132458 | JGI IMG/M metagenome (GOLD analysis project Ga0187847, IMG submission 132458) | Peatland microbial communities from SPRUCE experiment site at the Marcell Experimental Forest, Minnesota, USA - June2016WEW_4_10 | ecosystem: Environmental > Terrestrial > Soil > Wetlands...
AACTTCCGGCTGCGCCACGAGATTACACTGGCCATTCGCGAGAGCCTGAGTAAGCAGGGCTTTCTCGAGATCGAAACGCCAATTCTGACCAAGTCGACACCCGAGGGCGCGCGCGATTTTCTGGTTCCCAGCCGCGTGCATGCAGGCGAGTTCTACGCGCTGCCGCAGTCGCCGCAGATTTTCAAACAGATTCTGATGATCTCGGGCTTCGACAGGTATTTTCAAATTGCCCGCTGCTTTCGCGACGAGGATCTTCGCGCCGATCGTCAACTGGAGTTCACGCAGGTCGATCTGGAGATGAGTTTTCCGCGCCAGGAGACGGTCTTTGGCGTGGTGGAGCAGTTTATGCAGGCGGCGTTTGCCGCAGCCGGTGTCACGCTGCCGATTCCCTTCCCGCGCGTCACATACGATAATTCGTTGCGGCAATATGGGACAGACAAGCCCGACCTGCGGTTGCCTGGGCTAACTGACGTGCGCCCAGCGTTTACCGAAGAAGCCCTGGCCACGCTGCAGATCGATCCCGCGCTACCGGTTGTGGCGCTGCGTATCCCCAAGGTGGGCGAGCTGAGCCGCAAGGAGCGCGAGGACAATCATCCGCTCTTCGATTTAAAGAAGGGCGCGAAGTTCATCGACGATTTCAAGCGGCTTGCGAAGGGCTTTCCCGATGCGGCTACGAAGGTGCGCGAGCTGGCCGATGCGGCCGATGAGGATTTCGTCATCATTGTGGCCGGCGACCCGGCGCATCACATCAAAGCCAGCGACACCAAGTTTCCGGGTCGGCTTTCGGAACGCGAGATCAACGTGTACGCGGCGGCAGGGAACTTCCGTGCCGAACTGGCGAAGAAATATGCCGAGAAGCACGGGGCGTTCCGGGTTACCGATGAGGTCGTCCAAAAGGCTGCTGCGGGGAGCGCGGAATTGATTGACGGAAGCCAGGCCTTCCACCCCATGTGGCTCACCGACTTTCCGATGTTCGAGTACGACCTGGCCGCAGGCAAGTGGGTTCCCGCGCACCATCCGTTCACCGCGCCCTTCGACGCTGACATGGCGAACCTCAAAAGCGATCCGGCGAGCGTGCGCGCCAACTGCTACGACCTGGCCATGAATGGGCTCGAACTCGGGTCCGGCTCCATCCGCATTCATCGCAAGGACGTGCAGCAGCAGATTTTTTCCTCGCTAGGGATTAGCGAGGAGGAAGCCAAAGCAAGATTCGGGTTTTTCCTGGACGCGCTGGAATATGGCACACCGCCGCACGGCGGCATTGCGCTGGGTCTCGACCGCATTGTGATGCTGCTGGCAGGAGCGGCCAATCTGCGCGAAGTGATAGCCTTCCCCAAGACGGCGAAGGCTATCGACCTGATGGCAGAGGCGCCGACGCCGGTGAGCGAGCAGCAGTTGAAGGAGTTGCACATTCGCGTGGCGCTGAAGAGCTAGCATGCGGGCCGAGAGATCGTTGTCAGTTTGCGCTCATGCCGAGATGCTGCAACAAACTCGTAAAACATCCAGGGATTTGTGCGTTCCATTGTGACCAGTCATGACCGCCGGGCTCGGTGTGGAACTCATAATTGATTCCATAACGCTTGAGGAGGGCCGCGAATTGTCGGTCTGGCCCAAGCAGAGGCTCTTGTCGACCTGCTGTTAGGTAGATGAACGGTATGGCTTGGGCGTTTGCGGTTCGGATGAGAGTTGATGGATCACGCGCGGCTCGTTCTTCGCTGCCGGCTGGTCCGAAGATAGTCCTGAACTTCCACCATTGGCCGAGTCGCCGGAGATTGTAGTGCCGGAAAGGCACGTCGATGGATGGGCTGAGCGCGCCGACGAAGGCAAATAGCTCCGGATGCGAGAAGGCGTACTTCACGGCCGCGAAGCCTCCCATCGAAATCCCGATAATTGCGCGACCGGCGCGGTCCGTTCTTGCTGGGAAGCGGTTCTCTACATCGGCAACCAAATCTTTCGTGATGTAGTCCTCGTATTTCTCACGTGGCGACCCCACTTCGTTCATGAAATAGGACTCATCCCCTTCCGGCATCACGAAGATCAGGCCTTTCAGAGCGTACCGTGAAACATCGGAGTCATTCGACCATGCGCGGAAGTCGTTGCCTCCGCCATGGAGCAGATAAACGACAGGCAGCCTCTCGGTGGGTGGCAGATTCGGTGGAAAGAGAACCCGATAGGGCATCTGTCTCGCAAGAGATGCGCTGTAAAACGTTACGTCTTGCATCGTAACGCCGGGAGCAATTCTCGGATGATCGGGCGACGAAGAGTGATGGCACGAGGAAAGAAAGAAAGACGCAACGAGAATTAGGCAGAACCGTCGAGCGATGTGCATAAAGAGTTTCAAAATAACCGTTTCTAACAATCCAATTCCGCAAAAAAGCTCAAGCCCTGCGCTCTATCGAAAGCGCCGCGTCGCTTTGACGACCATGGAAAAGACGCCCGATTCGTCGCGGGCCACTACCAGTGAAACGTGGCGGTTGATGGCCACTTCAGCCTGGAGCAACTGCTCGCTGGTGGTATTCACGTCGGTGGCGTAGGTGAGGGTGACGATACGGCCGAACTGCTCCTGCACGGTGACGCGCGAGGTGGAGTTGCCGAAGGCGCCGAGGTAATTGGGATCGATTTTTACCGAGCCCGCGCCGAAGAGCTTCTGCACACGATTGCTGACGGTGGCATTCAAGGCTCCGCCGAGTAGCGCGTCGGTGGGATTGCTGATGGCCTGCTCCTGCTGCTGCGTGTAGAGGCGCTGCTGGCTGGCGGTGTGGCCGAGGGCAAGGAGGGAAACCACGTCGGCCTCGGGCAGTGGAGGATCGCTGCGGAGACTGACGACGGGCTTTTGCGGCGATCCGTGCAGGTCGAGCGAAACGTCGTAGTCTTCAACATGCGCCGTGGCGCTGAGGTCGATGACGGGCTCGATGCGTACCGGGTTGGTGAAGGTAATGTCGCCGCGCTCCAGTTCGTAGCGGGTTCCGGCGATCAAGGCGCTGCCTTGGGTGATGGAGACGCGGCCCAAAAGCGACGGCGAAGCCAGGGTGCCGCGCAGGTGCAGATCCACGTCGCCGGCGAGCTTGGCGAAAGCATTCTGGAAGCTCAGCTGCGGCGAAGAGATTATGTGCACGTCGAGGCGCACGTGATTCGACGGAGCCTCGGGCGGCGCGATGGTTGGCACCGAGGTGCTGGCCTGGAGGGCGAGCGCGGCCAGATCGAGATCGGGACTGACGGAGAAACGCGTGATGAGAACGTTGCCGCTCAGGAACAGGTTGCCCTGCGCGCCTTGCAGATGGAAAGTCGCGTCGGCGAGTGAGCTGACCCCTTCGGGATAACGAATGTGCACCTGTTTGCCGGTGACCGAGAGATCGGCGTAGATGCCGTGCTGATAGGCCAAATATCCGCCCACGCTCAGCAGGCCGCCGCCGCTCATCGCCGTCAGGTTTTTCACTTCGAGCCGGTTTTGGTTGAATACGAGCGTGCCATGCAACTGGCTCAGGCCGTTGGGCAGATCTTCAAGCGAGAGCGCAGCGTTGTTGAAATCGATGCGGCCCTGCAGGTTGGGATGCAGCAGTGGACCGTGCGCTTCCAGTTGGAAGGTTGTCGAGCCACTGGCGGTCAGGTCGGGATCGATGGTCTCCGCCAGTTTCAGGTTGATGGTGCCGCTGCCGGTGAGATCGAGTTGCCGTTCGCCCTCGATCGACAATGCTCCCTGCATGTGCAAGTCGGTATCTTGACCGGTGAGGTGCACCGGATCGAGATGAATGCGGCCGTTGGCCAGCGTGGCATGCAGTCCGCCTTCGCTCTCGAGCTGGACTCCAGAGACGGTGAACGCGAGCTCGTGGAGTTGCGCATCGCCCTGAAGCTCTTCGGGATGCGCCAGCGGCCCGGTGATGGAAACCGTGCCGGCCAGCGCCGATTCGCCGCTGACTGCGCCCATGTGCGCCATGCGGAGCGCGGTGCCGAGGTTGAACCGGGAGAATTCGACCTGGGCATGCGTTCGATAGTCGCCGCGAAGTTCAGTTTGTCCGTGCAGGGTGAGCGCTGCCTGCTCCAATTGCGTGGTGGCGTCGTATTCGAGCAGCGGCCCCGCGGAATGCGCGGTAGCTTCGAGCGCGCCAAAGCGCTGGCCGCCCAAGGTGAGCGCGGTGACGGTTGCGTGGCCGTCGATGTGCATGTCGGCGTGCGGATCGGCGTGCGGGCCGGCGTGCGGGTCGTTCAGCGTGCCTGAGCCGTTGACGGCAAGTGTGAGCTTGCCAGTTGCGTCGAGACCCCGGTTGCGAATCATGCCGAGACGCGCGATGTCGATGTTTTCGGCGCGGGCGTCCACCTGGAAGCGACGGGCTTGGAAGTCATAACTTCCCGACGCGGAGAGGTTGCCGCCCGCCGCGTTGAGCGTGACCGACTTGAGTTTGAGCACCTGGCCGGCGAGCCCACCCTGAACGCGAAGACCCGAGACCGGCTCACCGTAGAGGCTGCCTCGGTCCATTTCGACGGAACCGGAAGCGGCCAGCGCATGGAGCGGACCGTCGGCCTGAATGCGCGCGTTCAACGCGCCAGTGAGCGGAAGACTTGAGCCGCCAGCCGCGAGGAACGGCTGCAGGTCGGAAACATCGAGGTTCGTGGCATCGAAGTGCGCATGAAGCACGGAGTTCGAGTCGAATTGCGGCTGGCGGCTGGGCGAAGCATCGACCGTGCCGGCGATGTTGACGCGGGTGTTGCCGCGCAGGAGCTGCGCATGCTGGATGGCGATTTCGGAAGGCGAATAGCTGCCCGCGGCCGAGGCGGAGTCGAAGCGCAAAAACTGCGGCGGTGAAGAACTGCCGGTATTGGACGGCATCTCAACAGCAAGTTGTGTAGCCTGCATTGTGCCCGCAATGTGCGGCCGGGCGAGCGAGCCGGTCCACGTGCCATGAAAATCGGCTTGGCCGGCCAAGGAAACGGGCAGGGCCGCAGTTCCGGCTTTGCCGTTGCGCTGATAACCGAGGCTGCGCAACGCAGTGTCGAATTCACCCAGGTTGTGCGAGTGAAAATCCACGGTGAGCGCCGAAGAGCTTGCGATGGGGTAAGCGCCAAGCGCGCCATGAGCTTCAAGATCGCTCGCGGGCAGGTGCAGCTCGAGCTTGCGCAACTCGACGGAGCCGTCGCGCTGCGTATAGGTCGCGTCGATGGCGCCTGTTACGGGCGCTTCGCCGGCCGGCGTTTGCCGGGAGGGGCTCAAGCCAAACTGCGCATCGACCGAGACGGTGCGGCCGTCGCCGTGAGTCCAGACGGCGACGGCGGGACCATTCACGCGCGCGTCGAGGCCCAGAGGATTTGGACCGAGGCGCCGGAACGATCGCGGGCTCACCATATCGAGCACGGTGTTAAGGGCAACATCCTTGAAATTGGCGGTCACTTTGCCGTTGACGGGGATGATCCAGGGCGGGGTGCGAACCAGGACGTTCCGGTCGGCCGGAGAGGCTTCCGCTGCGGTCGCGGTCGCCTGCAGGTACGCGCTGGGATCCACGGGAAGCCAGGGCTCTAGCGCAACCATACCTTCAATCTGGCCGCCCTGGCGCAGACGGGCGACGATCTGCGTGAGGAGCAACTGCTTGCCATCGGCGTGCACATGAGTGTCGAGCGTAATGCCCGTAGCGGTGACGCCCTCGCCGATGTACGAGCCGTTGTCAATGTGGACGCCGCCCTCGATTTGAAACGCAGCTTGCTGTCCGGCTGCGGCGAGATCGAGGCGAGCCAGGCCCTCGGGCGCATCGGCATAACCGGTGATGGGATCGATGAGCCGCATATCGAGGTCGCCGAGTAGATGCGCGTGCCAGCGGGGATGCGTGAAATCGGCCAAGTCTCCGGTGATATCGAGGGCGTGCTTCTGACCACCGCGCCTTTCGGCTGTGATGCGCAGGGAGCGCAGAAACACCTGCGCGTGTTCCAGATCGAGCGTGGCCTGCAAAACCCCATGCACATCGAGGTCCTTGCGCCCCACGGTGCGGGCTAGATTGAAGTCGGTAATTCCGGCTTCGATGCGATAAGACGCGAGCGCACCATGTGCCGCGGGAATATAACGCATGACGAGCGAAGCGTCGTTGGCTGCGAAATCGAGCGGAACGTAACGCTCCTGGTAGTCGAAGCTGGCGGCGCGGCAGTCGTAGTCGATGCTGCCTTGTTCGACTGCGATGCGGCCAGCATGCATCTCGAACAGAGTGTCGATTAGAGGCTTTGACGAGGACTGCGGCCGGCGCAGATGCGGCTGATTGGTCGACCCGTTGGGATAAACAATGAAGTGGAAGCTGGGCCGGTCGATCTCCAGGCTGCGCAGGCGAACGATGGGACTGAAGAGATTGCGCAGGCTTAGAACCACGCGCAGACGCTCGATCTTTGCGTATGGCGCGTCGCCGGGATCTTCGAGTCCGTGAATCACGAGGCCATCGGCTTCGGCTTCGAGATGCAGCAGGCGCCAGTGGAAAGATGCGATCTCAGCCCGGCCACCGGTCATCTCTTCGACCGATGCGATAAGGCGCTTGCGGACTGCATTTTCGAACGCGGCGGAGCTGGCGACAAAATAGAGGCCGACAGCCAGCAGCGCGAGAAAGAGAGCCGTGCCCGTGACGGCGAGCGGAAGATGGCGCAGGAAGAAGCGGCGGAGCCGGGTGCGCAGACTACGCTGCGGCTTCTGCGGCTCCAGAATATTGTTGTTCGCGAGGTTCTCGCGGTCGCTCACGGGCTCCTCCCTTCCGAGCCGTTCGGGTTCATTGTAGGCTGTGGCGCGGGCGAAGGTTGCGGGGCGGGTTCCGGAGCGAGCTCAGTAGCAAGTTCCGGGTCGAGCACCTCGACCTCGCCCTGCTGGCGCAAATTGGTGAGCCAGTTGTCGAACAGCTCGTTGACTTGCTGCTGCAGCAGGATCTCCTGAATGCGTGGCGCCACCCGGCCCAGCGGCGGAATGGTTTCGCCGGGCCTGTACTGCGGCAGCAACGTGTCGTGGTAATAGACTGCAATCTGCTGCTGCGAAATTTGAATGCCTTGGCGGAATCGCTGCTCGATGAAGCGCAAAATCTCGAGCCGGTAGCGCAGATAGGCCGCAACGCGCTCCGCCGTGAGCCCATGCGTCACGAGAAATGCCTTCCAACCTGCGTCGGAAGCGCAATCTTGCCGGGCACACACGGGCAGGTCGGTGCGGATCTCGTGCAGCCGGACGTTCACCTCTTCCGGCGACGGTTCGATGGCCTGCAGGTCTTCCTGGCGGACCTGCTGTTCGATCAAAGTTCGGCTGATAATCTGTTCGAGCGCCTGTTGCCTGGTGAGTTCCTGCTGGGGTGCGAGGTTGGGATCGAGAACGGAGAGGCGGATCTCGTCGTCGAGGTCGCTGGCCAGGATGACGTGCCTGTTGACGACGGCCAGGGCGCGGTCGAGGACTACGGGCGCAGTGGCACTGATATTTTGACCAAGGAGAGCGCTCGCGACCACTAGGTAGAGAACCGCTCCCGAAAGAGAAGGTCTAAAGAGGCGGAGGCTCAGTTGGCGATCCATGAATAGAAATGCGGAGGAACATCTAAATTCCGCTGAAGACTACACATCCAGCATACGGTGCGGTAAATCGCCACGCAATGGCGCGGTACTCAGTCAGCGCCCCGGGGACCACCCGGGGCGCTGCTTCTAAGGGCTAACAGCGCGGCTACCAGGTTCCTCTGGCCTGTTCCCCTCATAGGGTGCGCGAACAGTAAGCTGCCGGGGGAGTGAAGTTTCTGACCGCGACAGGACTGCTCACGCCGTTCAAAACAGCTATGGCTTTGATCGTTGTAGCTTGGCTAATTTCAAAAGGAATAGGTGCCGGGAGAAGGCCGGCCCTGTATGTGACCATGGTCGAGGAGGTCGATGGTGTCGTACCGTCGGTAGTGTAGTAGGTAGTAGCCCCTTGAGCGTAGTCAGCGTCGCCGACCGTTACGAGCGAAGGATCACCGACCTGTCGAATGCAATCCAAGTTGATAACGGGCGCGAACGGCATTCCGGTCGGCACGTCTGTCGTTTCCTTCACCAGCGAGGGACTGCCGCCGCTTGGGTCAAGTGCAGTGTAAAGATTGTCATCTAAGTCCACTGAGATCAGGTAGCTTGCTCCGGGGCCGAACATTCCGGGTACATTTAGCGGTACCTCCGTGTAACCGCTGGGCGACGCAACTTCCTCCACCACCCCGTATGTCAGGGGCGCGGGGTACGCGCCTTCTCTAAGTACTATGAACAGGTTCCCCGCGGGGTCGGCGGCCACCCAAATAGGAATGCTGTTGCTGGTCGCGGCATACACGATCGTTTCGACATAGCCGCTGCCTGACGGGCTCCACTCATACACATTGGTGTCGTCGCAGGCGAACACATTCCCGTTACCGTCCACTGCAATATTAGTTGGAAAAAAATACGGGGCGTCGACAACGGCTGTTACAGTCGGGCTGCCCACGGTCGTCGTTGGCGTCATTTTCAGGATCGCCGCAGACGCATTAACGCCTCCGTTCCCCGAGCCTTGATAGCCCAGCGCCATCACGTATAAGTTGCCGCTGGTATCCGTCGCCAGCCCGAATGGGTTGGCGCTGCCGTATTTGGAAAAGTCGTAGAAGACATTCTGCACGTAGCCAGATCCCGATGGTGAGGGCGTCTCCTCGATGATTTGGGGCGCATAGGTGAAAAATATATCTCCACTAGGGTCCACGACGGTCCATTCCCACTCGGTTAGCCCGGTTACAACCGGCGTAGCAAATACAGGCGTGGTGTCAGCTCCTTTCATGATCTCCCAACTGGAGCCATCCGGAGAGTAAAAAAAGTAGACGCTCCCAGAGAAATCTGGGGTGGGCACTAATATGGACCCAGCAGTTGGGGCATATAGTGTGCTCTGAGTGTAGGTTTGTGCAGAGGCCAAAGAACAGAAGATTGTTCCAATCAAAAGGATCAACGAGACCTTAAGGAAGTAGCGACATGATCTCCAATAGGATCGTCCTTTGGCGTTCGGCTCCGAAGCCGACAGGGAGGGGCAAAGCCCCGCGCGGAGTGTCTGGTAGCAGTTCCTGCTGTTGATAGCAGCTTGCATTGGGTGACTCCTTTCGTTGCACACTTTGTCAGGTTCGGGTGCGAGCGCCTGTTGCGCCGGCCCAGATAGATTACGGCTGTTGCTCCCGTCAATTGTGCAGTGATAATACTATCCGATATTTACTGGGCCTCAAGGAAAGGACAATTAAAATGCCTGACCCAAACTAAAGTAGAAGTTAATATGTGGCGCCTGACCTAAGTACTGCGAAGTGTACGGGCCAAGCGGAGTGGCGGGCGCAACCGGAATCGAGTAATTGATATTGACCGGATAGATCGGCGGATTCAGATTATAGCTAAAATCGAAGCGGATGGGTCCGACCGGCGTATGGTACCGCAGACCGGCACCTAACGCGTGCGAGAAGTCGTTGAAGCTGCACAGACCCTGCTGGCCTATCGAACTGGGCGGGCCGTTTGGGCTCGGAGGCGTGGGCGGATTCGTCGAAGTGTCGGGCGGGGTCAGGATGTGGCACGCGACGCTATCAGGCTGATGCACGCGCAGGGCACTGGCCCAAGCATCGCCGGCGTTGGTAAACACGTTGCCCATGTCGTGAAAAAGGACGAAGCTCACCGTGTTGCCGAGCCAGGGCAGGGTGGGAGGCGGCAAACGCAGTTCGGTGCTGTTGATCAGAGCTCCCGCCCCGCCGATCTGAAAGCCGGTCTCGGGATCGCGCGGGCCGGCGGCATTCTGCGAGAAGCCGCGCAGCGAAACGGGACCGCCGGCATAGAGCCGCTCGGGCAGCGGTATCAGCTCGCTCGAACCATTGCCAAAGGCGCGGATCTGGCCGTAGCGCGTGTTGCGCGCCACCACGAAGCGTCTCTTGTCGAAGCTCAAGTAGCTGGAGTTCGACGTGTCGATGCGGTTGAACTCGGCTTGTGCGCCAAAGAGCCTGTCGGAAAGGAACTCCTGGAAAGTGGTATAAGTACCGCGGTGTGCGTCCAGCGGTACGTCGCGCGTGTCGCGAATCCAGGTAAATGCAGGCCCTCCGACGCGCGTGGCTGTCGAGAGCTCGGTGATTTCTCCGGGAAAGACCTGCAAACTGCTGGCTGCCACTTTCACCCTTCGGAAGTCGATCTCGTAGACGAAGGTGTTGGCGCGAGAGAGCCATGAGCCGGGATGGTTAAAGTTTTCAGTTCCGCGGAATGCGCCTTCGAGCCGGGACGCGACGTAGGTCGACACGTCTTCGCTGTTGGCGTAGCCGCCGGAGAACGTGAGGCCGAAGTTCGGGTCGCCTTCGATATGCGGGACTTGATAGAGCAGGCCAAAGCTCTGCTCGAGGAGGCCGTAGGTGCCGCGCAGCGAGACCGACTGTTCGCGGCCGAAGAGCTCGTTGCGTGTGATATCGGCGAGCACGCGCGGACTGACGCCGGTCTTGCCATTGGGACTGCACTTGACTCCCGCCGCGAATGCGCCCGAACAGTTGTTCTGCGGCTGCCCGGTCTGCGCCTCAAAACCGAAGCCGTAGGTCAGACTCCAGCGCCGCGCTTCGGTGGCCTGGAGCAGCACGGTTTTTTGGGACGCGTTGCCCGTGGGATTGACGACCGCGGTGTTCACTTCATTGAAGAGCCCGAATGCGTAGAGGTTGCTTTGCGTAGCGGTGAGCGCGTTCTGGTTGAGCGTATCGCCGGGACGCACGGTGATGGCCCGCGCTACCGTCTGCGGGCGCGTGTAATCCAGGCCCGTCAACAGCACATTGCGGACAAAGGTCTGCGGCCCCTCATCAATATGGAAGACCACGTCGATCATGCCGGGATCGGCGGACTCGGGCTGCTGCACAATTTTTACTGTTACCTGCTCGAAGCCGCGGCTCAAATACTCCGTTACCAGAGCATCGTGGTCGCCGGCCAGATTGCGCGGTGAAAGCATCTGGGCCGGCGCGGTGTTCAGCAGCGCAGTTAAGGTTGCGGTGGAGATACGATCGTTGCCCTCAATCCGCATGACGCCGACGCGCAGTTGCTGACCCTCCGCGATACGGTAGACCACCTTAAGCGTTGCGGTACGCGGGGCGACTGGTTGCGAAGGCGTGGCGCCAGCCTGAGGTGCGGCCAAAGATTGATCGCTCGCCGTCTCCGGAGTGCTGGTTTCAGATGTCACCTTGGCTTGAGAAAAGCCGTTGTTGCGATACACGCTCTCGAGTGCCGTGACGTCGGCGGAAATTAGCGCTTGGCTGTACAGTCCGTGACGGTCGAGAACGTCTGCGGCGTGCACGCTTAACAGGTTCATGAGCGTGGCCGTTGAGAAATAATGATTCCCCGCGATGGAAACCTGCTCCACACGGCGGCGCTGGCCCAGCTGTACCGTATAGAGAATTGTTACTTCATGGCTGCCCGCGGATTGGACCGCGTGATCGACGCGCGCGTCGAAGTAGCCCAGGCGCTGATAGTAATCGCGGAGGCGACGATTGCCTTCGGTGAGCAGGTCTTCGTCGACGCTGCCTTCCTGGTAGATAGGGAGGATATGTTTGATGCGTTCCGGATCGATACTTGCGCCGTGCACTTCGACATGCACTACCGGCCCGCGATTGGCGGAAAAGCGATAGTCGACGGCCTTTGCGGCGCGATCGTACGTGGCCGATTCGAGCTTCATCTCGGCTTCGAGGCGGTCCTGCTTCTGGTAGGCGCGCAACACGCCATCGAGAGCGCGATTCACGGTGTCGTGATCGACGTGGGCGATCTTCCACAATCGGGCATGATGGCGAAACTCCTCCAGCGTCATGCCAGGATCGCCTGTGACCGTGACTTTGCCCACATGCGCGCGCGGCCCCGAAACTACGTGAAACGAGATGTCCGCGAGCTGCTGCCGGGGACGCGGAGTGACGCTCTGTGTGATGACCGCTTCGTAATAACCATTCTGTTCGAGCGTGGCGCGCATCTGATCAACGGCCCGAAGCATCTTCTCCTGGGTCAGGCGGGTTCCAGCCGCGAGTTGGCTGGAGCGTTCGAGTTGCATATTCATGGTGGCGCCAGTGGCGCCATCCACGCCCACGGTTCCAATAAATGTGCGCGGGGCGCCGGCAAAAGTGAGCGCTACGCCATCGCCCAGACGCGTGCCCCGCGCTTCAATGGTGTCGTAAAGACCTGTCGCATACAGCTCGCGCAAACTGCGTTTCAGGTCGTCCTCGGTCAACAACGCTCCTACGGTCACGGGCAGGTGGCCGGCAAGCGGCTCAAGTTGATCGGCAGGAACGCCATCGAAAGAAATGCTTTGAACCGGCTGGCCCTGCCATGGAAAAACTGCGTTTGCCGAGGGAACAGGGTTGATCGAGGTCTCGTGAGACAGCAAAGATGCAGGATCAGCTTGAGGAGGCTGGGAAAAAACTTGGCGTGCTCCATTTGCAAGTAAAAGCCCGCATGCGAGCAAAGCCGCGGCGCGCTTCACTTGATTCACTAGACCTTGCCGTCCCATAAGAGTTGGACGAAGAAGAATTGAACGAAGCTTGCATCGATACACCCTAGCGCCATATCTTTCTTCCGGCTTTGTCCGCAAAACCATATCGTAAAGGATGCGGGGGCTACCGAATGCCAACATGAGGGCAAAAGCGAGGCACCACGCGAAGTCGCAGGGCATCAGCTGCAGTTGAGTCCCGTTCGGGTTCCGCCGATCCCGAGTGCTTTCCCTTATACTAACGAGAAGCCAAGGCAAAACCGGAGGCTGATTTCCCTGCTGTACCATTTCCGGAAACGTGAATCGGTTTCCGGAAACTCCGGCCGTGGCAGTGCCAATTCCCCAAAGCCGCACCAAAATAAGGAACGCAATTTCAGGATCGGCTAACGCGGGCGACACTATCGTGCATCTAACCCGCAAGGAACCAATTGCAAGGAAGTGTATGCCCGACGCCTCCACGCCAATACAAACGTTACACCGTACCCGCGCCGACGGCGGGTCGGAATCCGCACCAGGCACAGCAACCGGCAAGTCCCGGGCGTTCGCAGGTTCTGCAGCTCCCAACCCGGCCGACGCAGAGATGCTGGCGCGCGCCCAGGCCGGCGATCACCATGCCTTTGCGCACCTTTATACCTTGCATAAACGGCGCATTTACTCACTTTGCCTACGCATGGTCGGCAATGTGGCTGAAGCCGAGGATCTGACGCAGGAGGCATTCCTGCAGCTGCATCGCAAAATTGCCACCTTCCGTGGCGATTCGGCGTTTTCTACCTGGCTGCACCGGCTGGCCATCAATGTGGTCCTGATGCAGCTTCGCAAGAAGGGCCTTTCGCTGATCTCTCTTGACGAAGCCATGGAGCCTAACCCGGAGGAGGGTCCCACCCGCAGCTTCGGCGCGCCCGATCTGACGCTGGCGGGAGCCATCGACCGTCTGGCCCTGGAGCGCGCCATCGCCGATCTCCCGGCCGGCTATCGGCTTATTTTTATCCTTCACGATGTGGAAGGTTTTGAGCATAATGAGATTGCATCGATGCTAGACTGTTCGATTGGCAACAGTAAGTCCCAATTGCACAAGGCACGTCTAAAGTTGCGCGACGCCTTGCGCGCAGAAAACCGCCAGGAGGCGCGGTCATGAGCGGCGATCCCAGTAAAATGGACTGCGTCGAGTTCCAGGCGCAAATGCCTGACTTAGTTGCGTCAGGCGAAGATGCCGGCGCACATCCCCACCTGCAGGGCTGTGCGCGTTGCAGCGCCCTCCTGTCCGATCTGACGACTATCGCCGAAGCGGCGCGCCAACTATTCCCCAGCGTGGAACCCCCAGACGAAGTGTGGGAACACATTGAGTTGGCTCTTAAGCGGGAAAAATGAAGGCGGCATCGAAGGTGGGATAGAGCTTGCCGCGACGGCTGAGCGCCGACCGGTTTTGATTCCAGACCCGAACCATCACTGTCCGGAAGCCTTCGCCGGGATGCGATCGGCCCCTCATCCTCACCTTCCCGATTTTTCAGCCGATAGACCCGTGGAATGACACAGGAAAGCCCGGATCGGATGAGCTTGACCGACCTACAGAAGGAAGGGCGGCTGCGGTTTTTGGCGGCCGGTAAACCTTTTCCGGACAAACTGTTGACACGGTAAGGAACCCCGGAAGCCAGGGCGACGTAGCCTAAGGTTGCGTCAGGGCAATGGATAGAGGAGGGGAAGTGGCTGAACTTGCAACTTTTCCCTTTCTGAACTATCTAAAGATAGAAAAGTTGATAAGAGGACACTCAATGCCTAACCAATCAGCCCCGCCCTTGCACGAACCGACACCGAAAGGCACGCCGGGCACGCGCCTCATTGCCGTTTTGCCGGTGCGCGATACGGTCCTGTTTCCTCACGCCGTCCTGCCGTTGACGGTAGGTCGCGAAAGTTCCATCCAGCTCATTGAATCGTTGGGTGAAGAGCGGTCGATTGTGGTTGCGGCACAGCTCGATGCGCGCCTGGATGCTCCCAAGCCCTCCGACCTGCACGGCGTGGGCACCCTGGCAACCGTGCACAAGGTTGTGCGAATGCCCAACCAGAGCCGTTTTGTCTTCACTGAGGGTGTGAACCGGGTACGGCTGATACGTTTTGTCCAATCCGAGCCGTTTATGGTGGCAGAAGTAGAGACGGTAGAGGACATAGCCCCGGCAACCTCGGCAGAGTTCGAGGCGCTGGTGCGCAATGTGATCGGCCAGTTCCAGCAGGTCGTCGCGGAGTCGCCTACGCTTTCCGATGAGTTGCGGACCATTGCCGCGAACATCGAAGAGCCTGCCCGTCTGGTCGATTTTGTGGCCTCTTCTCTGCCCTTTCTGACCACCGACGACAAGCAGCAGTTGCTGGAAAACTCGAACGTGGTGGAGCGGCTGGAGCAGCTGAACAAGCTGCTGGCCAAGGAGATCGAGGTGCAGCAGTTGCGCACCAAGATCCAGACCGAAGTGCAGGACCAGGTGCAGCAGTCGCAGCGCGATTACTATCTGCGCGAACAGATGAAGGCCATCCAGAAAGAACTGGGCGAGCAGGATGAGGGCCAGCGCGACGTTGACGACCTGCGCCAGAAGATTGAAGCCGCGGGCATGCCCGAAGACGTGAAGAAAGAGGCAATGAAGGAGCTGTCGCGGTTGCAGCGTATGTCGCCCATGGCCGCCGATTACGGGCTCACGCGCAACTACATCGAGTGGCTGGCGGTTTTGCCATGGAACAAGAGTTCGGCCTCGAAGATCGACATCGCCAAGGCGAAGGAGATTCTGGACGAGGATCACTACGAGCTGACGAAGGTGAAGGACCGCATTCTCGACTACCTGAGCGTGCTGGAGCTGAAGCCTGACATGAAAGGGCCGATTCTGTGCTTTGTCGGGCCTCCCGGAGTGGGCAAAACCAGCCTGGGGCGGTCGATTGCGCGGGCGCTGGGCCGCAAGTTCCAGCGCGTCTCGCTGGGCGGCATGCACGACGAGGCGGAGATCCGCGGTCATCGCAGGACCTACATCGGAGCGTTGCCGGGGCAGATTATCCAGAGCATTCGCCGGGCGGAAACCAACGACCCCGTGATCATGCTCGACGAGGTGGACAAGCTGGGGCGCGACTTCAGGGGCGATCCGGCATCGGCCCTGCTGGAGACGCTGGATCCGGAGCAGAACAACACCTTCCGCGACAACTACCTGGACGTGCCGTTCGATCTTTCGAAGGTGCTGTTTATCTGCACGGCAAACATGTTGGATACGGTGCCAGCTCCGTTGATCGACCGCATGGAGATCATCCCGCTGCAGGGATATAGCGAAGAAGAGAAGGTGCACATTGCCAATCGTTATCTGATTCCGCGCCAGATCAAGGAAAACGGCATTACCCAGGAGCAGATCGAGTTTCCTGAAGAAGCGGTACGCCACATCATCCGCCACTACACGCGCGAGGCCGGCGTGAGGAAGCTGGAGCAGACCATCGGGACTGTCTGCCGCAAAGAAGCACGGCGCGTGGTCGAGGGGCATACGGAAAAGCTTGTGGTCACGCGCGAATTGCTCAAAGAATTCCTGGGCGGAATCCAGGTGCGCGTGGAAACCGAAGTGGCGGAGCGCGTGAAGCGACCGGGGGTGGCCGTGGGCCTGGCGTGGACGCCGGCCGGCGGCGACATTCTCTTCATCGAAGCCAACAAGATGAAGGGCAAGGGCGGTTTCACCATGACCGGGCAGATCGGCGAGGTGATGCAGGAATCGATGCAGGCCGCGCTGACCTGGGTGCGTTCGAACGCTGCGCGGCTGGGGCTTGACGAGGACTTTACCAAGGATCTCGACATCCACATCCACGTGCCCGCGGGCGCCATTCCCAAGGACGGCCCCTCGGCGGGCGTCACGATGACGACGGTGCTGGCTTCCCTGCTGACCGATACACCGGTGCGGCCGCTGACAGCCATGACCGGCGAGATTACACTCAGCGGCAACGTGCTTCCCGTAGGCGGCATCAAGGAGAAGTTCCTGGCCGCGCGCCGGGCTGGGGTGGACACGATCGTCCTACCCGCCGAGAATCGTCAGAACGTGGAAGAGGACCTGACACCGGAGATGATAGCGGGTGTCGACGTGCACTACGCGGGCCAGATTGAAGATGTGCTGGCCGTGGCTTTGCCGAGGCTAGCTATGCTGCCTCAGGCGCAGCCAGCCGCCATTGAGATCCCGGTGACTGCGGCCGCGTAAACACCGCTTCTTGTCGAGGGAGGGCCGGCGAACCTGCCGGCCCTTTCTTTTATGTGCGCATCCTCATGCTTCTCCAAATCGGGCGCTACATTCCCGTATCGGTTCAGATTGGGAACGGTTCGCTCTCCGGCTTCGCGGTGCTGGAAATCGGACACTCAAGGTGGAGAATGGCGATAGCCTGCCGATATGCGGGATAGAATTTGGCGTATTTTGACGCCATCGCGGTTCTTAAAGCGCCGTGCGCTGAGACTGCCACCACGGATCGGGAATCCCGGCAAGCGCTTTTGCCCGCTGGGTAGAGTGGTAGTTTCTTGGATCACGGCGCATGCTGGAGCAAGCTCCAGTTGCGTTTGAGAGCCACGCGGAGAGCAGGAACATGGCGGCCAAACACACGATCGTTCCGCTGCATCTTTCAGGAAACACCACTGAACAGCAGAACCAGAAGCTGCAGGACTGCCTTGGCGGCGCGGTGCACACTGCCTATCTCGCGGCGATCGAGCAACTCGACCGGCAAAGCGCGCAGGCCGTGCTCGATGAGGAGAACAAACTCAAGTCGGAGATCGTTGGGGCCGTGACGGAAATCGTGTACAAGCACACGATGAGCAACAAGTACGAGGACGAGGAGGTAGGCTCGGATCGCGGCTATCCCCTCACCTACCGTGTGCGGCCGGTGGAAGCACAGGCGACGGAGCTCAGGAAGGTGTTTCCAAAACTCGGAAGTTGCAATGAAAAGCTCGGACGGCTTCGACTTCCCGACGAGCCCGAAGCCTGGTTTGCCATTCCCCGCTGGGAGGCCGTGGCGCCAACCTACAACGAAGCTGTAGAGAAGATCCTGGAGATTCTGGCCTCAAAACGCCGGTTCTCGAACCGCATCGTCGGACGCCTGGGCAAGGAGTATCTCCGCCAGACCGAGCGCAGCAGGCTTGCGGAGACCCTTCTTGCCGATCAGCAGCAGGGGTGCGACATCCTGCTCGTGGCCGCGCAGGCCGGCATGCTGCACCGCGGCAGCTCGGCCCGGCGCACGCGGGCCTCACTCGCCGGTAATGAATTCTGTTTGGGAGTCTTCGCCATTGCGAGTCTTCTGCTGACCCACACCGAGCGCCTGTCGGACGGTGA
>Ga0187847_10001892_pt1 | contig 17721 bp, 11 predicted proteins | sample June2016WEW_4_10_FD_132458 | JGI IMG/M metagenome (GOLD analysis project Ga0187847, IMG submission 132458) | Peatland microbial communities from SPRUCE experiment site at the Marcell Experimental Forest, Minnesota, USA - June2016WEW_4_10 | ecosystem: Environmental > Terrestrial > Soil >...
CGTATAGGGGCTGATTATACCTGCCTCTTAAGCAGGCTGACGCTGGTTCAAATCCAGCCGCGCTCACCATTTTGGGTTCGTCGCATAGCGGATATCTGCACTCGCCTTTTAAGCGAAGAGACGTGAGTTCAAATCTCACCGGACCCACCAGGTCATCCCACCGACGAAGACCAGTCGATGGGAACCTTGACCATGAGCCTATCGTCTAACGCACAAGACTGCGTTCTTCTAAAACGCGAATCCCGGTTGGATTCCGGGTAGGCTCTCCATCAACCTGTGGTGGAACTGGACATTACGATGCTCTCCTAAAGCATAGTTCCCGGTTCGACGCGGGAATCGTTTGGTAGCGGGTTGACCATAGTTGTTTTGCGCGTGTAGTTCAACGGAAAGAGCACAAGCCTCCGAAGCTCGAGATGGCAGTTCAAGTCTGCCCATGCGCACCAGGCTTGCGGACGTAGATTAGCGGCTAAATCGGCTGGTCTACACCCAGTTCATCGCAGGTTCGAGTCCTGCTGTCCGCGCCAAAGTTAAGGCCGAAATAGCTCAGGTGGAAGAGCGCCTGCCCGGTACGCAGGAGGTCAGCGGTTCGATTCCGCTTTTCGGCTCCATTGCGGAGTAGCTTAGTTGGTTTAAAGCACTCGATCGATAATCGAGAGATCAGAAGTTCGATTCTCCTCTCCGCAACCAGTTTCGCGTGTCTCCATATCAGCGGTTTAAGCTAACAGGCCAATGTACGTTCCCAGGCTAGAACAACCTGGAAACGCGCAAAGGAGATTGGGTGACATTTGAGAAGCCTGCGACGGAAACTGAATTTCCGTTTCCGCACGCCAATACGACAAGAGAAGACTCGAACAATACCGCCGGTCCCCAATCTCCGGCCGTGGAACATCGCCCCCTGCTTCCCCGTAAAGAGCATTAGCGCGATTAATAATTGCGCTGCTGGAGCGTCATCCTCATGAAGAGTCAAGGAAGTGGATCCGTGAGCGCTGCTGCCGCAATCCTTTCGGTAGAAGAACACAACGACCGCCTGTCGTCCCTCTTCGCGGAGCACTATCGGCGCGTGCTGATGTCGGCCTATCGCATCGCCGGAAATATGTCCGATGCGGAAGATGTTGCGCAGGGAGTTTTTTTGCGCCTGGGTTCGGGTGAAACGGCGGCCGTGGCGAATGCCGGAAGCTATCTGTACCGCGCGGCCATCAATGGCGCACTTGACCTGTTGCGGCGACGCAAGGCTGCGTCCACTGAGCCTCTGGAGTCCGCCGCCGCAATAGTATCGACGGAGCCGGCCGCATCTCCTGAGACCACGATTTCGAGCCGCGAGCTGGGCCGCCATTTACGCCAGGCCATTGGAGAACTGGCGCCGCGCGCCGCGGAGATGTTTGCGCTGCGCTACCTTGAAGAGCTGGAGAACCGCGAGATCGCAAAACTGATGGGCACATCGTCAGCGGTTGTAGCCGTGACCCTGCACCAGGCGCGATCGAAGCTCAAGAAACGACTTACCGAGTTACAACGGGGGACGCGATGAAAAAGGAAGAGAAATCCATCCTGGATAGAGCTACGCACGCGCTACAGGCCGATGTGCCAAACACTGAGGCCATAACCGCCTCCGCCGCGAAGGCTGCGCAGCGACTGGGCATTCAAATCAATCACGAAGTTTTCTCAGGTGCGATTCAGAACTGCGGCGACATCCGGCAGCTTCTCGACGCCTATCGCGCCGGCACGCTCCCTGAAGCTCGGACGCTACTAGTACAGGCGCATCTCGGCGAGTGCGGTCTGTGTCTGCGGCACTTCCGCGAAGGCGGGGTAGAAACGGCAGTCGACTGGGCACGCCCTCGTGTTGCCTCACAGGAGCGCGTCCGGTCCACGCCGCAGAGGCACCCTCATGCATGGGGATGGGCGCTTGCGCTTTCCTGCGCGCTGCTAACTACTGCAATCTTTGTCTATAAAGCATACTGGCAGGTGCCTCCGGGTGTCCGCGCAGAGGTTCAGTCGATTGACGGCGCTGCCTACCTGATCTCCGCATCCGGAAATACGCGGCTCGCCTCGGGCGCAAAGCTGCTTGAAGGAGACCGCATGCGGACCGCGGGAGATTCGCATGCCGTCCTGCGGCTCGCCGACGGCTCGGTTGTGGAAGTGAATCAGCGCAGCACTCTGGACGTGAGCGCGCGCGGGCAGAACACCACCGTTGCGCTCGATGAAGGTGCGCTGATTGTCACGGCCGCGCATCGCGCTTCCGGGCATCTGTATGTTAGAACTCCGGATTGCCGCGTCGCCGTTACCGGAACTCTCTTCTCTATCAACTCGGGCATCAAGGGGTCTCGCGTTGCCGTGTTGCAGGGATCGGTCGATGTTGCCCACTCCGGCATTCATGCGCTGTTGCTTCCGGGCGAGCAGATGGCCACCAGCGACAATCTAGCTCCCGAGCCGCTCGATCAGGAGTTTGCCTGGAGTGCCGATCACGAAAAGTACATCGGGCTCATGGCGCAACTGGCCAACGTGCAGCATCTCATTGCGCAGATTCCGTTTCCACAGTCGCGTTACAGCAGCGACCTTCTGCCGCGCATGCCCGACAATACTCTGCTCTATATCAGCATTCCGAATCTGGGTGACTACCTGAGCCACGCCAACGCCATCTTCCAGGACCAGCTAAGCCAAAGTCCCGAACTACAGCAGTGGTGGGCGCGCGGCCAGAAGGATAAAACCCAGGATCTGAATTCGCTGGTGGAGAAGATTCACGACGTGAGCCAGTATCTGGGTGACGAAGTTGTTATTGTTGGGACTGGACAAGGGAATCAACCCGGGTTTGCCATTCTGGCCCAGGTGCAGCGCAGCGGGTTGGATGCCGAGTTGCGGCAGCAATTCTCCAACGCATCGGGCGGCCCAACGAGTGGACTTGTTGTACTGGATGAGGCGTCGCTCGCGGGCGCAAGCACCACCACCTCGGTCCATGGAGGTCATGCTCTCGTACGCGAACACGAGGTGGTGTTCTCCAACAGCATCGCGACCTTAAAACAGTTTGACGCGCAGCTCGACGCGGGCGCCAGCGGATTCGCCGCGGGCGGCTTCGGCAAGCAGATCACCGCGGCTTACCAGCGCGGCGCCGGAATCATTCTTGCTGCCGACCTGCACGCCATGTTGCAAAACAGAATGAACCACGGCACGCAGGCGTCGCACGGCGAACAAGCTCTCGAAAACAGTGGCATTGGCGACCTGCAATATCTGATTGCCGAGCATCGCGAAACAAACGGCGTGCCGCAGAATCATCTGAACCTGCAGTTTTCAGGTGCGCGGCAGCGGGTGGCCTCCTGGCTGGGCAGTCCTGCGCCCATTGGGTCGCTGGATTTTGTGAGCCCGAATGCTGCTGTCGTGGTGGCAACACTCTCTAAGGATCCGGCTTCTATCGCTGACGACATCATGGAGATGGCCTCGCAATCCGAGGGCTCCAATGTGAGTTGGAGTGAGATCGATTCCAAACTCCAGATCAACTTGCGCGACGACCTGATAGCCAACCTGGGCGGCGACTTTCTGATCGCTCTCGATGGTCCGGTCCTGCCCACTCCGTCCTGGAAACTCGTCATCGAAGTGAACAACCCAGATCGACTGGAGAATACGCTTGAGCGAATCGTGCAGGCGGTAAATAACCAGACGCAGGGCACCAAGGCGCATACCATCGCCATCGAGACAAGCACCGCCGGTTCGCAGCAATATTACGCGGTTCATGACGTTACCACCGGAAACGTTGTGGCGGATTATACGTTTGTCGACGGCTTTATGATCGTGGCGCCTCAGCGCGCCTTGCTGATGGACGCGCTGCAGATTCACGCGAGCGGAAACTCGCTCGGCGAATCGGCGGCCTTCCGCGCGCTGCTTCCCCGCGATCAGAATGAAAACTACTCCGCGGTCGCATATCAGAACCTCAGCCCGGTCCTCACGCCGCTGCTTTCTCAATTCAGTGGTGATTCAGCGAATGCAATTCGCAAGCTGGCCGCCGATTCCCGCCCCACCGTGGTTTGCGCATGGGGTAAGGAAAACCGCATAGAGGCCGCCAGTGATAGCCGCCTCTTCGGATTCGATTTCCTCACTCTGGCCGCTGTTCTCGATTCACGGAACAAGATTGCCGGCAAGGCCGTACTACAGTGATGTGAGCGTGATTGAGCTTGATGGCCTTGAAGTGCGACTTGGTGGACGAACCGTCCTCGACGGGCTCAGCGGCGAGTTGCGTGGAAACGCCATCGGGCTGCTTGGACCCAACGGTGCCGGAAAATCCACACTCATCAATACTCTGCTCGGCTTTCACGAGCCGCTTCGCGGCGCGGCGCGCGTCTTCGGGCTTGATACCCGCCGTGACAGGGCGCGCATTCGCCAGGGCATCGGCTACATGCCCGAGAACGATTCATTCATCGGCAACATGAGCGGAGTCCGCTTCGTTCGCTTCATGGCGGAGCTTGCCGGTCTGCCTCGGAGCGAAGCCCTTGAGCGCGCACACCAGGCGCTGTTCTACGTCGGCCTGGGCGAGGTCCGCTACCGCAAGATCAGCACCTACTCGCTCGGTATGAAACAGCTCATTAAGCTGGCCCAGGCTCTCGCGCACGGTCCGCGCCTCCTCATCCTCGACGAGCCTACGAACGGACTCGATCCCATGGCTCGCCAGCGAATGATCCAGACCATTCAGGAGATTCGCAAAGAGGGCAGCATTCGTTTGCTCATCTCTTCCCACTTGCTCCGTGATATCGATGAGACCTGCGATGAAGTGCTGATCCTGAAACAGGGCCGTGTGGCCGCGTTGCGCAACATTGAAGAAGAGCGCCGGTCGAACCGCAACTTCATTGAGATGGAAACCGTGGGCTCGACCACAGAGTTCTGTGAACGCTTGCGCGGGCTGGGCTGCGAGTGCGCATCATTCCCTGACGGACGGGTCAAGCTCGTTATGCCCGACACCATCGATGTGCGCGACGTCTACGTCCTAGCGTCCGAAAATAACATTGAGATTCGACGCATTCATCGACGGCGCGATTCGCTTGAAGACATCTTCCTGCGCGCCATGGAGAATGATCCTGCAAGGGGGGAACTTGTCCGTCTTTAAGCACGAATATCGCGCCCACACCGGGCCTGTTACTTCCCTGCCGTCGCGCATCCGCGTGCTGGCGCGCTACGCGCTTGCTGAGGCATGGTCATCCAAAATCACCTTGGTTCTGTTCGCCGCGTCCATGCTTCCCATCGTCCTTTACCTGGTTGGCATTTATCTCGCCAATAATCCTATCGCCAGGGCGCTCATCCTGCGCGGAGGCTCGGCGCAACTGGACATCGACGCCTCCTTCTTCCTCAAGATTCTCGTCTCTCAGAGCTGGCTTGCATTGGTGCTCACGGCATGGATCGCGCCCCGTTTGGTGTCGTTCGACCTCGCCGATAATGCCCTGCCGATCCTGCTCAGCCATCCCATCTCGCGCTTCGGATACGTGTTGGGAAAATTCATTGCGCTGTTCTCCTCGCTCTCCATCGTTACCTGGATCCCAGCTCTGCTGCTGTTCGCTTACCAGGGATACACATCGCCGCAGCCGTGGGTTGGCGCCAATCTCCGCATAGCGGTCGGACTGCTAGCAGGGTCCGTCGTCTGGATTTCCCTTCTCTCCGTCCTTGGCCTGGCCCTGTCGTCGTGGGTCAAATGGAGAATGGTGGCAACCGGCAGCATCTTCGCCGCGGTGCTTGTTCCCGCCGGCGTTGGCGGCGTGGCCAGTGCAATTCTGCGCACAAAGTGGGGATTCTTGCTCAACCTGCCGGTCATGATGTCGCAGCTCTGGGCGCGGTTGATGGGCGTGCCGGATTCGATTCGCTTTGGCAGGGAGCTTCCCAACACAGCCATCGCGGCAATGCTGGTTTCAATCTGCTTAGTCTGCGTGGTCATGCTCAATGCGCGCATCCGCGCTCGCGAGGTGGTCAGAGGATGACTTCGATGAGCGATCACATCGTTTTGGAAGACGTGTCGAAGTTCTACGGGGAAGTCCTGGGCGTCAATCGCGTGTCGCTCAGCATTCCTCCCGGAGTCACCACGCTGGTGGGCCCCAACGGGGCAGGCAAAACCACGCTGATGAACCTCATGACCGGCCTCGTGCGGCCCTCCAGCGGACACGTCTCAGTGCTCGGCATGGTGCCCGGAGACGCCACGCGCTTCTTTCGCGAGGTAGGCTACTGCGCCCAGTTCGATTCCTTTCCGCGCGGCTTGACCGGTTGGGATTTTCTGATGGACAGCCTCCTGCTCCACGGGATGAGCGAGGCAGACGCAATGCGATTGGCTCGTGAAGCCATTGAACGCGTGCGGCTCGGAGACGCCTCAATCAGGCGCATCGCTGGTTACAGCAAGGGCATGCGCCAAAAGATCCGGCTCGCCCAGGCCATCGCGCATCACCCCCGGGTCCTGGTTCTGGACGAGCCGCTCAACGGGCTCGACCCCATGGCTCGCGCTGAATCGCTCGCGCTGTTCGAGGAACTCAGCCGCCTGGGAATGCACCTGGTTATTTCCAGCCACATCCTTGATGAAGTAGACAGAATCTCAGACCGCGTCGTTCTCATCACCGGCGGTTACCTGGTGGCCGAAGGCAACATCCACCAGGTGCGCCAGGAAGTGCGCGACAAGCCCATGCAGGTGCTCATCCGCTGCGACCATCCTGAACTGCTGGCCTCTCGGATGTTCTCAATCAACCATTGCGTGGAGGCAAGACTTCATGCCGATGGAAAGGGCGTCTTCCTGCGCACCGGCGATATTGACGAGTTTTACAGGCTGCTGAACTTGATTGCCATTGAGGGTTTGGTGAAGATTGATGCGGTTGCGCCCGCAGACGACGATACCCGCGCCATCTACCAGTACTTGATTGGTTCAGACGGGAGTGCATCGTGATGACTCAAAGATCAGGCGCCCTTCTACGTTCAATTCTTGAGCAGCCCTGGGCCTTGTGGTGGGTGCAAGGCCGTAGGCTGGTGCGCATCGAGGTGCGCAGAAATCTTTTCTCGTGGAAGGCAAGCTGGATCTATTTTCTCGCCTTCGTGCCGGCTCTCATTATTCTCATTCACCTGCTGTTCGACAGGCATCCCGACTTCCAACTCGCCGATGATACAAGCGTGCTGGCCGGCATCATACAGTTCTATTACCTCCGCCTCGCCGTGTTCTTCGGTTGCCTCGGCATCTTCTCGCGTCTTATTCGTGGTGAGATGGTGGAGCGCAGCCTGCACTTCTATTTGCTGGCACCGGTTCGCCGCGAGGTCCTTCTGCTGTCCAAGTTTGTTGCCGGATCAATCAGTTCAATCCTCTTGTTTGGAACTGCCATCCTCGCCGACTTTGCCCTGATGTATGCCGCATTCGGCGGGGCCGGACAGGATTATATCTTCCGAGGACCGGGCCTCAGCCAGCTCGAGGCATATCTTGCAATTGTCGTTCTCGCATGTCTTGGATATGGGGCCGTCTTCCTTCTCTTCAGCATGATGTTTCGCAATCCCATGCCGGCCGCCATGTTGTTTCTCGGCTGGGAGGCTATCAATCCGATCATGCCGTCGCTGCTGCAGAAGATTAGCGTGGCTTCTTATCTGCGTCACCTCATGCCGATTAATGTCCCGGGCGACGGCATCTTTGCGCTGTTGACGGTGCAGACTGAACCCGTCCCCGCCTGGGCAGCTGCCCTCGGCCTCCTCATTTTCATTGCCGTGGTGCTGGCCTATTCCTGCGTCAGGATTCGTCGCCTCGAGATTCGATATACAACAGACTGATCGCCAAGTGGGTCACAGGTCCGCTTCGATTGCAGGAGGATGCGTTTACCTCTCGCTCTTCCGTACCATCCAAACTCCGCCCGCCTGCTTTACCGAAGCGTGTTCGCCCCGAATTGAGGCGGGGAGACGATCACCTGAGTCACGTTCCCGATAACGGCGCAGGACCCGGGAATGCAGTAATACCTGGATTGCCGCCGGACCTAGCCGACGCACTTGGGTGTTGTTGGATATCCGCGCGTCTTTAAGAGGGTCGGACAAAACAAAGTTATGCGGAGAAATAGGAGGCCTGCAAAGCCTTTATGCGTCGGTTCGATCCCGACCCGCGCCTCCAATTTCTCAGACAATTAAAAGCTGACCTTCAGGACCGTGATTAACGGACGCTGCGAGTAGAGCTGCGCGCCATTTCGGGCTCGGGGCGCAGACGGGTCAGGCCTTCGGCATGACTTCAAAGGGGCGCATCATCTCGTTGGCGGCATGCTCAAGCAGATGGCAGTGCCAGACGTATCGGCCGGCGTAGCCCTCGAAACGGACAATGATGCGGGTCACGGTCTCGGGATAGGTTTGCACAGTGTCTTTCCAGCCGCGCTCACCCAACGGGGGCGGGACGGGAGTTCCGCGGTAGTTTAGCTTCCCGGACAGGAGAAACTCGTCGGCGTTGAAGCTCTGACGGTCGAGAACCTGGAAGCGGACCAAGTGGAGATGAATGGGATGAATGTCGCCGGTGGTGTTGGCGAAGCTCCAGATCTCGACGGAATCGAGCTCGGGGCGTTCGGTGATGGGCTCATGCCAGCGGGTTCCGTTGAGGAGCATGAGCATGCGTTTCGGTGCGGTGTCCATGTACTCGCGCAGGATCATGAGGCGCGTGCGAACGGAGGCGGATTGGGGGATGGGTTGAATGGAGCGTAATAGCGAGGGAAGAGGGACCAGGGAAAGGGGAGCAGTCGCCGATTGCGGGCTTGCAACGCGGAACTGCATCAGTTCCCAGGATTGATTGTTGAGTGTGAGGAGCTGGCCGTGCGCCGGGGAGAAATCAATCACGATGTCGGCGCGCTCGCCGGGGGAGAGCTGGAGTTGGCTGAGCTGGACGGGGGTTGGCAGGAAGCCCTGATCAGAGCCGATCTGGTGGAAGGTTTGGCTGTTGGAGAGAGCGAAGATCCAGGTGCGTGAGTTGGCGGCGTTCAGGATGCGGAAGCGATAGGGCCGCGGCTCCACTTCAAGGAAGGGAGTCAGCTTTCCGTTGACCAACATTGCGTCGCCGTAAAGCTCGGGAATCCAGGGAGCGGCGGGATCGCCGGAGTCAGGGTAGTAGAGGGAGCCGTCTTCGGCGAAGAGGCGGTCGGCAAAGGCGAGGGGGACCTCGCATCTGCCGCTCGGGAGAGCGAGTTTGTCTTCCGCTTCGTCGCGCACGAGGAAAAAACCAAATAGGCCGGCGTATTGATTGAGGCGCTCGATGCCCATGGCGTGATCGTGATACCAGAGTGTGGCGGCTTGCTGGTTGAGCGGGTAGACGGCCTGGTAGGTCTGACCGGGGCTCTGCCAGTCTTCAGGGAAACCGTCGAACTGGGGCGGAACTTTGGCTCCGTGAACATGGACGGCGGTACGAACTTCCGGCTGATCGGAGGCTGCGCCGTGGAGGGTATGGTCGATGGGCAAGAAGTGGGCGGATGGTAGGGCGTTGACCCACTCGATGAGGATGGGGTGGTCGGTGCGGGCTTCGATGGTGGGACCGGGAACGGTTTCGGCGTAACTCCACATGGGGGTGGGGGGGACGTCGCGATGGATGCGGGTGGGCACTTGGCGCATGGTTAGCCGGTAGAAGTCGATGCGATGGGGGGATTTACCCGTGGGATCGGCACGCACGCCGAGAGGTTTGGCCACCGGTGGAATGGGGAGGGGATCGACGAATGGTTCCAGGCGGTCTACGCGCAGGGGACGATGGACTGGGATTTCCTTGAGCTGCAGCCCTGGATGGTCCATGCCGGACGTTTGATGATTGTGAACCGAACTGGCCGGCTGCTGCAGGGGGAGAGCCTTGAGGGCGCCAATCTGGGACGCGGCCAGGGCTGCGGCGCATCGGCCAGCTTCGAGGAGTAGCTTTCTACGCGTCGTAGGCAAGAGTGATCGTCGTTTCCGATGGAATGAAAGAGCCGGCTGAGTATGGCAATGAAAGGCGTGGGGTTTCCGCCGATGCGCCCGCGCGATGGATTGCCGCGGGAGATCGGCGGAAGCCCGTTGGATCTCCAATTCAGAGTACCCGGTCAGTTTGAATTTGCTGTTACTGGCCAGACTTTCTGCCAGTGACCGGATCGAGCAGAAGCATCCTTTCGTTGGCGTTAGGCGAAGTAGCTGCGAAGGTGAACATGTTCTCCATGGATCCGGCGATGGAGTCGTAGGAGCCGCCGGGTTGGATTCTTTCCCCGCCGAGCCAGTTGTCTTCAATGAAGCGAATGACGGAACTCTGGTCGAGGAGGGTGTGGTCAATGTAGTTGGTCTTGGCGTAGGGAGAGATGACGACGAAGGGGATGCGGGTTCCGTAACCGCAGCGGCCCAGGGCGGGATTGCCGTCGTTGCCGAGGAGCGGGGTGGTGAGGGTGGCAATGCCCTGCTGAGAGGCTGCACCAGTGACGCCGGTACAGACGCCGGTGCCACCGAGCGCATCGACAAGCGGGGACGAGGAGGGGTTGACAACGGGAGGCATCTGATGGTCGTACCATCCATCGGAGTCGTCATAGGTGATGATGATGGCGGTGGAGGACCATTCCGGCGAGCCCATGACGGCATTGACGACCTGGACGATGAAGCGCTGTTCGTCGATGGGGTCAGAGTAGCCGGGGTGACCATCTTCATAGCCCGGAGCCTTGAGGAAAGACACGGCGGGCAGGTTGTTGAGGGACAACGCGGTGAAGAAGTCGCTGGTGTCGTACTGGTGGTTGGCTGGGTCGGGAGTAGTGGTTCCCGGCTCATTCGTGTAGCCGACTGCCAGCTCGGAGCTGGGGCGCAGATGCTTCAGGTTCTGCGTGGTCTTGTAGTACTGGAAGGGCTCGTGGTGCTGGATGTAATCGGGATCCGTTTCGTAGTTGCCCTGGGTCCCGGGGGTATTGCGGTTGCAGCCGTAGCTGCCATTGGGGTTGGGCTGCGCGCCCAGATTGAATCCGCCCTGAAACCATCCCCAGGTCACGTTCTGAGCGTTGAGCAGATCGCCGATGTTCTTGCCGGCAAATGAGACTTCGACGGTGCCGGTGGAGCAGACATCGCCGATCGGATCAGCGTCGCCAACGAGAGTGAAACCGCCATTGCCATCGGGAACCGCAGTACCGGCGCTGGTGGTGCAGGTGTTGGTAGCGCTTGGAGTGCAGCGGCCGCTTTGGACCCCCGTGGTTCCGGGGATGAGGTTGAGCGTCGCCGACAAGCCGTTGGTCTGGCCGGAGATGAGATTGATGGCGCCCGGCGTGGAAGGACCAAATTGCGAGGTGTAGGCGTTGTCGTTCATGGCAAAGCTCTGCGAATAGTTCCAGAGCGCGGTCACGGTGGTGCCGTCGTAATATCCCATGACTTGGGCCTTGCCGAGGTCCGCCGAGTTGTCGCTAGCGACCGGCGACGGGACCGAAGCTGTGGAACCAGTCGATCCGGGGAACTTATCCACAGCGCCGTTGTCATACGCAACCTGTTCGGGTTCGGCGGAGTGGTTCTGATCGGCGGTAGCGGCCTGATTGTTCCAGAACAGGAAGGGATTGACGGCGTTGGCACCGTTGTATGTCCCGCCCGAACCGGTGGCACTATTGGGATTGGCGGTGAGCAGTGTGGGGCTGGGAATCGCGGCCCAGGTGCTGGGGTTCAGAGGGGCGACCAGGTTGTTGTTGGCCGGCGCAGTTGCGGTGGCGGAGAAATTGGTCTGATCGATCTCGCCCGCGTTTGCTGGATTGGCGGCGGCATAAGCAATTTTGGGGTAGGTGCCGTAGTAGTGGTCGTAGGAAATGTTCTCCCCAAAGATGACAATCACGTGCTGGATGGGGGTAACCGGCGTGCCGAGCGCAGTGGTGGGGGCGGTTGGAGTCGGCGTGGGGGTAGGGGTACTGGTGCTGGATGAACTCGAGCAGCCAGCCATGGCGAGAGCCATTGCTGCCGCAGCTGCGGAGAGAAGTATCTTGCGTATCATGGCCGACCATCCTCTGGAGAGTTTTGGGGTTAGGTTTTGAGGTTCGTCCGCATGGGGTGAGCGAGCAAACGGGAAGCGACTCCCACACTAGCCATTCCTCATTAACGGATGTTGACAGCCATGTTTCTATCCTGCAAAAGACGCAGACAACAAAAGGAGGACATTGCCTGGGCAATGTCCTCCTTTTGTGGGAAGGGCTGACTGAAATATTGGGCGCCGGAAGTCGGAAGCCGAGTTACTGACCGGCGTTGATGCTCATGCGCTCGGAAGCGGCGGTCTTCTTGTCGAGGGTAGGGGTGACCAACGCGCCAGCCTGGACGGAGTGCAGCGTGTAGGAATTACCCTGCTGGTCGAACTTCAAACTCACCGAGGTGCTTTTTGCACCCGAGGTTGGGGATGCGATCCAGGCAAAGCTCTGCGAGGTCTGCTGAGACTGTAAGGTGACGATGTCCCCAACCGAATCATGCTGAACGGAATAGACGCCCGCGGGGAAGGTTTGGCCTGCGACTGAGAAATTGAAGGGGACTGTGACGGTGGCTGTTTCTGCCACGGCCGGGATCGTGGCCAGCGTGGCTGCCGCCATGATTGCCGGCGCCAGGATGAATTTGGAGAAGGTGTTTCTCATCGGTATGTCCTCCTGCTACGAAAACCACTCTAGCGACGGGCGGGAATTAAAGTCGTCAAGTTCCCGTGGAGAAACTGTCAAGCTTTCCCGGAGAGACTTTCTTCGAACAGGGAATCTTGCGCGAGGAGCCGACGGACGACGGCGAGGTCGGAGCACAGGTCCCGGGCGATCGGTGGGTGGTTCACCGGGTTGAGATTCTCGAGGAGGTACAAGGCGTGCTCCAGTAACTCCGCGGCGTCTCGGTCAGCACGGCGATTTTGCGCGTGGCGCGCGGCTGCATGCAGCGCAGTGGCGGCCCGGGACCAATCGCCGGCAGCCTCATAGTGCATGGCCATTTCGCGTGCGACGCTCGATTCGCGTCCGGCAAAGAGGCGGCCCAGGCAATCGGCCATGCGGATGTGACGCCGGGCGCGGCGGGCTTCCGGTTGTCGCTGGACCAGCACCTCGCGATAGAGACCGTGAGCAAAAACATAGAAGGCCGAGCGGGTGCCGTCGGGAAGCTCATCTTCTCCTGCACGCTCGACGAAATACAGCCGTCGCGCAAGATCATCGAGGGCTTCCTCTATTTCGGTCGAATCTTTTTCGAGAGCCGCAGCGACGGCCCACGCAGGAAAGGCGACATTGAGCAGACTGCCCGCTTCCAGCATGTGCTGTTCGGCGGGGGTGAGGCGTTCAATCTCAAGCTCGATCATTTGCGCAAGCGCGTCGGGGACGCCGGCTTCGACTTCATGCAAGGGGGCGCGCCGCTCCCAACGCACTGCTGTGTCGGCGCCTTGGCGAACCAGAAAGCGTAGCGCGATGAGATGATGCAGGGTGGCGATGACAAAGAGTGGATTGCCTTCGGATCGCTGGTGAACGAAGGCGTCAAGGCCTTCTGGTAGGATTTCCTGGTGAAGTTCGCGTCGCAGGAGGTCCGTGACTGACTTTCTTGCGAGCGGTGCGAGCTGAATCTCAATGCAGAGGCGGCGCATGAGCAGATCCTGCTTGAGCGGTTTGAGGGAATGCTCTGTGGTCGATTTGCGAAAGCGATAGGTGGCCAGCACCATGAGGCTGGCGGGGGCACGGCGACGGGCGAGAGCAGAGATGAGATTGAGGGTGGAATCGTCGGCCCAGTCGAGATCTTCGAAGATGAGAATGAGGGGCGAATCTGCGCTGAGCTCTTCGAGAGCAGCGCAGAGGTCGCCGAGACCGCGCTCACGCGCGGGTTGGCTGTTGGAGGCGAGTGCGTTTTCCGGCTCGTGTCCGCTGGCGAGCCAAGCGGGCGCGATGCGGGTAAGGATGCGGCCCGCGGTTTCTCCAAAGGGCGAGGCGCAAAGCCGGCTGAGGGCCTCCATTACGGGGTAATACTCTTCCTTGCCACCGATGCCCTGAATGCACTGGCCGCGGGCGATGATTGCTTCCCCGGATGAGGCGATTTGGTGGCAAAAGGCATCGACAAGGGCCGTTTTGCCGATGCCTGCTTCGCCCGCGACAAAGACAACGCGCCGCTCGCCGCGGGTAAGGGCCTGCAACTGCGCGGTGAGGAGGGCTAGCTCGTCTTCGCGCCCGATGATCGAGGGAGCGCCAAAGGTTGAAGCTGCACGGGAGGGTGAATGAGCCTGTTGCGGTGTGGAGGAGGCGGGACGCTTGTTGGGCGCTGCGGTACATTCGACGACCTGGGCGACGAAGCAGTAGCCGCGTTTGGGGAGGGTCTGAATGAAGCTTGGGTGACTGGCATCGTCGCCGAGGAGCTTGCGGAGCTCAAGCATGTAGGTGCGCAGAACCTGCGGCTGCACGTAGGTCTCTGGCCAAAGTGCATCGAGGAGTTCGTCGTGGGTAATGAGGCGCCCGGGATTCTCGACGAGGTAGCGCAGGACCGCGAACGGCTTGGGCGGAAGAGCCACTGGGACGCCATTGTGGAGCAGACATTGATTAACCGTGTCGAGCCTAAAGGGCCCAAACTGCTTCATTCCGACCGGACCTCCGGGTAAAGCTACCTCTACTTGCTAAGCAATCGGCTTTCCATCACTTTGGAACTTCGGGGAGCCTCGATTGCCAGTCGTTGGTTGGGGATAAACCCTTGACTGGCGAGGACCGCGAGCGGAGGGCTGTCCGATTTTGAACCCCTGTGTTCATCTGCGAACAGGCCCCGATCGAGTGCGCGAGCGCTTCCGCTTGCTTTGAGAGATACGTGGCGCGGCGGGCTGCCGTTCCCGCTGCATGGTCTACCGCGAGTTGGACGGAAGGAATGGCGAATGGGAATCGCGACGCAAAAGGCTGGAGGATTGGCCGGGTAGTTTTTGCGCTGGCGGAAACGGGACTGTTGCAGTTTACAGGGAATGACGCAGAAAATCCGACGCTGGATTTACCGCGCCGCGAAGTGTTTGCGCGAGGACAGAGGCCGATTGTGGTGGCAGGGCCGCTGCTTGAAGACGAGGCGGCGATGGTGCATAAGGGGTTCTGGAGACAGGCGTAGAGAGCTTATTGGATCGATTACATTGAGCGATGGCTATGAATATTCGACATACTCGATGAAATTTCTTGACACTCCAATCTACTTCGGGTTTATAGTTGCGGTCGCGAGGTAAATCGAATTAGTTCTCGCATCAACGCTGTGGCGGACTGGCTCAGGCGCGGTTCTGCGCCTGAGTAACAGTCTGCGAGCCAAGGAGCCCCCGCCATGTCTCTTTCAGCCAAGAACCACATTCTTGTCCAATTCCTGAAGCGGATCGTTGTGCCTTCACGCATGATCCCTCTTCTCGTGCTACTCTGCTGTGCCGGCCTGTCGGCGCAAGTTGTAGCTACTTACAGCTTTGAAGATGGAACGGCCGATGGATGGACTTCATTCAATGGCGCGAGTACGCCGGTAGCCACAACCGCCGCTTCCTATGTTGGGTCGTATAGCCTGCTGACCACCACCAGTTCCAGTGGCAGCGGCGGGCCCTCGATTCCGCTGAACACGGTTCTACTGGCTGGGGCTAAGTACACCATCACTGGGTGGGTGCAGCTTACCAGCGGCGAAAGCGCCAGTAACGCAAACTTCACCATCAAGCGCAGCGACCCAAGCTGCTCCGGCGGAACGTGCTATGACACGGTCGGGAATTACGAGGTGGGGGTCACGGATTCGGGATGGACGCAGATCGGGGGAAGTTACACGGTCAGCACCACGGAAACAGGGCTGACACTCTATGCGCAACTCGTTGGAGCGACGAGCGCTCAATCCTTCTATCTGGATGACGTGGTGATTACCGAGACGGCACCACCGCCGGGCGGGACGCCGATTGCGGCGTATACCTTTTCCGATGGTGGTCTGGATGGATGGGCACCCTTTGGTTCGGTAACTCTGACGAATACGGCGCCGCCAGTCCTTGATCCTCATGGAGATGCACTCGCCCTGCTGACGACGAACCGGACGGCCGGCTACATGGGACCGAGTCTCAATCTATTGAGCGTGCCCAACGTGGTTGCGGGTGCTACTTACCAGGTGACGGCATATGTTTTACTGGCGGCGCCGGACAGCACGAATCCGACGGCGACTATCTCGACCAAAACGACAGATTGCGCCAGCGGAGGAAATTACAGCAACATCGCGACCTCCGGGGCGCTTTCAAGCGCGATGTGGACGAAGGTGAGCGGAACCTTCACCTTCAGCAATTTACCTGGACCGCCGACGAACCTGACACTGTATATACAATCGAGCAGCGCGACCGATTCGTTCTACATTGACGACGTGACGATTGGCGAGTTATCGCCGGCGCCGTTGAGCCCGAGCCAGCAGGACAACACGGGCATCACGACTACCTTTGCGGATGGCGGCCTGGATGGCTGGAGCTCGCGTACGGGTGCTTCCACGCTGACCAATGTTGCCCCGCCGGTCGAAGATCCAAACGGCGATGCGCGCAGCCTGCTGATTACGGGCCGTGTAGCCAACTACGATGGACCGCAGATCAGCGTGAGCGACAAGATGTACATGGGCTCGGTCTATAACATCAGCGGATGGGTTCTTCTCACGCCGGCAGACGGTTCAAGCCACGTGATTAACATGAGCCTGCAGACCACACTCGATGGAGTTACCAGTTACCCAAGCATAACTCCGTATCCGGGCGTCACTGTCAAGGCGGATGGTAACTGGCACCAGATCAGCGTGAACGGATACACCATGTCGAGCGGCTACGACCAGGGATCGGCGTACCTGTACTTCCAAACTGTTCCTCCTTCGGGTTCTGACCTGGTGTCGTTCTACCTTGGCAACTTCCAGCTCAGTTATGTTCCGCCACCGACAATCCAGACCAACATTCCTTCCATTTACAAGACCTACGCCGATTTCTTCCCAATTGGCGCGGCGGTGGATACGAATGATCTTTCCGGACCTCATGCGCAGTTACTGACAATGCACTTCGACAGCATGACGCCGGGGAACGACCTGAAATGGAGTTCGGTGGAGCCTTCCTTCGGTAGCTACAACTATGGGAACGGCGATGCGGAGGTCGGCGAGGCTGTGTGCGCCAACATGCGGGTGCGCGGACAGAACCTGGTGTGGGCAACGGGAGAACAGACGCCGGCGTACGCATTTGGGGACGGGACTAACTCGGCCGCCAACCAGGCGCTCGTGACCTCGAACATCCAGGAGCACATCCAGAGCGAAGTGCAGCACTACGGTTCGCAGGTGTATGCGTGGGATGTCGTGAACGAACCACTGGATCCGACGCAGACGGATTGTCTGGACCACGGGCCGTTCTACCAGGTATTAGGCGCGAGCTACATGGATATCGCGTTCAAAGCGGCCAGGCAGTCTGCACCGGCGGGAACGAAGCTGTTTCTCAACGACTACAGCACCACCGATCCGACACGGCTGGAGTGCCTGGTGAAGGTGGTGCGCGAGCTTCGTGAACGGGGAGTTCCGATCGACGCGGTCGGGCATGAGATGCATAACGCGATCAATTACCCGACTCCCGAGTCGATGGCCACGGCGATCGACACCGTTGCTGAGAATTTCCCTGGCATGGATCAACAAGTGACCGAGCTGGACATGAGCGTCTACAACGCCGGAGATACTACGTCGAACTACGGCAATAACATTCCCCCGTCGGTTCTGGCGGAGCAGGGTTGGCTGTACAAGCGGTACTTCGACGTGTTCCGACACGAGCGGCGCAAACTCAGCGGTGTCACCTTCTGGGGCATGGCGGATGACGATACGTGGCTGGAC
>Ga0187847_10001893_pt1 | contig 17719 bp, 16 predicted proteins | sample June2016WEW_4_10_FD_132458 | JGI IMG/M metagenome (GOLD analysis project Ga0187847, IMG submission 132458) | Peatland microbial communities from SPRUCE experiment site at the Marcell Experimental Forest, Minnesota, USA - June2016WEW_4_10 | ecosystem: Environmental > Terrestrial > Soil >...
TCCGTGGATACTGCCGGAACGTCCATAGATGCCCGACTCTAGCATGAGTGCTGGGCATCTTCCATATTTTCCTGAAAAGAACGTTGGCGAGATGCCAAGAGTTCAACGAAGAAATTTATTTCATTACACCACGCTGCGCGATGCCGATGTTATCGCGGCTGGTATTCTTGACCAGATACATCATTTCGTCGGCCTGCCGAATCACGTCGTGCGGCGTTTTGGCGTCATGTGGATAAGTGGCGACGCCCATCGAAGCTCGTACGTTAATATTCAGACCTTCATCTTTGCAAAACATGCTCGTGCGCAAGCTGTCGCGCAGCCGCTTGGCCACAACCAGAGCCTGGTCTTTGCCAGTCTGCGGCAGCAGAACGACAAACTCATCGCCTCCGTAGCGGAACGCGTAATCGATCAAACGCAATTGGGCTTTGACGAGATAGCCAATCTCCGATAGAAGCTTGCTGCCAACTAAGTGTCCGTGAGTATCGTTGACCTGCTTGAAGTGATCCAAGTCGATGAACACAACAGTGAATTCATAATTGAATCGAGCCGAGCGATAAACTTCCGTTTCAAGGGTCTTATAAAGATGCCTGGCATTGTAGAGCCCCGTGCAGTCGTCAGTGATGGTCAGCTCTTGAATTCGTTCGACGGCGCGCGCGTTTTCGATGGCGATGGCGGCGTAGTCGCACAGCGACTGCAGAAAGAACGATTCCTGATCGCCGAAGTGATTCATGTCCACATTTACGAGCTGGATGACACCCAGGACACGGAGCCGCGATCTCAAGGGCACGCAGATGATAGATTGCGTCTCCAGCTTTGTCATCTCGTCAATCCGCTTGGCGAAGCGAGGATCTTTCAGTACATCGGGTACGACGACCTTCTCGCCATGTTTGGCGACATGGCCAGCAATCCCTTCGCCGACTTTAAGTCGAACATTTTTCAGGGCTTCCGAAGCGCTGCCGACGGCAATGGCGAAATAGAGTTCGTCGCGCTCTTCGTCGACCATCAATAAAGACCATGTGTCGGGGCGGAAATACTCCGCCATTTTCTCCATGATCGTCTGAAGAATAGAGTCGAGTTCCAGCGACGAGGTGAGCGTCTTGGCCACATCGTGGAAGATATTCAGCTCCAGATTTTGGCGGTTCAACCCCACCCCTGTGGCCTCATTCATGAAAAAGCTCACCCTTTTGCTGACGCGGAAGTAACCCGATTATAGGTTCCGGCGGTAAACCCGAGCAATGCACCTTGGTAACTATGCAGAATTAGACAGGAGAAGCTAGTTTACGCCCAGATTTTGTTTTTCTGGCAGGCGGAGGCTCACGGAGGTTGCCTTAGGTTTGGCCCAACTGGCGCAGTCGCGCCCAAGCGGTACGCAGAATGAATCTGTCGTCTTCGTCCGTGCTCAGTATCGCGAATGTCGCCGCAAATATCGCGTAAGCCGCCAAGATAGTACCCGCAATAATGACTAGTTGTGCGTGTGTGCCTCTTGTGAAAAATCTCAGGGCAATGATAAAGGCCACGGTGAGAAGACTTGCCGGGAACAACTGCAAATACCCCCGCATGGAAGGATGGATGGTTAGTGACCGTTCGACTTCGAATAAGCACCACAAGTTCGTCATGACGTTGGTCAAGGATGCTACGATCGCTGCGCCAACCAGGCCCCAAATAGGAATAAATACAAAATTCAGAAGTATGACCAGTGGCGTTAACCACATCTGGATACGAAGTAATCTGGACTCCTTACCGGTCATCAACAGGATCATTCCGACTGAACCCACGCCGCAATTTGCGAGTTCCCCGGCAACGACTATGGCCAACACGATCCAGCCTCGGCCAAAATCTGGCCCGAACAGCCTCATCAGAGGATACGAAAAAATCATCACGGAGAAAGCGAGAGGTATTGTGAGTGCCAGCGTCCATTTAGTAAGCGTGCGGTAAAGTCTGGAGAGCGTCGCACCGTCACCTTTAGCGTGCAATTCGGAAATCGTCGGCGTAAAAATCTGGTTCACCGATTGCAACGCGATCGATACAAAAGCTGACAATCCAAGGGCGAGGGCGTAAACACCGACATCGGTTGCCGTGGTGAAAATCCCCAGCGCAATACGGTCGCTTTGAGCTAGAAAGAAGGTTAGCGTCTGGCTGCCCAGCAGTGTCAATGCGTAGAATGCGATTTCGTTGCCGGTTTGCGCAGGAGGACGAGGAGCTGATGGGGTGGGCGCGGGAGTTAGCTTCCAGACAACGGCCGCCAATAATGCCAATACGAGAGAGGATGTGATTAATTGCCCCAGCAAATAGCCCCATAGACCGAAACCGAGTGCCAGAAAGATGACAACGCAGATGATGAGTAGAGGTGTGCCAATAAAATTGACGATGATTGTGCGTCGGGTTACATCCCGGTAGCCTGCGAGCACTTCACTAAGAAAACTGGTGAAAGCGCCCAGGAACATAAGGCCAACAAAAAAGCTCATGTACAGGGCGATTTCAGGCGTGTGATAAATTCGGTGCGCGACGAAGTTCTTCGTCGCCATAAGTACCACGCATGCGGCGATTTGCAATAACGCTAGAATTCCGGCGCCACGCCACAAGAACACGCGTAGCTTTTCGTATTGTTGAGTTGCCGAATAGGCAGCCACGAATCTGGTCGCTGTTTGCGGCAAGCCTCCTCCGGCAAAAACTCCAAGCAATCCAGTTGCCGTCATTCCGAGCGCGTAGATTCCAAGCGCTCGCGCCCCAAGACTTCGGGCAACATAGATTTTGAAAACATAGCTCGCGGCCGCAGTGAATATGGTGCCGGCAAAAAATATGGCGGATTGCCGCGAGATGCGCCCGACATGCGCGTGGAAACCGGCGTGGTCATCCGCATTTCCGGCTACAGGGAGTAAAGGTGTATCGGAATCCCGCATCTGAATTCAAGTTACACCAACTAGGGTGTGATTGGCGGTTCGGTTGAGCCCAGTGTGCTGGCAGAATTATCCTGTTCGGTGGGACGCCTAGATTAATGGGCCTATGTGGCGCGTATTTCGTAAGGCCGCATCATCTCATTATCGCCGTGTTCCAAAATGTGGCAATGCCATACATAGCGGCCCGCATATCCGTCGAAACGCACAATGATGCGAGTGACCATGCCGGCTTCCGCGCGGACAGTATCTTTCCAACCCAATTCATTTGCTTCCGGCGGCACGGGAGGCCCGGTGAACTTGAGTTCTCTCTTGCGAAGGTAATTGGCCACATAAAAATTCTGCCGGTCGAGAACCTGGAAACGGACGAGATGAAGATGGATAGGATGCGAATCGTCCGTGCCGTTGACCAAGCTCCAGATTTCTGTCGAGCCGAGCGCGGGATCTTCAGTGACCGGATCCGTCCAGCGTTTGCGGTTCAAAAGCATGATGGTGGGGTTATCTGCTGCGTCAACCGTTTCTTCTAACAACAACTCTCGCGTCTTCGTGGCTTCGGTTTCTGGCATTCGCATCACGGGCCGAAGCGTCTTCGGGATTGCCGCCGCTGAGACCGTCGCGCGGCTGGCGACACGAAACTGCATGAGACCCAAATTGTCGTTGTTGAGAACTATGTTTTCGTGGGGAGTCTTCGAAAAGTCCATGATTACGTCGGCGCGTTCGCCGGGTGCGAGCGTGAGCTGCGTAGCGGCGACCGGTGTCGACAACAGCCCTTGATCGGAGCCGATCTGCTGGAACTCCATCTGATTCGATAACTCGAGATGAAAAAAACGCCCATTCGCCGCGTTCAGTATCCGGAAACGATAAGGGCGACGTTCCACGTCTAGAAACGGCCAAATCCTCCCGTTGACGAGATAAGCATCCCCAAAGGCCTCGGGCACCCACGGAGCTTTGGGATCAGGCGAAACTGGATAAAGCAGTTGCCCATCTTGGTCCAGCTGGCGGTCGCAAAGTATGAGTGGGATTTCGCATTTACCGCTGGGAAGACCCAAACCATCTTCAAATTCGTCACGAATTAGAAACAATCCGAAAAGTCCGGCGTAGACATTGAGCCGGTTAATCCCCATTGCATGATCGTGATACCAAAGTGTCGCTGCATCCTGATTGTTGGGATAGAAGCACACACTGGATTTTCCGGGCACAAACCAATGTTCAGGGTACCCGTCGCTCTCAGGCGGCACCCTCCCGCCATGCAAATGAATCACCGTGCGAACTTCTGGCTTGTCTGCTTCGGCGCCTTCGAGATTGTGGTCAACGGGCAAGAAATGGCGAGTAGGGAGTTCATTCATCCACTCCACTAAAATGCCTTGTCCACTGCGGGCTTCGAAGGTAGGACCCGGAAGAGTCGAGTTGAATCCCCAAATGTGGGTCGGTTTGAGATCGCGGTGCAGTTTCGTCTCAGCTTCGCGCATATGCAGACGGTAATAGGGAATCTGAAATTTGGGATCAAGAGGACTAGGGCGCAATTCGTCATGCTGCAGCACGCCGGGCACTGGCAGAGGATCAACGAATTTTGCCAACGTATTGAGATTAAGCGCTCGTCGCGTCACCAAGCCGCGCTGCACAAAATTGAGAGGTAGAACGGTATATGCGGTGCCCAGTGCGCCTGCGCCGTACAAGAATTCTCTTCGGTTCATGGGAACGCTGCGAGGATCTTTCATGATTTCTTACGAATACGAATCGGCTCAAATTGAACCGGGCACGAGAACCATGCAGCCCTCGTGCCCGGCGCGACTTACGATTCTAAATCAGGCTATTGTGGCTCGCCCGTGTTGGGATCCAGCAATAAGGTGCCGTTGCTCCGAATGGAGCCAAAGCGGAACATGGGCACAATGGAGCCAGCGACTCCATCGAAGGATCCACTGCCCAGACGTTGTCCGCCTAGCCAGTTGTCTTCAATGAAGTGAATGATAGACGTCTGATCCGTGACCGAGTGATCGACGAAGTTTTGCCGCGCCCACGGAGAGATTACAAGCAAGGGGAGCCGAGGTCCGTAACCGCAACGTCCCAAGGCGTGGAGATTGGCGGTGGGATTGACGCCGGGTAACGAGGTTGCCGCTGTGCCGCAAGCCCCTGGTCCCGTCAACGCATCGGCAGCGCCTGTCGAAGTGTTCACAATTGGCCCCATCTGATGGTCATACCAGCCGTCGGAGTCGTCATATGCAATCACCACCGCGGTGTTGCTCCAAGTGGGAAGCGATTCGAGGAAGTTGATAGTGTTGACGACGAAGGTCTGTTCGTCCAAAGGATCGGAGTAGCCTGCGTGGCCATCCTGGTAAGCTGGCGCTTTCAGGAAGCTAACTGCAGGAAGGTTAGTCGCGGCGCAGTTGTAGAAATCCTGAATGTCGTACTGATGGTTGGCGGAGCCAGCGATGCCGATTTCAGCGCAGCTAGCGGGTGGCGTATGGTTGGGATTCGCCGTCGAAGCATAGTAGCCGAACAGCGAATGGTGAGGCACATAGTCTGCTGTCGTGCCGGCCAGACCGGCCGAGCTTCGATTGCATCCCGTCGTGCCGTTAGAGTTCACGATAGTTAAGTTGAATCCGCCCATGAATCCGCCCCACGTAACTCCCGAAGCGTTGAGCAGGTCGCCGATGTTTGGTCCGCTCATCTGAACTTGATTGCGGGTCGAGTTGGAGCAAACGTCGTAGCGGGGATCGGCGTCGCCGATCAATGTATACGAGCCGTCGGGGCCGCCACTTACTTCATCGCCCAAACCGTTGATGATGTTCACCGCGCCGTTGGTTTGCCCCGAAACCAAGTTGATCAGACCCGGGCTCGATGGTCCGAACGTTGTCCCGTACGAGTTGTCGCTCAATGCGAAGAACTGTGCATAGTTCCACAGAGCGGTGGCCGTGTTTCCATCGAAATACCCCATCGGTTCAGTCGTGCCGTATCCGGTATGCGACGGGAAGAGGTCCATCAGGCCGGAGTCAAACGCGGATTGCTCGTCTTCATAGTCATGGTCCTGGTCGGTGGTCACAGCCTGCGAACGGTCCAAGCGGAAGGGGTTTGACGCTATGCCCACGTTGGCTGGATTCAAATTGGGGTTATTGGTGAGCAACCCTCCTGTTAATCCGTTCACCGCGGGAGTTCCCGGAGCAGCTTTGAATTTGGGCTCTCCTGCCGGATTTGTGGCGACTGGGTAGGTTCCGAAGTAGTGATCGAACGAAATATTTTCGTTGAAGATGACTACCAAGTGTTGAATAGGGGATGCCGGAACAATCGGTGTGGGGCGCTTGCCATTGGTGGCGGCAAAGCCAGGGGTTGCGCTCGATCCCAAGCCCAACATTGCGGCGGTAAAAAGCGCCAGGACCTTCTTGGGGGCTGCGGCTTCTTGTAGCTTCATGAACATAGGGTTTCTCCGCTCAATATCGTTCATCTTCTGGAGCCGATCGACGAATGGCACGATGGTCGATGGTCTCAACGATGAATCGTCTAAAGGCTACCGAGAAGGAGGCGCCCGATTGTTTCGCTTGCATGAAATCTTTATTAAAACTGTGCGAAAAAATTCCCACAAGGCGATGCTCAAGGCTTCGGAGATTAATTTTTGAACTTGCATAGGGTTTCGTAGGGCGAAAACCATGAACATCTCGATATATAGTGTTGTCGCGGGAGAAATTGATGGATGCCTTTGGCTCGACGCTCAAACGGGAACGCGAAAAACGTAAATTTTCTCTTGACGACGTTTCGGCCGCCACTAAGATCAGCGTCAGATTCCTGTCGGCCATCGAGTCGGGGCGTTTCGATCAACTCCCAGGCGGCATTTTCAACCGCGGATTCGTACGCGCATATGCCCGCCAACTCGGGCTCGATGAAGAGCAAATTGTCGCACAATACAAGGCCGCCGCCGGAGAGGACGATCCCAACACTCCAGTTGAAACTGACCTGCCGCGAGGTACGCAGTTGGCGCTAAGCCCTGGGCACAAGGATCTTCCGTGGAAGGAACTCGCTGTGTTTCTTCTGCTGCTGGCGGTTGGGCTGAGCGTTTGGAAATTCCGGTCGCTTGAGCCTGCTAGGTATCGGAGTCGAACGACGCAAATCCCGGCTCCGATTGCGGTGAAATTAGTGCCGCCTACGGCCGTAACCGAGGCGAGTCCGATCCACATAACACCTGCGCCGCTGGGTAAACCAACAGAGCAGCATACGGCAAATCCCGGTTCGCAGCCGTTCCAGCTCCGCATTGTTGCGCGGGAGGATTCCTGGATTTCGGTAAGCGGGCCAGGGGACGAAATTTTTCACCAAGTATTGAGCCCACCTGAGGAGAAATCTTTTCATTCGACCAGCCGAATCGTCGTTAAAGCCGGCAATGCCGGTGGACTTGCCTTTTTCTGGAATGGCCGTGAGCTCCCCGTGCAGGGAAGAGAAGGGGAAGTCAAGACTCTCATCTTCGACAACGCCGGCATTCACCAGCCTCCACCGGCCGCGACGCCATAACCCAGAGTTGACATGTTCTGCGTCTAACGTCACGCTGTCTCATGCGCAAATTAGTTTGTCTTCTTCTCGCGCTTGTCGGGGTTGCATACGGCCAGAGCCAGTCTTATTTATTTGCGTGGTCGGGCGACGATGCAAGAGCGAGCAACGATTTTCTGGCTGTGATCGATGCTGACGCGGGTTCGCCGAAATATGGGCAGGTAGTGGCATCGGTCGCGGTTCCAGGGCCAGGCGGAATGCCTCATCATACCGAACTAGAAATGCCCGACGGCGGATTCTTGCTGGCGAATGCATTCGACAGTGGTCGGACGGTTCTATTCGATCTCAACGATCCTCTACATCCTAAGGTTGTTACCGCATTCGGTGGTTTCGACGGTTACATTCATCCACATACTTATGTGCGTTTGCCCAACGGGCCCATACTGGCCACGTTTCAGTATCGCGACGGTGATGATCCTAAATCTGATGGTGGTGGACTCGTGGAGTTTGACCAGCGCGGACAACTCATCCGTGCCAGCACCGCGATGGATCCTGCGGCAAAAAACGAACTGATTCGTCCTTATAGTTTAGTAATCGTGCCGGCTCTTGATCGCATTGTCAGCACTAACACGGCAATGCACGACAAAGATGGTGAAAGCCGCACGGTGCAAGTGTGGCAGCTAAGCAATCTGAAGCTGTTGAAGACCGTGGTTTTGCCGACAGGACCAAAGGGATACGAACAGAAATATCCGGGGGAGCCGGAACTGCTCGCAGATGGGAAGACCGTGCTCGTCCATACATTCGCTTGTGGGTTGTATGAGATGCAGAATCTGCAAAGTGACCACGTGTCGGCCCAGTACCTTAAGACTCTTGATGGAGAGCAATGCGACGTTCCTGTACGCATTGGGCACTATTGGGTGGCTGCGCAATCATCGGTCCACGCCATAGCGGTGTATGACATCGCCGACCTATCGCACATTCGCGAGGTGTCCCGAGTCAAGTTCGATGACAAGCAAAAGCCGCACTGGCTTTCCGCCGATCAAGATGGCCGCCGCATCGCCGCGAACTCCGGAGAATATGGGGAGCACCGTTTGTACATTCTGAACTTCGATCCGCAGACAGGAGTCCTGCAACTAGACGAGAAGTTTCGCGACCCTGGTAGCGACCGGGCGGGCGTTAGCATGGACGGCAAGGCCTGGCCGCATGGATTTAAAGGCGATGCCTACGCACACGGAACGGTCTTTTCGAGAAATTCGAGCGCAGAGAAACGTACGATCCCGGGATATTGAGAACCAAAGCCATCGAACTAGTTGAGCTCCAAAAGCGTATATTACTGGAGCAATGAGGAACTGCCTGTGAACGATGCGCCTAACGATTTCATTCCGCAAAACGATTCGTCTGATCTGTCGAGCCCACAGTTGCTTCTGCCCACGCCTCCGTCTTTCTTGAATTGGGTCTTTTTCGGCCCGGATGGGCTGCGTGCTGGGTGGGGGTTGCTGGCTTTTGTCGCAATCTTTGCAGTCTTAGCATTCAGCATCAACTTCACGCTCCGCCGGCTAGGCGTGCCCAGGACGAATCCTGCGGCGGAGATGTCGCCGCTGCTCGGAATTCTTGGCGAAGGCGGATCGTTCCTGCTGATCCTGTTGGTCACCTGGATCATGTCGCGAATTGAACGACGCCCGCAATCCGTTTATGGATTGGGCGGTAATCGCAAGTGGCCGCACTTTCTTGCCGGTATCGGTTGGGGTTTTGTTTGTCTGTCTTTGTTGGTTGGGGCTCTCCTGTACGCAGGCTTTCTCGTAATCGACAAGCGCCTTCTTTTTGGCGGCGAGCTCCTGCGCTACGCCATTGTGTGGTTCGTTGGCTTCCTTTTCGTGGGACTGGTGGAGGAATATCTAACGCGTGGCTACGTCCAGTACACCCTCACCCGTGGATTGGCAGGACTCTACAGGCATGTGTTCCAGACCAAGCATAGTGCCGCATTAGGATTCTGGACGTCGGCGATTGTATTCTCATTTCTGTTTGGCCTTGGTCACAGTTCAAACCCCGGGGAATCTCCACTTGGCTTGGTCTCCGCAGGTCTCGCCGGTGTGGTCTTTTGCCTCAGCCTGTGGCGTACCGGATCTCTGTGGTGGGCGATTGGTTTTCATGCCTCATGGGACTGGAGCCAGTCCTTTCTTTATGGCGTTGCCGACAGCGGACTCATGGTGCAACACCATCTATTCGCGACTCATCCCGTGGGAAAGCCTATCTTGAGCGGAGGCGCCACCGGCCCTGAGGGCAGCAGCTTCATCCTGGGCATTTTTGTACTGATTGCCTTGATTATTTTCTTCACCCTGCCGCGGGGACAAGGGTATGTGGCAAATCTACCTGGCAATCGTGCAGATCAGTAACGCACGCTTCGGTCACGAATTCTACCGCTGCGTCATGACCATCTCGCCGTTTTCCACTTTGAATCCGCCGACATTTTCAGGCAGTTTCATCCGGTCGCGCTGTTCGGAGAGCTTTTTTTGCAGAGCTTCGTTCACAAGCGACACTGGCACGTCGAGATCCCCAATCTTAATCTGGGTTGGATCAAACGTTGCGTAGCCATCCTTGGACGCCAAATGTCCAGCCAACGTCACCCAAACTGATTTGCCGCCGATTTCTGTCAGGAATTGGCCTTTCGCGATGTCACCTTCAAAACTAAGCTGATAGTCTTTGACGTCCGGCTCGCCCGGCCCCACGACAGAATCAGCCGAGGTCAACGGCCCGCTCTGTGAACCGTCGGTCCCGGACGGAAGACCGAGAGCGCTGAGATTGGCTGATGTTGACTGGCTTGGTTGGGACGAGGTGGGCTGAGACGACTGCGGTGACGGTTGTGACGGCCAGTTGGCAGCGGCCGGATTTCTTCCGGCCGATTGCTGTACGGCTGCTGGCATGGTTTTGGCAGCTTCGACCAACGCGGCTCGGAGCTCATCTGCACTCAAGTGAACCTCTACGGGCGGCTGCCCTGGGGTTTTCGGCGCTTCCAGTTGTTCGAGTTTGTTCTCAAACGATTGGGCGTTCGCTGCCTGCGCCGCTGAAGTCATCGGTGGCGCAACTGGTTGCGGCCGCTTCAGCACAAGAACGAGCGCCACTACAGAAGTGACCAGGGTAGCGATGCTGACGATGCGATCCAGTTTCCACTTCATAAAGCGCCCTCCGCGTCCGTGATTAGCACTCTAAATTCTAGCCTTTGTCCGAGCATCGCTTCAGGTTACAAAAGGGCTTGGCCGGAAAGCACGGAAACAGTGCCTGCACATCTGCATCAGGCGCTTATGAGCCAAACCAGGACGCTTCGTACCGCGTGGACCGGCAGAATCAGGATCCACAAAGGCAGTAAGAGCAGCATGGTGAGACATCCGGTAGCCATGGGCGGCGGTGTAATACCAGATTTATGTTGTTTCATGGACGACTCCTGTCTTTAGCATAAACGTACGACGTAGAAGCCGCAGCTCAATCCCCGATATGAGATGCTCGAAATGTGCGGAAGTATTTGACAGGTGCACTCCCTCTCGGCGTTTTTATTCTGGCGGTGATGCTTGGTTGGGGGTTGGATGCCTGGCGCGAATACTTTGGGAATCCTGAGCGTGCAAGCGTAATCGTCCTAGCGCTTGTCGCCGGGGCCACCATCTTAGTTCTTGACCTCGACTTCGATGTGTTTCGCCCGGGACAATTAAAGCTAGGCCATCAATCGCTTCTTTTGATTGTGCTTACCGTTGCCTCGTTAGTGTTGCTATGGTTCTTGCCGCACGCGGATCACAGGCAGATTCTTACGATCAGCCACCCGGCACTATGGCGTGGTGTTGGACTAGCGCTTTGTACAATCGGGGTACTTGTCCGCCTGCTGGCGCTCGCGAAATTAGCCAAACAATTCAGCGCCTACGTTACTCTCCAGGAAGGACACGAATTGGTGCAGTCCGGAATCTACAGCGCGATTCGGCATCCACTGTACTTAAGTCTCCTGCTCTTAGGACCTGGCTTTGCGCTCGTCTTTCGCAGTTTGTTGGTTTGGCCTGTCCTGGCAGTGACCTTAGCGTTCATAGGCAGCCGCATTCACCAGGAAGAACGGTTGCTCCGAGCGGCTTTTGGATCCGACTTTGAGCAATACCGCAGCCGAACGCGGGCGCTTATTCCGTTTGTTTTCTAGTAACCGCATCTAGCCTCGATTGAGATGCTACTTCTTTTCGGGCTGCTTCGCTTCTGGTTGAGCGCCCGGCATCGTGTTTTGGAGCGGTTTGCGCTCTTGCTCGTCGAGTTCCGGATGCGGCAGCGGTTTGCGCGGCATCATCTGGTCGCGCATGGCGGTGTTATAGACAAAAATCGCCTCCACGACCGCGGCCTGCTGAAGGTCTGCAGGAATTAGCCGCTCATAAACGTCCATATTGGTGTGGACGCTACGCGTTTCGTAGTCCAAGGGCTCCTGAATGAACTGAAAGCCGGGAAGGCCGACATCATCGAAGGGCATGTGATCGGTGCTACCAGTCAAGCGCCCGCTAACCGTCGTGACATCGAGGTCTTTCAGTGGCGCAATCCATTGCTGAAAAATCGGAATGGTAGCAGTGTTTTCCTGCGCATAAATTCCGCGTAATTTTCCGCCGCCGTTGTCAATGTTGTAGTAGGCCGAAAGCAGCTTGTGTTCAGGTTTGAGCGTAAGTGGGCCACCGGGCTTTCGCACAAAGATGGGAACATTGAGTTGCTCAGCCGTGGCGGAACGAGGGAAGCTGCCAAAGTGTGAGGTAACGTACCCGTAGGAGCCGAATAACCCTTGTTCTTCGCCACTCCATAGAGCAGCGCGAATCGTCCGTCGCGGCTGCACATGCAAAGCAGTCAGAATGCGCATGACTTCCATGGCGACAATTGCGCCCGCCCCGTCATCGGTGGCGCCTGTTCCTGCGATCCAACTGTCGAGATGGCCGCCTACCATCACGACCTGATCTTTCAATTTAGGGTCGGTACCTGGAATCTCCGCGATCGAATCGAACCCATGTTGATGATCACCGGTGAAAACCGTATCCACGTTCATCTCGATCGTCACAGGCACGTTTGCGGCAAGCAAACGTGAGACGCGGCCATAATTCTCGAGGGCCATCTTCGCGATGGGCAGACGGTTAGCATGATCTCGCTGATAAACAAACCAGCCGAGCGAGGGCCCGCCGATATCGTCATCGAGCGTGCCGCTGGTGCAGCAGCCGGGAACGACAATCGCGAGTGCCTTCTCATCAGTGATGAACTTTGCTTCTTTTTCAAGAAAGCCGACTCGCTTGTTAAAAACGTCTTCCATCTGGTCGAGCGGAAGAACATGCTGCGCGCCGAGATCTTCATCGGTATAGCCAAAATGAGAAATGTCGGCGAGGGCCTTGTCGTCGTAGCGGGTCAAAAGAGGCGCATCCTGCTTGGTGATCTCCGGAACTTTGCCGAGAAACACAATCTTGCCTGCAAGTTTCCCTTTGTACGGATCCAGGTCCTTTTCTTCTTTGGCGACAACTGAAACTGCCGGGGCGGTGATCGGGCCATTGGTTGCTGGGGACCATGGTGTCGCTTGAGCAATAAAAACCGCCGTGTCAGGGGAAGCCATGCGAATCCAGGTGTTACGTTGCTGCCAGCCCATGCCGAATTCGCCCCAATCTTCCAAATGCACACTGGTGCATCCCATCGCCATGAATTGCTGCTGCGTCCAGTCATAGGCGCGCTGCAGATTCGGCGAACCCGTCAGGCGCGGGCCGATGCCGTCAAAGAGTCCCGAAGCGTATTCCATGATGTGTGAATGATGGAAGCCCTCGTCGCGAATCTGCTGGTACATATTCAGATCGATAGATTCACTCGCCGGTTGTGCTTGGGGCTCAGTTTTGCTGTCTGCGGCGTAAAGCATAGCGCAGGCAACGAACGCGAAGGCAACGATGGAAAGACGGACGGAATGAGACATGGCATCTCCGGGGATAGGCGATTTGGAACAGGTATTTATACGTACAGACGGGTTATCTAGTTCACCCAACCCAAAATAGACGAAGCCCCAACTCTTTGGTCAACATAACAGTTGAAAAAGAATCAGGGCTTCGATCCTGGTTACGATCTTATTGCGCCGCGACAGGAGTAGCTTGCTCGCGGTCAACGTCCTTCAGCCGGGCAGCTTTACCGCGCAATGCGCGCAGGTAATAAAGTTTGGCACGGCGGACTTTAGAGGAACGCACAATCTCAACTTTGTCGATCACGCGCGAGCGCTCAGGGAAGATGCGCTCCACGCCCTGGCCGAAGCTCATCTTGCGAACGGTGAAGCTAGGTTGAGCACCCCGGCTGCGCGAAATTACCACGCCTTCAAACGCTTGGACGCGTTCTTTGTCGCCTTCTTTGATCCTTACATGAACCCGAATGGTGTCGCCGGGCACAAAAGTGGGCATGTTAACTGGTTTCGATTTAGCCAGCAGCTTTTCAATGATTTGGTTTCGCATGATTATTTCCTTCCTACTGAATATCGTTATTTCCTGCTCCGGCCTTAATGCTCGCCAGCAATTTCTCGTCTTCTTTACCCAGCCTTGCCTCTTCTAACAGATCGGGACGGTTGCGCAAGGTCTTTTCCAACGCTGTCTTCCTCCGCCAACGGCGAATCTCATCATGATTGCCCGACGACAAAATCTCCGGAACCACCATGCCGCGAAAATCAGCTGGCCGCGTGTAATGCGGATAATCAAGCAATCCGCCGGAGCCGCAAGTCGAATTGGGGCCGTCGCCGGTTGGGTTTTCACCATGAGCCGTAAACGATTCCTGTTGCGCGGATGCGTCGTTCCCAAGCGCACCTGGAATTAATCGCGTGACTGCATCAACTATAAGCGCGGCGCCAATTTCTCCGCCGCTTAGAACAAAGTCGCCTACGGAAAGCTCGCGATCGGCAAGATATTGACCGACGCGCTCATCCACGCCCTCATATCGGCCGCAGATCAAAACGATTCGATTAAGCTTCGCAAGTCCATGCGCGATGCTTTGGTGAAACCGCTTGCCTTGCGCGGAAAGCAAAATCACGCTTTCGTTTCGAGCAGTTCGCTCCGCTCGCGCCGTAGCGCCCATGGCTTCAATACATTCAAAGATCGGTTCCGGCTTGAGCACCATGCCCTCGCCGCCGCCAAATGGGCGGTCATCTACAGTCTTGTGGCGATCACGCGTAAACGCCCGCAGATCGTGTACTGCAATCTCCGCCAACCCCGCTTCCCGGGCCCGGCGGATAATGCCGAAGTCCAGCGGCCCGCGAAAGAAATCCGGAAAGATCGTGACGATGTCGATCTTCATTTGGCGGACCTAAAATCTCACCGCAGAGTTCGCTGAGCGCGCAGAGAAAATCAATTCATTCTTTCTTGTCTCAGCGTTCTCGGCGGTTCAATGCTTTTTCTTCTGCGGTCAGCGGGGCGTTCAGTTCCAACATGCCTTCCGGCAACTGCATCACGATCTTTTTCTGCGCGAGATCCACGCTTCTTATGTATGCCTCAGCGTAAGGAATCTCGTACCGTGTCTCGCCCGACTTCACAATCAGCAGCGGCGCTTCACCGGCCCCGAACTGAACATCTTCTACTATGCCGATTTCGCGATCACCGTCGAAAACCAACAACCCGGCTAAATCGCTGACGTAATTCCAGCCGTCCTCTAACTCTGCTCTTTCAGCCTTTGGAACCTGCAACTCACACTTTAAGAGCGCTTCAGCATCGCTGATCGAATCAACATCAACGAACTTCAAAACCAAGCCGCCTTTGTGCGGCCAGAAATTTTCTAGTTTCAACTCGCGGCGCTCCGAATCTTCTCTCAGCGCCCACAGCTTCATGCCTTCATGAAACCGGCCGGGGACATCGCTGTGAACTTCCGCGGCGACTTCTCCATGCCGCCCCTGGGTCTTCACGACTCGCGCCAACGTGATGAAGTCCCCAGTGATAGGATTCACCCAGTTCTCGCCTACTCGAGAATCTCCAACTCGTAACGGCGGTTGGTTTTTGCGCCAGCTGCGCGTAGCAGATGCCGCAAAGCCCGAGCCGTTCGGCCTTGGCACCCAATAATTCGGCCCATATCATCTTCGGCCACGGTGAGTTCGAGCACGATTTCGCCGTCTTCGTCGAACGATTCGACCAGGACTTCAGCCTGATTTTCCACCAGCGCTTTGGCGGCATGTTCCATCAAGGCCACCATGTTGGGCGATTGCTCACTCATTTAGTTTTCCTGACTGATTTCCTCAAGAAGACGAACTACGACGCAGCTGAAGCTGCGGGTACGGGCAGCTTCAAAATCTTGCCCACACGCTCCGACAGTTGAGCGCCTTTTGAGACCCAGTAGTCAATCCGTTCACGCTTCAGCTCAAAACTGGCCGGGTTGGTGCGGGGATTGTAAATGCCCACCACTTCCACCGGACGGCCATTGCGCGCGCGTTCCTTCTCAATCACCACGACGCGATAATGCGGTTGTTTTCGCGCACCCACGCGCGACAGACGAATCATTAACACAGAGCTTGTTTCCTTTCCTAATTCCCTTCAGGAGGGGTGAGACAAACCATTATTATGCCGTAATTTAGCGGGAATGGCAAATGAATCGCCCCATTACCTCAGCCGGTATTATGCAAACCCGCCGCGATACCATTGATCGTTGCCCCAAGGGCGTAATTCATTTTGGAATCTGGCTCACCCTCGGGCCGCCCTCGTTTTCTTCGCAGCAATTCCACCTGGATCAAGCTCATTGGATCTACATACGGGTTGCGCAAGCGAATGGAACGTGAAAGCACCGGATTGTGCTTCAGTAATTCACTTTGCCCCCTAATTCTCAAAATTGTTTGTCGCGTGCGCTCAAATTCAGTGGCCAGCACTTGCCAAACTCTTTCCCGAAGATCTTCGTCAGTGATCAGAGATGCATACAAACGAGCGATAGCGAGGTCGGCCTTGGCCATGGCAAGCTCAACATTGCTGAGGAGGTCTGAAAAAAGTGGGAATTCTTTCGACATTTCTGTTAAAAGACGCTCGTTCTCGACGCTTGCCGACGCAAAGCGTTGCAGGGCATAGCCGACTCCAAACCACGCAGGCACGGCATGCCGGCTCTGCATCCAGCCAAATACCCACGGAATGGCGCGCAAGTCTTCTAAGCGACGACTTTCGTTGCGGCGCGAGGGTCGCGAACCGATGCGCGCGTGCTCCAGTTCATTGACCGGAGTTGCTTGCTCGAAATAGCGCAGCACGTCAGGATTTTCGGCGATGTTTTCGCGATAGAATGCGAATGCGTCGGCCGACATTTGCTCCATGGCGTCGTTCCAACAAAGGTCGTCACCAGGTTTTGATCCATCGGGACGCAGCAACGCATCCAGGCAGGCGGCAATCATGATTTCAAGATTCCACTCTGCAAGCACAGAGTCGGAATATTTCCAGTTCAAGACTTCTCCCTGTTCCGTCATGCGAATCTCGCCCGAAAAATCGCCGGCTGGTTGGGCCAAAATCGCCGCGTGAGTGGGTCCGCCGCCGCGGCCGACTGTGCCTCCGCGTCCGTGAAACAAGCGGAGCTTGACATTGTTTTCCCGTGCGACCTGGTGCAATTCACGATGGGCTTTGTACAACTCCCAAATACTGGTCAACATCCCGCCATCTTTATTGGAATCCGAATAGCCAAGCATCACTTCCTGCCATCGCCCCCACGAATTCAACAGCGGCTGATAGCTTAGATTGCTCCACACTCGCGACATAATTTTTGCGGCGCGACGCAACGCCCCAATTGATTCAAAGAGGGGAACCGGCATAAGACCAGGGTCATTGTCTGATGCGGCAATCTGAACTCCACAGATGCTGGCGATGCGTACGACTGCGAAGATATCGTCTTCGTTCTCGGCGCCACTAATGATGTACGCGCGAATCGCTTGCGGAGGGTAGATTTTCTTCAGCTGCGCAACATTCTCGAAAGTATCGAGAATATCCCGTGAATCTGAATGTAACGTCGCTGGAAGCTGGGCGGTTAAAAGTGAGGCTTCGCTCAGTTCGCCCAATAATTTTGAATGAGCCTGCGCGTGCTGGCGAATGTCTAGCGTGGACAGGTGAAATCCGAACGTGGGTACCTTGCGCAATAGAGGATCAAGAAACAATTCCGCCATTCGCTGGCCTCGGTTTTCATTGAGGCTGTCACGCAGAATTTCAAGATCGGATTGAAATTCCTCCGCGGTCAAATATCTGTTGAGATTATCGCTCGCCTCCATTTGCGCCTCGCGCAGACGAAGGATGACAAAATTGATGAACCGCCGGTAGAGTTCAGTCTCGGAAATTCGCGCTACGCGCGAATGTCCATCCCCAATGCGTGTCGCGTATTCGTCGCTTCTCAATCGGAGTGAA
>Ga0187847_10001895_pt1 | contig 17707 bp, 16 predicted proteins | sample June2016WEW_4_10_FD_132458 | JGI IMG/M metagenome (GOLD analysis project Ga0187847, IMG submission 132458) | Peatland microbial communities from SPRUCE experiment site at the Marcell Experimental Forest, Minnesota, USA - June2016WEW_4_10 | ecosystem: Environmental > Terrestrial > Soil >...
ATGGGCAAACTCCGCGGGCGTAGTGGTTGGTGTGAGGACGCTTGTCGGGTTCTTCGATCGGTAGGCCAGTTTTGAGGTCGTAGCCCTTGGCCCAGGTGACAGGAACAAAATTTTCCGCGGAAAGAACTTCGCCGGTCTCTCGATCAAGTACGAACATAAAACCAGTGCGACCGGGATGAAGCAGCAGTTTTCGCGCCTGACCCTGCCAGGGCATATCAACGAGAATGTTCTCCATGATCTCGTCGTAATCCCATCCGTCGTGCGGTTCAATCTGGTAGGCCCACTTTGCGGCCCCAGTCTGCGGGTTCCGCGCCCAAATCGTGATCGACCACTTGTTGTCGCCGGGACGCATGTCGTCGTTCCATACGCCCGGATTGCCGGTGCCGTAATAAATGAGGTTGAGTTCCGGATCATAGGAGATCCAGCCCCAGATGGTTCCACCTCCCATATGCCACTGGTCCGGGGTCCAAGAACTCACGCCCAAATCTTTGCCTTGATCTTTGGGATAGAAGGCCTTGAAGTCCGAGCCGATGAGAGCGTCCTTATCGGGGCCGCTGTTGTAAGCGCGCCACAGGATCTTGCCGGATTTCAGATCAAGGGCCGTGAGCTTTCCGCGCACTCCAAGTTCGCCGCCGCTATCTCCGACCAGTACAGTGTTTTTTACGACTATCGGAGCCATCGTGACGGTTTCGCCCAGGTCTTCATCTCCCACGGTGGTCTTCCACACCAGAGTTCCTTTTTCTGCGTCGACAGCAATAGTGTTGCCGTCGAGCGTGGCGTAAATAATTTTGCCGTCGGCGTAACTCGCGCCCCGGTTGACGACGTCGCAACATGCGATTCCCTGCGAGCGCCCATCGGGATTGGGTTCAAATCTCCACTTCATCGGGTAGCCCGGCTTGGTCAGGTCCAGGGCGATGAGGTAATTGGGAAACGGCGTGACCATGTAAAGCGTTTTGTTAACCACCAGCGGCCCACCCTCGTGCCCGTGCGGAATCCCATCCGCCATCATGCCGACCACGTGAAGGTTTTTGACATTGCCTGTATTGATTTGTGAAAGAGGACTAAAGCGCGTGTTGGCGTAGTCGCCCGCAGGCATCGTCCAATCGCCCGTCGGGAGCGGGCTGACCAGATGAATTCCAGCCTGCGAGCCTGGGACGTCGCTGGCGCCGGGAGCCTTCTGTCCCCATACTGACACCGTCATGAAAATCGCGAACAGTACGGAATAGAAAACGCGAGTCATCTTTTGCTCCAATCCTTTCGTCATCCTCACCGCAGCGTGTATAAATACGCGGCTGAGTCGCGTGCTTGTTGGTCGTCGAGGCCCAGGTTTGGCATAGCTGTGCCCGATTCCACCGAAGGCGGATTCTCGATCCAGCGGACTAGGTTGTCGGGCGTGTTCGGAAGTTCCCCCGCGATCATGGTGCGGCGACTGAAAGAGTTCAGCGGTGGTCCGAGTTCACCGTTGGCAGCGTGAATTCCAGGAATCGTGTGGCATGCTCCGCAGCCTGAAGATTGGATTACTTTCCTGCCGTCGCCGGCATTGCCGCCGGTCGCGACGCGGTAGGGAGCAGTCAGGCGCCCACCGGCGCAAGCGGCGAGCAGCAGACAGGATAAGGCTGCGGCCAACAAAAGCAGCGGCTTCATCTGGCCCTCACACAAAGATCGATCATCGCGAGAGGAATGCCTAACCAGATAATTCCGATCCCCAGCGTGAAGCTGACAAAAACTCCTATCAGCGCCATATACTCTTCGCGCCCGCGTGCCTCGGCGTTCACAAGATTTTCGCCGCGTGAAAGTTCGCGCCAGTTGCGGAACGATACTCCACCAGCTGAAATCGCCGTAATCAGAAGCACGAGCGTCACCACGAGATAAATCACCTTCACTCCGGGTTCGAAATGTGCTCCGCCGTACTGCTCCTTTCCGAGGCATGCCTGCCAGGTGATCAATAGATCAAGGATGCCCAGCGCGATCCAGGATCCGGCGGAACCCGCGAAGCCAAACCAGAGTCGCGCCGGCGATATCGGTTGTCGAGTTCGAGATTGATCGTTCATACGGTCACAAGTGAGGTCCTATGTAGAGAATGGCAACCACCACAATCCAAATTACGTCCACGAAATGCCAATACATGGCGGCCACGTGAAAGGGGCGGTAAGGCGACTCCAGCGCTGGCGCGTAACGAGGCAGAACGAGCACGTAAGCGAGGATCAGAAGACCCACGATCAAGTGGGCCGCGTGAAAAGTCGTGATGGTGTAAAAGATCGAGCCGTAGGAGTCGGTATAGGGGGTCAAATGCTCCCAGTGCGCGCTGTACTCAAAAGCCTGAAGAGTGAGAAAACCAAGCCCGATCAAAATGGTCAGGGCGAGAGCTATGCGTGCGGCGGCGTATCGTCGATTCTTAACCTGCAGCTCTCCCCAGTGCAGCACCAGGCTGCTGACGATCAAGACGAACAGCATGGGGATTGCGAAGTTCAGTTTGGGGAGTTCTTCGATTCTCCAGCGCTCTTTATTGCTCGCCAGCATGAAGTAACTCGCGAATAGAGCGATAAAGAGAAAAGACTCGGTCAGGATGACCAGCCTCATGGCAAAGGTGCCGCGCTCGGTCTCGATGGGAACCGAGATTCCACGACGACGACGGACGGGAACAACGGTCGTCGCGATCATATTAGTTCGACCTCCAGCTCGTGCTCCAGCTTTTCGGCCGGTGTGGGCCACAGCCAGAAATAGCCGGCAAACAAGGTTGCGAGTGCGCCGGCCAGCGCGACCCACATCCATTGAAATATGAGTGCCGCAAACAGCAACATGAGAGCGAGCGCGACCAGGAGCGGAGAGATCGTATCTTCAGGCATTTTCATGATGGACTGCGGTTCGCCGTCGAGCCAGGTGGTCGAAAGAGTCTCGCGGCCTTCGTCGAATACGCGTTCGTTCTCCGGGTCGTATTCTTCATCGTGGTCATCCCACAGCGGATGTCGTGAGACGACAGTAGGGATGTGTACGGTCGCGTAGGAAGCGGGAGGAGAATCGGTTTCCCATTCGAGGGAGTCTGCGTTCCATGGATTCTTGCCCGCAAGCGCTCCAGTGCGAAGACTTTGGAAGAAATTGATAATGCTAAGCAAAATGCCGGTACCAAAGATGAAGGCTCCTACCGTTGCCGTCATATTCAGTCCGTCCAACCCAAGGCCCGCGGGATAGGTATAGATGCGGCGCGGCATGCCGCCGAGTCCCGCGAGATGCATGGGAAAGAATGCCAGATTAAAGCCGATAAACATTACCCAGAAGCTCCATTTTCCGAGGCGCTCGTTCAGCATCCGTCCGGTCATCTTGGGCAACCAGTAATAAAACGCCGCAAACACTGGAAACACATTCGCTCCAATCAACACGTAATGAAGATGAGCGACGATGAAATAGGTGTCGTGCACTTGCCAGTCGACCGGTATGATCGCGGTAAAAATTCCATTCAGGCCGCCAATCACCAAGAGCGCAAGAAAACCCATGGCGAAGTGCATAGCCGCGGTGGGAACGGGTCTTCCCTTCCAGATGGTGGCGATCCAGCAGAACACTTGTACGGCACTAAAGATGGAAATGGTCATACTGCCGGCGCTGAAAAAACTCATCGCGATATCTGACATGCCGACGGCAAACATATGGTGCAGCCAGACGCCAAAACCAACGACTCCCGTCAACACGGTGGAGATGGCCACGAACGGGTAGCCGACGATTGGCCGCCGCGAAAAGACGGGAATGATCATCGAAGCCATTCCGGTGGCAGGAAGGAAGACCACGTAGACCCAGGGGTGGCCGAAGAACCAGAACAACTGTTGCCACAGTAATGGCTCGCCGCCCAGGCGCGAATCGAAGAAATGCGTTCCCCAGCGGCGGTCCAGTTCGAGGAATACGCAGTCCACTGTCAGCGCAGGCAATGACATCAGGATGGCAAACGAAATTGTCAGCGTGCTGTAGAGAAAGAGCGGCATGCGGCTGATCGTCATACCCGGTGCGCGCAGGCGAAAGATCGAGACAATAAAGTTGATGGCTCCCACCGTGGTCGAAATCGTCAGGAAAATGAGGGCGAGGGCGTAGAAGTCCATCCCAAATCCTGGGGAATAGCGGGTGCTGGTATATGGCACGTAGGCAAACCAGCCGCCGTGGGGCGACTGTCCCAGGCATGCACTGAGGTAGAGGAGAATGCCCGACAGCACGAAGGTCCAATAGGAAAAGGCGTTGAGACGAGGAAACGCCATGTCGCGCGCGCCAATCATCAAGGGGATCAGATAATTAGCAAAGCCGGAGAGGATGGGCGCGGCATACCAGAAGATCATGGTCATGCCATGCATGGTGAAAAGCTGATCGTAGGCTTCAGGGGTAAGCCAGGACTGATCGGAACGCGCCAACTGAATGCGCATGATCAGAGCCTCGACTCCACCGATGATGAGAAAAATAAAAGCCGTCGCCAGGTAGCGATGACCGATTTCCTTGTGATCGACGGTGGAGAGCCAACCATACACCGTCTTCGGAGTCTCCCAGATTTCTTGCAAACGCTGCCGAACAGCCGTCGTGCCGGCGCTCATGAATCTTTCTCTGGCCCTGTCTGACAAAAAACCGATGGGCGCAGTAAAGATGTCTCCGGAATTAAAAGGGATGCCCGGAAAATTATCGCGTCCGCGTTAATCCCTCCCACGAGCTTTTGTCGTGTACGCTCGCGCACAGTTAAGTCGAGACACAAAGGTAAGTACGGCATCGCTTTGAGCACACCGCGCATCCCAATGCCGCACTCGATCCGGTCTCCCGGTAAATGCCCTCTTGCAGCGAGCATTCCGATGTCCAGAAAATCTCTTTGCTCGATGTTGCTGGCAGGTGCTGGTCTGGCCCTTTTGGCAGCCAAAGGGTCTTCGTTTAGGGCAAGACCCGGAGCAAGGCGCGGACCGCAGCCGCAATAGGTCCCGCCAACAGATAGATGAGGCGACGCGTCGCTATCTTATGTACATCATCATGCCGATCTGGTCGCTCAGTGGTTTTCTGGATTGGTTATGGCACCGTCAAACCAGGATTGAGACAACCAGTGGAGTGAAGGAGTCGCTCATGCACCTGCTTATGATGGCTGCGGCGGGAGCACCCATCCTGACCGGACTGTTTCTTGAGATGAACGCGGGAACTCTTGCCTTGATGGGAGCAGGTTGGCTGGCCCGCGAGATGACTGTTGTCTGGGATGTTAATTACACGAACTCGCGCCGCACGATTTTTCCCCGCGAGCAACACACCCACGGTTACATGCAAACCATTCCGTTTGACATTATCCACTATGGTTTGCCTCCATCCTGAAAAATTCTTGTCATTGTTAGGAACGGGACCTGAAAAAGCTGAATTCAAGCTCCGGTTCCGGAAACCTCCAGTTCCGTTGAAAGACTTCGTCGCAATTGTGGCGTGCATGGGCCTGCTTTCTGGTTTGCCCCACGTTGAAGAACTCAGGCGCTGCTATCGTGCGAAGCGGGCCGGCTTGGCGGGAAGGGACATTCCGGAGTGTGCGAGGGAACTCTACGCGTCCTAGCTGGCGAGTGTTAGGCGTTGGCATCCCGGCTGAAGGCAGCCCATGCGTTCACAGCCGCTGTCCGCTCGATCCTGCTTTCCTGTTCCGACTAATCGTAGAGCATTCATTGCCAACGGGGACACCAGCCCACACCTCGGGACGCTGAACTTCAGAAGCTCAGAGAAATCTCGTTGCGGTCGTAGGGAATCCGCAAATCAATTCCGCATTGCTGATTGGCGCTGATCGTTGCCTTCAGGTCGAGCATGCCCGTTGGGACGATACGCTGCTGACGATCAATGCTGATAGACAAATTGCTTGCCGTCAGCACAAATCGCCGGGTTTCCAGACGTTCCCCGTTTGCCAGAATAAATATTGTCGGCGGTAGGCTTTTGCCCAATGTTGAATTTGCAGCACCCGGAACCTCGATCACCAGAGGTTTATGCACACGAGGTTCCACCGGCCGTTCTTGAGATTGCAAAATCGTGTAAAGCGGTGAAGTCTCATTCACTTCTGCGTCCGGTTGCCCATCCCCTGATGGCTCCTCCGTATATGGCAAAAAGTAGGAACCGAAGTTGTCAGAGGGTCTGCGAGAACGACCTCGACGAAAGCTGTTCGGGGCCCCGTTCCCGACTGAACCTGAGCGAACAGGCGATCTCGAAGAGCCAATAGCTCGAAATGACCCGCCTGCTCGTTGGGCTTGCAGAGACCCGCATAGAAGGGAGGCTACTAGCAGCGCAAACACAGCTACTCGCAACATGAAGAAATTATACCCAGAAAAACGACAAGCGCCCCCAAACCCGTGGAGTCCTGGGCGTTCCCGTTCAAGCTCGCATTGCAGCCTCTGTGATGGCTGCCGCCGAGGGAAATGGCTCCGGGGTGCCAGCGGGCCGAGCCGCAATGCTAGTCACTTCGTCTGGTCCGGCCATGCCGTCCCAGCCCTCGGTACAATGGTCCCAGTTCACGCGGGTCGAATAATTCGGCTTCGAGGTTTTGCTCATGTCAGAACGGATGCCATCATTGTTTTTCGGGCACGGAAATCCCATGAATGCCCTGCTCCACAATCCCTACACCGACCAGTGGATGGCGGTTGGAAAAAAGCTGGCCAGACCGAAGGCCATCCTCTGCGTGTCGGCGCACTGGTACATTGGAGACGCCGCCGTGACCATCAGCGCGTCTCCGAAGACCATCCATGATTTCGGCGGGTTTCCGCGAGAACTCTATCAGGTGCAGTATCCAGCACCCGGCGATCCCGCCCTTGCCGCTCGTGTTCAGCGCTTGCTCAAGCCGTTGCCCGTGAGATTCGATGAACACTGGGGGCTCGACCATGGTGCGTGGTCGGTTCTCGCGCATGTGTACCCGCGATCAGATGTCCCGGTTGTTCAACTCAGTATTGACGAAACCCAGCCGCCGTCCTTCCATTATGAAATTGGGAAGCGTCTTGCGCCTCTCCGCGAGGAAGGTTTTTTGATCGTGGGCAGCGGCAACATCGTGCACAACCTTCATGCGTACGCGTGGGGACGGCACACGCAAGAGCCCTATCACTGGGCGATCTCGTTCGAAAAGAGAGTGCGTGAACTAATGCTCGCCGGTGAACCCAACCCACTGGTGAACTACGAACACAGGCTCGGCAGCGAGGCGTTGCTGGCGGTACCTACGCCCGACCACTATTTGCCGCTCCTATACTTGCTCGGCACCCGCGCGCCCTCGGAAACTGTTGCATTTCCGGTTGAAGGTGTGGACGGTGGGTCGATCTCCATGCTTTCCGTGCAAATAGGTTAAGTTGAACGGGGATATTGTGCTGACAGCAAACGAAAGCGCCCCGGACTCATAGAGTCCGGGACGCTCGTTTGATCAGCCCTCCCCCGAAAGCTGTTCAATCGCAACTTTATGCTCTACCCCTGAAGCCGTGAATGGCCCCTGCGTGCTGGAAGGTGACTGAAAGTAACCAGCCATGCGTGACCGTAGAGCTACAGTGTGACACCAACGATCAAAGCATTGCGTGTCTTTTCAGGACCGTCCGAGACCGGCGCATCCCAAACTCATCGGGCAGAAATGGAGTGCCTGCGCCAAGCGATCTCGGATGGATTTGGCTGGGTTCAAACCTGCGTACCAGCCCCAAAACCGCCCTTCGGAAAGGAGAACCGCCGAACCACAAACCACTGTGCTGCAGCAACATACATGGTGGGCAGTGCGTGACTCGAACACGCGACCTCCTGCTTGTAAGGCAGGCGCTCTAACCAACTGAGCTAACCGCCCACGTTTTTAAAGCAATGACTTGGAAGCCATCTGGTGATCACCTTCCAATTTCCCCACAAACCGGATTCTTTCTGGGTTGTCGAGCAATTCGACGGTTTCACAAGCGCGTTATTCGAAGTGCCGGTGTCGTGACGTGTCATTGCAGAGGACATGTGACCGACCTTAGCCATTGTAAACCGGAGGAGGTATTCCCCGCTCTGCCATCATGGTAATGGCCTTATCAGCAACCGCCGTTGCAGCCGCATCACGGAGATTCCGCCAAGCTGTTCTCCAACTGGCATGACTAATCCGCTGTCTGCCGCCCTATCGGACTCAGGTCTCGGACGGTGAGCGTTATTGCTCAGATTGCAAGCACCCATTTCAATAGGCTTGCATCGATGGGGATCTGTTAGTTCCTGTCGAAAACACTGCTGTCGTCGGCAAGGCTGCAGAGTTTCATTTCGACGGCCGGGCTGGGCGGTCAGGTATCTCATTGCCGGTACACGTGGATAGCTGGGCGTGTGCGCATGCAAGAGAGTCCTGACTTCAGAAGGTCCGAAATAGGCCCGATCATGCCGCCTGAAGCGCGGCCAACATGGACCTGCAGATGAGAAATGAATCGTCTTCTTCGAATTATGGCGCCGTGGTTTCCGTACGCGGCAGCGTGGTCGATGTGCGGTTCGATCGGCACTTGCCGTCAATCTTCTCGGTGCTGCGCGCCGGAGCGGGACGAGAAATCGTGGTCGAAGTCATGACCCAGCTCGATGCGCACCGGATACGCGGCATTGCCTTGACGCCCACGCAAGGTTTGGCCCGGGGAATGCCCGTCGAGGACACGGGCGCCCCCCTGCAAGCGCCGGTCGGCAAGAAGATCATTTCGCGGATGTTCGACGTCTTCGGTCACGCCATCGACCGGCAACCGCAGCCCGCGCATGTGCAATGGAGAACCGTCCATCGAGCACCCCCGCCGCTGTCCGAGCGCTCCACCAGGTCCGAGGTCTTCGAGACAGGCATCAAGGCCATCGATGTGCTCGTACCGTTGGAGCGCGGTGGTAAAGCAGGCTTATTCGGTGGCGCAGGCGTGGGCAAGACGGTGCTGCTCACGGAGATGATCCACAACATGATCGGGCATCAGAAAGGCATGAGCATTTTCTGCGGCATCGGAGAGCGCTGCCGCGAAGGCGAAGAACTCTACAGCGCCATGAAAACAGCTGGCGTGCTTCAGAACATGGTGATGGTTTACGGCCAGATGAATGAACCGCCGGGCAGCCGGTTTCGGGTGGGTGATGTGGCGCTGACGATGGCCGAGTATTTCCGCGATGACGAGCATCGAGACGTTCTCTTGCTGATCGACAACATTTTCCGTTTTATTCAGGCAGGCATGGAAGTATCCGGCTTGATGGGCCAGATGCCGTCGCGCCTTGGTTATCAACCCACGATGAGTACGGAGTTGTCAGGGCTTGAGGAACGCATCGCCAACACCCGCGCCGGAGCGATCACGTCCATCCAGGCAGTGTATGTACCGGCTGACGATTTGACCGACCCGGCAGCGGTGCATGTGTTCTCGCATCTCTCGGCTTCGATCGTGCTCTCGCGCAAGCGGGCGAGCGAAGGCCTTTATCCGGCCATCGACCTGCTCCAATCCAGCTCGAAAATGGCGACGCCCGGCATCGTCGGCGACCGGCACTACAAACTCGCCCAAGACATTCGGAAGACCCTGGCGCAGTACGAGGCCCTCAAGGATATCGTCGCCATGCTCGGCCTGGAACAGCTTTCCCCGGAAGACCGTAACGCCGTCGCTCGCGCCCGGCGACTGGAACGCTTTCTCACACAGCCGTTTTTCACGACCGAGCAGTTTAGCGGGATCAAGGGAAAGCTGGTTAGTCTCAAAGACTCGCTCGATGGCTGCGAACGGATTCTGCGCGACGAGTTCAAGGATTACCCGGAGAGCGCGCTCTACATGATCGGAGCGATTGGCGAAGCGAAAAAACCGGATGATCCGAAAACAAAACCGCCAACCGAACCGAAGATCGATTCGAAAAACAAACCTGATGTCAAAACAGCACCCGACACTGCACCCGAGGCGAACACAGCACCAAAATCAGAACTGACAACACGGTCAGCAATGGCCCATGCATCTTAAAATCCTGCTTCCGTTCGAGATCTTCGCCGAGAAGACGGACGTCTTGCGCATCGTTGCCGAAACCCGCGAGGGGTCGTTCGGCATCCTGCCTCATCGCCTCGATTGCGTTGCGGCGCTTGCTCCCGGGATCCTGACTTACGAAACCAAGAAAGACGGAGTAGTTTACCTCGCCGTCGATGAAGGCGTGTTGGTCAAGGCCAGCGAGGATGTGCTCGTCTCTGTGCGCCACGCCATCGGCGGGACAGATCTCAGCCAGCTCCATGAAGCGGTGAAACGAGAGTTTCTGGCACTCGACCAAAGCGAGCGCGACGTTCGGGCTGCAATCGCCAAAATGGAAAGCGGCCTCATCGGCCGGTTCGCGGAGTTTCAACATGAGCGATGAGCCGAAGAGTCAATCCGCAAACGAGGAGACCGAATTTGTACAGCAGGTGACCGCGAAGGCTGCGCGTAAGCTCAGGGTGCAACGGGACGGCAAGCAGGCAGTCTGGTTTGGTCTCGGCATGTCCGGCCTCATCGGCTGGTCCGTCGCGGTGCCGACGCTTCTGGGCGCGATGCTCGGCCTTTGGTTGGACCGGCGCTATCCGGGAACTCGTTCATGGACGCTCATGTTGCTCGTCGCTGGATTGTGCATCGGCTGCGCCAATGCCTGGCATTGGGTGGCGCAGCAGGTCAAGGCCATGCACGACGAGCCGGAGCAACAAGAATTGGAAGGCAAGGAAGAGGAGATGAAAGATGAGTGAAACCCTCGCTCTGATCTCCGCTCTTCTCCTGTCCCTGCTGGCTGGCCTTTTACTCGGCGCAATTTTCTTCGGTGGCCTTTGGTGGACAATCCGGAGGGGCGTCTCGTCCAGACAACCGGCCGTGTTGTTCTTCTCCAGCCTGCTGCTGCGAATGGGAGTCGCGCTGGCTGGTTTCTATACTGTGGCGCGCGGCGATTGGCGAAGAACTCTCTCTTGCCTGGTTGGATTTATCCTCGCGCGCATCCTGGTGACCTGGCTTGCTCGCGTGCCGACTGCAAAGATCGAGAGCGCACAGAGTGCGGGTGAAGCATGTCGATAAATCTCACCTCCGACCAGCAGATTTTCTGGCAGCACGGTTTTGCGAAACTTAACGGAACTATCGTCATGACGTGGGCCACGATGATCGTGATGTCGTTGGGCGCAAAGCTGATCACACGCAAGCTCAAGACCGAAGGCGATATCTCGCGCTGGCAGGGCGGCCTTGAAATCGTCGTCACTGCAATGGAGGAACAGATCCGGGAAGTCGGCCTGAGCGCGCCCGCCAGGTATCTCTCCTTTCTGGGCACGCTCTTTCTGTTCGTTGCCACGGCCAGCCTCGCTACCGTGATTCCGGGTTATAAGCCGCCAACAGGTTCACTTTCGACCACGGCGGCCCTTGCCCTGTGTGTGTTTGTCGCCGTACCTCTGTTTGGTATCCGTAAGCAGGGGTTCGTTGCCTACATCAAGACTTACACAAAGCCGACTTTCATCATGCTGCCGTTTAATATCATCAGCGAACTGTCGCGCACGCTCGCGTTGGCGGTTCGTTTGTTCGGGAACATGATGAGCGGAGTGATGATCATCGGCATCTTGCTCACCATCACGCCCTTTATCTTTCCGATTTTCATGACCGTACTCGGTCTTCTCACCGGCATGGTGCAGGCTTACATTTTCAGCATTCTGGCAACGGTCTACATTGCGGCCGCCACCCGCCCACCGAAACTGAAAGTGGCCGTTGTTCAAACTAAGGTTCGGAGTAAGGTCCAGAATAACATCCAAGCCAGGCCCGAGCCGAAGAATCTGAAAGCGCAACATTAAAGTTTAGTGATAACAAGGACTCCTTATGGATAGCATTACCGTCGTCGCAGTCGTATCAATCGCCACCGCCGGAATTACCACCGGCATCGGTTGTATGTGTCCGGCCCTCGGCGAGGGCCGGGCGGTGGCTACCGCCCTCACTTCTCTGGCGCAGCAACCCGACGCATCGGCCACCATCACGCGGACGTTGTTCGTCGGTCTCGCGATGATCGAATCGTTGGCCATTTACTGTTTTGTGGTCTCGATGATTCTCATTTTCGCAAACCCGTTTTGGACCCACGTCATCGCTCAAACCGGAGGGAAATGAGCCATGCTCATCGACTGGTTCACCGTCGGGGCACAGGTACTCAACTTCCTGATCCTGGTGTGGTTGTTGAAGCATTTCCTCTACAAGCCCATCCTGAACGCCATCGACGCGCGCGAAAAGCGCATCGCATCCGAACTTGCGGATGCCGATGCGAAGAAGAACGAGGCACAAAAGGAGCGCAACGACTTTCAAAACAAGAACAAGGTATTCGATGAAGAGCGCGGCGCGCTTCTCACCAAAGCGGCGGATGAAGCGAAAGTCGAGCGCGAGCGCCTTCTCGACGAAGCGCACAAAGACGCGGATAATTTACGCGCTGCGCAAGCGGTCGCATTGCGAAGTGACCAAAAGAGGCTGGGCACTGCGATCACGAACCTGGCAACGCAAGAGGTCTTTGCGATCACGCGCAAGACTCTCGCAGACCTCGCCACCGTCACTCTCGAAGAACGCATCGGAGAGGTCTTCACGCGCCGCTTGCGCGAAATGGACGGAAAGGCCAAAGCCTTGCTCGGTGCGGCTCTCAAGGCATCGTCCGAACCTGCCGTCGTTCGGAGCGCGTTTGATATGGGTGCCGCGCAGAGGGCTGCGATTCAAAATGCGCTGAACGAAACCTTCTCGGCGGAAATTCATATCCAATTCGAAACCTCGCCAGATTTAGTGAGCGGGATTGAACTCATCTCGAATGGACAAAAAGTAGCGTGGAGCATCTCGGATTATCTGGTCTTGTTGGAAAAAGGCGTCGACGAACTGGTAAAGAAAAAGGACGAGGCCGCGGCGAAAGCCGGGCCGAAGGAAGAACATAAAGCTGAAACCAAGACCCAAGTGAAACCCCAGCCCGAGGCTGAAAGGAAATCCGATCCCAAGACGGAAGTGAAAGCTGAGACCAGGCCAGAATCGAAACCGGAGATCAAGCCCGAGGCGGCTAAGCCCGAAACTGTGAGCGCATGAACACGGAACCAGAGAGCCTCCAGCACGAGTTCGACCTCGCGCTCGCCGGAATAAGACAAGCGCGCGAGGCCTTCATGCCGGGACTCACGCTGCGCGAAGTGGGCATCGTCACCAATGTCTCCACTGGAATTGCCACTCTTTCAGGCCTGCCCGGCGTGGGATATGAGGAGTTGGTCAGATTTCGCGGCGATCTCTTGGGAATCGCGTTCAACGTGGATGAGGACGAAATCGGCGTGATCCTGCTCGGCGAATATCAGGATCTGCATGCGGGCGACGAAGTCGAACGCACCGGGCGGGTCATGGACATAGCGGTAGGAGACAGCTTGCTGGGGCGGGTGATCGATCCGTTGGGCAACCCGCTCGACGGCAAAGGCCCGGTAGCGGGCGACCAGCGCCTGCCGGTCGAGCGCCCCGCCCCGCCCATCATGGACCGCGCACCCGTAGTTATACCTTTGCAGACGGGACTGAAGGTGGTCGATGCGCTCATTCCGATCGGACGGGGGCAGCGCGAATTGATTCTCGGCGATCGCCAGACCGGCAAAACGGCCATCGCGATCGACACGATCTTGAACCAGCGCGGGCAAAATGTAGTCTGCGTGTATTGTGCGATCGGCCAGCGCGCTTCGGCCGTCGCCAAGGTGGTGGCCAACCTCCGCGAAAAAGGCGCAATGGAGTACACCGTAGTGGTCGTCGCGGAAGGGAACGATGCCCCCGGCCTTGTCTATATCACGCCCTACGCCGCGACGAGCATCGCCGAATATTTCATGGAAAAGGGCCGCGATGTGCTCATCGTTTACGACGATCTGACGCAGCACGCCCGCGCCTATCGCGAGCTTTCCCTGCTACTGCGTCGTCCGCCGGGGCGCGAAGCGTTTCCCGGCGATATCTTCTACATTCATTCGCGGATGTTGGAGCGGGCGACGCATCTCAGCAAGGAGCGCGGAGGTGGTTCTCTCACTGCGCTTCCCATCATCGAGACCGAGGCGCAGGATATCTCCGCCTACATCCCAACCAATCTCATCTCCATCACAGACGGTCAAATCTACCTGTCGCCGACTCTTTTCCAACTCGGGATCCTTCCCGCGGTCGACGTCGGCAAGTCCGTTTCCCGCGTAGGCGGAGCGGCGCAGCGAGCGGCATATCGAGCGGTCGCCGGCAACCTCAAACTCGCCTACTCGCAGTTCGAGGAATTGGAAACGTTCGCGAAGTTCGGCACACGTCTCGATGAATCCACGCGCAAGATCATCGATCATGGGCAGCGCATTCGAGCGTGCCTCAAACAGCCGGAATCGCAGCCGGTATCGATGATCGAGCAGATCGTTGTGCTCCTGGCTTTGACGGCAAACCTGTTTGACCCGGTGCCTATCGAGAAAGTAACCGATGCGGAGCATGCAATACAGAAGGCGACGTCGGAGATCCCGGCGGACATAGCGGGACGGCTAACGTCAGCAGACAAATTGAGTGACACCGACCGAAAGGCGATTCTGGAAGTGGCCACGCGCGCGCTAGCTCCGTTCCAGCCCACGCCTAAACCGAAGCTCCCCGAATCCAAAAACGACACCGCAGCCAAATCGACTGTTAAGCCGACACCAGTAGCTAAGGCTTCGCCATGAGCGGCACATTGGAAAGTCTGCGTCGAAAAATCGACGGCGCGGGCGATCTCCAGGGTGTGGTTCGGTCGATGAAGGCGTTGGCGGCATCCAGCATCGGACAATACGAGAAGGCAGTTCAATCGCTCGACGGCTACTACCGCACCGTGGAACTCGCATTGGTCGCGTGTCTCCATCAAGCCGGTTCGGCTTCGTTCGCCGGGCCAAAACGCGCCCCGCGCGAGCGGCCCCATGAAGATAAGATCGGTGCGATCGTTTTCGGTTCGGATCAAGGTCTTGTCGGCAGGTTTAATGAGGTAATCGTGGAATTTGCCCAGCACGAATTCAAAACGTTGCCCGGCAAAATAACAAGAATCTGGGCGGTCGGCGATCGGGCTCGCGCGCTCTTGGCGGACAGTGGTGTCGCTCCCGTCGATCTGCTATCGGTTCCGGCTTCCGTCAATGCCATCACGCCCCTCATCGGAGAGATCCTCATCGTAAGCCAGGCGGCTCTCGATCGGGGCGAAATTGCAGAGGTCTACGTGTTCCACAACCATCCAAAATTCGGGGCCCTTTACGACCCCGTCAGCGAGCGATTGGTGCCGCTCGATCACGCCTGGCAAAACAACCTCGCCGCAACGCCGTGGCCGGCAAAGAATCTGCCCGAGGTCATCGAGGGCGCCCAGTCGGCGCTTCAGGCCTTCGTCCGGGGATACCTCTTCGTTCTGCTCTTTCGGGCCTGCGCCGAATCCCTCGCCAGCGAGAATGCCAGCCGTCTGGCGGCCATGCAACGCGCAGAAAAGAATATCGAAGACATGTTGGAAGATCTCAACCGCACCTTCCGCCGCGTTCGGCAGGAATCCATCGATGAAGAGTTATTCGACGTGATCTCCGGCTTCGAGGCGCTGACGGGAAACCAACGCCACACCTAAACCCTGCGCAACAGTACAAAGGGCAGTCCTTTGTAGTCGGCGACCATTGTCCGTGCGGTATCGATCAAGGCTTTTGTATTCATTGACCGTTGCCCCATTTCCAGTTCCGGATCTCCAGCAGATCCTCGCCATGCTTGTCGATGTAGTGCTTGTGCTCGATCAGCTTGTCCTGCATCTGCTGCTTCAGGTAGGCGCCTTTGGAACCCATGCGCGGCAGGCGATCCACCACATCCTGCACCAGGTGGAAGCGGTCCAGGTCGTTCTGCACTCGCATGTCAAAAGGCGTCGTGATCGTGCCCTCTTCTATATAGCCGCGCACATGCAGGTTTCGATTCGTCCGTGCGTAAGTCAGTCGGTGGACCAGCCATGGGTATCCATGAAAGGCAAATATGATGTGCTTGTCTTTCGTGAACAGCGAATCGTAATCTTTCTCGCAGAGCCCGTGCGGATGCTCCGTGCTCGGCTGCAACTTCATGAGATCCACAACATTGACCACCCGGATTTTCAGTTCGGGCAGGTGCTCGCGCAGGATGGAAACGGCGGCCAGTATCTCCAGCGTCGGAGTGTCCCCGCAACACGCCATCACCACGTCGGGTCCGGTGGCGTCCTGGTCGTTGCTGGCCCACTGCCAGATGCCAATTCCCTCCGTGCAATGCACCACCGCTTGATCCATGGTCAGCCATTGCGGAAGGGCATGTTTCCCCGCCACCACCACGTTGACGTAATTCCGGCTCCGCAGGCAGTGATCGAAAACCGACAACAGGCAGTTGGCGTCGGCTGGAAGGTAAACCCGCACGATGTCCGCTTTCTTGTTGATGACATGGTCGAGGAAACCGGGATCCTGGTGCGTGAATCCGTTGTGATCCTGCTGCCAGACATGGGAGGCGAGCAGATAATTTAACGACGAAATCTCCCGGCGCCAGGGCAGTTCCAGGCAAACCTTAAGCCACTTGGCGTGCTGGCTGAACATCGAGTCGATGATGCGAATAAAAGCCTCATAGCTGTTGAACAGCCCATGCCGCCCGGTCAGAAGATACCCTTCCAACCAACCCTCGCACTGGTTCTCGCTGAGCATCGAGTCCAGCACGCGGCCTGCAGGCGCAAGGAATTCATCGTTACTTACTTCGCGCGCATCCCACTGCCGGTTGGTGACTTCAAACACGGCCCCAAGCAGATTCGAGACTGTTTCATCAGGACCGAAGACACGGAAATTGCTCTGATCCTGATTCATCTTGGCGACGTCGCGTAGGAAGGAACCCAGTACCTGCGTATCCTGGGCGCTGACCGCACCGGGTGACGGCACATTCACCGCATGGGCGTGGAAATCCGGCATGCGCAGGTCGCGCAGCAGAATCCCGCCATTGGCGTGCGGATTGCTTCCCATCCGTCGCTCGCCCTTCGGTGCCAGCTCAGCCAACTCCGGCAGCAGCCGCCCATTCTCATTGAACAACTCTTCCGCTTTGTAGCTCTTCATCCAGCTCTCAAGCAGCTTGACGTGATCGGGATGCTCGGGGTCGACCAGAAGCGGCACCTGGTGCGCTCGAAACGTGCCCTCGATCTGCAGGCCGTCCACGAATTTCGGCCCAGTCCAACCCTTCGGCGACTTGAGAACAACCATGGGCCAGCGCGGCCGCGTAGTATCGTTGTTGTTTCGTGCCTGCGTTTGGAATCGACGAATGTCTTCGATGGCCGCTTCTAGAGTGGCGGCCATGAGTTCATGCATTTTCTCCGGGTCATCACCTTCCACAAAATAGGGCTTCCAGCCGCAGCCACGCAGAAATTGTTCCAACTCTTCATGCTCGATGCGGGCCAGAACGGTTGGATTGCTGATCTTGTAGCCGTTGAGGTGCAGGATGGGCAACACTGCTCCGTCGGTAATCGGATCGAGAAATTTGTTGGATTGCCACGACGTCGCAAGCGAGGCCGTTTCCGCTTCGCCATCGCCGATCACGCAGGCCACGATCAGGTCGGGATTGTCGAACGCCGCGCCAAACGCATGACTCAGCGAGTATCCTAGCTCCCCGCCTTCGTGAATCGACCCCGGCGTCGTGGGCGCAACGTGGCTCGAAATCCCGCCGGGGAACGAGAACTGCTTGAACAGTTCCTTCATTCCCGCTTCGTCTTGCATGACGTTCGGATAGACTTCACTCCATGTGCCTTCCAGGTAGACATTGCCCACAAGCGCCGCCCCGCCGTGGCCCGGACCGGCGATGTAGAA
>Ga0187847_10001897_pt1 | contig 17685 bp, 15 predicted proteins | sample June2016WEW_4_10_FD_132458 | JGI IMG/M metagenome (GOLD analysis project Ga0187847, IMG submission 132458) | Peatland microbial communities from SPRUCE experiment site at the Marcell Experimental Forest, Minnesota, USA - June2016WEW_4_10 | ecosystem: Environmental > Terrestrial > Soil >...
GACGGCGCGCCCGCCTTCGAGCGCGAAAAATGCGTCCACTGTGGCGCATGCCTCTGGAACTGCGGCCAATCGCGCGACGGCGAGCACTCCAACATCGAATTCCGCGCCGGCGCGGGCGGCCTCCACTCGGCGGAGAACTGAGCCTCAACACTCGATCTATACTGATCGTTGTGACTTTGAAAGGGCACGACTTTAGTCGAGCCGCAAACTGCAATAATATCGACGTGGGCCTTAGCCCCTGAGGGAACGTGAAATGAATAAGTTCATTGCTGTTTTGTTTATGACGCTCTTTGCCACAACGTCGATTTATGGGCAGAAGACGCGCTTCGGTCAATCTCCGCCCAAGGCCAAACCTGGAATTGATTACCCAATTCAATTGCACGTTACAGGTGCTCACACCCGATCTCATTGCAGTAGTTTTGCAAGGGTAGTTAATTGCCAAGATGTGATGTATGTCGATGCGATTTTAGAGGGTAAAAAGATCGAATTGGTGGGAAACATCGACGTGGATTACACATCTGTCAATTTACCTCCGGGCGATTATCAGGCTCGATTAACGACGAAGAACCCAGGCACTATTCTCACTACTTTTGGTCAGGAATACGAATTGGTCCTTGCTGACAAAACTCTTTGGAATGGTAAAATTTCCGGTTATTCCGAATAAAGTGTTTTCGGAGAAGAATTTGATAAGTAATAACAAGGAAAAGAGCAAGGGCAAATGTTTTTCACATCGTGGTTTGCGCGGGCATCGTTCCCGATCTGCTGCAAGGTTGAGCGCTTTGGGGCTACGGTAACAAAGCCCTCAGGGGCGTGAACGAAGGCAGTGGAGGAGGTCTTAAGGCCTTGAATCAGAACAATGCTGGCAACGGAGATTTGCTCAGGTCGGCCCGTAGGAACAGTGCCTGCGTCGTTAGCTACGGCATTCTGCTCCTGCTGCTAGCCGCCCACGTGGCTCGCGCCGAAACTCCTCTCATCGTGCGCGATCCCAATGCCTCGTTTCTCGATGTGCAGGCCCGGCGCAAGGCTCTCCAAAATGTCCAGACCCCTAGCCAGACCTCGAGATTGCTTGAGGCGCTAGCCAGCCCGAAGAGCTGCACGGGGGCACCGATACCCGCGCCGCCTCCGAAGGGCCAGGACATTCCCTCCCGCTACCGGAGCAGCAGCCATGGAGAGTTGAATCCTCAGGAACACACACTCTCCGAGCCTTACTACAATGTCCAGGACGTAGCCGCCTGGGGAGCCAACCGCTATCTTGTCACCGGAGATCCGCTGGAGGCCGCTTGCGTGATTCATGCTCTGCTGCCCTGGGCGCAGAGCAAGGCGCTGCTCAACTACAACGCCAAGGACGACATGGTGGTGTGGTTTCAGTCCACCTGGACAGTGGCATCGCTCTCGCTTTCGGTTTCAGTGATTCGCGCCGAGCCTGCGCTGAACCCCGCCGAACGGGATCAGGTCATCGCATGGCTGCGCGCCGCCGCGCAAAAAGCCGTGAGCGAATCCCGCGGGCCGAGCTCTGGAACGGAGCGCAACAACCACTTCTTCTGGCGCGGCCTGGCGGCGACCGCCGCCGGCGTCATCAGCAAGGACGACAACCTGTTTGCCGCCGGACTCAGAACCTATGCAACCGCCATCGGCGAGATCGATTCCCGTGGAGCCTTTCCGCTTGAGATGGAACGGCACGAGTTGGCGCTTCACTATCAGGCCTTCGCCATCGAACCCCTGGTGATGATCGCCGAGTTGGCGCGACGCCAGGGCATCGACATCTACGGCGTCGAGGAGAACAAGCACCGCTTGAGAGACGCGGTCGTCTTTCTGTCGAAAGCCATGGCCGACCCAACCCTGGTGAAGAAGTACGCCTCGGAGACCCAGCAGATTGCCCCCGACCTCGAAGCAGGCAGCCAACTGCTGGCATGGGTCGAATTCTGGAATCTTCGCTTTGCCGATCCATCGTGGCAAGGCGTTCTCCAGAAGCCGTTTTACGCCGCGCGCCTCGGCGGAAATACCACACTGTATGTTGCGCCGGTCGATGAAAAGGCGCCGCAAGCCCCCGCAACCCAAACTGTAAAATGAAATATGACACCCTTGAAGGAAACATGAATGGCAAATACTTTGCACATCGTGGTTTGCGCGGGCATCGTACCCGATCCGCTGCAAACTCTTGAGCCGGTCACCGGGCCGAACGGTCCGGGACTGAAAAACGAAATGGTTCTCCCCGCAGTCCTTGATCCATGGGCGGCCAGCGCGCTCTATGAAGCGGCAAATCTCGCCGCGAAAAACCCCGGCAGCAAGCTCTGGCTGGTCTCGCTCGGCCCCAAGGCCAAGCTGCAACAGGTGATGATGACGGTGGCGCAGAAGGCCGCCTTCGAGTTGGTTCCCATCGATGGACCCATCGGCGGCTTTCCCGACGCGCACTCGACCGCAGCCGTGCTGGCCGAGACCATCGCCGCGCTGCCCGGCCTGGACCGTGGCAAGTTGCTGTTATTCGGCGGCTGGGAGTCGGCTACGCGCGGCGCGGGCGTTACGCTTCAGCTCGTCGGCGAACGCCTCGGCATCGCCGATCAGTTTCAAGGCGTAGACCAAATCGACCTGCTCGAGGACGGCAGCTTTGAAGTGCTGGAGCGCGTCGAGGGCGGCAAGCATCAAGTCTCCCTCTGCGCCGGAACCTCGGCCGTGCTGGGCTGGGCCACTGGCAATCTCGCCGAGCCGCGCAACAATCCGCAAGTGGGCATGGCGAATATGCGCACCATCATGCCCGCGCTTGCCAAGGCCAAAACCGCCAAGCTCGAAGCCAACGGTTTGCGCTACATCTCCGTCAGCCTGCCCAAGCAGCAGCGGACAACCCGCATCGAGAAGAACCTGACACCCGACGAGATCGCGGCCGAACTGGTCGAGTGGATTGGAGCCGAATGATGGAGACCATCCTCGTACTCACGCACGCCGATGAATCCGGCTCCGCCCTCACCAAGGCCTCGCTCGAAGCCGTCACCGCCGGCCAAGAGCTTGCTGCCCTCCTTTCAGCGCCTCTCACCATCGGCATCGTTGCCGCCGATGCCCACTCCGCCGCCAGCGCACTATCCACTGCTGGCGCGCATCTTAGGTCGGTCTCCGGCGAAGCCTTTGCCCAGGCGCGCTACGCCTCCGACGCAGCCGCCCTCGAAGCCCTCTGCCGCGCGGCCCAGGCCACCATCGTGCTTGCCCCCGGCAGCTCTCGCTTCGCCCGCGTTGCCGCCGGTGTCGCCCATCGCCTCGGAGGCTTCATCGACACACACATCACGGCGGTCGGCGGCGCGGATACCGTGGAAGCCACGCGCTGGTTCTATCGACAGCGTGTTGAAGCTGTACTCAGCCGCGAAGTGCGCCCCTGGTTCCTGCTACTCGACGCGGGCACTCATGCCGCCTTTGCCGGCCAGCCGGGCGCTGCTCAAGTCGAGCCGGTCGCCGTCCAGCTCCCTGAGATGCGCACCACCGTCAGCGGCTTCCGCGCCCCGGCGCAAGGCGCGCAAACCATCCGCCCCGATGCGAAGATTTTGTTCGTCGCCGGCGCCGGCTGGACCAAGAAACAGCCCGACAGCCAGGTGCATGTTGGCGAGGCCGGCGAACTGATCCTCGGTTTCCTGCGCGCGACCGACGCATCGCTGGGCAGCAGCAAATCCCTCGTGGACCAGGGCGGCGAGGGGAACTCCGTTCTTCCTTTCCTCACGCACCTGAATCAGATCGGGCAAACCGGCGCTACCCCGCGCCACGCCAAGGGCCTCTCCACCTGCTGCCACGGCGAAGAACCGCACGTCGTGGGCTGGCGCTTCATTGGCGACCGCCGCGCCATCTCGCTCGACCCCAACTGCGGCTGGACGCGCGGCAAGGCTGATGTGGTCTATGTCGCCGACGCCTTCCCGGTGATGGCCAAAGTGAATGCCCTGCTGGCGGCGAAAAAGGCGTAAGCCGCTGCGGAAGGTAGTGTCCCGCAAGTCTCGGAATCGAGGCCCGCGGCCTCCGCGCGCTTGGATTGCAGCACTGAGAATCCCCGCACATTCATTGAGGTTTGATTCGATTGTGGTAGGTTAAATGTGGGAGCAATACAGAATATATGCCGCCAATTTCAGAATTTATCAAGCACCACTATCGCCATTTCAACGCCGCCGCTCTGGTCGATGCCGCCGAAGCCTACAACGCCCTGCTTGCCTCCGGCGGCAAGATGTTCGTCACCATTGGCGGCGCCATGAGCACCGCCGAGCTGGGCCTGTCGCTGGCCGAGATGATCCGCCAGAACAAGATTCACGGCATCTGCTGCACCGGCGCAAACCTGGAAGAGGACGTTTTCAACCTCGTGGCGCATGATTTCTATGAGCGTGTGCCGCATTACCGCGATCTGACCCCTGCCGACGAGGCCAGGCTGCTCTCGCGCCACATGAACCGCGTCACCGACACTTGCATCCCGGAGATGGAGGCCATGCGCCGCATCGAGAACGAGGTGCTGAAAGAGTGGGTCCGGGCCGACCAGGCCGGAGAACGCTTCTTCCCCCATCAGTTCATGTACAAGATTCTGCTCTCGGGCGACCTCAAGCCGTCCTATCAGATCGACCCAAAGAATAGTTGGCTGCTCGCCGCGGCGGAGAAGAACCTGCCCATCTTCGTCCCCGGCTGGGAAGATTCGACACTGGGCAACATGTACGCCGGCCACTGCATCTCCGGCGACGTGAAGAATGTCCACACTGTCCGCACCGGAATCGAATACATGATGGAGCTGGCCGAGTGGTACACCAACACCACCGCCGAGACTCCGCTGGGATTCTTCCAGATTGCGGGCGGCATCGCGGGCGACTTTCCCATCTGCGTCGTGCCCATGCTGCATCAGGACTTGCAGCGCGATCACGTGCCGCTGTGGGCCTACTTCTGCCAGATCAGCGACTCAACCACGAGTTATGGCTCCTACTCCGGCGCCGTGCCCAACGAGAAGATCACATGGGGCAAACTGGGCGAGAATACTCCCAAGTTCATCATCGAGTCCGACGCCTCGATCGTCGCGCCGCTGCTCTTTGCTTACGTGCTGGGCTGGTAGTTCTCGAGTTCGCGCCGGGGTGAGCGGAGTTTGAGGTTTGGCGAGGTCTTTGAGTCTCGGAGGGCCAGGAGGCCCTCAGTACAGCCGGTCAGGAGACCGGCTGTACAGTTTAGCGGCGACTGTGAGAAATGCGGGCTACGGCGTCAAAGTCAGCCAAGCCACTCCATAGCCCGGCAGCGCAACCGTCATGCGGGAAGCCGGCGTCACGCTCACTGGCGTAGGCCCGCTGCTGGCGCTGGTGGCCGCATCGATGGTCAGCAGAGTGGCCGACGAGAAGTTCCCCAGGCTCGACAGATCCACCACCACGGTTCTCGATGAGCCCGTCCCGTTGTTGTCCGCCGGCGATGCCACCGCGCGGTCATCCACCATCACAACCACTGACCCGTTGGCGTTCTCCGTCGCCAGCGTCTCCACCGTCGAGGTATCGGTGGCTGTGAGTTGAAGAATGTTCGGACCCGGCGAGGCGGCTGTTGACGGATAAATGCTTCCCAGCGTCTTGTCTACCCAGTAGCTCACGTACGGATTGTTGTTTGGGTCAACCTCGCTGTACTGCTGGTCGGCCGTGTAGTCCCAATGATAGAGCGCCTGGTTGCCAACCTTGCCCAGTTGCGAAAAGACGTAGGGCCGCCATGCCGCAAAGTAAGCGCTGGTGCCGCGCGTGTCGTCGACAAAAACCTGGCCGGGATTACATTCGCTCATGCCGTTGTTGCTCCAATCGGCATTGACGTTGTTCTCCGTCACCCACACCGGCACGTTAGCCAGGTCGGGGCGCGCTTGCAGCGCCTGATAGAAGTACTTCACGTTGGCCACAAACTGCGGAATGGTGCCGAATATCTGCGCGTCGGTGTCTTTCTGGTCGCAGGAGCCATAGAAATGCGTCGACATGATATCCACCTGCGTATTCACTCCGCCCGCATTTGCCGGTGCCAGAAATGGCGGCAGATACACCATTGGATCACCGCCTTCGCCCGAACCCAGGCCCCAGTCGGAAAACTCGAAGGCCGATAGCTTGATGGTCGGGTCCACGGCCAGCATGGCCGGAACCACGGTGTTATAGAGCTGGGTGTACTGAGCCCCGTTGAGGCCGTTGCCGTTGAATTCGTTAAAGATTCCCCACCACTGAACCGGATAGCTGCCCGGCGACTGGAAGTGTGTGCCGCCCGCATCGAATCCCTCCTTGTTGTAGTAGCGCACCATGTTGGCCATCATGGCGGCAAAGTCGCTGGCGTGGTTGGCGACATCCAGGGTGGTTCCGTCGCTCAGGCACATCCAGGCTGGCGCCACGGCGACCTGCAACTCCGGGCTGTTATCGGCGGTTTGCATTACCGGCTGCAGCGTCGTGTCCAGCAGCGCGAAATTCCAGTCGCTGGCCGTGCCGGTGTTCGACACCATGGGGATGGCGCCCGACACTACCTGAATGCGAATGTGCTGCGGGCCAAGCTGGGTCAGCATGGTCTCCTTCGCCGTTTCCTCGGCTCCCGAACCAAAGTAGTCGGTCGTCCATCCTCCGATCTGGAACGATGTAGACATGAACTGCTTCAGCACTCCGTTGACTCCCAGCGTCGTATCCGTGGAATTGCCCACCTTCGCCACCGGGGCGCTCACCAGGGTGAAGCTCTGCGATCCGCTCAGGCCGGAGAGACTCGCCTGAATGACAGCCGCATAGCTGCCTGCCGGCGCTGAGGCGCTGCCGGTGAAAGTGATCGTCCCGGACGGGCCGCCGTTCACCGCCGCAAAAGCCTGCGTAACGCCGGTTGGCAAGCCGCTGGCAGCAACCGTTGCCGACCCGGTCGCCCCGGTGATCGTAACCGGCACATTAATTGCCGTACCGTCCTGCGGAACCACAACAGTCGAGCTGTCCAGCGTAACGGCGAGCGTGACCGGCGGCGTACTCGTGCCACCTCCGCCCCCGCAACCAGTCAATGCAATCAAAAGACCGGCAAATCCTACGACCGTAACCAAACGGAGTGATCGAAGCTGAAGAGTCATAAAAGAAGCACCTCACCGCAAGGAAGCGGCCGTCCTGCAACCGTTCAATATAGTCCCCGATCATAGGCCGTGCAAGCTGTTCGGTCACACGTGTAGCATCTTGCTCGCTGTGCAACAATCGCGCTGACAGGCTCGGTCGCGGCGGCAATGAGGAGATTCGCAGGCAGGGCCGTTGCAAGAAACAAAGGACTAGACTAGACTAGACCTAGTCAAGCTCAGGAGGCCTGCCATGCCGACGGTGAACATCTACGTAGCCAAGACCCAACTCTCCAAACTCGTCGATCTGGCCTCTTCGGGCACGGACGTCGTCATCGCGCGGGCGGGAAAGCCGGTGGCGCGCCTGACCAGCCTCAAGAAAGAAAAGCGCCCCATTGTCTTTGGTCTGCTCGAAGGCGAGGGTTGGATCGCGGAGGACTTCGACGCGCCGCTGCCGGATGAGATTCTGGCGCAGTTCGAAGGCCGGTGATGCAGCTTCTCTTGGATACGCATATCCTCTGCTGGCACATTTACGAGCCAAAACGCTTGCCAATGATGGCCCGTAAAATCATCCTTGAGGCCGAGGCGGTCTATGTATCTTCGGCCTCGGTCTGGGAGATTGCCATCAAGTCCAGGCTTGGCAAGATCAACGCGAATCCCCATCGAATTCAACAACAAATCGAGCCCAGCGGCTTCTTCGAACTTCCTGTCTTATCGAAGCATGCCGTCATGGTGGCGGATATGCCGCTTTATCACGGAGACCCCTTCGACCGTATTCTGATTGCTCAGGCCGACAGTGAATTGCTGCATCTGCTCACTGTCGATGCGCAACTCAAGCAATACAGCGAGCTCGTCATTCAGGTGTAAGCCGAGCCGCGTATTTCTCCCCGAAGCGCTCCATCGCTCGCAATCTACAGCACCCGCGCCAGCCACTTTCCGGTGTGTGAGAGGAGATTGGCGGCAATCTCTTCCGGTGTGCCTTCCCCCACAATCCTGCCGCCGGCCTCGCCACCTTCCGGGCCTAAGTCGATGACCCAATCGGCGCTCTTGATCACATCGAGATTGTGCTCGATGACGATCAGCGATCCGCCGCCGTCGATGAGCTTGCGGAAGGCCGTCAGCAGCTTGGAAACGTCGTCGAAATGCAGGCCGGTGGTAGGCTCGTCGAGGATGTAGAGGACGCGGCTGGCCTGGGAGGGCTTGGCGGTGGCGTTCGCGGCGCGGACCTGGGAGAGGTGAGCGGCCAGCTTCACGCGCTGCGCCTCGCCTCCCGAGAGCGTTGTCGCCGACTGGCCGAGGCGCAGGTAACCGAGGCCGATCTCGTCGAGCACGGCGAGCTTTTCCAGCAGGCGCGTTTGCCCGGCGAAGAAGCGCAGCGCCTCCTTGACGGTCATTTGCAGCACCTGGTGGATGTTCTTGCCCTTGTACTCCACATTGAGGATCTTGGTCTGATAGCGCGTGCCGTTGCAGTCCTCGCAGGGCAGTTCAACGTCGGCAAGGAATTGCATTTCGACGGTGACCGTGCCGTCACCCTCGCATGTGTTGCAGCGGCCGCCGGGCACGTTGAAGGAAAAATGCCCCGGCGTAAGCGAGAGGCGCTTGGCCTCGGGCTGCGCGGCAAAGAGTTCGCGGACCAGATCGAAGCCCTTGATGTAGGTGATGGGGTTGGAGCGGGGCGTGCGGCCGATGGGCGTCTGGTCCACCAGCACCACATCGTTGAGCCGCTCGACGCCGGTGAGGGATTTGTAGACGCTGGAGGGATCGCCGCCATCGGATTGGCCCAGCGCGCGGGCCACGGCCCTATACAGCACCTGGTGTACCAGCGTGGACTTGCCCGACCCGGAGACGCCGGTGATAGCCACCAGCAGCCCAAGCGGAATCTCCACGTCAAGACCGTGGATGTTGTTCGCCGTGGCTCCACGCAGCAGCAGGCGCTCCTTTCCTGGCGGGCGGCGGCGCGCGGGCACGGGGATGGAGACCTGGCCTGAAAGATAGCGTCCGGTGAGGGAGTTGGGGTTGGCCTCGATCTCGGCCAGAACGCCCTCGGCCAGCAGCCTGCCGCCCAACTCGCCCGCTCCGGGGCCCAGATCGAGCAGGTGATCGGCGGCGCGCAGCAGGTCGGCGTCGTGCTCGACCACGAGGATGGTATTGCCCAGGTCGCGCAGCTCCTGGAGGATGTGGATGAGGCGCGCGGTGTCGCGGGTGTGCAGGCCGATGGAAGGCTCGTCCAGCACATAGAGCGCGCCCACCAGCCGCGAGCCCAGCGAAGTCGCAAGCTGAATGCGCTGCGCCTCGCCGCCGGAGAGCGTCGAGGCCAGGCGATCGAGGGTAATGTATTCGAGGCCCACCGCATCGAGAAAACTCAGCCGCTGGCGAACCTCGTGCAGGATCGGGCCGGCAATCTCCTCCTGCATCGGCGACAGCCTGAGCGCGCCAAAGAAATCCTTCGCCTGGGCTATGGTGAGCGCAGTGGACTGGCAGATATTCAGGTTATTCAGGCGGACGCTGCGGGCCTCGGCCCTCAGCCTCTGGCCCCGGCAGTCGGGGCACTCGGCATAGCCGCGATATTTGCTGAGCATTACGCGCACATGCAGCTTGTACTTCTTGCGCTCCATGTGCGCAAAAAAGCCATAGACGCCGGCAAAGCTGCCTTTGCCGCGCAAGACAGTCTCGCGAGCCGCCTCCGGCAGATCCCGCCAGGGCACATCGAGCGGAACGCCCAGCTCAGCGGCTTGCTTGCGCAGTTCGTTGAACCACGGCCGGCACTTGGGGCGATTCCAGGGGTCGATGGCGCCGCCGTTGAGGCTGAGACCTTTGTCGGGAATGACCAGGTTCAGATCGAAGTCCACCGTATTGCCGAAGCCCTGGCAGCGCGGACAGGCGCCGAAAGGGTTATTAAAACTAAACAAGCGCGGTTCCGGCTCACGGCCGGGACGGTGGCAACTCTTGCACTCGTATGCGGCCGAAAAGCGGTGGCGCGGGCGGCTTTCTGAGTCGGCTCCCGTGAACTCTTCCCGCGCGGCTTGTTCAAAAATCACCTCGCCGGCCTCGCGGTAGGCGATCTCCGCGGCATCCACGATGCGGGCGCGATTATCGGCGCTGACCACAATCCGGTCCAGGAGGACAAAGACCGGAAGAGTAAAGTCCAGGTCAAGCAGAGACTCCGGAGTCGAAAACTCGTAGATCCGCCTCCGCTGGTAGAGCCGATTGAAGCCCGAGGCGCGCAACTCCACCAGGCGCGCCTTCAAGGTTTCAGTCAGTGGAGACTCAGCCGTCGCGTTGCCCTGAGCCTTGGCAGCGGATTTGCCTGCCGATTTCAGCGCGCGCCTCGCCGGCTTGGCTTCCGCGGCCGGCGCGGGCTCGGCGTGGCGCACCGGAAAGAGCACATTCAGCCGCGTGCCCTCGCCCAGCGCCAGCGTCGCTTCGGCAATCTCGTCAATGGAGTCGCGCTTCACCAGGCCGTCGCAGTGGACGCAATGCACCGTTCCGCAGCGGGCGTAGAGCAGGCGCAGATAGTCGTAGACCTCGGTGGCTGTGGCCACGGTGGAGCGCGGATTGCGCGTTGAGTTCTTCTGCTTGATGGCAATGGCCGGCGCAAGGCCGTCGATCAGGTCCACATCGGGCTTCTCAATGCGCTCCAGGAATTGGCGGGCGTAGGCGGAGAGCGACTCGACATAGCGCCGCTGCCCCTCGGCGTAGATCGTGTCGAAGGCCAGCGAACTCTTCCCAGACCCCGACACGCCGCTGACCACCGTCAGCTTGCCGTGAGGGATCTCGCAGGAGATGTTCTTCAGGTTGTGTGTCCGCGCGCCGCGGATAACGATGGCGTCATTCAAAGAGAAGGCACCGGGCAAAGAAAGTCGGCCGGCCGCGCCTGTGTCTCCTCTGCGAGGCTCCGGGTGCGGGCGGCCATTCTTCATTATAGGGCGCGGGCAACCTCGGGAATGCGGCGCGGTCCAGTCCGCAGGAGACAGACGGGCTGCGGCCCGCGCCTCAACTCATCGGAATCTGTTGCGGAGTCTCTTGGGCTCAAGCCGCCAGCGCGCGGAACAAGAGTAGACTCGATGCTTCCAAATCTTCTTTGCGATCGAACACGCCCGCCAGCCCCAACAGGACATTCGAGGCGCACGCGGGGCAATGCATCGAGCTATTGCCAACCGAGTCGCAGTCCTGGCAAAGGTAGGCTTTGGTTAGAGGGATATATTGTCGTGGTTCTGAAGCCATGGTCTTCATCTCCATCTCTGGCGGTTGCCGGTTCCTTCGCTGCCGCCCGTCTGCGTCGAAGGTCCGGAAACGCCGGTTACTTTGAAAAGAGTTGGCTGCTTTCCCTGTCAAACTTTTGAACTGTCTTTGAGGATTTCTCCGCGGCTTTTTCGGCGACGAGATCAATTTTCTTCTCGGATAAGGCATCCGAAGCGGTTTCGTTTTCCAACTTCGCCGCATTGGGATTTTCGAATTGCTTGGGCATTGTGGATCTCCTGATCACCACTATGGACTCTCCACTGTGTTCAGTTCTGGTCTATTCTGCTCCCCGCTGGATGCGCAATGCTGCCGCAGTGCGCTGAACGGATAAATCTCATGAACCAAATGAAGAAGGAGCGGCGGGGACGAGCATCTCCAGGGTGAGGCTCTGTTGAAGTCTTTCGATGATTGCGCAAAACTCCACGTCAGAGTTGCGGTACGGGCGAAATGAGCCGGATCGTTTTGGCGGTCGCGGCGAGTTCCAGATTTTCGGGCCTCTTTCAAACACAATTCGAGGCGGCAGCGCGACGGTTGGCGCGCTACAGCCTCGAATGGGTCAAAACGCTGCTGCCTTGGGCTACTTAATTAAAAGGACGCCAAGGCCTGCAATGCCTTGTCGATGTGTTGGAGCGAACCGATCTGCAGCCCGACATTCTCAGGTGCATCCCGTCCGCGCGCAACGTCTTGACGCGCCTCTTGCAACAGCTTCTGCGCCGAGTGAATCGGCCAGCGAGGATCGCCTCCGCTCTGCGGCGGGGGCGCTTGCCAGGGGTGCTTTCCGTCGTCAATGGCGGCCTTTTGCATGTCGTCGATGGCGCGATTGATCTGGTAAAGGGCAAAGCCGCGGGCATTGGAGGTCTCCGGCCGAGTATCCATTTTCAGATACTCGCGCGCTGAGCGCAGGTCGGAGATGGCATGAAGATAAGCGGGGCCCTGGGCATGCGCCGAGGCCGCTGCCGCCTGAAACAAGAAGGCCAGCAGCGCAAAGGCTGGGAGATTGAGAAACTTGAAACTACGCATTTTGGTCTTACCTCTCTTCGGGGATAACTGCTCTGCCAAAAGAATACTCCAATTCCCGCCGTTGGCATCGGCGGCGCACAAAATCACCTATCCGCTCACCGATTCCTCCAACTGACAGGGAGGTCTGCCGCCCCGCCACCAGCCGTGACCGTCCCGCCGATTCCCTGCCCCCGCCTGGCGCGTCGATTACACAGCAACTCCAGGCGCAGTTCTGCCCCGTTAAACTATTGAGTGAGGTATTCCGTGCTTCATTTCGCTCTTTTTGTCTTGCTGTTCGCATCGGTTGCCGGGTTGGGCCAGAGTTCCGCGCAGAATCCGGAACAGCAGGCTCCCGCTGCCGTGCCCGCCGCGGCCGCGCCCCAGCCCATTTCAGACGAGGTGGCGGAGGCCGAGGGAGCCATCGCCAAGTCCGACTGGAAGGCAGCGGAGACCAGGCTGGAGCGTTGGCTGGCGAACCATCCCGGCGATGCGAGGGCTCTGTTTGACGCGGGCTACGTGGCCGACGAGCAGAATCGGCTGGACGTTGCGGCCGGACTCTACCGGCGAGCCGTCGAGGCGAATCCGCAGTCGTTTGAGGCGCATTTGGAACTGGGGCTGCTGCTGGCCCGGCAAAACAAATTCTCGGACGCGCGGCCGGTGTTGGCGGCTGCCAGTCAGCTCGACCCCGGCGTAGCCGGCGCCGGCGCCAAGGCGCGGGTGTGGCGCGCGCTGGCCCAGATCGACCAGATGGACGACCCGGCGCAGGCATCGGAGGATCTGCTGGAGGCGCTGAAGCTCTCGCCCGAGACCGCGGACGATACCATGCTGGCAGCCAGCCTGGCCGAGCAGGCCGGCCAGGGCGACGCCGCCGAAGCGGCCTACCGCCGCATTCTGGCAACGGACCCGAAGTCGGCGCCGGCCTGTTCCGGCCTGGCCCACCTGATGATTGCCCGCAAACAATATCCCGAGGCGGAGATCGTGCTGCGAGGGGCGCTGACGCAGTCGCCCGACGATCCGGCGCTGAACGCGCAACTGGCCACGGTGCTGGTCGCGCAGGACAAGACCGAGGCGGCGCTGCCGCTGCTGCAGAAACTGCACGACGCACACCCCAAAGACGCGAACATCAACCACATGCTGGCCGAGGTGCTGGCCGAGGCGGGAGACGCCGCCGGTTCCGACAAGCTATACACCGGACTGCTGGCAGCCACTCCCGATGATCCGGAGCTGTTGGTGAAGCACGGGCAGGATCTTATTCGCCAGCTCAAGTATGACGAGGCATTCGCGGCCTTTGACAAGTCCACCCGGCTGGACCCGGCCAACGCCGACGGGTGGAGCGGGTTGGCATTTGCGGCGATGAAGACCGGACAGCCCTCAATCGCGCTCCACGCTTTAACCATGCGGTCAAGATACCTTCCGGACGTCCCGCCCACTTACTTCCTGTGGGCATCGGCTTACGATGCGCTTCATGACAAGGCGGCGGCGGCAGCCTATTACCATCGTTTCCTCGACGCTTCCGCGGGTGGGTTTCCAATGCAGGAACAGCAGGCGCGCCAGCGTCTCCTTGTGCTCGAAGGCAAGAAGTGAGACCTGCGGGGGGCGGAATGAAAGGCGGTGTTTGCTCAAAAAGCGATGCGGCGGATTCGATAGGTTGAGATCGCAATATTATTTTCTTGCAAATTTTGGCAAGATGGACCCATAATCACGTCTTGGGGTAAGTCCGCAGATGGGGAGGTCCATGATGCGGCTTGTGGTTCCGGCCATCTTCGTCTTTCTCACCGTGACCGCGGTTCCTGTCTGCGCGGCGGGATTTGATGAGGAGACCCTCGATCAGCGGACCATTGACGCGATGGTAGTTCAGGCCAGACAGGCGCCGCCGCGCGAACAGTGCTTTCTATACGCCGAGTTGGTGCATCAGATGACCGAGGTCAGCCTGCGGCAGTACGACGCCGGCGATGTGGAGAGAGCTTCGGACCTGCTGAAGCAGGTGCAGGTGTTGACCCGCAAGATTCACCTTTCAGTGGCCAGCAACAGCAAGCGGCTCAAGAACACCGAGATTCTCTTGCGCCACAGCGTCTTCCGGCTGACCGGGTTGCTGCACTCCAGCAGCTATGAAGACCGGCCGCTGGTCCAGCAAACCCTGGCGGAGGTCTCCCAGGTCCAGAACGAAGCTATGATGCAGGTCTTCCGCAAATGACTGGGCGACCGGCTCTTCTCGTTGCTTATCTTCCAGTTTTATCTTGCGGACAGGAATTCTTCGCTCTTTCGCGGGCTTGAGCGCGTGTGCTTGAATGAGACCATCGAGGTGAATCCATGCTTCCGATGCGCTGTCTTGCCGCGATTGCCGCCTGTCTGCTTCTGGCGTCGCCGTCGCCCGCGCAGAAAGAGAAGCACGATCCTCTGACCGAGGCGGAGATTAAAGAGATCCGCGAAGCGGGCAGCGATCCAAACCAGCGGGTGATCGTCTATACCAGGATTCTGAATGAACATGCGGAGACGATCGAGGATCTGACCAGGAGGGCGCCATCTTCCCGGCGCAGCCTACGGCTGGACGGCGAGTTGCAGGATTTTACCGCGCTGCTGGACGAGTTGGGCACGAACCTGGACGTCTACGCGGAGCGCAAGGGCGACATTCGCCGGGCGCTGAAGCCGCTCAACCAGGCCACCGAGAAGTGGCTGGAGATGCTGCGCGCGCTGGCTGGGACGCCGGCCTTCGATCTGGCCCGCAAGGAGGCCCTCGAAAGCGGGCAGGAGCTGGCCGATCAGGCCAAGCATCTCGATACCGAGCAGACCGAGTACTTCAAGCTGCACAAGGACGAGGTGGGGCAGGAGCGGGCGGAGCCGAAGTGAAAAAGCAGGGAACAGCGAGCAGGGAACAGGGAATAGGGAACAGCAAAGCCGAAGTACGGGCAACATTTGCGGCTTCCGAGTAACGGTTGAGTTGGAATCGGGAACTGTTTGCTGAGTTGAAACATGGCTGCGCCAATTCGCCCTCAAGCTATTCCCTACTCCCTATTCCCTATTCCCTGTTCTTGTAAGCTGTATGCAGTGGCCTCCGATTTCGTTTCCATCTTCCAGGAAGAGTACCGTGCGTTGCGCCCCAGGGCGCCGATGCCGCCCGTGGTTGTCCGCTTCCGGCGGTTTACCTCGCTGAATACCCGGATTCGGTTGCGCGAGGGGCAAATTCTGGTCAGCCTTTCCGATTTGCTCGAAGGTGCGCCTGAGTCGGTCATCCACGCCATCGCGCACATTCTGCTGGCCAAGCTCTACAAAAAGCCCATCGACGCGGCGCATAGCCTGCGCTACAAGCGATTCTCGTCGAGCGCCGCCGTCACGCGACAGACCGAGCTGATTCGCGGCGCGCGCGGCAACAAGCGTTTCTCCGGCCCCGAGGGCCGCTTCTATCATCTGGAGGAGGTCTTCGATTCGCTCAATCTGCGGTTTTTTGGCGGGCTGCTGGGCCGGCCCGAACTGACCTGGAGCGAGGGCATGGCCAAGCGGTCGCTGGGCCACTACGACGCCGCCCACAACACCATCGTGGTGAGCCAGGTCTTCGACCGGCCGTCGAGCCCGCGCTATGCGATCGAATACCTGCTCTACCACGAGATGCTGCACCTGAAACACCCGGTCAGGATGCGGGGGCTGCGGCGGTGCGTCCATTCCAGGGAGTTCAAGGCCGAGGAGGCGCGCTTCCCGCAACTGAAGGAAGCGCAGGCATTTATCAAGCGGCTGTAAAGCCCGGTTCATTTTGCGCCAGTTACAGCACGGCGAGAGTCGTGCCCTTTTTCCCTTTGAAATCGGCGACCTGATCGGAGGCTCCCAAAGGGTTCATCAGCCGATGGCGGCTACAGCCTGGCGGCGAACCAGCAGAGGCGAGACCTGGGCGTATGCCGCTTCGACGGAGAGGCCGTGCTTCTTGCGCAGGTCGTCGACTTTGCCGTGCTCGATGAAGCGGTCGGGCCAGCCGATGCGGACGACGGGGACCGGGCTGCCCAGTTCCTGAAGGGCTTCAAGGACGGCGGAGCCGAAGCCGCCCATCTTGACATGGTCCTCGAAGGTTACGAAGGCGGCGACGCGGCTGGCGTAGGCGGAGAGCATCTCGCGGTCGATTGGCTTGACGAAGCGGGGATTGATGACCGCGGCGGTGTAGCCATCGCGCTCCAGGCGGGCCGCGAGTTCCCGCGCGAGGGTGGTCATGGGGCCGAGGCCGAGGATGGCTACGTCGGAGCCGTCCTTGAGCAGTTCCGCCTTGCCGATGGGGACCAGTTGCGGCTCTGGTTTGCGCACTGCGCCGGGACCGACGCCGCGCGGGTAGCGAATCGCGCTGGGGCCGGGAAGCTTGAGCGCCGTGGCCATCATGTCGGCCAATTCGTCTTCGTCTTTGGGAGCCATGAGGACCATCTCGGGGATGCCGCGCAGGTAGGCGATGTCGAAGAGGCCGTGATGGGTGGGGCCGTCGTCGCCGGAGAGGCCGGCACGGTCCATGCAGAAGAGCACGGGCAGCTTTTGCAAGGCGACATCGTGGACGACGCAGTCGAAGGCGCGCTGCAAGAAGGTGGAGTAGATGGCGCAGACGGGGCGGAAACCGCGCGTGGCCATGCCGGCGGCAAAGACGACCGCATGTTCCTCGGCGATGCCAACGTCGAAATACCGCTTCGGATGATGCGGCCGGAAGAGGTCGAGGCCGGTGCCGCTGGGCATCGCGGCGGTGATGGCCACGATGCGGTCATTTCGATTGGCGAGCTGAACGAGCGTAGTGGCGAAGACCTCGGCGTAGGTAAGCTGGCCGGCGGGCTTGGTGTCTCCGGTTTCGGGATCGTAGGGACCGAGGCCATGGAACTTTTTCTGGCCGTCGAGCGCGGGCTGATAGCCGCGTCCCTTTTGCGTGAGGACGTGCAGCAGGACGGGACGGTTTTCGGACTTGAGAAACTTGAAGGTCTCGACCAGCATCGGCAGATTGTGGCCGTCGATGGGGCCAAAGTATTGCAGGCCGAATTCCTCGAAGAGAACAGAGGGCCACAACATGCTCTTGGCGGCCTCTTCGGCCCGGCGCGCCACCTCGACGGCGGTCTTGCCGCCGATCTTCTCGATGATGCGGCGGGCGGAGTCGTGGAGGCGGTTGTAGTGCTCGTTGGTGACGATTCTGTGCAAATAGCGCGCGATGGCGCCCACATTGCGGTCGATGGACCACTCGTTGTCGTTGAGCACGACAATCAGCCGCTTGGTCTGCTCGGAGATGTTGTTGAGAGCTTCGAAGGTGACGCCGTTGGTGAAGGCGGCGTCGCCGGCCACGGCGATGACGTGTTCGCTGCCGCCGGAGAGATCGCGGGCCACGGCCATGCCGAGGGCAGCCGACAGCGCCGTGCCGGCATGGCCCGCGCCGTAGCAGTCGTGCTCGCTCTCGGTGCGCAGCATGAAGCCGTTCA
>Ga0187847_10001898_pt1 | contig 17674 bp, 18 predicted proteins | sample June2016WEW_4_10_FD_132458 | JGI IMG/M metagenome (GOLD analysis project Ga0187847, IMG submission 132458) | Peatland microbial communities from SPRUCE experiment site at the Marcell Experimental Forest, Minnesota, USA - June2016WEW_4_10 | ecosystem: Environmental > Terrestrial > Soil >...
GACCGGCCTTTTGCTCCGCGTGCATCAATCGAACTTCAGTATCGAAGGATTCTCCGAGCTCGCCTCATTGCAGGATCTGGTTGCCCTGTCAAAGCGCACAGGTATAGCACTGTTTGAGGATCAGGGAACCGGCCTCATCTCATCGCTTGAGCGCTCCGGAATTAACGACGAATCCAGCTTGCTTCAGTCCTTTGCTTGCGGTGTGGACTTGATTGCAGCCAGCGGAGACAAGTTGCTCGGAGGACCACAGTGCGGCATTCTTGTTGGCAGGAAGGACTTCATTGAACGCATTCGAAAGAACCAACTCCTTAGAGCCTTTCGCGTTGATAAGCTGACTTACGCTGCGCTTGAAGCGACGCTCATGGAATATTTATCCGAAGACACAACGACCATTCCCGTTCAGCGAATGTTGAGTGTCCTTCCAGAGGAACTCATGCGCCGGTGCCGCCAGATCGCCGGCCAGGTTGGATGTACTGACCTGGTTGTCGATGTGGTTCCGGTCGCCAGTCTCATCGGAGGAGGAACTGCACCCAAGGCTTCGCTCGAAAGCTGGGCTCTATCAGTGCGGCATGTCTCTCTAACGGCTGCGGAACTGCTTGCAACCCTTCGCAAACTCGAACCACCTATCATCGGGCGCATTGTGGAAGATACGATTTTACTGGACCTGCGAACTGTACCTCAAGATCTCGACACCGACCTTGCATTGCTGTTGAGCGGTCTCTAAACCCGGCATTCGGAATTGGCAGCTCACATGGAATCTCTTGCATGACGAATCTGTCCAAATCTGTCGTCATCGGGACCGCCGGCCATATCGATCACGGCAAGACGACGCTGGTCCGCGCTCTCACCGGCATTGACACGGATAGGTTACCCGAAGAGAAACGCCGCGGGATCACCATCGACCTTGGTTTCGCTTCTTTCGAGACGCAGGCACCCGATGGATCGCCGCTTCGGATCAGCTTCGTCGATGTTCCCGGTCACAGCCTCTTCGTTCGCAACATGCTCGCCGGCGCAGGCTGCGTCCCTGCGGTCATGCTCGTCGTTGCGGCCAACGAGGGAATCATGCCGCAGACAGTAGAACATCTTGCCATCTGCGAACTCCTCGGCATCTCGCAGGGCATGACCGTCATCACCAAGGCCGACGCCGTCAGCGACTCTCAACTGCTCGACGTGACTCAATCCATCGAGAGATTTCTGCAAGGGACATTCCTCGGCAAGGACCATGCCCCTGTATTGCCCATGAGCGCAACGACCGGCGAAGGTACGGACGCCGTCCGCGCAGAACTCGCGAAGCTTGCTGTGCGCATTCACCGCGGAAGCTCCGACGCGTTGCTGCGCATGCCACTCGATCGCTCGTTTGTCATGAAAGGGTTTGGCACCGTCGTAACCGGGACACTGATGTCGGGAACAATGCACATCGGACAAACGCTGCATCTTGAACCAGGGGGCCGGACGGTCCGCGTGCGTGGCTTGCAGTCGCATGGGTTGCCCCAACAATCGGTGGAGCCAGGCTCGCGGGTTGCCGCAAATCTCTCCGGTATCGATGCAAATGAGATTCACCGAGGTCAAACGCTGGTCTCTCCCAAAACCCTCTCGCCTGTGGATACGATCGACGCGGAGGTACATCTGCTTCAAGGTGCCCCTGCATTGAAGCACCGAGCAAACATTCACTTCCACGCCTTCACTTCGGAGACCATGGCGAGCATATTTCTCTATGGATATGAGGCGGTCCAGCCGGGAACGGTTCGTCTGATGCGCATCAAGCTTGCCGAACCGATCGTGCTGGTCCCGGGCGACCGGTTCGTCCTCCGGCAGCCGTCGCCTGCCGGCACCATTGGAGGAGGGCGTGTCCTCGACACCCATCCGGAAGCTCGCCAGCGAAAGGCCGCCACAGTCGCATGGCTGGACCAGTTAACAACAGCCTGCCCAGCGCAACAGATTTCCTTGCGAGTGGCCCGGCGCAAGACGATGGGCATCGCGCTCGATGCTCTCTCTGCCGAGACAGGTCTGACTGTGGATGCGATCCGTGGTTACGCAGGCCCGGCACTTCAATGCGGAGAGCTGTTGGCCGTATCCGAAAACTTACTTCTCAGCCGGGAGAACTTCCTCACTGCGGCCAGCGCCATCATGACTTTTCTGGGAGCAGGTATCGCAGTGAAGTCTTCGGTCTTGCGCAGCCGGACAGCCCTCGGCCCTGAAGTCTTTGACTACGTCTTGAGTTCTCAGGTACGGGAGAAAAAGTTCCGACTTTGCGGCGAAATGGTCTCAGTCCACAGTGTTGATGACGAGTTCTTAAGTGCTGATACCGAACGGCTGGCAGCGGTCGCAAGTGCGCTTCGGGAGGCTGGGCTTGCCGCGCCCTCGGTCATGGAACTGGCTCGGAAGCTCAATCTCGATGAAGCAGAGATGCGCCGCCTGGTCACTCTGCTGCAACGCGACAAGACCATTGTGCGCATGGGAGACGATAACTTGTTCATCCATTCCGAGGCGCTCAATCAACTCTCCGCGAGGATCACTCTGCTTCGCGGCAAGCTGATGGATGTCGCCGGCTTCAAACAGTTAACGGGTCTCTCTCGAAAGTACGCGATTCCGCTGCTTGAGTACCTCGACCGCCAGCGGATCACGCGCAACCAGGGCGACCAGCGCTTGATTCTCTAATTCCACCGGTGGATGCGTTTCGACCTGAGCTTGTGATATATTGCCAACAACTTCGGAGCAGGAGCCAGGTGCCGATGCCTGACAACGAAACCAAGATCAAGCTCATCGAAGATCGCAACGCGACGGGAGAAGTCGCTAAGGTCTACGACGAGTGGCGTGCCAAGTCAGGCCGTCAGCAAATGCCCGGCATATTGAAATGCTTTAGCCACCGACCCGACTTTCTCCGGCAGGTGATGCAATTCAGTGACACGGTCCATTTTTCCCAAGGTCACCTCGACCGCAGAACCAAGGAAGCGATTGCAAGCTGGGTATCCTGGCTCAATCGGTGCCCCTATTGACTGGACTCGCATGCATACTTCCTGCGTGTTCAGGGAGCAGAAGATGAGACGGTAAAGGCCATCGCGAATGGCAACCTGGATGAAGCGGGCTTGAGTCCTGCTGAACGGGCACTGCTCGATTACGTAACCAAGGTGACTGAAGCGGCATATCGCACCACCGATGATGATGTGCAAAGGCTACGGGATGTTGGCTGGACCGAGCCGCAGATAGCTGAGGCAGTCTATGTCACCGCAATGTTCGCATTCTTCAATCGAGTGGCGGATGCCTTCGGAATCGCTTCGCAAGGTTACCTCGAAATGAATGGACTGACGAAGTAGGAGACTCGTGAAGATCACCATCAGCAAACGCGTACGTAGGTGGACCGGGAGTATCGCGGCCCTCTGTTTTGCCGGTTGGCTTTGCCTGGTCGGCTACGTGAACTGGTCCATGCACCAGTCGCCGGAGGTCTTCGGCCACGTAATGGCGAAGATGCCCATGCCTGCCGCCTTCCTCGTGCTTCCCTTCGAGACCCTCTGGATGCGGGCGCGTAATGGGCACTTGAACGTAGGCGATACCGCTCCGGGCCTCACGGTCAAAAAGCTGGAAGATCACACTCCGACCGATCTGGCGTCCCTTTGGGCCGAACGGCCGGTGGTTTTGGTCTTCGGGAGCTACACGTGACCGCCTTTTCGGCGGGAGGTTCCCGCCCTGAACAAACTCGCTGAGCAGTACCGCGGCAAGATTGATTTTTACGCCATCTACATTCTTGAGGCGCATCCGACCGACGTGTGGCAGATGCAATCTAACGTGCGCGATAACGTCCTCTTCCGCAGCCCGAAAGACGAGACGGAACGCGCTTACGTTGCTGGCGCGTGCGTGCGCAAGCTGGGCATCAGGTTTCCGGCGATGATTGATGGTTTCGATAATCAGGCCGAGTCTGCATTCACCGGTTGGCCTGACCGTCTGTACCTGATCGGCCAGGGCGGCCGAATTCTGTACAAGAGCAAGCCCGGTCCATTCGGCTTTCACCCGAAAGAATTGGCAGAGGCAATCAAGGCGTCGGTTGCTCCAAACTGACTGTCGGGTCGCTCTGAAAGATTTACGTTCCATGAAACCGCGCCTCTCCGCCATTCCGTAGACATCCGAATTTCCATCTTTCGATGAACTGTTAAATCTTGTTAAGAGGCGATGCCACCCAAGGAACAAATCCTGTCCCATTTCATCTTTTCTGGCCAAGGCCTGTTGCACGCTTTCCAATACTGCCCACACAAATGAAGAATCGCCCATTTCCAGCCATTGCAGAGGGAACTGATGTATAGAGGTCAGAGAATACTTCAGATCGTCCGCGGAATGGATCGGAAGATGCAACTGTTGGGGTTCTGGGAGTTCCTGAAATTCTTTGTACGCGATTTGTACGCAAACCTGGCAATCGTGGAATTCTGCACTTTTCAGGCACTCTCTGTATCAGTAACTTGAGCGTTTTCAGTGCTGTTGTAGGGTTCGACTCCCGTCGTATCCGCCATAAAATATTGATAATAAATAAGTTACATTCACTTTATGCACAGCCGTTGTTCCGCCTGCGTCCGAAACGGAGGTGCAATCATCGATCAGGAGAAAAAAACAGCACGGCTCCACCGGCTGCAAATCCCAGCGAGGAAAAACCTGGCGCGCCCGCCACGAACCCATCCGACAACGCAGTGGGGTTACTTGGCAGCCTCACCAACATGCTCGGCGGTGAAGATGATGACGGAGACCTGGTACAGAGCATTTCCGACAAGGATCCGGTAGATCCTTGTTCACCAGCTCCGTTTCCGTCCCAAAGCGCAGCTCTAATTCCGCTGCAGCCTGGAACAGTGCTTACTACGGCATGGGGAATCAAGAATGGCGATGTCGAAAGCCAAATTTCCGTGGATTCCACAACCCCGACTTCATTCGTAAAGACCGAATCCACCGGCGAATACAAGGACGACGACGGCGGTGAACGGAAATCCTCAATATTTACGGACACCGTCTGCAATGCCGACCTTGCCTCTGCCGGTACCTATGTGACGGTAACGAGCACGTACATGCTCCACTTGATCCACGGCGTAACTCGACTCCGCTTGTCGAGCCAATCCTTCGACGAGGTGAAGAACTCCGGCAAGACCACCCTTCGTTATCTCGATATCACGGGCAACGTCAACGATAAAAAGCCAATTTATGAGTCGGGTCTCCTTACTCGCGTTGAACCGCAGGATGTTTCCTACCCCATGATCGTGAACGATCAACCAGCCACTCTGCCTGCAATTCATCTTGCAGGCATCATGGATTCCGTCGGCAAAGATCCGAGGCCGAAGAAGAGCCGCCCATTTCACACCGCTGCCGATTTCTATGTTATCGAAGATCCCTCAAATCCACAGGTGCTCCTGATGAAACTGAAAGACCCCGTTCTTCACGATGGAAACTTCAGAATCGAAGTTGTGAAAATCGAGTACAAGGTTCCGCACCCGGCAAACCTCGTCGAAAAGCAACTCACCGAACAGAAACGTGCAATCACTTATGGCATTTACTTCGACTTCAACAAGGACACCATCAAGCCTGAATCCGAGCCCGTGCTCACACAGATCGTGCAGGCGATGACCGATAACCCCAAATGGAAGCTGACCGTCAGCGGATACACCGACAACATCGGCGGTGACGCGTACAACCTCGATCTTTCAAAACGCCGTGCTGCTGCGGTGAAGCAGGCGCTGGTTACGCGCTATCACATCGCTTCTGATCGCCTTTTCACAAACGGCTTCGGTGCGTCCGGTTCCATAGACACCAACGACACACTTGAAGGTCGCGCGCGCAACCGGCGCGTCGAACTTACTCGCGAGTAGAACACTATGGTCATGTTTGGCAGACCAACTTCAGCACCAAGAAGAAAAACACAATGAAAAAGAGTTCAAGATTTGCAGCAACGCTCATCGCGAGCTTCGCCACGCTGGCCTAAGGGCGGCGCATTCGAACACGGTGCAGGCTTCGAGGTGGCGGCCCAGTTTGTAGAGGAGGTTGGCGCGAACGCTGGGGAAAAGATGGTAGCTATCTCGAATCCTCGTCAGAAGACAATCTTCGACGTAGCCGGTTTGATGTTAAACGATGGAGAACTCTTCAGATGGTCCGCTGAACGGATTGGAAGATGAAGCTGTTGGTGGTTCGGCACTTGTGGGAATTGTTTGTACGCGATTTGCACCCAAACCTGGCAATCGTGGCATTGCTTGAATTGCTGGCATTCTCGGAATCAGTAAGTTGGGTGTTCTAAATGTCGATGTCAGGTTCGACTCAAACTAACATCACTTAGGCAGCGCCTCAGCCCGACTCCAATGTCTCATCTCTCAGAATTGCCCCTGCCCAGCAGAGGGACGAATGTTCACTCTCCTATAATTTGAAGGGATTAGTTGAGCCTGTTCGTCCCGTTTGGAATGACTCTTCTAGACGTGCTGGGCTGATTCCACACGATCAGCCCATTGGCCACTTGGTTGTGGTTTTGCCCGCATTTTGCCCGCAAATAGCGCCCAGTGGGCCGTTTTTGCCGGTTATGCCGGTTCGTAAGTACTGTGCCGTCTATATTTTGCGGTTTGATCTGCTCCATGGCATGGAAGAGGTCATCGGTTCGATCCCGATCAGGTCCACCAATAATCATATTAAAAATCAGCAAGTTACGGACATGCACCCTCTCGGTACTGATGTTATTTGGTGTCATTTGGTGTCAAATCGTCTGAGTCCCGATTTTGCTGCCCCTTCCCGCTGGCGAGATGTGCTGTTTCTTATTAGGCTTGTTCGTAGCCGTCTTGTGGCCCGTCCCGGAATTCCCCTTGCTTCTCAGTTGGTCGTTGATAGAGTTGAGTGTGGACGCCACACCCTCGGGGATTACCTGCATATACTTGTCGGTCGTGGTGGGTGCGCGCATGTGCCGAAGTAGACCCTGCACGTCCTTGACCGAGCCCAAGTGCTGAGCGAGAGTGGCAATCGTCCTCCGAATGACCTGAAACGTCAGTTTCGGCAATCCCAATCTCACCGCCAACGTATGCAACACCCGTTTCCGGTAATTGTCTGTGTCCTGGAAACCGCCGTCCTTATTTGGGAAGATGAAGGATTCCGGGGCTGAGTCCGGGCAGCGTTGCCTCCATTTCTCAATATCCGCTGCGAGTTCATCAGGGACATGAACCGCGCTAAGGCTCATCTTCGTCTTGCCCCACAAACGAATCTTACCTTTATAGGCTGTTTCCACGATGTTCATCTTCGAGTTTGCTACGTCCCATCGACACCACCTTAGAGCAAAAAGCTCGCTTGGACGAAGTGCATTCGTCATATCGAGTTCCAGGCAGACCCGATCGTTGGGCTCCATATCTTCGAGCGCTGCGCGCAGTTGGTCCCAGGAGAGTGTTGTCGTGTCGGTGGCTCGCAAATTCGCCGGGACTTTCACCTTTATCGACGGGTCCTTCGCTAGGAAATCCTGGTCTACCGCTTCAGAAAACATATCGCGCAGGTACGCGCGCATTTGCAGGACAGTGTCCTTGGGTCTCGCTTCGGCAATTTTGTTGATTTGGGTCTGCAAGGTGAATTTGTCAAAGTTGTTCAGCGGAATCTCGCCCAGGTCATCCACGAGATTCTGTTGAATCAGGAAGCTCTTGTTCTTTGCGGTCTCCTCACTCCAGTCAGCTTTTTTGATCGGTAGATAGCGGTTCGTGACGAACCAAACGAAGCTCACAGAACCGTCTTGCATGATCCTGCCGTTTGGCCCAGGTCGAACGCCCTGCCTCGCCATTTCGAGATCCAGCGCCGCTCGAGCTTGCGATTTGGTCATCTTGGACTTGAGGCCAAGAATTACCGGGGGAACGCGAACCAGTTTCTTCTCCTTAGTAATCGGATCGATAACTTGTTTGCGGAAATAACCGTACCACTTCTTCTTCTTCCCGCGAGGCGTTAGATACCCGCGTTGATTCGAATACTTCATTTATTCCTCATCTGTTCTTGTAGTCGAATTACTGCGCCGAACTTTAACGGCGTGTCCGACGCTTCGCGGACAGGCGTTCACGTTCGTCAATAAAATTTGCAATTTTGTCGCGGCGGAAGCGAAGAGCCCCGTTGGACAACCAAATTGCAGGCAAGTATGGCGCTCTCCGAGTCGAGTGATCCCACACCCAGTCCTCAGTGACCCCAAGCCAAGCAGCGACCTCCTTTGCATTAAGCAAAGGGAGATCCTGCTTGGCCCGAGAATTGGGGAGATTGCAAGTCATTTGTGAACTCACAGTAGTGTGGGAAGTTGGTTTTTCGGTTCTCTGCGCGACCGGTAATGGCCTGCTATGGTGCAGTTGACGCGTGGCGTCCAATGGGTTGGCGAAGAACTGTAAAGGGCGGGATGCCTGCCAAAGCGCGAAGCCAAACTGCCGCACAACCGTTATGCTGCAATGACCTTGGCATCAGATTCACTTGCTGCCAAAGAGCCAAGCGCATTTTCACGATGGTGTGCGTCGCACAGGGCAACTCGGATTCAAATGGCCGCAGGTTCGCGGTCAACGTATCCGGTACTTGACATCATGCATAGCGGCTTTTGCGGCGGTAAACCCGTAGCGCCCGCTGTTTGCGGAACTCCTCGTCGTAGCGCATCTTGGTCGTCGCGTAGTCGACCCACTGGATTTGTGACAGCACAGCATCCTTCTTATTCGCATGTTTATCCCGCCAGTAGTAAGCGAAACTGGTCCGGATCGACGTTGGCGTCACACGCTTCCTGACATAGCGCCATAAACGGTGGCTGACCAGATTTCCAAGCAAGGAACAGCTTAGAACGTGTCCAGACCGATTGCAGAAAAGATTCTTTACGTTATGTGGGCGAACAAGACGCCACCTGTATTCCTCCACATAAAGTTCTAGCAAAGGAGCTATTCCGCGCAGAACCAGTCCCCGGTGTATTTCCCCGGTGAGGCTCTTGTAGTGAAACTGCCAGAACTGAGCGTTCGGATCTTCGCAGAGTGTCTCCTTTGCCCAATCGGGAACGGAAAAGGGCAGCCCATCCTTTGGGATCGGCCCCTTGAACACGTTGCGACCGAGTTCCGCTAGCCTGACGAAACGGGGTGGCCACTGCGCGAGGATGAGTGCGCTGAGGAGGAGTTCGTCGTGAACTCGCCACCCCAAAGACTTGGGAGGCAGTCCCTGAAGCGCCATGCGATCGCTGTGCAGGCGTCCCGGAACTGTCGCAAGCTCCTGAAACTCGATATGCCGCTGCCTTCTGCGCTCTTTCAGGGCGCTTTCCGGATCCGGCCGCAGCTTACGATAGACGCTGTAGATCCAGCCGAAGTCAAGATCTGCGAAATCAGGAGAAGTAGCAAGCGACGAGAACATTCTGCTCAGTCTTCCCACAACAGTCGTTCGCTTGCACATCCGCTCTTTGCGCAGCCAAAATGCAAACTGTTTCATGAATGCTTCTGTCAGCAGGGGCCGGAGACTCACAAGATTTCCTATCCCGCAAAATCGAACTGCATATCCGCAAAGATGTTCGAAATATTCGATGATTTCGCTCTCCGTCGCCGGAGCCATGCCAATCGCGCCAAGAGACGCTTGCTCCCTTCGCGACTCAATAATTCGGGTGATTTCGTTCCGAAGCGGCTCGGCCATCTCTGTCATCCGAAGCTTGTATGCCTGAGGTTTGCCAACAGCTCCATCAAGCAAGGGGAAATAGCTCTGGAGACCCGATTTCCGGATCGCGGTAAGAAACGCCGCTTGTGCATTTCTCACATAGCTATAAGTTCTTCCGGCAATCAGCGTGTTGTCAGCCCATACGCCGAGATCAGCATCTGAAAAGTCGATCGGGCGGCGCTTGCGACGAATAGCGTCTTTTGCAATGGCTATCGCTCCCACTTCGGAGGTAAGTTCAGCCAGCACTGGATCCCAATCATCGAGCAGGACGAAACTGTCTGGCGAGAAGCCAAACTTCCGGGCGCAGCGCAACACCTCATTGCGATTGACCGGCAATTGACTCTTGCTTGCGGGCGAGAGTCTGCCGCGAAAGATATAGTCGTGAAAAACCTCCTCATTCTCTACCGCCTGGCGGACCGTCAGGCGATCCCGTGTCGTTTTGAGGCTCTTCGCCATGTGGTTTACCGCTGTCACCAAATCACTCATCCGCTTTCTAACCTGTTTTTCGGTTTTGGTTGGATCGAGCGACAGGTCATCATGGATCGCGGTCAGTACCGCCTGCATACTATTGTTGTCCGGAACAGGACGTGATGAGGTTTCGAGAGCTTGCGAGCTGTCTTCGGATAGTGTCAATACAGTCATGGTTCTCCTTTGATTGGGTGTGAGGGGCCGCGCACAGGATTCACGCGCGAATCCTGCGCTTGACCGTGGAATGTGAAGTGAGTAGGTGGTCTACGCCCCCAGCGCAGCGAGTTCGTCCTCGAGCGCGGCAACTCCGTGAGAGGCGTTATACCCGCCAACGTAGAAGCGGGCCGTCGTGCGGTATGGATCCAACTGTGCTAAGCAGTCCGCAACTTCCTCGATGGTGGCGCCAGTGGCAAGCATCTGTGCTCCGACCAGGTCACGAAATAGTTTGACCGTAATGCGCTTGTCGCCTTTGTCGTCCTCCTCAGCCTTACTCGCATGACGCACGCCGATGCGCTTCACCAAATTCAGGAGGCTCTTCTGCGTGAGTGGATTGCCGTTCCGTGCCAGAAACAGGGTCGACGCATTCGAGTGAAGCGTGCGAACAATAAGTGGACGATAATACTGCACATATTCCTCGAAGATCGAAGCTGCCTCCTTGGGCAGTAGCTGCCACAACTCATGGCCAGCCTTCATGTTCTCTTCGAGCGCGTGAAAGACAACAAAGGTCGCCTTGGGGTCTTTGTCGCGGAGTTCTTTCGCCCACAAAGGCAGCTTCAAGTGGTTCAGTAATTCAGTCGTGATTTCCGTCTCAAAGATGTTCATACGCATGCGCGGGTGGAATTTTGCCTCCCGAAGAGTTCGAGAACGATAGGGATTGACCACACTAATGGCGAAGATCAAGGCATCGTGGAACAGCCATGCGACCTCAAGTTCCGAGAGCCCCGAAGTGTTTTCGCGAAGAGCGAGTATTTTGGACGCCACGACGGCAACTTCGTTATAATCGGGCTTGCCTTCGAGCTTTCGTGCCTGCACCTGAGAGTGCTTCTGCTTGCGAAGGGAGTTCATCTTAATCCGAAACCAGTCTCCATAGTCTCCGCCCTTGAGTTTGGGATAGGTACGGGTGAGATAGTGAATTGTGCTGAGCTTGGTAATCACGCTCTGTGGTTGGCAACGCGGCTGGCCATTATCATCTTTTTGCTGCAACCAGTCGATAAATCCGCAGACGACCTTCTCGGTTAGCAACTGATGCAGATGACATATTCCCACGAGTCCAAGAATCTTGATCGCGTAGCTGTAGAGTTCGACAAAGTGCCTCAGTAACTGCTGGCCAGTCACAGGCCTAATCAGAAGCTCTGCATCGCGATCTTCCAAATCCTCGTCTACCGTCTTCCAGTGGATGGCTTCGAGAATCTCGTCGCGAAGCATCTCGGGAAGATCGGGAGCAAGCTTCGCAGACTTGCGATCCCTCAGTCTCAATCGGTATTGAGGCGGGTTTTTGCTGGCCAAGCTCCAATTCGAAAAGAGCGACTGGAAACCCGCGTTTCGCAGAACTTTCCGGAAATGGCACTCTTCGATGTCAACAGTGAGTAGTGACAACCGCTTATCCCCAAGCGCGTATCTTTTCCATGCATTCATTGATTGTTGATCGAATTTGGCGGGAGTTTTGCCGTGCCTAATGGCAAAGCGGATGATGCTCCCACATCCTTTTCCGCGACCCCGCAGTACAGCTCGGACCGGCCGCCAAGCCTTGCGCAACTCATAAGCTTTCGAAGTCCAGCCGAAATCCTTGTGCGCTAGATCTAGCAACTTATGCATATCACAGCTGTACTGGACTGCGGACTCGCGATTGATACCGAGCCCTTCGATGTACTGAATCAGAGGTTTGTCTAACTCGACCAGTTCGTCGAGGTAAATGGCAGCGAGCGGCAGGTTGTTGAGCATTTCGGAAATCCGCCGGCACGTTCGGCGCAATGTCCCCAGCAGGGACTTTTCCTTGCGAGAGAGCTTGCCCATCGCCGCATATTTCTGTTCGATAGCCGAGAGTGCATCCGCAACAGTACGCGGCGTTTTGGCGCGCTTATGGTACGGTGCGATTCCGGGATTACTAGCACGATTCAAGGTGATTCCCTCCTGAAATTCTGGGGTTTGATTTTGCATGAAGAAGTGAAGAACTAAGCACTCGTCTGTACGGAGATTGACGAGATTCTCGTAATTCACACCGCCGAATGAGCAAGCCGACGAAGCCTGGCGGTAGCTGAAAGCAGATGCTGGGAAGGCGCAGATGGGCCAAAGTGAGATATGCGGGAAATCGATCTCGCAACTTTAGGAAGGGAATGGATTAGTTTCTGCAAGGCCGAAGCTACAAGTGCGACGGCCAGCAGGCTGCCGGTCCGAAGAGCGCTCACGCGATCCACACATCCAGGATTCAGCGAAACCTGAAGTCAGATCCGGCCGCTCATATTCTGTGAGCGAAGGATGGTGATGCAGAAGTTCGTACACTGCAGCAGACCTGCAATGAAGTCCGATCAGGTTCAACCTAGTTCGCCGGCCTTTCACCGTTTTCGTGCCGAGCCAAGCACCGGCCTCACGGCGGCGTGGTCGCATGACTCGGAGACAAGCGAAGTTATCGGCGGAAATGGCGGGCGTGCCCGGACTGGCGGTGCAATATGAGGATCGTTCCCAGCCCGAGTGACCCTAGGCGGCTTTGAAGTCGGTTTCGTCTGCGATCTGCGATCCCATGGATCGCATGGTTTCAAAAACGATCATTCCGACCGCATACAACGACTCAGAAGCGGCAAGCGCAATCGCGCTCAAGTCCGGATCGAGGGCTTCTTCGGACCATTTGTCGATCCACGAATAGACTGCACCGTATGCCTCGAGAGGGAATTCCTCGTTCCACTCGGCGCTGCTTTGGTCCTTTTCCGCTTGAACCGTTAATTCCTCGTCTGCGGTCACCTCGTCAAACTAAGCGGGCGACAAATTGGCTGGCCCGCCAATCGGAACCGGTTTCAACACATCGTCGTCCTCAGCTCCGCTCGGCTTGTCAGCGCAATAAGCTGGTTGTTTGGTTGACGGAACAATTACGGGCTGCTGAGCAGGCCAGCCGGCAATACCTTCTGTCGCGCCTTCCGTCGTATTCACGTCCTCTTCCAGACGCGCAGATTCATGGCAATGCTGATCCACCCGACTGGCTGCCATGCGACACATTTTGTTAATCATGACTTTGCTTCCTCTCATGAGTTTTGCTCTCCTTCTCCGTTCAGTTTGAGTTCTGGTTCGGAGAAGATATCCTCCTCCACGTAATTGCTTTCGACCGTTGACTATCGGCCCACAGGGCACCAACTCATAGATTCCCTGTGGCCACCCGATTCCTGACCAACTACGACTGGCGCATCACGCTTCGCTGCGCACAACCTCAGAGGCGGATAGGCATTTGCTCGACAGATTTCAAGTAGTGCTTTGTGAATCAGAACTTGCAGCAGTCTCCTCCGCAAGGAGGTGGGTCAGAGGCATCTCGATCAGGACCATTCGCTCCGTATTCAGAACATTGACCCCGTTTGTCCCCATGATTGTGATAAGAAGCGGAAGCCGGCCGGTTTGCATCAAGCGATCGAAGTTGGTGGGAAGGGCGGCACCCTCGGCGTCGGTCAGATTGAGAAAGACCTCCCTATATTGGGTACCCTCTTTCAATAACACTTGAAGAGTTTCCTGATTGACGCGTTCCCATTGGCGCTGGGACACACAGTCTGGTGTATGTTCCACGCGAATCCAATCGACGAGACAGAGGTTAACCGCAACTGCCTTCGACGGAGTTCCGAAGACAAGAAACTTGGCTTGCGCTGCGGCAGTTGCGGCGTTGTACCGGCCAACGAACTCCTGAATCCGACGTGCTTCCTGCTCGTTGGTCCAATAGAGTCGACCCATCTGATCGGCGCCTTCGATCCGAACTTGCCAATCCACCGGCAGGGACGCCGCATCGGAAAGATCCCGAGAGTCGCAGGTACGGAGCAATGACGGTTCGGAACACAACGCAGCAAGATCCGGAAAAACAGCACATGGCGTGGCATTGAGCGCGCGACAGAACCGGATCGCCATTTCTCTTGATGGCCTCGAGACATTTGCCTCGACCTTTTGCACGCATTGCTGACTCGTCCCGATCAATTTGGCGAGCGCAGCTTGAGTAAGTTCTTTCCGAGTGCGATAAGCCTTGACTTGGTTTGTCATTCTCTCCCTCCAGGACATCTCCGTCTCCGCCGAAGATCTGTGCCTACTCTGCGCGGCAGCCCAGACGCCACGCGGGCGGCGAGAGGTTTATTTCTCAAATGGCTCGGAGCGCGTAATGCTGCGTGATCTTCTCGTCTGAAGCCTTGGACGGGCGATCGTCTGGATCTCTTTCACTCGCTGACCATCCCCGCCACTGCTCTTGAACAATCGCCAATGCTGAAGCCAACTTCATACGCTCTAACTTGTCCGCTTGAAAACTCTCCTCATCCGAAAACGCGGAGAAGCGACGTCCATCCAGGTGACAAGCGACGATCATGTGCCAAAGTGCCTCCCGGGACGTCTCGGCTGTGACTTCTATTTCAAGTGCGGGCGTCCATATATCCCAGCCGATACCACTGACCAGAAAGAAATGGTCCGGAAAGGCCTTCAGCTGTTTCTTCCTCAGCTTTCCAACGAATAAAGGCGCGACCGGTTGAGTCATCGAGTTGCGCTCGCGTGAATCGGAGATGTTTTTGGGCATGTCATACCTTCCTTTCAGCGTTGGTGCAGTTGCAATCGCCGTGCGGCGACCGTTGTCAGAAATTGGGCCTCGGTCGTGGGCAGTGACTCCGACCCCACCGGAACAGGATGAATTGTCTGATTTAGCGCGATCCGGTCGGTATATGGGAATGAGTCGATCGCGGACATACGCTGCTTGACGAACTGCACCGGATGGACTCCGCTCTAACTGACGAAACCAGGAAGCGCCTATGCCGCAACCGGTGCATCGATGGATTTGCGCGCGTGCGCGACCAGGTAGTTCACCGTGCGGGCAATTCCGGCCTGCCCTTCGCCGTCAAGATCCGGCGATGCGTACTCGGCGACCACGTAGGGATTGAGGCTGGCAATGTCGGCATACTCGGCAATTTCGGGCGAAAAGCCAACTTGCTTTAAGTAAGAGTGTGCGTATGCGCCTGCAGTCCCTGCACTGCCTGGGTCGCGCCCCACGCGGGGCGCGTGGATTGAAACAATGCTCTGCCAACCCAGGCGCAGCGGGCCAACGTCGCGCCCCACGCGGGGCGCGTGGATTGAAACATCTTTCCCACCAATAAAGCGATCAGCGAAGACAAGTCGCGCCCCACGCGGGGCGCGTGGATTGAAACTTCCGTCTGCACCGGCGCAATCTCATACGGCTGCGTCGCGCCCCACGCGGGGCGCGTGGATTGAAACGTCGAACAATGCGAACGCGACGACCAGCAACCTGGTCGCGCCCCACGCGGGGCGCGTGGATTGAAACTATCAACAGACCGCCGATGCGATCAAGAATGCTACGTCGCGCCCCACGCGGGGCGCGTGGATTGAAACAACCCGATGACGCGGCGCCTGGCCGGCCCGGCATGTCGCGCCCCACGCGGGGCGCGTGGATTGAAACATTCGCGGTGTCCCTTTCCCTCTGCGAAGTTCTTGTCGCGCCCCACGCGGGGCGCGTGGATTGAAACACAACGATATTGATAAACGCTCTTAGATCACCGGTCGCGCCCCACGCGGGGCGCGTGGATTGAAACTACCGGAAGAAGCTGGTTTGAGCACACTGGCGCGTCGCGCCCCACGCGGGGCGCGTGGATTGAAACGCTGGCGGGGGTTGGCCAGCAGACGGCGTCGACGCGTCGCGCCCCACGCGGGGCGCGTGGATTGAAACAATCACACGCTGAATGTCGGAAGCCTGCCTGCGGTCGCGCCCCACGCGGGGCGCGTGGATTGAAACTTACTGCTCCACCTTTTTCCGCCTGGTCGAACATGTCGCGCCCCACGCGGGGCGCGTGGATTGAAACCTTGAGGATACGCAGGTATTCCGCGATCACAGGCGTCGCGCCCCACGCGGGGCGCGTGGATTGAAACTATGTGTGCGGCAGGCGCGAGTGCGTGGCCAAGGTCGCGCCCCACGCGGGGCGCGTGGATTGAAACTCTATACCGGGGCCGGGCGGAGGCATATCTTCGTGTCGCGCCCCACGCGGGGCGCGTGGATTGAAACGCCGAGCTGCTCTCTTACTGGGCAGAGGAACCGCCGTCGCGCCCCACGCGGGGCGCGTGGATTGAAACGACCACTGGATTACCAGCGGAAAAAACATGGCCGTCGCGCCCCACGCGGGGCGCGTGGATTGAAACCTGGTGCAGCGCGTGATAGATAAGGCCGAGGCCCCGTCGCGCCCCACGCGGGGCGCGTGGATTGAAACACATGGGTTACAGGAAACATCACTGCTAACATGGTCGCGCCCCACGCGGGGCGCGTGGATTGAAACATCTCTAAAGGAATCGACATTTACACACTCAATCGTCGCGCCCCACGCGGGGCGCGTGGATTGAAACATGGCCGGCTGGGGCGATTGGCTGGAAGTGGCGGGTCGCGCCCCACGCGGGGCGCGTGGATTGAAACACCTTGCTCATTCAAGATCGGAATGAGAGCTTGGTCGCGCCCCACGCGGGGCGCGTGGATTGAAACATCAGCGGCGAGCCGCTGGTCAGCAAGGTGCGCAGTCGCGCCCCACGCGGGGCGCGTGGATTGAAACATACTAGCCCCGCCTTTCCCTCACCCAGCGCGTCAGTCGCGCCCCACGCGGGGCGCGTGGATTGAAACTACCAGTGGACGGATGCCAACATGAATGTGCTGGGTCGCGCCCCACGCGGGGCGCGTGGATTGAAACATCGACACCAACATTGAGTTGAGCCAGAATCTCGGTCGCGCCCCACGCGGGGCGCGTGGATTGAAACACGCCGGAGTTAGTACAGCAGCGTCAGGTGGCAGGTCGCGCCCCACGCGGGGCGCGTGGATTGAAACATCGTCACCGATGTGGTGGCCAAGCTGATCGCGGTCGCGCCCCACGCGGGGCGCGTGGATTGAAACTCATAACTCGGCGCATCCTCGACTGGGACCTCGGTCGCGCCCCACGCGGGGCGCGTGGATTGAAACCTTCGCGGCGCGAAGCCTCCCTGTGTCCGCCGCGTCGCGCCCCACGCGGGGCGCGTGGATTGAAACAGTAATCGGCAGAAGACGCGGAATGGGGTCACGCGTCGCGCCCCACGCGGGGCGCGTGGATTGAAACACGGAAGGGGCTGGAGCTGGAGACACTATCGCGGTCGCGCCCCACGCGGGGCGCGTGGATTGAAACCTGCGCTTGCTCTTCTTCGCCTTTGGCGTCTTTGTCGCGCCCCACGCGGGGCGCGTGGATTGAAACTGCGAGCGACCCGGAGTACTGGCATTGCGGGCCTTTGTCGCGCCCCACGCGGGGCGCGTGGATTGAAACCTTACCGGCAACACGGGCACCGCCTCGGCCGGGCGTCGCGCCCCACGCGGGGCGCGTGGATTGAAACA
>Ga0187847_10001900_pt1 | contig 17658 bp, 19 predicted proteins | sample June2016WEW_4_10_FD_132458 | JGI IMG/M metagenome (GOLD analysis project Ga0187847, IMG submission 132458) | Peatland microbial communities from SPRUCE experiment site at the Marcell Experimental Forest, Minnesota, USA - June2016WEW_4_10 | ecosystem: Environmental > Terrestrial > Soil >...
ACGAGTCTATCGCGGACCTGAAGGAAATTCTTGCAACAGCGAAGACATGTATCGTCTGCGAGGTCCGCGTCCAGTCGGAAGAGAGGGCTGTAAAATTTGCCGCCGAAGCCGTGCTCGATGCGGTCGCCTCCGCCAAAGGACGATTCCCGGCCTACTGTCTTCCTCATTTATCCCACGTCTCTGCTTCTTTAGGCACCGGGGAACCCATGCGCGAACTCCTTCGTGCCCATGCACAATTCTTGGAACGAACAGCCGAGGATCTGCAACGGTATGCGCTGCGGTACGATGCGCTTCGCCGATATCTGACCAGCGAAGAAGAGCGCAGCGCATCTCAATTGGCGTTGCTCATGCTTGCTGGCCACAGAAGCGTGAATGCACCATGGGCTGCCGAGTTCATTCTCTGAAGGCGCGGAAATGATTGCCTCTACCGACTGCGATTCACGCCAATACCGATTCGGGTTCCAAATCCGGGATGCGTCCGATTTTCCGAAGGATTTTCCGCTTCGGATACCGCGAGATGGTTGGCTTTCGGCGATCTTCATTCCCGGAGACACGGAAGCACGGTGGAATGCGCCAGAATATCCGCCGCGCATCTACATCCTAACTCGCGATGCTCTGATGATCTACGCGCATCCAGCTACGAAAACTAAACCCTTTGTGACGCCACTTGAAAAGTTGATCGAGGTCGGAACGAAGAAGGCACTCCTATATGGCCTCCTTGAACTGTCCGCCGGCGGCGAGGTCCAAGCCTTTCGATACAATACACTTCACCAAAAGCATCTCAGCAATTTTCTTTGCGCAATGCGAGCGATTTGGATGCCGCGGCATGCAACGGGGCTTGCAGTTCTTTCTCTCTCCACTCCTTCACAAGGCATGACGTTTCGCTGCTGGTATGCACTGAAGGCCGAACTTGATTCCGATGAGGCACTGCTTGGAGTATGCTGCCGTCCCGCAATCCCTCCAAAGAGGAAAGGATGGTTTAGAGGTCCACTTAAGGTCCTGCCCGCCGTGGCCATGGCAGTCACCGATCGTCGATTGATCGCGGTCTCGACCGGCGTCGAAGAGACGGACGACCTTTACGGAATAACGGTTCGATGTGCGCCGATCTGCAAACTGACCGCAGTCGCCCTTGATGATTTCGGCGACGCGTTGATGCTTTCTCTGAAGCTGAAGAGCGGGCCAGAGTGGAAGACTCTCTTTGAACGTGGTCAGAGTGCATCGACGGCGCAATACTGCGATCTTCTTCAACGAGTGGACCTGCGCTCGCGACATTTGGCTGTCAACATTTCACCATCGCGGACGCCAGTCTGAATCGGATCGGTTTTCGGCGCTATCTGCGTCCCATGCGATAGTCCACGTACAGAATGTGAGATTTGATCTGGTCACCTGCTCTGTATTGCGGGAGTTGCGCCATTTTCAACATGTAGAGAATCGCGCCCGGGTTGCCATCACTCCACTCAACAAGCGATGGCAACACCGTCTCCAGATTGGATGCCCAAAGTTCGGTTCTTTCGGCTTCGCGTTGCGCGAATTCCAAAGCGACTTGCGGTGGAAAGTTCTTCACTTCCAATCGTTCCGCCTTGTTCGCGCAGAGAGGGCGCAGCGCACCAATATCCTCCATGTGCGGAGATCGCGACGCAAAGACCACCGGCGTACGCCCGTAGTAATGCAAATCCTTAATCATGCCGGTCACAACGCGGGACGGAGCATCCAGATGATCGAGAACCATCAGAAATGGCTGCATATCGAGAGCCCGGTGGACGATGCCCTTCAGCGAGGATGTGGAGAGAGTAGCGATGTTTCCAGGAAGTTTAACTTTGCCGTCCGCGGAATGCAGCGCTTGTAGCAGGTTCATGACAAATTCACGCGGCGATCTCATTTGCGGGATGTAGACCGCTAGCGGCTGGCTACCAACGAAAGTCTGAAGGAGGCGAGATTTACCCACTCCCTCTGAGCCATACACCAGTAAGGACTTTCGAATCCTGGCCTGATTCCGAAGGCGCCCCAACTCCTCTTCGCGCTCAACAGTATTCAAATATTCAGGTGTCGGAGCGCGTTGGACAGAAGATGAAGGCATCGCTGTTGGACCTCTTTCGCTGAACGCACCTAACCGGCGTTGCGTTCCAAATAGCGCTCATAACTGGCCCGGATGCACTCTTGCGCAGCATCCCGGTCCTTCCAGCCGAGCGCCTTGGTTCGCTTACCTTCAAGGTCCTTGTAAACCGAGAAGAAGTGTTCAACCTCAAGCAGGAAATGACTCGGCACCTGCGTGTAACTGTCAACGTCGCCAAATCGCGGATTGCCTGTGGCGTAGGCGAGAACCTTCTCGTCCGGCACCCCTTGGTCCAGCATTTCGAAAAGGCCAATTGGACGGACGGAACAAACGCAGCCTGGAAAAGTAGCCGAATCCGTCAAGATCAGAATGTCGAGAGGGTCGCCATCCTCGGCAAGGGTCTGGGGGATGAAACCGTAGTCTCCGGGATAGTGAACGGGCGAATGGAGGTTTCGGTCCAACCGGAAGACATGAAGCTCCTTGTCATACTCATATTTGCTGGTGCTTTCGAGAGGAATCTCGATTACGGCGGTGACGATTTCCGGAACTTTTTCGCCAATGGGAAGATCAAGAAGACTGGTCACTTGTCCCTCTTTCGTCAAATCGCAGGGACAAATAGAAAAACCCCTGCGTAATCACAGGAGTCATCAGCCGTTCCATTTCGGAGGGCGGTTAATGGCGGATTCCTTCGCCAAATCAACTTGTAACATAGCTGGGGCATTTGCTGCAACCGACCCTGGCCCAACACGGCTAGACTTGATTACGCCCAGAGTCAGACGTCTGGGCGCGATTGATCGCTACTCAATTGCATCCAAACAAATGACCGACTGGGCGATCTGCAATGAAAAGGAATAGATGATGACCAGCACTACGTTTAAGAGAATTCTCGTCGGAGCTAATGGGACTACGGGATCGGAACGCGCTCTTGAAGTTGCGATATCGCTCGCTGCCAGCATTCACGCTCAGATCATTCTGCTCGGCGTCATAGTCCCGCTTAGCGCCGAAACGCAAGCCGAAGGTTTTGGTTTGGAAGAGGCCTCGAGGGCGCGCGCGGATCTTGAGAAGCAGGTGCGGAGCGCGGAACGCATTGCCCGCGACCAAGGTGTGGACGTGGTAACGGAGATTATCGAAGGCGATCCCGAGAAGGAAATCGAACGTAAATCCGAAGAAGCCTCGGCGGACCTTATCGTTGTCGGACACCGTGACATCGGGCGCGTTCGGCGCTGGCTCGAAGGGTCCACTTCCGAGACGCTGGTCCGCAAATCTCAAGTCTCAATTCTTGTCGTCCATGACCACCATTCCCTATAGCACGACCAGTGCGGAAACTTCCCGCTCTAACCGGTTGAGCCGTTCAACTGCCGACTGTACGGCGGGAGCCCCTTCTTCCTTGACTTTTCGCGCACGGTCAAGTGCCTGTTCTGCAATACGGCTGATTTCATACAGCAGCTTTCGGATCTCGGCCTCCAAGCGTCCCCGGCTATCCTGAATCCGGTTGAGAACATCGTTCTGTACCCTTGCGCTGTTAATTTCCAACAGATGCCGCAAGAACTCCCGAGCCTCGTTGGTGATTGCTTTCCGTGCGCCCACAAGCGGCAACAAGACGTCAGCCAACCAGCGCAACGGCGAAGGGGGTTGGGCAGTTCCGATGAAATCCTCGAAAATGAAACTGGAACGCACACGGAAGCCCTTCTCAGGATCGAGTGCATGGGGCATTCGCGTCAGTTCGTTGAGACCCGCATCGGCAAGCTTTTTCAGAAAGCTGTTTCCCATTTCCACAAAGCGAAGGGCTGCAGCGCGATATTGGCGCTCGCCTTCTTCCTGCTCGGGTTTGAGCCAAGGCGTAACCTTGCGGCGCGAAATCTCCTGTGCGAGGTGCATCACTCGGCGCCGATAGTTTGGCCCAAAGCCGAGAGGGACGGACGGCAGCTCCTTACTGAATTCTGTTTCAGATTCCGTCCACGCGGAATGGAAAAACCGCTTGTGCCTTTCACCGAAGAGGTCCGAAATTCGGTGCAGCTCCGCCATAAACAGGTAATCCAGTTCGCGCATGGAGCGCGCAGCCTCGCTGACGGTTTCCTTCATTAGCTCGATACGCCGTTCGGATTCTTCGATTGGCCGCAGAAGCGCGTCACGGTCCTCGCTGATAATAGCCAGCAGTTGCTCGCTTAAGCGCTGGAGGCCTCGGTCACAAGCGGCGCGAACGAGATTTCTGCCTGAGTCTTCAACGAGGCAATGCAGACTCGCCAGAAGTTTTTCCCAATCCCGCAGGGGGCCGCGGTCTTCCATCCGTTCGGCGGCACTCACCTCAAAGACCTCGCCCATCGGGCGATGCAGCCGCTTTTCCAGAATCTCGCGTGTGAATTTAGCCGCCGCTGCACGTTCCGGATCGGTGGTGCGGTCGGCTTTATTGATAACCAGGATCAACTCCTGAACTTGCGTGCCAATTGATTCCACCAGCGCCAACTCCTCGCCCGCAATTGGCGGATCGGCGCCGACCACAACCAACGCAGCGTCAATGTGAGGAATGAATGCCTGCGTGGTTGCTGTGTTTCCAGTGAAGACCGAACCGAGACCCGGCGTGTCCACAAAACACATGCCGGAGGACAACAACGGGCTGGGCACGAATACTTCCGCGCCATCCACAGCCTTTTTGTTTTCGGGGTTCAGTTCTTCGGTTACGTACTCCTTCAACTCGGCCATGGCAATGTCCCGCCACATCCCGTCTCGCATTCGGACGCGCGCATGACGTGCGTCGCCAAACCGAATCACGGTAGGCACCGCCGTTACAGGAATAAAGCCGGTCGGAACAACCTCGTAGCCGACCAAGGCGTTCAGCAGAGTGGATTTACCTCGCTTAAACTGGCCGACACAGGCTACGTAGAAACGTCCTTCGGAGACCCGCGCTGCGAGCTCACGTGCTTCCTCGGCGACAGGCTCAGTTCCAAGTTCTTGAGCGAGTCGGCCGAGTCGCAACAGGCGGGAAGAGCCGTCCGTGGGTACGGGCGTCTCAGTCGAAAAGCTGTCGTAAGCTTGCACAGTCAAACTGCCATTTTGTTCCTGCATCTGGTATTACGCTCTTCCCGAGGCTGACTCCTGCTTAGTTCCCGGATCGCGCGTGTAACGGATCACCTCGACACGGGACATCGCGATGAGACCTTCTTCAACCATCCCATCGAGATGGGGAATCAGATTTTCAATTTGTTCCTCACGGTCGATGACAGTCAGCATGATCGGTGCGTCCTTCGAGAAAGTCCAGTGACTGGCATGGTGAATTCTAGTGCTGGCTCCGTATCCTTCAATCCCTCGATATACGGTCGCACCAGCCATCCCGAGTTCCATACACTTGGCCACAATCGCCTCATGCAAAGGCTTGCCTTGCCATTTGTCGCCCTCTCCAAAATGGATACGTAACATGCGCGCCTGATATTGGTCTTTCATGGTTGAGCCTCCGCTCATGCAGAAACAGTCCCGGCCTGCGCTTCCGGTAGATCGACATCCAGCGCGCGGTAGGAGTACTTGATGATGTCCACGTCTGAAAACACGACCAATCCTTCTTCCACCATCTGATCCACGAGCGGAAGGAAGGATCGGAGCTTCTCTTCCGTATCGACTGCCGAGAGCATGATCGAGCAATCGTGGGAGAGGTGGAGGGCCTTGTCTTTGTGCATCCGCCGGTGTGCGCCATAGCCGAGAATTCCGCGGTAGACAGTTACGCCGGCAATGTCGTTGGCCCGCATGGCTTCGACGAGCGCTTTGTAAAGTGGCTTGTCTTTCCATTGATCCGATTCGCCAATATAGATGCGCATCATCTTTGCCTTGCCTTCCATCTTCAGATGCGCTGGCGGAGTGGCCTTCTTCGGCTTTGAAACCTGTGCGGGCTTCGCAAGCGTGGTCTCTTGGACCTCGATCATTCCGCTTCCGGCCAGCTCCTCCAGCTTTCCAAGGATCTCGTTTACCTTCTCGCGAGATTCAATGAATTCAATCTTTAACGGAAGATGGTCTGAGATTTCGACGACGCTCGCGGTGTGCATGTGGTGATCAGCGCCGAATCCGGCTATTCCCTTCAGCACGGTTGCTCCAGATACTCCCCGGTAGAAAAGGAAGTCGAGGATGCTGGAATACGTGGGGACCCCATGATGCGTCGAGCCCTCACTCAAATAAATCGCGACTTTCATTGCCTTTCCGGCAGTCAACATAAGTTCCTCCCTCAGGAATGTAGTCCGCGCTGTGACACTAGGAACTCGGCAGCGCGGCCGAGCGAGCCCCATCCTGGTCTTTCCGACTCAGGTTTATCCCGCAAGCTTTCGAGCTCTTGCGTCAACTGCTGGCGGCAGTTCTCAATAATTGCATCGATGCGGGCTGCAACCACGGGCTGAACCTGACGGCGAAGTTTGATTCCATGTGGAATGCAGAAGACCGCGTTTGTTCTGAGCCAATCCGACACGTCCGTTCGGTGAATACAACTGACAAATTCGCGAATACGCCGGTCCTCCTCTGCGGCAATTTCATTGCAAATATCGCAAGTCGTAACTTCGTTAGAGGTCGGCACCGGCGAATCGACCAGCTTGATGAAGACCTGGGCCGCGGTCAACGCGTTCTGTACTGCCGCCAATCCCCATGTGTGAAAGTTGCAGAGGCGATGGGTTTCCTTGTCGGGGCGATTTTGCAGACGGGCCGCCTGATACTCCTTCAGAAAGCGGCAGAAAGGGCAACCGGGCTCCTGAAGTACACCCAGGATTGATTCGTAAAAAACAAGCTGCTTTTGTGCTCTCATCACAGGATCTCCGCAATCACAGAGCCGGCCCATACGGCGGCGAGCCCAAGAATGAGACTGCTGACCGCGTAAAGGGCGGCGAGTAAAAAAGCGCCGGTTCGAATCGTAGAAAGAGTCTCCCACTCATATGTTGAAAACGTGCTGTACGCGCCAATGAATCCGACTGGCACCAGGAATCTCCAGGCAGGATTCAAGTCGGCGCGTTTGGCGAGAACGGACAGTGAGAAACCAATGATCACGCAGGCCGTGATATTGATGACAAAAGTCCCGTAGGGAAACTTCGTACCCATACGGCCGGCAATCGTCGTGCCCACCCAGTATCTGGCCATGGAACCGAGTGCACCGCCGAATGCGATAAGAAGGTATTTCTGCAAGCCTATGCCCCCCTTTCGATGGTTTCCGTTGCGTCAGGGCTCTCGTTTGCATTCCAGTTCCGCAACAGAGCCAGGTCTTGTTCGAGCTGAGGTGCGTCGATCGCGCCATCTGAAGTTCCCGAGATCCTTTGGAGTTGAACTCGATAAGCATCTGCATAGGAACTCACCAGGAGCACTATCTTGCTGACAAACTGGTTGCTCCACTGAGACAACGCATCACCGTAAAGGTGAAGCTCCTGTTTCACAACGGGGCCAATGCTTTCCCGCAGCGCCTTTCTGATCCGCGAGCGTACAAAGCCAGTTCCGAGGAACATCCAGGGGCTCATATTGATGGGTTTGGGGAGTGACGCCAACTCAAAACGCGGCATGTCGCGCAAAAGGCTTTCCACCTCCTCCGGCGCAGGCACGTCGATGCGCCCCATCTCCTGCGCCACTGTTTGCAACGTGAAGATTGCACGCTGGGTTACGCTGCGCACGCCCTCGATATGACGTTGCACGGACTTCCAAACAGCATCATGGAGCCACTCCGAGAGTTGCAACGATGTGACACGGGCATTGGAATTCGCTTGTATCCATCGAAGTGTGCTGTCCGCCGTCTCGTTCAGAACCATCTCCGGCATCTCGGCAAGCTCAAAAAAAGCATGGCTGAGTACGGTGCCTTGTTCTCCGATTTCTCCGGTCACAAGGCGCAATTGCTCTTCGAGATGATGCACATCGTGCGGGGTCTCTTTTCCCCTTCGCTTTGTCTGGTCGATAGTCGTCTCCAGGGCCGCGATCATTGAGCTACGCAAGGCTCCGATTTTTCTCGCCACAGAGGCATTCCTGAGATTTCGGGCCTGGTCGAATCGGGGAAGCAACTCCCGTTCAAAGAAATGATCAAGCAGAATGGCATGGCTGGGCAGTGAGCTAACGGGGTGCACATTCATCCCAAGGCCCAATTCGGCTTGCAATTGTTCCTGGATATAGGCAGTCGCCCGATGGAGATCCCCTTCCGCAAGCAGGTCAGCCTTGCTGAGCAGAACGATAGCTGGGATTCCGCCTTCGTAGAGCAGACGCAGAGTCCCAATGTCTTCTTCATTCAAGGCCGTTCCTGCATCAATCAGAAGCAGCGCAAGGTCACACGATGGAAGATACGCAAGAGTTTCCGCAGCGCCCCGTCTGGCCAGGGAACCAAGTCCGGGCGTATCCACCAGCACGATGCCCTCTTTGAGGCGAGGCGATGGGACTTCAACAACCGCACGCACCACATTCCGAAGATTGCCGGGATTTCCTTGTTCGGATACCAGCTTGGCAAGCTCTTTGAGTGTGACGGTCTCTTCTCTCCCGTGACCGTATGCCACGTCAGCGCGTAAGGTAGCTCCATAGCGCAATTTCGTAGGTACCGCAGTAATGGGGTTAATGCCTACTGGAAGAACATCTGTGTTCAGGAGCGCATTCAGAAGTGAGGATTTTCCACTACTCACCCGACCGAAGAGAGCCACTTCCAGGTTGTTGTCTTCCAGGCGGGACGCAAGCGAATCGATACGCGACCGGAATTCCACCAACCCGTGACGAGTGATGAGTTGCTCGATCAACCGCAAAAGAGCAACATCGTATCCGGTTTCCTCCAACTTCTTAAGACGCGACTCCAGATTCGTGCCCAGCTCCTGGCCGAGATACCGTTCCATTCCGCTCGCCAGCGAGCGTAGCTCATGGACTACGCCATTGAGCTCGTTCACCGCATCTTCGGGCACGGCCCCGCATCCGCGCATATAACTGGGTCTGAGTTCCTCGATCGCGATGTCGATAAACGTAAGGTCAACTTTGATCGAACGTGTGACTGGGATCTCCGGTGGTTCGGGCTTCATGTGCTGCCAGTCCAAGGCTCGCAGCAGTTGAGACCGAAGTCGGCGAATATGGTCTTCGATCACCCGCGCCTGTGCAGGAGTGATGTCAACGACGTAACGAGGAAATGGGGAAAGAGATGCTGCGGAATGGAGAACTTGCTCGATCTCGCTCAACATCTTGTCAATATATTGGCAGGTGATGATCAGGCGTCGCTGCTGGGTTTCGTTCAGCTCCCCTGGGTGTCGCCTTTTTTCGACTTCTAGTCCGGATTTGGGCATGACTCCTCCAAGTTTTCTTCAGCTTCGAGGAGTCATCTGCCCAGTAGAGCGGTCTTCAGGTGGACTCCAACACCCACAGTTGCTTGCTATGCCTTTACTGCCTTGTGCCACCGTTCGTACACGGTTGCTCCGGCGTAGCGGGCCTTTGACCCAAGCTCGTGCTCAATCTCCAGGAAGCGGTTGTATTTCGCGATGCGCTCGCCGCGGCTGGTCGAGCCTGTCTTGATCTGCCCCATGCCGGCAGCGACGGCCAGGTCGGCGATGCTGGTATCGTCGGTTTCACCGGAACGATGAGAGATGACTGCGCCGTATCCGTTCTCGCGGGCAATCTGAATGCATTCGAGCGTTTCCGTCAGAGTGCCGATCTGGTTCAGCTTGATCAGAATGGCATTGGCGATTCCGTCTTTGATGCCCTGGCGGAAGATCGTCGGGTTGGTGACAAAGTTGTCATCGCCGATCAACTGAATCCGGCCCCCAAGCGTCTTGGTCAGATGCTGCCAGCCGGCGTGGTCGTCTTCGGCAACTCCATCTTCAATTGCCCAGATTTCCGGATAATGGTCGAGAACACCTTTCCAAAATTCGACCATCTGTTCCGGCGACTTTCTGCTCTTGTCCGATTTGTCGAACGCATAGACGCCGTCTTCAAAGAGCTCGCTGGTGGCGGGGTCAAGAACGAGGACGATGTCCTTACCCGCTTTGTACCCAGCCTTTTGGATCGCTTCAAGAATCAACTCGATAGGCTCTTCATTGGAGGTGCACTGTGGTGCGAAACCGCCTTCATCTCCCACGCCCGTGTTGTAACCCTTCTTGTGCAGAACAGCCTTCAATGCGTGAAAGGCTTCCGCAGCCGCGCGCAGTCCTTCGCTGTATGAAGGCGCTCCAACCGGCGAAATCATGAACTCTTGAAAGTCCACATTGCTGTCCGCGTGGCTTCCGCCATTGAGGACGTTGAACCACGGTGCCGGAATCAGATTGGCCTTCTCGCCTCCAAGGAATGCATAAAGGGGCAGGCCATGGTCCGCTGCGGCCGCTCGCGCAACCGCTAGAGAAACGCCCAGAATTGCGTTGGCTCCAAGGCGCGCCTTGTTCGGCGTTCCGTCGAGTTCGCACAGCTTCTTGTCCAATGCCTTCTGGTCGTTAGCATCGAATCCGTGAATAGCCTTTTGAATCTCGCCGTTGACGTGATTTCTCGCGTTCAGTACGCCCTTACCTCCGTACCGCTTTTTGTCACCGTCGCGGAGTTCGACTGCTTCCCGTTTGCCGGTCGATGCACCGGAGGGTACCTTCGCCGTTGCCTTTACGCCGTTTGCGAGGGTGGCCGTGACTGAGAGAGTTGGATTCCCGCGGGAATCAAGAATTTCGAGCGCTTCAAGTTTTACTACTTCAGACATGATGCTTACGCTTTCTCGGCTGCAAAAGCCGTCAGTTGTGAGGAGTTCAATGAGTTGTTCTCGAGCGGCATGTGAGAACAGAATTGATGACAGTTACGATTCCTCTGTACCTCGCCGCTCGCGTGTTTCGAGATCTTCATAGCTTGGTTATCCGATCAATGGACGATCATCACCGGGCAGTGCGCATATCTCAGCACCCGCTCGGAGTTCGAGCCCAGCATCCAGCGATGGAGGATCGTATGACTGCGCTTGCCCATCACGATGAGACTGGCCTGGATCGTGTCCGCTTTATGGATGATTTGCTCCGCCGGATGGCCCAGGACAACGTCAGTTTCGAGTTCAATGTCTTTTTGCTTAGCGCGTTCGCGCAACGAGACGAAACTTTTCTCGTAGCGCTCTTGCCCGTCTTCAAGCACAGCGTGAAACTCCGCGCTTTCGGCGGGTTCGGGCGGCCGAATTACCGAGATGACGAACAGCTTGGCTTTCATATCGCCAGCCATTGCAAGCGCAACATCGAGTGCGTGCTCTGCATGTGGAGACGCGTCGAATGCGACCAATATTCTTTGAATTCCAACAAAAACCGGACTTCCCATGGCTTACCTACCCTTCTTCTGCGGGTACTGGCCGCATGACTTCCTGCTCTGCTTTCTTACGTGCTTGTAAGTGGGGAAGAAGATGCCGGGGAAGAAAGAACGAGTTGGCAATCACGGTGGGTATTACCGCGCTCGCGATGACCGTGCCCACGATATAGGAGTATTGCGCCTGCGTGATGATCTGATGATTGAGGCCAAACAGTGCCGAGATCGTCCCAAATGTGAGACCAGTTGACATCATTAGCGTGTAGTAGGCCCCAGCCTTGCCGTCATACTTGTGAATCCTGACTGCCGGATACACAGCAACCGCCTTGAATAGCGACTTCGCCCCAAACAGTACGAGTAGCGTGACGGGCGCCGCCATCAACGCCGGCACCGACACAAACGACCCGGCGCGGATGAAGTAGAACGGCGTGAGTAGTCCGAAGGTAAGTGTACGCAGACGGCGAATCAGTGAATGGTCTTTTCCGACCGTTCCCGCCAGCACCATGCCGATCATGTAGGCCGGTAGCACTGCTTCGCTTCCAGCCCAGACGGCCAGTCCGCCCATGGCAAAGAGAAAAAACAGAATGTACTTGGCTTCGAGTTCGGAGACACGCCCACCATATTTCTTGAAGAAACGCGGTGTAAGAAAGGGAAGCACCACGAAGACCACAATAGAGACCACCACAAAGATCACGGTCTTGATGGTGAATGGGGAGAAGATGAGTCCCAGCGCAATCACGGTCCCCAGATCATTGATGAAGCAGGCGGCCAGAATCGCCTTGCCGTACTCAGTGGCGTTGAACCCGAGTTCCAGTAGCACGGCATACACGACGGCCACCGACGTCGTCGATAGAGCGACGCCCACGAGCCAACTGGGCATGATGGCCCAATGGAGTACGTAGTGCGCAATTGCTGTGCAACCGAGAAACGGGCCAAAGAATCCCGCCAGGCCAATGATCGACGCTTCACGCCACTTAGTCTTGAAAATCACGGGATCGAGTTCCGCGCCAGCCAGAAAAGTCAGGACGATGGCCCCGGTTCCTGCCAGAAACGTGATCCACTGCGTGTTGCCAGCCAGACCGCCTTGCGCAAAACCGAAGACCCCGGTAAGGAATACGCCGATGATCAGTTGAGCCACGGTGCCGACCACAATTTCCGAAAGCGCCGTCGAGATCTTGAACCAGATCGCCAACAGCGTCGCGGCCAAAGCCAAACCCACCCAGAGCGCGCAAAGAGCCCAAGTGTTCGTCATGAATACGAACTCCTAGATTGTCGTTCAGGGACCCGGCCGGGACATGACTCCGCAACAGGATTCCCTGTCAGGAGTCATCATCTGTCCGGCCTATTGGATGGACAGCGGTTAAAGGTGAACTCCCTCACCTCAACGTTGAGTAAATCGTAGGATTTCGCGGTGGGAAAGTCAAGTGATGACCGATACACCGGTCAATATGGCCAGCACGTGGGTGAGGTACTGGAATGGGCCTCCTATACTGGCGCAGGCATCCCGAATTATGCTCTTCTCACATAGGAAATTGATCGCTGGTGCCGGGGGCAAGGGTGAGAAGACAATTGATTATTGGGTTTTTGGCAATGATTGCCTGTTCCGCAGTGTTCGCTCAAGAATACCTCGTCACCCACACCATTCCGCTTGGGGGCAATGGCGCGTGGGACTACCTGAGGGCCGACACGGAGTCGAGACGACTCTATGTTTCACACGCTGGCAATGTCGATGTGTTGGATCTCGATACAGGGCAAGAACTTGGCAAGCTGACAGGCTTTGGCTTCATTCATGGCATCGTCATTGTGAAGGAGCTAAACACGGGCTTTCTGAGCGACGGGCAGAAGAACCAAGTCATCTCGTTCGACCCAACCACCTTGAAGATCAAGGGCCGAATCACGACTCTGGCGAATCCAAACAGCATGGTATACGACCGGTCCTCAGGGCGATTGTTTGTAGGCCACAAGCCCAGCAAATCCATCACCGTCATTCGAGCTAGCTCTGGCGAAATTGAAAAGGTGATCCCTCTAGGAGGCGTCCCGGAGTTTCCTGTGACTGACGGGGCCGGCTCTATATTCGTCAATATCAATGACCAAAGCGAGATCGTTCGAATTGACGCAAAGTCGATGACGATCAAATCACGATGGCCGCTCAAGCCCTGCCAGTCTCCCTCGGGGCTGGCATTCGACGAACAGAAAAACAGGCTCTTCTCGGCATGCGACAACAAGTTGATGGCGGTAATGGACGCGGGCACGGGGAAGTTGATAAGCACTCTGCCAATCGGTGACGGCCCAGATGCGGCGACCTTTGACCCGGAGACTAGACTCGCCTTTTCCTCAAATGGAGATGGGACGCTAACCGTGATTGCGGAGCATGGCGACGGTTATGCCGTAGTACAGAATCTGCGAACTGAAGTGGGAGCGCGAACAATGACGCTCGATATCAAGAACCACAGTATCTATCTTCCGACTGCTAAGCTTGGACCGCCTCCCGCCCCGACGGCTGAAAATCCCAATCCGCCGAAACACCCAACAGCAATCGCGGGAACGTTTCATTTGATTGTTGCCACTCCAATTGCAAGTCGATGAGCAAGGCGGGGCTGGACAGAATTCACCACAGGACGGGCTGATCACCTATGAAAAAGCACTTGAACACTTTTAGTTCCCAAATCACCCAGCAAAAGTCGCAGGGCGCCTCACAGGCAATGCTCTACGCTACGGGACTCGACGAAGCCGACATGGATAAGCCCGAAGTCGGAATCGCGAGCGTCTGGTTCGAGGGAAACCCGTGCAATATGCACCTACTCGCATTGAGCGAGAAGGTGAAGGAGGGCGTCAAGGCCGCGGGGCTGGTAGGAATGCGTTTCAACACCATCGGCGTGAGCGATGGGATTTCGATGGGAACTGATGGGATGAGCTTCTCCCTTCAATCGCGCGACCTGATCGCCGATTCGATCGAGACTGTGATGTCAGCTCAGTGGTACGACGCGAATATCTCGATCCCAGGCTGCGACAAGAACATGCCTGGCTGCATTATGGCGATGGGAAGGCTGAACCGGCCCAGCCTGATGATCTACGGCGGAACCATCCGAGCCGGGCATCACGGTCCCGAAAAGCTCGACATCGTTTCCGCATTCCAGAGCTATGGCCAATTCATTGCGCACTCGATCAGTGAAGAACAGCGCCAAGCGGTTGTCCGTCACGCCTGTCCGGGCGCTGGGGCATGCGGGGGAATGTACACAGCGAATACAATGGCATCGGCAATTGAAGCACTGGGTATGTCTCTGCCATACAGTTCTTCAACTCCTGCGGAAGATCCCGGTAAAGAACGCGAGTGCTTCGAAGCCGGGACGGCGATCAAAAATCTTCTCGAACTTGATTTGAAGCCCAGAGACATCATGACGCGTGAGGCTTTCGAAAATGCGATCACCGTGGTTTGCGCGCTTGGAGGCTCAACCAATGCGGTTCTCCATCTGATCGCGATGGCGCGCTCGGTAGATGTGCCGTTGACCATCGACGACTTTCAGCGCATCAGTGAACGTACGCCTCTTCTCGCGGACTTCAAGCCAAGCGGCTCGTACGTAATGGAGGATCTGCATTCTGTCGGAGGTCTACCGGCGGTCTGCCAACTTCTCCTGAAGGAAGGCCTCCTGCACGGAGATTGCCTGACGGTAACAGGGAAATCGCTCCGCGAGAACATAATCAAATTACCCGGATTTAAAGCGGGCCAGCGGATTGTCAGCCCGGTTTCAGCGCCGCTGAAATCGTCCAGCCACATTCGAATATTGAAGGGGAACCTGGCTCCAGAAGGCGCCGTTGCCAAGATCACTGGCAAAGAAGGACTCCGCTTTTCGGGACCTGCGCGCGTGTTCGATTCAGAGGAGGACATGCTTGGCGCTCTTGAGCACGAGCAAATCCAGAAGGGTGACGTAGTGGTCATTCGATATGAGGGTCCAAAAGGTGGACCCGGAATGCCTGAAATGCTTACTCCGACATCAGCCATCGTTGGTGCTGGGCTCGGCAAGGACGTTGCACTCATCACAGATGGACGGTTCTCAGGGGGCTCTCACGGTTTCATCGTCGGACATGTGACCCCGGAAGCCCAAGTTGGCGGTCCCATCGCCCTACTGCAAAATGGTGATCGGATCGATATCGATGCAGTTGCGAACACCTTGTCGGTGAAGATCTCCGAAGAAGAACTTTCGGCCAGGCGAAAAGCATGGCGCATGCCCGCTTACAAGAGCGTTCGGGGCACCTTGGCCAAATACATTCGTCTGGTCCAGAGTGCGAGCAATGGCTGCGTTACCGATGAGGAAATCACCAGCTGATATACCCAATTGCGGGCCAAATCCTAGATCGCCGGCTGCACAGTCGATGACTGCTCTTGCTGTTTCACGACCCAGATGAACATGGGAACCGCGCACAGCTGCGTCGCGACGCAGAAAACAATTGTTCCAGTAAGTGAATAGTCATACAGGAAGCCAATCGCCGCGCTACCCAAAAACCAGAAGACGCCGTAACCTGCCGTGAATAGTCCATAAGCGGACGCCCGCCGCTCCGGCGAAACCATCGGCGCCACCACCGCCGGAATGATAGATTCATGCACTCCCATGCCCAGGCCCCAGACTGCCGCGCCGATCAACGCGAGCCAGAATTGGCCCAGAAACACGAGTGGAGCAAATGCCGCCGCAATGACTGTAAGCGGGATGAGCAACTTGACGCCGAATCGATCGAACAGTCGCCCAAAAACGAGAGAGCCTGTCCCGCTCACGCCCATGGCGATCGCGTAAGCCACCGGCACCAAATCCTTAGGAACGGATGAAGTCTTCGTGAAATGGTACGCGATGAGCGGAAAATCTGCGAAGCCAGCCGCGACCATCGCCGCGCCCATCATATAGATCCAGAATATGCGCGGCAAACCTTTCGACTTTATGTCGCCGGTCTTGACTTCCAGATCGTGTGGGTTCGGGTAGAAATGGCGCGCTGTGAGCACGAGGCTAAGACAGATCACAGTCGGAATCAGGAGGGCGGCAAATGCCAACTGATAGCTTCCACGCCAGGCGAGAATCGCGGCGACCAACAATGGGCCGAACAGCGCGCCAAATTGGTCCAATGCTTCATGTATACCGAAGGCCCACCCAAACCCAATCTCACTACCGGCATGAGAAAGCATCGCGTCGCGCGGGGGATTGCGTGTCGCCCTTCCGAAGCGTTCGAGAATAATCAGTGCGGCGGCCATCGGCCAATTGTTCGCCAGCGCTAACGCTGGCACGGCCAGCAATTGCACGAAATAACCGAAGATTGCAATCGGCCAAAAATTGCCGGTGCGGTCGGCCCACCGTCCCGACACCAGGCGAAAGCCGTAGCCGACCAATTCCCCGAATCCGGTCACGATGCTCACAACCGTAGCGCTCGCTGCGAGGCCAGCAAGAAAAGGGCCATAGACACTGCGTGCCCCTTCGTAGGTAAAGTCGGCAAAGAAGCTCATCACCCCGATTACGAGTACGAAGCGCATTGCCATTGCGCTCTCTCCGGGTTTCCCAGCTACGTTAGTCATCCGATTGACGCCGTTGCAGATCATTTCTGTTCGCTCCAGTGAAGGCCTGGTACTGCTGCTGGTATCGCAGCATCTTGATGGCGGATTCGCCGAGAACGGTGAAATAGAGCGCAGGACGCTCCGGGGTGGCATTGGCAAACACGAACTGGTGTGCCAGCGTCGTCTTCCCGCTTCCGGGTGCGCCCGCGATGATGTTGAACGAGAACTCGGGAAGACCGCCGCCCACAATTTCGTCAAGGCCCGGAACCCCGGTGGGTAGTTTGTTGATCTTCACTTTGTCTTGGGTGCTCACGCTTTTCTCCCGTGTACCCAATTGCGATCGTCAAATGCTTCACCTGGCCATGCATTGCGCAGCAGGCTTAACGTTAATGCTTCGCCGACGAAGATACGAAGCAGTCCGAGTAAGCAGTCGATGAGAATGATTCCTCCCTCGCCAGCCGGATCCTTGTTCATGCCGATTTGAGTCTCAATCTCGCTCAGGCCCAATAATGCACCATCCCCAGAGACCTGCGCCGCGTTCAGACTGGGAGCTTCCGGCTTGGCCAACGCCAAGGCGCGAGAGGCGAGCGAATAAAAACACGCAACTCCAACAAATTCACCAAGACTCTGGCGCAGCTTCTGATAGACGCGAAGGGTCGGAGACTCGATTGGCTCGGAGTTCTTGCCCGAACCGGCTTCATACGTGAGAAGTCGATGGGCTAAATCTCGCATTCCGGGGGCAGCCGTCATATTCAAACCAGCATCGTTCAAGGTAGAAGAATTCAATTGCCGTTATACGCTTCGTAAGATTTTTTCCGCAATGGCGGCTTCGCGTGGATAGGCACGGATG
>Ga0187847_10001901_pt1 | contig 17655 bp, 5 predicted proteins | sample June2016WEW_4_10_FD_132458 | JGI IMG/M metagenome (GOLD analysis project Ga0187847, IMG submission 132458) | Peatland microbial communities from SPRUCE experiment site at the Marcell Experimental Forest, Minnesota, USA - June2016WEW_4_10 | ecosystem: Environmental > Terrestrial > Soil > Wetlands...
GGTGATCGCCAAATCTGCCGAAGGCGATTTCGCTACGCAGCGCGACGTGAACAGCATGAAGCGCGACATCAAAACCATCCAGTTGAAGCTGCTCATACCCAATCCCGGCGAAAAATTTGTGCCAGGCATGACGGCCGAAGTCTACATCCCCCAGGCAAAGCTGAAGGTGCAGAAGTGAGCGCCGCCCCAAACAACAATCTCGCCATAAATGGCAACGGCGCGCCGCTCCCCGTCGCCATTGCAGTCGAGCACATCTGGAAGCGCTACGGCGTCTTTGAAGCCGTAAAGGATGTGAACTTCAGCGTTGCCGAGGGCGAGATCTTCGGTTTGCTGGGCCCGAACGGCGCCGGCAAGAGCACGCTCATCCGCATGATGACCACGCTCATCCCCGTCACCGCGGGCAAAGCCATTGTTGCGGGGTACGACGTGAGCAAAGACCCGGACGACGTGCGGCAGGCGATCGGGGTCATTCCCCAGGCGCTCACCAGCGACCAGGATCTGACCGTCGAAGAGAACCTCTCAATCTACGCCAAGCTCTATGCCGTGCCGCGCGAGCAGCGCAAAAAGAGCATTGCCGAAGTGCTCGAAGCCGTCGACCTAACCAAGTGGCGCGATGCGCAGACCAAAACGCTCTCCGGCGGCATGCGTCGCCGTCTCGAAATCGCGCGCGGTCTGGTGCACAATCCGCGCATCTTCTTTCTCGACGAGCCTACCACCGGCCTCGATCCCGTCTCGCGCATTGCGGTGTGGGAGATGCTCAACAAACTCAAGAGCACGCGCAACCTCACCATGCTCATCACCACGCACTACATGGATGAGGCAGACAAGCTGTGCGACCGCATCGCGATTGTGGATCATGGCACGTTGGTGGCGATGGGCACGCCGGTAGAACTGAAGAACAGTGTCGCCGGCGCCAACGTCGTCGAAGTGCACTTCGATCGCGACGACGCGGCGTGGCAGGCGCGCTTGGAGAAGATGGACGACGTGACTAGCGTTAAGTCCGAGGGCGCGGGATTCTATCGTGTCATCACGCGCTCCGGATCGAAGACCACAATGGAGATTGTGGAACTCGCCAGCAGACTGGGTGAGACGCTTACCTCGCTCAGCGTGCAGAACACCACACTCGACGACGTGTTTATTCATTACACCGGGCGGCAACTGCGCGACGAGCAGGTGAAGGCCGTGTTCAGCATGCCGCCGCGGCCAGGAGCGCGCCCATGAACCGCATGTTCGCCATTATCGAGCGCGAAATGCGCAAGTTTTTCCGTTCGCCCATGCTCATGATCATGGCGCTGATGATGCCAATTCTGCAGCTGATCATCATCGGAAACGCGTTCGGGGGCAAGATTGTTGGCACGCATGTGGCTGTAGTGGACTACGACCACGGGCCGCAGGCCGTAAAGGTACGTGAGGCCTTCGACGCTGTCGCCGCCAACATCAAAACCTTTTCGACCATTGAGTACACGAGCGAATTGCAGGCGCGCGAAGACGTGCGCACCGGCAAGATCGACGCCGCTGTCATCATCCCCGCACAATATTCGCGCCGCGTCTACGCGCAGGATGCACCCAAACTCGGTTTAGTCGTCGACAACTCCGATCTCTTCACTTCATCGACGCTCGAAAGCGAGATGCAGTTGTTGGTCGACGCCATGAACGCGCCGCAGATTCAGGACCGGCTGGCAAAGACCATCGCACTCGAAATCGTCGAGATTTACCCGTATGTGAATTATTTGAAGTATCTTTTGCCGATGACGGTGGCGCTGGCGATGTATATCTCGGTGATGATTGGCGGCGGCATGTTGTACATCGATGACAAGGCGCGCGGCGTGCACGAAGGCTACCTGGTGACGCCGATAACGAAGCTGGAGCTGGTCTTCGGGTTGAATATCGCTGGCGCTATTAAAGCGACGCTGAGCGGAATTTCTATAGTGGTCATCGGCTCGCTCATCGCTGGTCTGGGCGTTGTCTTTCATCCCGTGATCATGATGCAGGTGTTGTGCCTCATTATCGCCGGCTCCATTGCCTTCAATGGCATGATGTTCCTGCTCATGGTGCGCGTTGACGATCCGCTGGTTCCGCGCGCCATGTTTGGCGTGCTCAATGTCCTCCTGCTATATCCCTCGGGCGCCATGTATCCCACAGCATCGTTCCCCAAGTGGATGCAGGCCATGACCATCGTCGATCCTTTTACCTACGTCATCCACGGCTTCAAGGAGGTTCTGCTCAAAGACGGCGGATGGGTCGCCATCCGGGGCGACCTTCTCTTCCTCACGGTTTTCGGCGTCGCCACGCTATTGATCGCCACCCCGCTCTTCAAGCGCACGCTGTAAGAACCTGTCCACAAACCGCTAGCTGGAAGAATAAAACGGAGCAAAGTCCGCCTTAGGCGGACGACAGACGGTAGCCCCAGGGCGCAAGCCTGGGGGGAAAAAGGCCCCCTGCGCTCGGCAACCCGCTTCAGCGGGCGAAAGAACACTGCTTCCCAAATCACCGTTGTGCCCTACCGCGTTTCTTCTGTCGGTGTCACAGTGGTTCCCGTTTGCCGGAATTGGAAATGCAGCAGCCACACGCTTGAGACGTCCTGCCCATTCATCTGTGGCGGGATGAATTTCCATTTGCGCACCGCCTCCAGCGCAAGGTTGGCGAAGTACTTGCTCGGCCCCTGCGAAGCAATCGAAGCGTCGTCCACCGAGCCGTTTGCATTCACATTTACCTGAATGGTTACCATCACCGCGCCGTGAATCGTGCGGCTTGCCTTTTCCGGAACGTCAGGCATCACCTGCTTTGCAACAGCTCCCTTGGCCGATAGACTCGGTGCGGAACTCGCTGGTGGCTCTGCTTCCGCTGGAGTGGGTTCAGTTGTCGGCGCACTCTGTGGCGGAGTTATTTGATCAGGAGCAGGACTAGGTGCCGGCTCCGTCGGCGGTGAAGATGGAGCTTGTGTCTGCGATGGCTGAGCAGGCGCCGCCTGCGGTGCTCCAGTCTCCGGCTGCGCGGACGGTTGCGTCTGCGTTGGCGCGCTGGCCTGATCGTCTGGGGCCGGCGCGGGCGGCGCTGCACGATGCGAATGCAATATCACGATCGCGATCACAACAATCAGAGCCACTGCCGCCAGCAGGCCAATGCGGCCAGCACTCATCGGTTTCCCTGCAACTTTGGCCTTGATCGGCCAATGCGAAATCGCCGCTCCCGAATCGAGGCGCGCACGCACTGCGTCGAGTGTGCATCGACTCGCCGGATCGATGTGTAGGCAATCTTTGGCAATTTGCGCAAATGGCTCCGGGAGCCATGGTGGCACAAGCGGGTCCGTCTGCCCTGACCGGTCCCACGACGGTGGCTTCTGCGTTAAGGCCTCGACAAGCGTTACGCCCAGCGACCACATATCCGTCGCCGATGAAATCGTGCCGCGCTCTTTTTCGGGAGCGTCGTAGATTTCTAGGACCTGCGGAGGCGTCAGTGGAGCTGCCGCACCGCGGATGCAATCTGAAGAAAGCTTCAGCTCATCGTTAATCACCATGATGTTCGATGGTTTCAGCCGGCTGTGCACCAATCCCTTCGCGTGCAGGTACGCGAGCGTATCGAGAAGCGGCGTCATCATCTCCCGCGTCTCAACCTTATTTAGCGAGCGAGACGGCAGAATCTCAGACAGGATCTCGCCGGAGTACTCGGATACAACATATAGAACAGCGATGTCTCCGATTTGCCCACGACCCGTGTCGAGCACGCGAATAAGATGGGGATGGCTCAGGCTTGCCGCGGTGGTCCAGCCAGCCGCGCACTCCAGGGAGCCCTCAACAGCGGCAGGGAAGAGTTTGATGGCAGCCTTCTGCTCTTCGTTCGCGTCGATGCAGCACAGATAGACGCCCGATTGGCCAAAACTCCCCAACCACTTCACGAGACGGTATCTCTCGTTGACGATGCTTCCTGCCCAATCCTTACGAATGATCTCAGTATTCATGGCCTTACGATCCGAACGTTCAAGGCAAACGAAAGTAGGAGCAAAAGTGTAGACCGGACCCAGCAATGCCTACATTCTAAGGGAAGCATCCCAGGTAAGTGACTCAAATTATAAGGGAAAACACTAATGGTAATCAAAATCGGACACCCAAAAACCCACTACGCGACAGCAATCCGCTTGAGCGGGCCGTCACTATGATCGGGCTTGGTGGCCTGAAGTGGCGTTTAGCTTCGCGCTGCCAGCACCTTTTCGTAGAACTTTACATACTGTGGAACCACCAGGTTCGCGCAGAAACGCTTTTGCGCCGTCTTGCGGGCGTCTTCGCGCATGGCCTTCAGCCGCGCCGGATCGTTCAGCAGGCTCAGCGCGCCCGCCGCCATCCCCTCCACGTCGCCCACAGGGAAGAGCAGGCCGGTTACGCCGTCGTCAATGAGTTCGGGAACGCCCCCTACGCTCGTGGCGATCGTCGGAACCTTGCAGGCCATGGCTTCGAGCGCGGCCAGGCCGAAAGACTCCATCTCGCTCGGCATCACAAACAGATCGGCCAGCGCAAGCAACTCACTTACGCGGTCTTGCTTGCCCAGGAAGTGCACGCGGCTGTGAATGCCGAGGTCGTGCGCCAGCCACTCCGCTTGCGAACGGTCCGGCCCGTCGCCCACCAGCACCAATTGCGCCGGACGCTCGCGAGCCACGAGCCCAAACACCTTTACCACATCGGTCACACGCTTCACCGGTCGGAAGTTCGAAAGGTGCATCAGGATCGGCTCGTCGGCTGCCGCAAAATGGCGTCGCACGCATTCCTTTTCCTTTTGCGCTTCGTCCTTGAGCGGTGTATACACATCGCAATTCACGAAATTCGTGATGGTCTCAATGGGCCGCGTCACATTGAAGTCGACAATCGTCTTTTCGCGCAGGTAATTCGAGATGGCGGTCACGCCGTCGCTCTCCTGAATCGCATAACGCGTGATGGGTAGGTAGCTGCGGTCCAGTCCGACGAGTGTAATGTCGGTCCCGTGCAGGGTGGTCACGAAGGGCAGATGGCGCCCGCGCGCAGCAAGCATCTGACGCGCCAGCAACGCTGAAACCGAGTGCGGAATCGCATAGTGCACGTGCAGCAGATCGAGCGCGTAATACTCGGCCACTTCGGACATGCGCGAGGCCAGCGCCAGATCGTACGGCGGAAATTCGAACAGCGGATAATTTGAAACCGGAACCTCGTGATAGAAGATGCCGTCGTCGCGTCCGTTCAGGCGGAAGGGCTGTGAGTAGGAGATGAAGTGAATCTCGTGGCCGAGCGCAGCCAATTCGATGCCCAACTCCGTGGCGACAACTCCGGAGCCTCCGTAGGTTGGATAACACGTGATGCCGATGCGCATGATGCCTTCTTGTCGTCCAGTCTCTCTGTTTGCTAAGTCAATCATATGCAAACAATCCCGCAAGCTGCATTTCTGCGAACAATTCGCTGAGTTTTCATGATCTAGCCAGAATATTGTTCTATCCGTTGTGCTGCAGAATCGCCAGACCGTACCGGATCTCCCTCGATCTCACTTGATAAAACTTGATCGAACGACCAGCGGCCGTCGTCCAAGTGAACTCATCTGAACCACCGCTGCGGCTTCGCAAATCTCGCAAATTGGCAACGTTACTATTTTTCGCCTGACTCTTCGATCAGGGCACAGTCGAAGAGGTCGGAATGGTTCTGGACCGCAGCCGCGATAGCGTCTAAAAACAGCATAAGTTATTCAACGTCATATATTTGAAAGGATGCAGCTCGATGCGAATCAGCTTGGCGTTCAGATAAATCGATTCATCTTGACAGCCAATATTCCAGTGCAGTAGTGTCTTGATCGGTCATTGAATACCTCTTTTGCGGCAACGTTGCCGCTTTACCTCTTCCGCGAACTGAGCGACCGCCGGCTATGGACTGCCCCGCCAACTTTAGGGAGACAAGTATGAAAGCTCAAAGACGCAATCATTCGGCCAGAGGTACAGTCGCTCTCATCGAAACGGCCCCGTAGCCAGCCATCCGGGCGTTCGCGCCGGCGGAGTGATAGTGGCCGCCATCGAAAGCGCCGGTAGACTCTAACCGTTTTCCTCAATGGCAAGATCTCAGATAGTCGTGCTTTCCCGAAGTCTTGCCTTCAAAAAAGTATTGTTTGACGAACTCACTCAAGCGTCGCAGTCACGAAGACCGCGGTAAGTTGCTTGACCTTCCGGAGGAATCCATGTCGCATCGCATCCTGAAGTCCGCCCTTCTGCTGGTATGTCTGTCGGCTCTGTCAGCGGCCGTCGCGCAAGCCCCCATTGCGCTTCCGTACACGATGACTACACAAGCAGGGCAGTCACCAATTGCGGGCGCTCCGGGAACTCAGTGTCCAAACCTTGCCACAGGTGTCGAGTCGTCCAATGCGTACGGAGATAACTGCCTGGCTGCCAATGGAATCTTCGGTTCGGGAATCCATGGGGGCGTAGTTGTTGACTCGATGGGCAATGTCTTTATCGATGACGACATAACTGGTATTGTTCACCAGATTGACCAGGCGACTGGAATCATCACGGTTGCCGCAGGTGGCGGCTCAACCTGCTCGGGCAAGATCACCAGCGCCGGGGACGGCTGCCTGGCTGCGACGCAGACTTCGCTGAACAAAATGCGCGGCGTGGGCATGGACCCATGGGGCAATGTGTTACTAGCCGGTTATGGGGACGGTCTGTTGCATATCATATGCCGTGCTGTCTCGCCACAGTGCACGTCGGCGCAGATCGGCACCATGCAAATGCTTGTTGGCTGCGTGGCGACGGTGGGCGGCGGCTCGACCGGCAGCAGCACCTCGCTAATCGGCCTTTCCAATCTTCCAGCCAAAGTCGTTGGTTCGGCCTGCACTCTTTCCTCGGGCGGCGTAACGGCAAGTCCGCGTGGCGTTACGATCGATATCTATGGGAACATCTTCTTCGCCGATACGAGCACATCGCGCTACAGAGTCGTTCTCGGCCCGCAGACGTCAAGCTTTTTCAGCGGGACCAATCCGCTATACACGGCCTTGGGCGTCTATTATTCGTCTTTGACGGCCGGCTACTTTTATAGCATCGTCAATACTCTCGACAGTCCGGCTTGCTATGGCGTGTACAGCACGACCTGCGGCGGCAGTGGGCTTACGCCCGCTTCCTCAGGGGTTTCCTGTTCGGTCACAACAAATAGCACCACCTATACCGGCACTTCAAGCGATACCATTGGCGACGGTTGTCCGTTCGAGTACAGCGCCCTAACATCCAATTCCGGCAACACCACTGGAGTCGCAGTGGATGGGGCCGGCAACTTCATATTTCCCGATCATGGGGTGCGCGTGCTCTTCGTCAGCGACGCCGGTACGGCGGGCGCGGCGATGGTAAAGGCCATCGAGGTGAACAATCCTGGGGTAACCCCGCAACCCGGATTCATCTACCGCCTTGCTGGAGGCGGCGGGACTTCGACATCGACGACCCCAATGATCGGCACGACCTCCAACTATTCGAGTTCAGGCAGCGCCCGGGTCGCGGTCAGTCCGCAGGGGAACATTTATCAGTCGGATGCAGGCACCATCTACTTCCTCGACATGACTACGGGTTACTTCCGCAAGCTCTTTTCAGCGAGCAGCAACGTCGCGGCAGGCACGGTCTGCGGAAGCGGTCTAACTCAGAAATCGCTGAGCGCATATAGTGATGGGTGCCCGGCTTCAGACTCCGAGTTTTCCGCCGTCAACGTCGCTGTCGACGGACAAGGCAACCTCTATATGGTGGACTCGGGCAGCAATGGGACAAACAACATTGCCCGTAAGGTGCTGGCCCAGGGGCTTGCGGCGCAGACCGTCGGAATCCCGTTAACACAGACATTCCAGGTGCATCTACCGGAGAGCATGACAGGATCGGTAACGACTGCGCAGGCAAGCCAAACGGCCAACGCGGACATCAGCGTGACGGCTCTGACCTCCTCTTCGTGCAGCCAGAATACCGATGAGACCGTTGACTGCAAGGTCACGGTGACTGCAACACCTTCAGCGCCGGGTGAGCGGTCAGCGGATGTAAGTATCACGCTGCCGGCGGCGACGAGCTGGACGAACAGCTCGGCGATAGTTGCTCTGTCGGGAAATGCCAGCGGATCGGCGCTGGTAGTCGACAACGGCGCGACAACAGTTTTGGGCACGACGACCCCAATTGCGCCTACAACCATAAATGTCTTCTCTAACATCACGCCGGCCGGTGTAGCAGTAGACGGGGCCGGTAACGTCTATGTGATGGATAAGTCGAGCGGGAAAGTTCTTGAGTCTATCGGCGGCTCGGTTTTCCTCCTTTCGACCAGCCTGCCCTCCAATCCCGCTCAAATTGCTGTCGATTCGGCAGGAGACATCTTCGAGGTGGGCAGCGGTACGGCCAGCATTCAAGAGCTGCAAAGTACCGGCGCTGGTTCTCCCGCGACTTACACGACAACCACGCTGTCGTATACGCCGCAGAGCGGCACGCCGGCCCCACAAGCAGTCGCAGTAGACGCAGTGGGCAACGTGTACGTGGCGGACTACCAGTCCGGCGGAGGTTCCTCGATCTATAAGCTGTCGCAGACAGCGAATTTGCTTCAAACGCAAACCACCATGGCCGCCGGACTCAACGACCCAGTCTCGCTGGCAGTGGACGCCAGCGGCAATATCTACGTAGCCGACAAAGGCGCCCGTACCGTGCTTAAGCTCAAGCCGGAACTTAGCTCGGGTAAGTATTCTTACGTCAGCTCGACTCTCGTCAGCAATGTAACCCCGATTGCACTGGCCGTGGATGCGGCCGGCGACGTGTACGTGCAGGACACGGCGAGCGATTCAGTGATTGAGGTTCCGGTGAACGATCCGAGTCCGGTCACGGTTCTAACTGGACTTGGGTCGCCGAGCGGTTTGGCCGTCGATGGCCAGGGCGACGTCTACAGCGCCGACGGCAGTCTCAGCTATATTGTGAAGGTCGTCCGTAATGCGGTTGCCGAGAACTTCGGAACCAGCACGTCGACGACATATACCGCGACGTTGACCAATGCCGGTAACCTCGCGTCCACTGGGCAAAACACAGCGAGCTCGGATACGCTCAACTTCAACGTTACTGGTGGTTCAAGTAACGGCTGCGCTTTCAGCAGCAATGTTCTTGGCGCGGTGCCTGCAGGAACGGCGTGTACTTTGTCTGCCAGCCTTGTAGGATCGGGAACAACCACTGTCGACGACTATCTAAGCTTCCTGCCGGCGGCGTCGGCGGTTGGCGTTTTGACTCTTGAAGGGCAGCTGACGGGAACATCCTATCCCACTTCAACTATCATCAGCGGCCCGTCGCAGACTTCTCCGATTTACTCTCCTTCCGCCACTGAAGCCACGTTTACGGTGACCGTCAGCGCAAGCACGGCTCCTTTGAATCCAGTCGGCTCCGTCAATGTTTACGTCGATTCGACGACGGCCTACACTCAGTACAGCCTCAGTGAAGTGAGCAGCACTTCGTCGAATGCCACAGTGCCCCTCACAGGACTCACAGCCGGCACGCATACCATAGCCGTGGTGTATCCAACCACGGGTATGTTCACCGGATCGGGCTCGGTGACCAGCACGACCAGCTTTGCGATTTCTCCAGCCAGCACGACGGTCAATTGGACACCTGCGGCCATGACCCAACAGGTGAGCGCGGCAATTGGAACGAGCATCCTCAATCCGGCCGCGTCGCCAGCCATTGCAGGAAACTTCATCTACTCAACCACTGCCACGCCAAGCTGCACAGGCACGAGCGGCGGCACCATCAATTCGGCAACTTATCTTCCCATTGGCAGCTATACGCTCTACGCAACCTTCTGCCCGACTGACTCAAACGACTACGGGAGTTCGTCCGCGTCGATCAGTAACTTCACAGTTACATCAGCGACGACGATAGCAGCGGTGGGCGCATCGACTGACGTGGTCGCAGCAGACGGCACTGGCAATTACACGACCCTTTCAGCGGCTTTGGTTGCGCTGCCCACGACAGGCGGAACTATATACCTCAAGCCGGGAACCTATACAGGGCAAAACGCGGTTACCTATCCGCATGTCTATCTGCGCGGTCTCGGCGGAGATCCGACAAAGGTGATTTTGACCGCTGAGGATGGTGCATTCTCCAGTCCTTACTTTGGCTATCTCGGAACTGGAACCGGCGCCGGCAACGCAAATGCGAGCGGCGACCAGGGCTCGTCGACCCTTGACATCACGTCAGGCACGTACATAGGCGAAACATCGGGCAGCACGTCGACACCGATCGGTTCGCAGAACAGCAGCTCGCACAACCCCAACAACTTCTATGCCGAGTACCTGACGATTCAGAACACCTGGGATTACAGTCTAGACACTTCGTACATCTACTACAACGGTTCCACTTGCGTCTCAAGCGCCACGGCGGCTACGCTGCAGTCGCTTTACAATAACGGCCAAGCATGCGCGGGGCAGGCTCTGGCTGTCTGGATGACCTCGGATCAGGCAATTCTGAACAATGTCAATCTCCACAGCCAGCAGGACACACTTCTAGCCGGCAGCCAAGGTTGCGGCTCGACCTGCACCACGGCTCGCGAATACATGTGGCAGGGTTTGATCTCGGGCGACGTGGATTACGTCTTTGGCGACGCCGCTCTGGTTTTCGACCATACAACATTTTTCACGACCTATCACGGCTCGGCTGCCGGCACAAATACAATCGAAGCGCAGAACAAGCACTTCCAGACCGGCAGCGCCGGTGATTACCTGAGCGGTTACATCTGCAATGAATGCACGCTGTTGTCTCAAGGTCCCGGAATGACAAACCTCTACTACGGGCGGCCGTATGGTCCGTACTCGACATGGATTATGCTCGACTCGTCCGTCGACCATGTAGCGCCCGTAGGTTGGATTGAGTTCTCCGGCGACACAAATTTGCCCACATCGACATACGGAGAGTACGACACCGTGCCGTATACCGATCCGGCCGTGGGTGTGTCCCCGTATCCGGCAACGATCAATGGTATTACCCCGCTAGGCGGAGATACAGGGTCGGGAGCGACGAGCTTCAGTTCGCGCGAAACCACATCCGCATCGCCAGGAACCTTGCAGGCGTCCAACGCCGATCCGCGTCTATTAACCGCGGCGGAGGCGGCTCAGTACTACCCGATCAACTTCCTTTCGACGCCGCTTGCCTCGGCCAACCTTCCGTCGGGTCAGTCTTCAACCTGGAACCCTGTCACGAGCCTGGCGTCCGCAATCAATGCGTTCGCACCGGCCGCTGCACTCGCCAATCAATCGTATGGTGCGTCGATCACGATCCTTGGCCGGCCGCAAACACCGGGTGCGGGCGTCATCCCGACCGGCTCGTATGCCTTTTATGACAGCCTTGGTACGAATCAGGTCTGCGCCGCTGCAACAGGCAGTTGCACGCTGCTGGCTAGCGGCACGCTCGATGCGTCGGGCGAAGCCTATCTGATCACCGGATCGGCCAGCGGCAATCCACTTGGGGTGGGCACGCACTACATCACAATGACCTACAGCGGCGATGCAAACTTTAGCGCCAGTACGTCTTCCTCATATGCAATTCCAGTCGTGGCGCAAGCGATAAGTACCACCACAGCTCTGTCGGTGACAAACACCAGCGGCACATACGGAGGAACGATCAGCGGTACGGCGACCGTTACCGCGACATCCGGCTCGGCAGCTCCGAACGGAACCGTGGCGCTAATGTCTGGTCCTACGACATTAGGTACCTGCACCCTCAGTCCTTCATCAGGATTGGGAAGTGCATGTAACTTCTCGTTGACGGGCGTGCCGGCTGGCCTGCAAACCATGACCGCCATGTACGCCAGCAGTGGCAGCCTGAATGGACAGGCGGTCTTTTCAGCCAGCACTTCCAACGGCGTTATCTTCAAGGTTTCCCGTGCGGTACTGCAAGTTATCGCAACTAACACCACTACTATATACTCAACGAGCGGCACGACCATCCCCACGCTGGCCTACACAACAAACGGGTATGTCGACGGGGATACGGGCGCTGTATTGAGTGGCGCGCCGACGATCACGACCACCGCGACAAACACTTCGCCGGCGGGCGAATACCCTATCACAATTTCGACCGGCACACTTCAAGCCAGCAACTACGACTTTATCTTTTCGAACGGCTATTTAAGTATCACCCAGACATCGCAGGCTCTCGCTGTTGCCACCGGGGACATTCGCAACGTTACTGAACCGTCCTTCCCAGCAGTATGCCAGCAACTCAACGCGGACATCGCTCAGGTCAACAACGATATTCCAGCTTCAGTCGATGGTTCCGGGATAGTTCTCACCAATTCCAATCTCGTGAATCCGACTCCAACCAATCCCGATGGTGGGCGCATTCAGGCAGCGTTGAATGCCTGCTCGGCGAGTTATCCCGACCGGGGTCCCGGTCTGGCTGTTGAGCTTTCAATGGACGGCACAGGGAACAACGCCTTCCTTACCGGTCCGCTGACTATCCCATCGAATGTAACGTTGCTGGTCGATCCGGGCGTCGTGTTGTTCTTCTCGCGCAACGCTCGGGATTATGACTTGATCCAGGGAAACTACCAATGCGGCGCCATCTCGACGGCATCGAATGTGTGCCAGTCCATGGTCACGATTCCTAAAACGGCAACCAATGTCGGCATTATGGGCTACGGCAAACTGGACGGACGGAGCAGCGATACGTTGCTTAATGCCATCCCGCCGTATCAGGGATACAGCTGGTTGGAGCTTGCCGCAAATTATGTGAGCCCGAACGCCGCGCAGGTGCCGCCGTTTGTCACGATCACAGCGGGGGCGACCAACGTCACGTTGTACAAGATCACGATTCGTAATGCCGCTAATCGCCATATCGGCGACGGGGCCAATGGTTCCACGTTCTGGGATGTCAAACTCATCACGCCGACAACGGGGCGCAACACTGACGGCATCGATACAGGCAACTCCAACATCACAATTACCCGTTCGTGGATATCCGATGGAGACGACAACGTGGCGATCGGCGCTGCTAATACGCCGGCCAATAATATTTCCGTGACACATAATCATCTTTTCACAGGGCACGGACAGTCGATCGGAAGTTATACGGGAAGTGGAGTCAGCAACGTTCTCTGGGACGGTAACATGGCGGCCGGCAACGGATTCGCCGGAACCTCGTCGGCCCAGCATGGCAGCTCGGTCAGTAGTACCGGAACCTTCCTGAGCGGAGCCAACGACAGCAACTCGACCGCCATCCGCATCAAAACCGCGAATGACCGCGGCGGTCTGATTACCGGCATTCAGTACTCCAACGAGTGCCTTCTGGACCACAGTATAGATATTCAGTTTACCCCGTATTACAGCAGCGGCGACTCCACCAACGCATTCCCCAACTTCCAGAACATTCTGCTGCAGAACGTAGTCTTCGCGAATGACGCTTCCAGCACCGGAAGTGTTGAGTTTACAGGGGAATTCAACACCAATCTCAATCCCACCAACGGCACGCCCAGCCCGGTTATCAACCCTCTTATGGCCACCCTGGATAACGTGACCTTCCCCTCCGCGCTCACCAATTCCACATTTGTCAATTCGACGACTCCGTTCGAATCGACCAGTGTTTGGAGTAATGGAGACTATAGCGGCGGCACCGGACAATATGCGAATCTCACCTACGGGCCCGGCGATGTTTCTCCCAACTTTATGGCTGGCTTCGGCGCGCTGGTCAATGTCGCGGCCAACCACGACATCGCAATCAATAACATCACGGCCACGAGCCTTGATACGCCATTTTGCACTTACACGTATATTGCACCGGAGCTGACCGGACCTTCGGGCCTGCCGCAGACCATCATCCAGGGTCAGAACACCTCGGCAGTTGTGATTCTCACACCGGCCGTGGGTGGTGCGGCCTATCCCACTGGCACTGTCACACTTACTGACGCGTTAACAAGCAACACTTACACCTCCCCCTTGCCCGGGACAACGGATACAATTTACGTTCCGTTAAGCGGACTGTCAGCGGGAACGCACACTTTCACTGCAACCTACTCTGGTGACAGCAACTACGTGGTTACCGGTGGCGCCACGTACTATACCTCCGCTGGGCCCTACGAGATTGCGGTGATTGCGGGCAGCCTGTCGTCCACCACAACCGGGCTTGCACTTTCGACTAACTCTGGTGCGTATGGGACGCCGGTTACGGCGTCAGCCACAGTTACAGGCAGCAATCCCACCGGAACGGTACAGTTCGTCGTAAGCGGCGGCGGGCTCACAGGCAGCTACACCTACGCTGCGGTCGCCCTTGCAGCGGCCACGGCATCCACAACAATTAATCTACCCATGAGCACGACTGCCTATATCATTACCGCGCTCTATAGCGGCGACAATGTCAATGCCGGTTCCACTTCGTCGGCCTCTTCATTGACCGTTGGCGCGGCTCTTACCACCACCGGCCTTTCCGCGAACACCACCAATCTAATCCTCGGCAGACCGGTGCTAGTCACCGTGTCAGTTACTTCGGCCGGAGGCGTCCCGACCGGAACGGTCACACTCAGTTACACGACCCCGACCAACAGCGCTCCAGTCTCATTTGGATCGGTCTCGCTGATCAATGGTTCGGCAGCCTTCTCGGTCGATCTTCCTGTGGGCGCCGACTATCTCACCGCCTCCTACGCGGGAGCAAGCAGTTTTGCCGCCTCCACCTCCTCACCGATGACCGTCACGGTCAATGCCTTTACGCCTATCCCGCTGCCGACGAATCCCGCGGCGCTCGCATACACCATGACCACGCTGGTTGGCGGCGGCGCCGCAGTGACCAGCAGTAACATGGCTTGCAGCGGAGCGACCGATAAATACGGAAACGGTTGCGTTGGAACTACGGTTGGTCTCACGTCGGGCGACGATCTGCGAGGCATAGCCGCCGATCCGTTCGGCAATGTCTACTTTACTGACATCAGTGCCTCGCTTATCCGGAGCATCGCGCCCAACGGCGTAATTAACAACTTCGCCGGCCGCGTCGCAGGCACGGCATGCCCCGCTCCGGCCTCCACTTCAGCCAAGGGCGCCGGCTGCACGCCTACGCTGGTCAGCCTCAACAAGCCGCGCGGCGTTTCGTCCGATGCGGCAGGCAACATCTTTATCGCCGACTATAGCGGCGGCAAGGTGTACGAAGTGCGCGTTGCCGACGGGTTGATGTACACCGTGGCCGGCGGCGGCACTGCCGGCGATGGCAGCCTGGCGTTTTCTTCCGCGCTCAGTGCGCCGCGCAGCGCCTGGGGTGACTCTCTGGGCAACATTTATATCGCCGACACCAGTAACAACCGCATCCGCGTGGTCGATACCGCAGGTTATATTCACGCCTTCGCGGGGACAGGCGTCAACTCCGCAAACGGCGGCAATGGCGGTCCGGCCCTGTCGGCTACTATCAGCAATCCTCAAGGCGTGATGGTCGACAACAATCTGAACGTCTACATTGCCGATACCGCGAGTGTCCGCGTGGTGTGCGTCACGTGCGGAACCGGCTCGCCGCTCGACAATCTGCTCAGCAAGTTGGGCATTACTTCGCCCGTCAATGGTTACATCTATGTGATCGCCGGTGGCGGAGCGACGACGGCGACCACTGCCTTCCAGCCTGTTGCAGCCACCAGCGTCAAAATGACTCCGCAAAAGCTGGGCATTGATCTCAATGGCAACATCTATATCTCTGACGGCGGCAACGCTATCTGGTTTCTGGATGCGCAGTCCGGCTACATTCGCGCTCTGGCGGCTAATGCCACCACGATCTGCTCAGGCAAAACCGATTCCGTTGGAGATGGCTGCCCTGCCACGCAAGCCAGCTTCGGCGACAACGGCAGCGGCATTGGCACTGCCGTCGATCCCTTCGGCAACGTCTATATCGGCGACACGCTCAATCTGCGCATCCGCAAGGTGACCATCAATCTTGCCTCTGCGAGCACAGTAATCGGATTCACAACAACTCAACCGGTCGAACTGCACTTTATCCCCGGCGACACCCTGGCCACCACGAACGGTCTGACCGCCAACACCACCGAATGGTCGCTAACTATGCCGTCCTGCACAACCAATGCAGACACGACTACCGATTGCACGCTGTCGCAAGTGAGCTTCACGCCCAAGGTTCCCGGCACGCGCTCTACGCCACTTGCGGTTACCAGTTCTCTTGGCAACTCCGCAACGCTTGCGCTCACCGGCACCGGTGTCGGCGCAGGCGCAACCCTCGATCCGGCCAGCCGCACCAACTTCGGTTCAGGCCTCGCGGTTACGGGTCTGGCCTCTGATAAAGCTGGAAACATCTACGTCTCCGACTCCAACAGCAAGAAGCTCTACCGTTATGCCGTTTCGGCGATTTCCGAAGGCAGCGGCGCCACCGGAACCACTCTCGCCATGCTCGGCGCGCCGGGAGCGGTCGCCGTCGATGCGCGCGGCTACACTTACGTCGCCGATACCTCGGCCGGAACCGTGACGCAGATTTCGCCTACGGGCGTCTCCACAACTGTGCCCATCACTTTCACCATGGCTGCAGGCCTCGCCGTCGACAGTTCCAACAATCTCTACGTCGCGGATTCCTCGGCCAAGGCCGTCTATCAGATCAACCCGGTTACGGGCGCCCAGCGCACCCTCAGCCTGGGAACGCTGTCCTCTCCCACCGGTCTCGCCGTCGATCCCAACGGCAACTTGCTGGTTGCCGATCCCGGCGCGCCGGCAGTTTATCGCTTCAATCTGCAAACCGGAACACGGACCACAGTAACCACGCCCGCCTTAGCGCCGTCACAGGTCGTCACCGACGCAGCCGGAAACCTGCTCATTGCAGACACCGCCGCGATTCTCGCCGTTCCTGCCAGCAGCAACAGCACGGCGTTCACCGTGGCCGGCATCGCTCCTGCCGCGTTGGCCGTCGACTCGGCCGGCAATCTCTACACCGGCGCGTCGGGAAGCGTCCTCAAACTCATGCGTACGCAAGGCTACGTGCAGTACGCGATCGGCGCCAGCCCGCAAACCGTCAACCTACTCGCTTCCGGGAACCAGCCTTACGCGGCCACTGCATTCACGCAAACCGATTCCTCGGACTACAGCCTCGTTCCTGCCGCATCCACTGACTGCGCCCTGAATTCGAGCGGAGCCGGTACACTCGCCACCGGCGGCCGTTGCACATTGACGGCCAGCTATACACCCACCACGTTTGCTACCACCACCGACGCGGTCACGTTCAACGGCAACCTCTCGAACGCCGCGCTGTCCCCACCGAGCTCAGTCGTGCTTGTGCTCACCGGTCCGGCCACAGCGCCCACTCCGGTCGTGACTCTGGGAGCGTTCAACCCAACGTCGCCCCTCTACGGTCAAACTGTCACATTGAGCGTCACCGTCTCCAGTACACAGTCGGTCGTGCCCGCTGGTACCGTCGTGTTCACCGTCGACAGCTCGACCTATCCAGCCACTCTCACTAACGGCACCGCATCGGTCCAAGTCAGCGGACTCGCCGCCGGGGTGCACTCGGTTTCGGTGGCTTACACCAGCAGCAACGGCTACGCCTCGGCAAGCTCCGGCACGTCGACGCTGTCGGTGGTTTTAGCTCCCACCATCACCCTGACGACCACGGCAACGCTGTCCAAGGTAACGGGTGGTTATCAGGCCACGGTCACAATTACCAACACCGGCAGTGTTACCGCAAGCAATGTGCAA
>Ga0187847_10001905_pt1 | contig 17648 bp, 15 predicted proteins | sample June2016WEW_4_10_FD_132458 | JGI IMG/M metagenome (GOLD analysis project Ga0187847, IMG submission 132458) | Peatland microbial communities from SPRUCE experiment site at the Marcell Experimental Forest, Minnesota, USA - June2016WEW_4_10 | ecosystem: Environmental > Terrestrial > Soil >...
CACGCGCTTCATCAGTTCCACCGGACAGGGCGCCCCGCTCATCATGCCCGTGCGCAGGCTTGTAGTGTCGAAGCTCGCAAAGTCGTCGAGCGCAAACTCCGCCACATACATCGCAGGAACGCCGTAGACGCTCGTCGCCCGCTCGTCGTGAATCGCCTTCAGCGTGGCCCGCGCGTCGAAGGTCCAGTTGGGCAAGATAATCGTCGCGCCAGAATTCACCGCGCTCATGGTTCCAATAACGCATCCGTAGCAGTGAAAGAGCGGAACCGGCACGACAATCTTGTCCTGTTCGCTGTAGTGAAATCCCTGCGCCAGGAATTGCCCGTTGTTCACCACGTTGCGATGGGTCAGCATCACGCCCTTGGGAAGTCCAGTTGTCCCGCTCGTGTACTGAATGTTCGCGATGTCGTCCACGGCCACGTGATCCGGCAGCCGGCCCTCGGCGTCAAGCAGCGCCGGCCACTCCGGCGAGTCGAAATAGATGGTGTGCTCGAGCGCGAGGTCGAGCCCGTGGCGCGCACGTCCCAAAATCTCTTCGTAATCGGCACGCTTGTCCTTGTGCCACAGGAACAGCGCCTTCATTCGCGAGCGCGTGAGCGTAAATTGCAACTCGTGGGAGCGGTAAGCGGGATTCACATTCACCAACGCCGCCCCGGCCCGCGCGCAACCCATGTGCATAATGATCCACTCGGCGCAGTTGGTGGACCACAAGCCGACGCGATCGCCACGCCGGACACCCAGCGCCCACAAGCCGCGCGACACACGGTCAGCCTCGACACTCAACTCCGCCCACGTCAGCCGCCGATCCTGGTGCCGCGAAATCACCGCCGGCCGCTCCGGCCAGCGATCAGCATTCCGTTCGAGCAGGTCGCCAATCGTCAATTCCAGCAGCGGCCTTGCCGGCCCCCGCGCATAGCTCTGGGTCAAGATCGGTTCTTCAATCATGTGCATGTTTCTGCCTTTTTTCTTAAGTCTGCCATCGGAGTTTTCCGGCGGGCCGCGCTTGGAGTCTGGTTGGACGAGGAACTGAGGTAGCGCCGCTAGCCCCGCTCGTTTCTAGCGATGAAGGGCAGTGTACGCCGCAAACCCGGCCGGTCTGTGTGACCTGGCCCACACCGAACGAGTCGCCTCGGTCCGCCAGCGAAGGGATACGGACTCCGGTATCATTACTGTTATGAGCGTTGAGACCGTGAGCTCTCGCCCGAGCCACGCATTTCAAACCTACGATCCGCACCTCGAGCCCATCGCCGCCAAGGTGCTGGCCCAGCAGCGGCTTAGTGCCGACGATTGCCTGGCGCTCTACAGCTCCAGCGACGTTCTGGCCGTGGGTTGGCTGGCCAACCATGTGCGCGAGCGGCTGCACGGCGACGTGACCTACTTCAACGTCAATCGCCACATCAACCCCACCAACGTGTGCGTCGCGGCCTGCAAACTTTGCGCCTTTGGCCGTAAAAAAGGCGATCCCGCCGGCTACACCATGGCTCTCGATGAGGCGTGGGAGACGGCGGCCTCCGGCTACTCCGAAGCTGTCACCGAGTTCCACATCGTTGGCGGCCTGCACCCGGATCTGCCGCTTGAGTTCTTTCTGGATCTCGTCCGCGGCCTCAAAGAACGTTTCCCAAAGGTGCACATCAAGGCCTTCACCATGGTGGAGATCGCGTTTCTGGCCCGCCGCGCCAAGCTCAGCATTCGAGAGACCCTCCTCAAGCTGCGCGATGCCGGCGTCGACTCCATGCCCGGCGGCGGCGCGGAAATCTTCGCCGCGCGCGTGCGCTCCATCATCTGCGACCACAAAATTGACGGCGAGGAGTGGCTCGATACCGCGCGCATCGCGCACAAACTCGGCTTCAAATCGAATGCGACGATGTTATACGGTCACATTGAAAACGATTCTGACCGCGTCGATCATCTGCTCAAGCTTCGCGCCCTGCAGGATGAAACCGGCGGCTTCCAAACCTTTATTCCCTTGGCCTTTCATCCCGAAAACACGCCGCTCGACCACCTGCCTGTGACCACCGGGCTCATTGACATTCGCCAAATCGCCGTGAGCCGGCTGCTCTTGGACAACTTTCCACACATCAAAGCCTATTGGCAGATGATGACGCCCAAGATAGCGCAGATCGCGCTGCGCTTCGGCGCCGACGACCTCGACGGCACCGTGATCGAAGAGAAGATTTACCACGACGCTGGCGCGACAACTCCGCAGGGCATGACCCGCGCGCAACTTTGCCGCCTCATCACCGAGGCCGGCCGCACGCCCGTCGAGCGCGATACACTCTACCGCCCGGTCACGCGCACCGAGGAGAGCTTCACCGTCGCGGTGTAGCATGTTGTAGATCGAGGAACCGTCCCCCTTCCCCTAGTGTGGTGAGTCAGAAGTTCGCATCACAATGAAATTGTCATCCTGAGCGGAATTTGCCGCGTGACCGGGGCCCCCGCGGACAGGTCTTCGTCCGTGGGGTGGTTGGGCGGCAAACGGAGTCGAAGGATCTGCGGTTGCTTTTCGATGGACTTCAGATTCAACACATTGGCAAGCCCGCTCATCCGATCGTGCCGCGTTTCGTCGCAGATTTATCTCCTCAGGAGGTTCGCCGCCAGATGAAGACCCTGCTTCATTCCGGCCGTTGGATTTTCTCCCTTGCCATCGTCGCCCTGGGCACAGAAAATATCGTGCGCGCCCATGATGCGAACTCCATCCCCGCGTTGCCCTTTTTGCCGCCGATTCCCTGGCTGGCCATTCCCTTCGGCATCCTCTGGATTGCCTGCGGCGTGGGCCTGCTCATCGAGCGATGGCTGCGCCTGTCCGCGTACACGCTCGGCGCAACATACATCTTCTGGACATTAGTCCACATTGTGCCGCAATACATCGCGAACCCCGGCGACATGGTCCTGCGCACCATCGTCTTTGAGCCGCTCTCCCTCGCTTGCATCGCGTTGCTCCTGCCAGGCCTGCCAAGCACGCCAAAGTGGCTCGCCCGTACCTGCCGCGTCGTCATTGCCGTCGCGATGATCGTCTTCGGCGTCGACCATTTTCTTGGACTCGCATTCATCGCCTCGCTTCTCCCGGGCTGGATTCCCTGGCACGAGTTCTGGGTAGCCTCCTTCGGCATCGCCTTCATCGCCGCCGGCATCGGTATCGGCTTCGGTTTGCTCGAAGAGTGGAGTTGGACGGGCCTCGGCCTCATGTTCGCGATCTGGGTCATCACCCTCCACATCCCACGCACGCTCGGCTTCTACCACATTCCCGGCGCCACCACCGATCCCGACGAGTGGTCGAGTTTGTTCATCGCTATTGGCCTATGCGGCGGGCCGTGGGCCGTAGTAAAGAGTCGCAGAGAAGTTTGCGCGAATAATCCCGAGCCGTCCGCCACAACCGCCCCATGACCCAGTCGTCCCGATCCGGCGATCGCTCCAGTTCCAGCGCCACACTCGCCTTTCGTCCGGATATTGAAGGCCTTCGCGCACTCGCCATTCTTCTCGTCATCTTCTCGCACGCCGGCCTGCCCATCTTCCCTAGTGGATTCATCGGCGTCGACGTCTTTTTCGTCCTCTCCGGTTATCTCATCACCGGCTTGCTTCTTCAGGAGATCCGCACTACCGGCCGTCTCCGCCTTGCTCGCTTTTATGCCCGACGTGCGCGCCGGTTGTTGCCCGCAGCCATGCTGCTGGTCGTCGCCGTCTGCCTCGTCGAAGCCGTCGTTGTCAGCCCTCTTGAGCAATATCGCGTGCTCAAGACCGCCTTCACCACACTCAATTACTCCAGCAACTTCTATTTCGCACACCTCAGCCTGTATTATTTCAACCGAGAATCGGCAGCCGATCCCCTGCTTCATACTTGGTCGCTCGCAGTTGAAGAACAGTTTTACCTCGTCTGGCCGATCCTCCTGCTCCTCTGCACTCGAGCGAGAAACAGCGCCAAGACAATCCTCATCACCCTCCTTGCGCTCGCCTCGGCTTCCTTTGCGTTTTGTATCTGGTACACGGGCCGCAATACACCGGGTGCGTTCTTCGGTTCGCCTGCGCGCGCCTGGGAATTCTGTCTGGGCGCCCTTGTTGCTCTTCTTCCCAGTGCGTACATTCACCGCAGCCAACGCGTCCCTGCCTGGCTCGGCGCATTCGGTTTGATTGGATTACTTCTCTGCGCCCAATGGATTCCTTCGTCCATATTTCCGGGCTTTGTAGCCATCCTGCCCGCCCTTGCCTCGGTTGCGATTCTCCTGGCTGGCGCTGGCGCACCCTCTTCGCTCGTTCCCCGGCTCCTCAGCACCCGCCCTGCACAGATCACCGGAGGACTTTCCTATTCGCTTTACCTTTGGCACTGGCCCGCGCTTGTGGTGGCGCAGCAGCTATTTCCATCCGGCTCGCTCGCTGTGCGCTCGGCCGCGATCGCTGTCGCTGTGGTGCTGGCCGTGCTCGCTCATTGGCTGGTTGAAAACCCCATCCGCTTTCACCCATTTCTCGTCCCCCGGCCGGGCCTCACGCTCAGGCTTGCTCTCATCGCAGCATGCATCTGCATTGGCGCTCTTGGCGTATGGCGCTTTCAGTTGGTCCACTCCGCGCAATTCCAAAGATTCGATCATGTGCTGCACGATACCCCCGCACTCTATAGCCGTGGATGCGCTCCCGAACTTCCCGATCCGCGGCCCCGTGTCTGTTCCTTCGGCCAGACAGAATCTCCGCGATCCACCGTCGTCCTCTTCGGCGATTCGCACGCCGCCGAATGGTTCCCGGCGCTTGAAGAGATTGCCGAGGAGCAGCAATGGAAGCTCGTCACCCTGGTCAAGCCTGGCTGCACTCCCCTCAAAATCGAAGAAGCATTCTCGCCGTTCATGGAGCGCGTGTGTGCGCAGTGGTGGCGCGACTCCATCGCGCAGATTCATGCGTTGCACCCTGACCTGATTGTTGTTGCCTGCTCTTCGCTCTACGCCGGAAGGAATGACATCATGCTGACCGACGTTGCTCTTTGGCAACAGGCTGCGCATGCGGCCTTCATCGCCCTCGCTCAACCAGGGACCCAGATCCGGTTCCTTCGCGATACGCCATACGCCGGTTACAACGTTCTCGAGTGTCTCGCGCAAGCGGAGTGGAGCAGCCGCACGCACTGTTCCATCATCGATCCCGCCACTGCGCTCCATCCGCAAATCTACGCGGCATTGCAACGCGCTGCGGCCGGCCTCGCCAACTTCCGCTTCATCGACTTGTCCGATCAGATGTGCGACGCAACCCAGTGTTATCTCCAGGTTGGAGGCGTTATCGTCTATCACGACAGGGACCACCTCACGGCTGGGTATGATCGTAGTCTTGCAGGAGTCCTGTCGCAGCGCCTCATCGGCAGCCTGCGCGAATAGCATCACGCAATCGCTTGCTACTGCCGCACCACCACGCCGTTCTTCATCACAAAACTTACGTGCTCCACGACGGAAATATCGTCGAGCGGGTTGCCGGGCACGGCGACGATGTCGGCATAATATCCAGGCTTTAACTCGCCGATCTGCCCATCCCAGTGCAGCAATTTGGCGCCGTTGATCAAATCAGCTTGCAGCGCCGCCAACGGCTTCATCCCGTAACGCACCATGAGTGTGAGTTCGCGTGCCTGCGTGCCGTGCGGGAACGGCCCCACGTCGGAACCCACCGTAAACGGCACTCCCGCTGCAATCTGCTTCTTGAACTCGGCAATCTTGTAATCGAGCAACGCGGTCTCTCGCGTCTTCTGCTCCTCGGAGTCGGCGTGTTCGGCAAAATACGCGAAGATTGTGAACGTGGGCACGGCGAAGATGCCCTTCTCGCGCATCAGGCGCATCGTCTCGTCGCTCAACTGTGTCGCGTGATCGATAGAAGCCACGCCGGCCTGCGCCGCATAGAGTGTGCCCGGCTCGCCCTGCGCATGCACGCCGACAAACGTGCCCAGCCGGTTCGCTTCCTCCACCGCCGCAGCCAATTGCGCTTCGGTGTACTGGTAGGGTGTATGCAACACACCCCCCGTTTTTTGATCGAAGATCATTTTGTCCGGCCCGGTCTCATAAATCTTCGCGAAGTCCGAACCCTCCTTGTGCTGCTCGCGCATCACGGCAACAATCTCGTCGGCCGTATTCGCGTAGTCGGCATTCGACAGCACGTGCTGAGCGGGATTGAAGTGGTTAGCGTCCTCGTGCCCGCCCAGAATATCGATAGCGTTGCCGCTGATACGCAATCGCGGTCCAGGAATGATCCCCGCGTTGATGGCGTTGCGCACCGCTGTGTCGGCCGAGCCCGCGCCTTCCGTGCCCATATCGCGCTCGGCCGTAAAGCCAGCCATCAGGTCGGCCTTCGCCGACTGCTCAGCCAGAATCGTGCGCCACGGCACCGACTCCACCACAGTCTGCAAATCCTCAGCGCCGGGATGCAGGAACAGGTGCACGTGCGCATCGATCAGCCCGGGCAGCAGCGTGGTATCGCCGAGATCGATGATCTTCGCGCCGGCAGGGTGATCGACCGAAGTGCCTATAGCCTTGATCCGTTCGCCCTCAACCAAAATCTCGCCCGGTCGCAGCACGTTACCCGTATCAACCTCAAGCAGCCGCGCCGCGTGCAGCACAGTGGGCGTCGGCTGCTGCTGGGCAATGAGAGGAAGAGCAAAGAATATCCACACAAAAAACGCTGGGTAGCGAAGATGGACAAGAGATTCACGCATGCGTATGACTATAGCAATTGGTGACCGGAACAAACAGAATTTTTCCCGAAAGACATGCGGACTTTATATGACTCATGGTGCCGTAAAGATGAAGCCCATGCGGAAGCCTGAAATTGGAGGGCCATGGCCGTAGCCGTCATTCCGGCGGTTCACCGGAATAGATGCGAGTACCTGCCATGGCCTTCTTTTCAATGCGGTCCAGTATCGAATCTCAGCTGCGCTGCGGCACCTTCTCGTGAATCACCATCCAGTTCACGCCGTACTTGTCGCGGAACTGGCCGAAACGGTGCGCGAAAAAGGTCTCTTCCATCTTCATGAAGACTTCGCCGCCGTCAATGAGCGCTGCGTAGATGCGCTCGGCTTCTTCATTGCTGTCCACCGACAGCGCAAGATACGCGCTGCGCATGGGCTCCACGCGCTCTGGGGGGCCATCGCTGGCCATCACCAGCGTTTCGCCAATCTGGAAGCGGGCGTGGATGATGCCTTCGGGCGTGAGGCCAGGAGGAAGGTTTTGCGGACCACCACGGCCTGCCATCTCGCCGAATGTCCCTTTCATCAGAATCTTCGCGCCGAGGTGCTTGACATAAAAATCGAGAGCCTCAGCGCACGTGCCGGGGAAGTTCAGATAAGTGGTTAGTTTCATTGCTTGGATTTTCCTTTCGGGGAATTAGATTTTGTTTTCGCTTGTACACTTGCAGTGAATGGTGGAATTAGCGGCGTGGGATCGCGTTCCTTCCAGCGCCGATAGGTCTCGGCCAGCACGGCAGCGCGATTCTGTTCCATTTCTTCAATCGCCGCACAGGCCGCATCCGTCTTCTCATGATGCGCGCCCCAGATCAATATTTCGAGAAGAACCGGGGCCAACGCGATCCCTTTCTTCGTGAGCCGGTAATGCATGCTGCGCCCATCCTCAACCGCCGGCTCGCGCTTCAGAACGCCGCCCTCCTCGAGCTTTTGCAACCGGTCGGAGAGGATGTTGGTGGCAATCCCTTCGCCGGAATGCTGGAACTCGCGAAACGTGCGGTATCCGCGCACCATCAGGTCGCGCACGATCAGCAGCGACCAGCGATCGCCCACGAGGTCGAGCGACATGCTGACCGGGCATCCGGAACGCGACTTCGCTTTGGATGGTCGGACCACGAATGCATCCTACTCAAGTAACTTGCAATTTGCAACCTAAAAATGTTAAGAATGTTCTGGCCGCTTCCCCGTCCGCGCGGCTAAACTTTCAACCCACGGAGATCCCATGACCGTTGCAGGCCAATCCTCGCATATCACGCCCTTTCTCTGGTTCGACTCGAACGCCGAAGACGCTGTCGCTTTCTATCTCGACATTTTCCCCAACTCGCGCCGCTTGAGCGAGCTGCGCAATCCCGGCGATGCACCGGGCCCAAAAGACGGCATCCTCACCATTTCTTTCGAGTTGGACGGCCTCCGCTTCACCGCGCTCAACGGCGGTCCGCACAACAAGTTCACAGACGCCGTCTCGTTCGTGGTGAGTTGCGCAACGCAACAGGAGATCGACCATTACTGGTCGCGGCTCACCGAGGGCGGCACAGAAGTCGCCTGCGGCTGGCTCAGGGACAAGTTCGGTCTGGCTTGGCAGATCGTCCCCGCGCGCATAGGCGAGCTCGTGAAGCACTCGAAGGCAATGCAGGCCATGATGAAAATGAAGAAACTCGACATCGCGGAGCTCGAGCGCGCCGCCGAAAGCTGAAGACGCGAACCGGCCGCGTGCTTGAAACCCGCACAGAGTCGCGGAGCAATTACTGACTTCAGCAAGGAGTTGTTTTGTATGGAGAGTCTGTTTGAGAGTGGATGTGTCGATGAAGTGCAACAGCGTTTGTCCCTGCTGCAGCCCGATCAGCCGCGGCAGTGGGGCACAATGAGTCCTGCGCAGATGCTGGCGCATTGTTCGTTGGGATTGGAGATGGCGGCAGGAGAAATCCGTCCTCGGCGCGTGCTGATTGGGCGCATCCTGGGGCCATTCGTCAAGCCGATGGCCCTGCGCGAGGGAGAACCGATACGCCGGAATTCTCCCACGTCGAAAGAACTCGTAATCAAAGACGACAGGGCTTTTGAAACCGAGCGCAAACGGCTAAGCGGGCGAATCGATCGTTTTGCCGCCACAGGGCCAGCCGGCTGCACGGCGCATCCACATGCATTCTTTGGTTCCCTTACCCCTGACCAATGGGCGGTCCTGATGTACAAGCATCTCGACCATCATCTGCGGCAGTTCGGCGCGTAACATTGCGCGAGTCTAACCCGGCTCGTTCGCTCCTCAGCCCGGGATTTTGCTGCAAGTGGCCCGAAATTACCCAGCGTGGTTCAATGGTTGGGTTATGGGAGATCTTTTCCCAGGCTCGCACCTGTGCAATTACCCACAACTTGGCGCCAGCATGGTTTTTCGCGTGCAGGTTCGCCTCTGCTATCCTGAATGGTTTACCTGCTAAAGAACTGGCCGAAAATGAGCGGCCCCAGTTCGCAGGATGGAGGAAGCCATGCCGGAGCATAGAGCGCGCAAGCATCATCAGGATCGCGTTGCAGAAACATTGCGTCTAGAGATCGGCGCCATGATCGAGGGCGAACTCTCCGACCCGCGCATCGATTTCTGCTACGTCAGCGAAGTCGCGCTCAATCCCGGTGGAAAATCGGCGCGGGTTTATGTTGCCATCGACAGCGCGGTGAAGGACGTCGCCAAAGCCGAAGCTGATACCATCGCCGGACTCGAAGCGGCCAAGGGTTACATCCGCCATGGACTGCAGGAACGCATGGGCGTTCGGCGCGTGCCCGACTTGAGCTTTCTCGCCGATCGCTCAGGCCGCTTCCAGGCGCGCATTGATGAGCTGATGAACCGGTCGCGCAAAACTGGCGCAGCTTCCCGTCGCGGCGCCAACCTTGCTGTATCGCAACCAGAAAAGGGCCCCGTTGACGCAAAGCCTTCGAAGGAACAGGAAGCTTTGCAAAACTAGGCACATGAATTCTCTTCCACGAAAATCCGGTCCGAAAGTCACTACCGCCCCGCCTGTACTTGCGCCGCAATCGGGTTCTCGACGAATCGCGGGCCTTTCAACAGATCATCCCCTCACCGCAATCCTCGCGGTTCTCGATCGCGGCGAACGATTTCTCGTCTGCTCGCATACGCGGCCCGACGGCGATTCAGTGGGCTCCATGCTGGCGCTGGGCATGATCCTCGAACAGATGGGCAAACACGCCGACCTGGCGACCGCGGAACTAATTCCGCTGCAGTACCGGCAGTTGCCCGGCGCCGGCGCCATTTTGAGGACATCGCGCGTCCATGGTCCCTACGATGCCGCGATACTGCTGGAGTGCGACAGCATCGACCGGACTCGGCTGCACGGGCTCGAAAAGCTCTACCTCATCAATATCGACCACCACATTACGGGCCTCGAGTTCGCGCGCCTCAACTGGATCGATCAAGACGCAGCCAGCGTGGGCGAGATGGTGTATCAACTGGCGCGGGCTGCGGGAGTTACCATCACGCCGCAAATCTCGGAATGCATCTACGCTACCTTGCTGACCGACACGGGGGGATTCTGTTACGGCAATGTGCGCGAGTCGACCTTTGCACTGGCTCGCGAACTGATCGAGGCCGGCGCCGATCCCCTCGCGGTCGCGCGGCAGGTCTATTACTCTGCGCCTGTTTCAAAACTGCTCCTGCTGGGCGCCGCGCTGCGCAGGCTCAAACGCGAGCGCCGCCTAGCCTGGCTTTGGGTAACGTACCAGGATATGCAGCGCACCCACGCCACTGAGGAAGATTGCGAAGGCATCGTCAACGTTGCACTGAGCATGGCGAGCATCGATACCGTGATCTTCCTGCGCGAATTGCCCAGCGGGCGCGTCCGTCTGAGCCTGCGCAGCAAAAGCGGATTGAATGTTGCGGCGATTGCCGCGCGGCTGGGAGGCGGCGGCCACCAAAACGCCGCCGGTTGTACGCTCAAAGGATCGCTGCTGCGCGCCCGCAAGCAGATCGTGGCGGAGTTGCGCAGCGCCATGTCCCAAGAGAAGGGAAGGCTGTCCCGTCGCGTCTGATTGCAATTCGCACTTGGGTACACCTCGAACCCCGGGGAAATCTGTTAGCCTTGTGCCTGTCGCAATATTGCATCGTGTCCGAGCCAGGACTTAATCCCCATCCGTCCTGCGTCAATACGGAGACCAAGTCTCAATGAAGTGCGCGGCTGCGCACTCCTGGAGCAATGGCAGAGATGGGAAATTCCGTGGAACTCCCGGTTCCCAACCAACCCGCAGGCTGGCTCAAGCGCATGCCGCGCTGGTGCATACTCTGTGAAGCGGCGATCTTTCTTGCCTTCACCATCTTTTTCCTCGTCTACGGACTTACTCCCTTGCTGGGCGGCGACGGTCTGGGCCTGGTGGGAGCCGACGAGCCGCGTTACGCCCAAATCGCGCATGAGATGCTGGTGCGCTTCGATTCCGCACCCACGCTCAAGGAGCGCCTGAGCGCCTGCGTCACGCCTTATCTCTACGGACGTCCCTGGCTGGAAAAACCGGCTCTCTATTATTGGCGCGCCATGTTTCTCTTTCAAGACTTCGGCGTGCACGACTGGAGCGCCCGCCTTCCCTCCACCACCTTCGCCTTCATCATGGCGGCGCTCATCTACCTGCACATGCGGCGATTTCGGCCTGGCGGGCATCTCGATGCCGCGCTCATTACGGTTGCCTGCGCCGGCATCATGGGCTTCGCGCGGGGCGCTTCCACCGACATGCAGATGGCCGCTCCTCTAGCCATTGGGCTGCTGGGCTGGTATGCGTGGTACGAAACCGGCTCCAAATTCTGGCTCTACGATATTTACTTTTTCACCGGTCTCGCCACGCTGGCCAAAGGGCCCGTTGCGCCGTTTCTCGCTCTGCTCATCATCGCCGCCTTTGCCTTTCTGCGTAAGGAGTGGAACATTCTCTATCGCTCGCTCTGGTGGCCGGGCGTAGCGCTCTATTTCGCCATGGTGTTGCCTTGGTTCATCGCCGTGCAGCATCAGAACCCGACCTTCTTCCGCGAGTTCTTCCTCGAGCACAATCTGCAGCGCTTCGCCACCGACCGCTATCAGCACAGCCAACCGTTCTATTACTACCTCGTGGTGATGTTGCTGGCGCTCATGCCATGGACCGTCATCGCCGTACGCGCATTGATCGATGGCATTCTCACTTCGGTCGCGGAGTGGAGGCTGCGTTACTCCCGCCCCAGCAAGCCTTTGCCCGCGCGCCCCGGCGATGCCTTTCCTGAGTTTCTCGTCCTGTGGGCCCTCATCCCCGTGATCTTTTTCTCCTTCTCTCGATCCAAACTCCCCGGCTACGTTCTTCCCTCCATACCGCCTATCACCATCCTCACCGGAGATTACCTGTTCCGCCGCCGCAAGCCGGGCCTCAACCGTTGGATCCTTCTCGGGCACGCCGCGGTTTGCGGCACCATGACGATTGCTGTCCTGCTCCTGCCCTGGTTCGTAGCTCATAGTTTTGCCATGCCGCCCTTGCGCGCGATCTTCGCAACTCCCAATCTCGCCATCCCGCCCTTGCACGCGATCATTGCTGCCGTCCTGGCCGCCATCGGGGCGGGCCTGCTGATCCTCATCGTGACCAAGGGTTTTGGCGTAGCTTGGCTGCGCCCCGCCACCTGCTGGATTCTCGTGGTATTGGTGCTGTTCATATACGGCGTGGGGCCGTTCTTCGGCATTCCCCAGGTCTCTGCCACCAAGCGCGTCATTCAGCTGCTCGACCGCACGTATTCGGCGCGGCCTTTGGCTGAAAAGCTGGCTGAAGCAGCGCCCGCCGGCGAGACTGTGGCCGTATTTCACGTGCGCCGCGACATAGAATTCGGCCTCGCGTTTTATCGCGATCACGAGGTGGTGAACTACGATGAAAGCGGTGTTCCCGACGAGCAGCATCTGCTGGTGGCACGCGTTCAGGGCCGTCACGGCGTCGACCTGGATACGCAACTGGCGCTCCAGGAGCTGCTCGAGGGCCGCCAGTACCAGCAGCTTTTCAGTTGGCCGGAGCAGGGGCTGGAAGTTTATTACGTTGGCGCGCTAGTTCGCTGAGCGTAGGAAGAGGAACCTTCCGTGCCCGACCCTTTCGCCTGCTTTTGGGCGAAAGGGTCGGATAACCCGCGAAGCGGGCAAAAGACGATACAACCGGTCTCATAAATGCATCTATGGCTCGTTGGGCAAGTATGGGATCCGACAACAAGACGGGGCCCAGGCATTCGGTTTGTTGATGTCCCTGATTTATGAGACCGGTTCTAGCCCCAGGCGCAAGCCTGGAGAGAAGGATCAAGTTCCTGAGGCCCAGCCCCCACAAGGGGCGTAAGAACATGGAGCGAGACATCTCATTGTCGAAGAATACCGCGCACAGATCATCATGCGGACCACATGAACGCGCTCCTTCACTTGCGGCTTAACGCGCAATCGTGGCAAAGTGGCCAGAAGGGAAAATGGGCGTCGCATCGCTCCGGCGCCACTACGCAGCAGCCCGGCCGGCAAGAGATCGGAGAAGAATGCACGCACAGGACGCGAACGTCGAAATTCTCGATCTGCGGCACTTTGCGGCGCCCGTGATACGGCCCCTGCTCGATGCGGAGAGCGAGATGTGGATCAAGCGTCTGCACTGGGACTATCGCGCCTCATCCCGGCTGTTGATGCAGTACCTTGACAACCGTATGCTCCCCGGCTATGCCGCCATAGAGGCCGGCAACGTGACGGGCTACGTGTTCTGCGTCTATGAGGAAACCAAGGCGGTGATTGGCGACGTCTTCGCTCTCCCCGGCGCACAAGAAAGCGGCAATGGAGCGTCCAGCTCAGCCTACGCCCGCGAAGAAATCCTGTTGCGGCACCTTTTCGAACTGCTGCTCAACTCCCCGCATGTCGACCGCATCGAGTCGCAGTTGCTTCTCCATCCCTCCGGCCGGTTCGCTGCGGCTTTTCGCGCCGTCGGATTTGAAGTCTATCGCCGCCTCTTCCTGGTGCAGTCTTTGGCAGGACGCTGGAACCAGCCGCACATCGATCTGCCCGGGAATCTCGAGTTCCGCTCCTGGCGCGAAGCCGATCTAGCCCCGGCCGCGCGGCTCATCTGCGAGGCCTATCGCGACCACCCCGACAGCGCCATCAACGATCAGTACCGCACCGTGCACGGCTCCATGCGCTTCCTCAACAACATCGTGCGCTACGCCGGCTGCGGCACATTTGCTACGCAGGCGTCGTATGTTATTGCCGAGCGCGCTAGCCGCGAGCTCGCCGGCCTGGTGCTGGGCTCGCGCGTCAGCGAACAGAGCGGGCACCTCACCCAGGTTTGTATTCATCCTGCATATCGCCGCCGCGGACTGGCCCGCTTCATGCTCGATCAGGCAGCCTTCAGCTTTATGCGCCTCGGCGCCTCGGAAATCTCTCTCACCGTCACCGAGGCCAACGCCGAAGCCATCCAGCTCTACAACAACGAAGGCTACCAATGCGCCCACAGCTTCGATGCCGCCGTTTGGCATCGCCCCTCGGTCGCTTAGCATCCTGTCTCTAAAGTTCGCAACAAAAACACGCCCGTCATCCTGCGCGACGTTTAGCCCGAATTAGGGCCAAGCGGAGTCGAAGGACCTGCATTTCGCGGCTTCGGGGTACAGTCACTCTGGTCTCGCTATAGAGGATCAAAGAGCAACACCGTTCTTCATCGCGTCCAGGCCGGTATAAATATAGTCCGTGTACAGATCCAAAAATAAGGCGCGAACCGTGCCGTTTTGCACTCCGTTTTTGTTGAGGAGTTGGTTAAGGTCTTCGACGGTTTTCCGATAGAGATTCTGGATCTCTTCAGGACTCCAATCGCCGCTAAGTATCGCGGTGGAACGAACCGGGAAATCCTCATCCTGATCGATCCAATCATCGATCATCTGCGTGAGAAGGGAAGTATCGGCCATCCATTTCTGCTCGGCATTCCAATTCTGGCGGCGAACGGCCTCGCGGTCGTCTTCAAGACCAATATACGAGCCAACCACATACCACATGCAGTTGATTGCGGCTTCAATTCCGGCCCAGCGAAATCCCATTCCGCTTGGATCCCTTTTTCCCGCCGCAGCCAGCGCTTCTTCCTGACAATATTTCTCGGTCGCGGGGAGGAGTACGGTCGTCCAGTAATTCGTTTGCCAGATGCTTTCGTCCGCTCTCAGGCTGCGTACGAGAGTTTGCAACGCGGCTTGAAGAGGCGAGTGCGGCTTAGGTCGGGCCGTGAGAAGCACTGCGACCTGTGAAGCCTCATCCTGGCCATTTGCCGTGGCTTCGTCCAGTAACTCGTCGATCAGGCCAATCGTCGTAGCCATCAGCGCCATTTGCCGATGAACGCGTGGAGGAAGCAGCCAATCCAGGGATGAAAAGATTTTCGGGCCTGCCCATAATACAACCGAGCGCGGCAAGGCCAGCCGACGTGGGCAGCGGATCTGCATGCGCAACACCAGCGGGCAGCGATCGCTCACGACAATCATCGAATAGCAGGCTCGCAAATACATCTCTGCCAGAAATCGAATCTTGGCGGCTTTGGCTGTGCTAGCTTCCAAGGGGCTTACGTTCAGCGCCGGCGGTACGTACCGCTGCCACTGCGCTCGAACCACCTTTTGAATCGATTGACGAAGGCGGATTACGTCGTCCGGAGGGCTGGCAATCAGCTCTTCGATGGTACGCACGCGAAGAGCTGCCGGGCTTTCAGGTGCCGGTCTTACGCAAGTCGCCGCGTAATCCTTCCTGCTTACCATCCTCCAATTGTAGTTTCACAGCAATCTTCGCTGGTTCGCGTCCTGCGTTCATAGTGCGGCAGCGACGATTACGCCGCTTGACGGTGCACGACAGGCGGCCGTTTTCCTTGCCGCCACGTCTCTTGAGGGCCGGCTTGGGAGGCGCGTGTCTCGTCGGCCACGCAGAACTCGCCCACCAGCCGGTGAAGGTCCGACGCAAGCACGGAAAGCTGCGAGCTGGCCTCGGTCGTCTGGTCGGCGTGGGCCGATGACCTCTGCGTCAGGTCCGAGATCCTCGATATATTCGATGAAATCTCATCTGAAGTCGTGCGCTGTTGCGTTGCGGCGCCTGCAATATGCGAGACCATTTGGCCCAGTTCCTCTGACATGCGAATAATCGACTGCAGCGCGTCGCCCGTCTCGTTGGTCTTTGCAACGCCCTGTTCAACCTGGCGCTTGCCCTCTTCGATCGCCTCGATAGCGGTCTTGATTCCGTTCTGGATCTGCTGGATCATCTGCGAAATCTCGCCCGTAGCCGCGCCGGTGCGCTCTGCCAGACGCCTAACCTCCCCGGCAACCACGGCGAATCCCCGGCCCTGCTCTCCGGCGCGTGCCGCTTCAATCGCTGCGTTCAACGCCAGCAGGTTGGTCTGATCGGCAATCTCCGAAATCACAGCGATTATGCTCCCAATCCGCTCCGAACTCTTGCCCAGCTCGAGAATGCGGGCCGCTGCATGGTTGGTTGTGGTCGCGATCTTGTCCATCATGCTCAATGTCTGGCCCGCAACCTCGCCTCCCTGGCGTGCCGCCAATGCGGATTTCTCAGAAGATTGCGAGGCGTTTTGCGCAAAATCGGCCACTTCGCGTACCGAAGCCGACATCTCCTGCATAGCTGAAGCTACTTGCACCGCCTCCTGTGCCTCGCCGTGTGCGCTCGTCGAGTTCTCCTTTGCGCTGGCGGCAATCTCCTCGGTGGCTTGCGCAAGCTGCTCGGCAAATCGCGTAATGGAACCGACCATCCGCGTCAGATTGCCTTTCATCGCATTCAGTGCGTTGCCTGCGTTGCCCAGCTCGTCTTTCGTAAAGACTTCCACGTCGGGAATGCAGAGATTGTGATTCGAAATCTGCTGCATGGTCGAGACAATAGGAGCGATCCCCGCAATCAGCGAGCGAATGCCCACGACCGCAACCACAGTGCCTACGATCAGGCCAACCAGGCCTAAGACCAGAATCAGAATTGTCGTTTGGTTCGCCAATACGGCCTGCTCCGACTCGGCATCTGAAGCCAGCTTGCTGTACCAGTCCACCAGGCCGGCGGTGCTCTGCTTCAGATCGGCGCGGGCTTTCTGTGCGTCCTGGCCGTAGAAGATTGCCAGCGCCTTTTCCTGGTCTCCGGCGCTGTGAGCTTCGATCGACTGATCGACCAGAGCACCGTAAGCCGCATTTGAGTCTTGGATCGAGGCAAACAGCTGGTGGCTGGTCGGAGTCGAGAGCAACGGCTGCAAAGTCGATGACTGCGCCCGAAAATCCTCGCGTGCCGCGGTCAGATACGACGCATCGCTGTGAAGCAGAGCATCCCGGCCGCCCACCTTTTCCTTTTCCACAGCAAGCTCAATGGCCGCCGATAACCCCTGCTTCTGATTGTTGAATTGAACCGTGTGCACCAGGGTACGGGTCTTTTGGGCCGACCAGAATCCGACCGCGCCAATGGCCAGAACAATCGCAAGCAGGCTTCCGCAGCAAAGCCAGAAGCGTGCCTGTAAACTCAAATACTTCATCGCAAATACCCGACTTTCCGCGTAAACGCGCACAGGGATCGCACCCGCAGGCGCTTGGCCTGGTCCCCACCATGGCCACTGCAATAACATCCCTATGCGCCCTATCGGCATGCACACCCAGGCCTTTAAGGGCAACGAGGGATTCCCGTGCCGGCTGTTCCACATCGGTCGCGCCGCCGCGCCACGATTAATACCGCCCGGAACTCTGTGCGGGAGCAATTCCGGCCCAAAGCAAAGGCCCGGAGCATCCGCCCCGGGCCTTCCGTCGAACCTGATTGAAAAAGCTTACTCCGCCGCTGCTTCCGCGGCCTTGGTCTGCGCCACGGTCCAGTCCGGCGCGCCCACCTTGAAGCGCGCAAAACGCCGCACCGTGATGTTCTCGCCCAGCTTGCCCACCTTTTGCGCAATCAGTTCTTTGATGCTGATGGCCTGGTCCTTGATGAACGGCTGCTCCAGCAGGCAA